>Ga0209045_1001473_pt1 | contig 20927 bp, 18 predicted proteins | sample SaaInlLV_10m_DNA_4_FD_184664 | JGI IMG/M metagenome (GOLD analysis project Ga0209045, IMG submission 184664) | Marine microbial communities from expanding oxygen minimum zones in the Saanich Inlet - Saanich Inlet SI072_LV_200m_DNA (SPAdes) (version 2) | ecosystem: Environmental > Aquatic >...
CATGATTGATTGCATTGCCAGAAAAAGTTGTCCAAAATTTACTTGTTTTCGGAATAATTTTGCCAATACAAATACTATTATCGCTATTGCTGCCAGCAGCATTGCGAGAGCGATTATTATGTACGTTAGTAGATTTAAAGAGGGTAAATAGAATGCTAAAAAATTAATTTGAGGTATATATTGTACAACAACATAAGTATCAATCAATTTGATTAATGAATATCCTACTGCAAATAAAACATAAGTTAGAATTAAACGACCGAAAGTGTGATAATAAATAAATTTATACATTGATTCACGTCTTCCAAGAATTGTTCCGAAAAGATCCTTTAACATTATAACCCTCCTTCTGCTGTGCCAAGCAAATTCCTTATCAAGTTAGTGATAGATCCATCAGCGCCCATTTTTCCCAGAATAAATAATACAATAAGTGTTGCTAGAGTTATTGCAATTATTATTCCTATGATTTGTTTAAACGCTAATTCCATTATATCAAGTTTTTCAAGGAGTCTCCCATTTTTCCAATAAGGCTTTGAGACTCGCCTTTAATTGTTATTGCAAATCCTATGAAAATTAGAAGAAAAATTACTGCCAGTAATAGTGCAACAATCTGCCAATTTATTTGACCCTTGTTCATGTATTACAAAAATGTTCTAAATATATAAGCTTTAGCAGACGCCGTTGTATCCGTAATTGATGCTGTCTTTTTCTATGTCCCAATCCGCATTTCGAGTCAGGGATGCGAATCCGATATCTGTAAATGGTATTTCAAGCCAGTCATCAGAATCAACATATTGAACTGTCCAATCACTATTTTCTGTGAAGCGGAATCTTTCTCTGGCATAAATATAATCGGCGATTAATTTGACTGAATCATCATCATCTAATGTTTGAATAGTTTCAATTGGAAACGTGAGTATATCCAGGAAGTCTTTTGACTCTTGATTTTCTGGTGCGATCGTTAGGGTATTAATTTTTATCCTGCCTGTTGAAATTCTGCTTTCGTAGGTTTCTTCTTGACTGAATCTTCGAGTGGTTTTTCCATTCACAAAAACTTCTTTCAAATCTGTTGGTGTAACTGCTTCAAAAGGAAGCTTAATTACTAGTGAATATTCACCAGAAGTCATAGAGTTGACGTTGATTATTGAATCATCATCTGTTTTTTCTAATTCCACGCCGAACGAGTTTCCAATATAGGGTTCCAATTTACTCAGATCTTGAATTTTATCTGATTTGAATTTCTTTCCAGGAAATATGTAGAAATTATCCAATTCTGGATTTTCAAAATCGAAAAATTTGTTTGGTAGCTTTATCATTTGATTGCTTTCATCAAGAAATATTGAACCGTAAGAAGGTTTCAAACACACGCTGGAGCAAGTCCAAGTTGGTAAATTTCCTTTTCCCGACATATAATTGGTCCAGCAAGTTAGACCTTTGTCAGCTAATCTAAATGTTTCGCAAGCTCGAGATAATTCTTTTGGAGATAAGGTTTCTGCTTGAGCTTTAACTTGTGGACAATTTTTGAAATCAAAATTGAGATTACCCTCACGATCTTCTTTGAATTCCATTGGAGTAATTACTGCCAGGCTAGTTTTGCAGGGACTTGTTTGTGCTCCGGAGATGCTTGCTAATCTTACTCCGACAAGACAATTGAAATCAGTATTTTCTTTTACAACATCTGCAATTCCTGAGAACATAAATATTGCAATCATTCCGCTAACTATGGCAACTATGGCCATGACTACCCAACCAATACCAATACCTCGTTTATTGAAATAGCCCATTTTTAATTATGATAAGTCCGACAATTATTGCAGCTATGGAAAAAATAAGCGCTGTAATCCACGCCATTTGATTGCTTTGTCCTTTCATTTAGTAAAATTGCTTTTGTTATATATATAGTTTATTTGGGACTAAGTTACTGATGGATCTAACCAATCTAAATCATCACAATTTTCAACTCCATCTCCGTCCGCATCTCCTGAAGGCAGATTACAAACCTCTTCTACAGCAGTGTCTTGAGGACAATCAGCAGTAGAAACTATTAATCCCGCACAACCGCTCAAAGGACATTTGTCCGCACAAACTTTTTTTGTATATGGCGTTCCGGCACCTGCCTTTTCCATATTACATGCCAATTGGCATCCTGCGCTTGAAGCGGTTTCATCCGGTCCGTATTTATCTAACTCTGCTGATGAATCTGCAAACTGTCCAGTGAAAAATAAAACAACTGCTGCTAAAACAACTAGAGCAATAATTACCATAATTACTGTATTAATACTTAGTTGTGCTTTTTTCATTGCTTATCCTGTCTAACTAGTTGTAATGAGATATGTAGTTTCATCACATTCATCATTACTTAATGAAATGGTTCGGGTAGGTGTGCTTACTTTGGCTGTACATTTAACGAATATTGGATCTTCCCAACATTTGAGTACTGCTTCTTCACCACTACCAGTAATATCTATACTGAAATCTTTTCTACAATATTGTGAAGTCAACCAAGCATTAGTTCCTTGTGATGAAATTTGCAATTTTGTTGTAGCGCAAAATGAAGAACATTGAGATTTTGCTGCGTCAATTTCGTCCAGCCCAGTTTCGGCTACCTGTCCGAAAAGCTTTCCAAGTCCACCAGTCGTAAATGCGACAAGCAAAACGAGAACTAGTAGTGCTATCGCAACATACACGATTGTGTTCATACTAATCTGGGCTCGCTTTGACATTAGAATAATATGTCTGCAGTTTTTTAAATAGTTTTTGTGACTAAGCAAGTGACGCAGTAACTAGTGTTGCCATTGATGAGAAGATCATTGTTCCAATTAAAGTTAATCCGCAGTAAATTAATGTGCTTTTTAGAACATTCTGTGAAAGCATCCACTCGAAATTGATTTTTCCTGGTCCGTTTACGATTCCTGAAATTGTGAAGCTGAGTAGGAAGACAACTTGAATTATGTATATTCCGACCATTAATTGAAGAACATATGGTGGTAAAGCGGATTCTACATTGAAAAGACCTCCGAGATTTCCGCCCAGTCCCATTTGTCCGGTTTCTGAGGCCCCGCCTTCAATTGTTGCTAGTTGTCCAGATAAATTAGTTAGTACTTTTGTTATTAATACTGAAAGACTTACAACTAGTGCGGAAACAAGTGGTGCAAGGAATGCGGCCTGCATTCGCATTGAAGAAAGAGTGTCTGAAAGAAGATCAGTCATCTTTTCCTTGATAGTATGCATATTTTGGAGATACTTTGATAGTGCAGTCATTGATTCTGCTGCCACAGTAGGACTTTTTTTGACTGCTTCTAAGAGCAAGTTCATAATTGAGGAAATAAGATCGGATGGGTACAAATTGTTTGCTCCGTATTTCTTGTCAAATAATGCTTCTTTGAGAGTCATTCCTCTTTCTCTAATATTTGAGTCAACAATTTCAAAGAATTTTGATATTTCACTACCTTTTGTATTTTCAGCTACTTTTCCGAAAGCAGCTTCTGCAGGAATATTTTCACCAATTCGGTTTCCTAATTGGAATATTGCTGATGAAAACTGATCCTCAATACTTTCTATTTTATTTTTTAGTTCTACTACTTTCTTATTCTTGAAATGATAATAAACATAAGACGCAATTCCTAGTGAGAACACAATTGCAATTGTGAGATAGAACGGTCCGTTTTCAAATTTTAAATGTGTCCAATTGCCCGACTGTGCAATTGTAAATATTAAGAATATTGCAGGAAGTGCAATTAGTGCAATTACTGCTGCTGCACCAAAGAATGGTCCAACGCCTGAGTTTGGGAATTTTTTCAATAAAGTTTTATTCTGAACACTTGCTCCGCCTGGACGTACGGAAATTATATTTCTTGCTTGTATAAATACGAATATAGGAAGAACCACATTATAGATTATTATTAATTGTGCGGGATTTATGCTGTCTGCGAGAAATGCACCCACCATTGGAAGCATTACCAACATCATCATTGGTAGAACAATTCCAAGCATGTGAATCATTTGAATTGGGTTTTTTAGATTGTGCGCAAAATGAATCATGTTGTCCTTTATTCCTTGTGTAATTACGTCGTTGGCTTTTTCTAAGGTCTTTTTTGCTTTATCTGCATTCGGTTCAACTAATGATGCTTCAATTAAATGCATTGCATCCACAAATGCAGGTTCTGAATCTTTCCAAGTTTCTAAATAACTATCTAACGATTTTTGGACTGAGCTAAATTTCTTAGTTTCAAAATCCCAAAGTACTTTCATAAAGTCTAATGAAAGTGGTGGAGACATTTGGTTTGCAACGAATAGTATCGCTCGCTCGAGATTTGCGTCTCGCTTCATATGTATTACTATATATAGCACAGATAACATTAGTTGGTCAGCTGCTTGAGCACGCCAGGAATTGAATAGATATTTTGGCATGTTTGCAAAATAATAAAGTGAAAATATTCCTGCTCCTGCTAAAATTGCTGTAAAAAACATTGAACTAGTTAGTATGAATACTGCTATTGTTGCTGCAATAAATGGTATTATTGAAAGTATTGCGAGTGCGTTTACAGATTCAGGTTTTACCTTAATATGTGTTAATGTGATATACTTTTGAAGTTGTTCTTTTTCTTCGGGTTTTAATGTTAGTTTTAGAATTTTCCCTGCAGCATTTGCCATGCGCTCATAGCTTGTTGATAATATGGTTTTCTTCTCAGATCTAAATTGGTCATATGCGCGAGAATAGGATATTTTTGTTCTTGACTCTACTTCGCCGGGTTTTTCTGCGGCTTCTAGTCTTTCTTCAAATTCATTTACCATCACTTCTTTCCGGCTTCAATATTCACCCAAGATTCCCACTCGTTGTAAATTTTTTCGGGATCAGATCGTCCTTCCTTTTGAAAAGAATCTTCGCTAATTCGGTGAAACATATCGTTTGCCATGATTGTAAATTCTGCTTCCATAATCTCTGGTTTTTCTTGTCCTAGCTCTACTAATTTTTCTTTTATCTTTGCACGCATCAAAATATTTTCCCAAACTGCATCCCAGTCTCCTGCCCATTCTGCAATTCTTGATGCTATAGATTTTAGAACTACACTCTCTCCTTGGATTAATGCATCTGTTGGTTCCAGAGTATCAGTTACTGGATTGTAAACCATCAAGTCAACAAAACCGTGTTCTCGTAGCGGATCATCTTCCCACTCTTTTCTTACTTCTGAAATTTGAAGTACTCTTCTGAGTTTCCCAATTCCTGATGCTGACTTTACTGGATTTGAAATTATAATTATATCTGTAGCTTTGAAAGAAGTTTTTGGAACTCCCAAATCATTTACAACTCTGTCGTAAATTGAGTATGGTGAATCACCGTGAATTGTTCCCATAACTACATTTGCAAGTGCTCCTACTCTCATTGCTTCATATAATGCTACTGCTTCTTTGGAACGAACTTCTCCTACAATTAATGCCGAGTCTCCAAGTCTTAGTGATGTCCGAATTCCGTCAGTTGCTGTAAGTTCTGATTCTCCTTGAGTAATTACTGATTGTACTTTCATTGATTGTATGTCATATTTTAATTCTTGATATTTTGAGATTGGAAGTTCCAGCGTATCTTCAACAATAATTATTCGAGTGGAACGCATTAATTCAACAATTGCTGCGGATAATAATGATGTTTTTCCAGAGGATCTGGTTCCGGCAAATAATACAGTTCTTCCGCCGTCCATTATGAAGCTCATTAATGCTGCTGCTAGTGGATTAAGCATTTTGTTTTGTATGAATAGTGGGAAAGTCCATGGACGATCTCTGTGTCTTCTGATTGAGAATGCTAAACCTTGTGGACTTAGGGGCATCTGAATTGCGGAAACTCTAGCTGTTGCGTTTTCAAATACTAAGTTTGTATCTAGAACGGGATTTGCTTCGTCTAAAGGTCTTCCGCTTAAAAGTCTTAACTTAGTTGCCCAACCTTCAACTTCTTTGCTTGTTAAAGTTATATTGGTTATGCATTCGCCAAAATCTTGATGTACGATTGAAATTTCGTTTAGATTTGCTGGAGCATTTATTGATATGTCTTGTATTTTCGAATCTCCTAGCATGATTTCTGCTATTCCAAAACCTAACGTATTTCTAACTAATATTGTTGCTAGTTGTTCAATTTCGTCTTCACTTAATTTTATTCCATGACTTATGCTTAAATCTCTAAGTAAATCTTTTTCTACTGACATGAAAAGTTCACGAGTTCTTTGTGGATCTATAAATTCTGAACGCTGAGGTTTGTGTTCCGAAACAATTCTTTTTGCCTCACCAAGCATTGCATATTTGTTTTCTGTTAAACTATATTCTGGTGGAGTTAAATGATATACTGGTCTGATCTCATTTGGTAATCTTAATATTACTACTCTTGATCCGTCTGGAAGTTTGTATGCTTCTAATTCTTCTGCTCCGGTTGGAAATTTTGTTACTAATTTTGCATATAGAAAATTAGGTTTGATTATTGGGTTGAATAGTTTTGAATAAATCACTCTGCTTCCTGGTTTGTGGTCTTTTAGATATGATTGAGATCGCTTAATTATTGTGAGACTCTCTAATCTTTGTTTGATTGAATCTAATGTTGTTATGAATATTTGAAGTGAATCTTTTCTTAAATTTGGATCTGACTTAAATTTTGAATGCTCAGTTTCTAATCTTGTAACAACTCTGAGATATGAAGCAATTGGATCTTCCTTTAGTCCATAATTTATTGCTGATTTTAGAAATTCAATTCGTTCAGGATATTGATTTTGATCTTCCGCCACCTTTACAAAATCTTCTGAAAGTAATTTAGTTCGATCAATGAATTCGGTTATCAAGTTTGCAATTTCAATAAGCATATTCGTTTGATCTAGTGTGTAAATGTAATCTTCTTGTTGTTTGAACATAATTTGGGAAACTCTTCCTGCCTTGATTAGTTTGTTAATTGTGTCAGCCATTACTGTTTCATTTTTTTCAATTATTGGTGTAATAATGCTCTTTGAATAATCAATTTCAAGAATTCTTTGCCCGGGTTCTTCGACAAGACGATAGGGATTTTTAGATTTCATTGGATATACTTAAATATAAACTCGACTTATAATATATACTTTATCATGGAATCGCAACCGTTTCAAATGCCTCAGAAAGTCTCACCAGAAGGCTCAGGAAACGTTTTGGGAGCAATTGCTAAGTTAAATCGCCGGCTCAGTCTGATTGAAGATAGAATTGGTGATGTTCGAGACCAAGTTGATTTAATTGAAACAAATTTAGTTGATAAACATAAATCTGCAATTTCTGGACTTGTTGAATTGAATAATAAAATTAAAGATTTTAATTCTAAAATAACTGATCTGAATAACGATAATTTGCGTTTAACATCGCAAATAAGTAACTTTGCAACTAAACAAGACGTTCAAGTTTTGGAAAGATATATAAATTTCTGGAACCCCTTGGATATATCAAAGAGTAGAAAACCTGTTCTTGATGATGAGGAAGAAATATAATGGCTGTTTTTGGGAAAAAGGAAGAAATGAAAAGTGTACCTGAGTTACCAAAGCCAGCAAGTTTTAATCCTTCTACGGCTGGCACTCAAAGTTCTCTTGGAACTGGTGTGTCTCCCACTAACTCTTCTCTTGATTCACCATCTCCCTTATCTGCACCTTCTCCCAGTCCTTCCTTACCTACGCCTCCTTTACCTTCGCCTCCAAGCTTCACTCCTCCAACACATGAGTCGAGCCCTCACTTAAGTGGTTCTCAGGAACTTCTAACTGAAGATATTGAGAAGATTGCTGAAAGTATAATTGATGAGAAGTGGGAAAAAGTCAAAGGTGAACTTGATGATCTTAAAACGTGGAAAGTAGATCTTGATACTCAAGTTAAAGGATTTAAATCTCAACTAGATACTCTTGGAAAAAGAGTTGATGATGCTCAAAACGCAATGTTGGGTAAAGTTGAAGAATATAATAAATCACTTGGTGGCGTAAACGTTGAAATCCAAGCCATGGGTAAAGTTTTTGAGAAAATTATACCTCAGTTTACAGAGAATGTTAATAAATTAAGTGAATTAGTTGATAGAAAAGCAAGTAAAACTAAAAAATAATTAACTAACTTTTCCTTTTGTAATCATTATAGATGCACCTGCAAATATGAGTAGCATTATTATTACAGATAAAACTGCCGGATTGAAGACTACATCTATTCCAGTCTGCGTTGTTGATCCTGAAGAACCAGTTAGGCCTTCAGCTAGAAGTAAGTCTCCTTCGTTTAGATCTGCCGGAACATCTGAACCTATTATTGGTTCAAGTCCTGTGGTTCCAGTATTGTCTCCGAATGCAGGTAGTGCTTGAGTTACAACAATTATTGCAATAATTACCATTCCAACAATTAATGCATTGTAAACTCCAGAATCTTTTGCCGCTGTAGCAAAATCTTTTTCCTTTAAACCCATAAATGCGAGCATTAGGAGTAAAAACATTATTACTGAAAACAGCATTAATGAATATACTATGAATAGAGATAATATTTCTACTACCGGACTGAAAGAAATTATTATTAGTGCTGTTGATATTGCTATAACCATATTTACTCCTTTGTTGTTTCCAAGAACTTGGATTTTCATAAGCACTGCATATGTTGCAGCAATAATTAATGCTCCAGGAATAATTACATCATAGAAACCTAAGTCTTTCAAAAGGTCAATTCCTCTGACGAGAATCGGTGTACTTGCCATTTTAATTATTATTTCGAGATAGGAATCCGACAATCGCAAGAGGTATTCCTATTGCGAAAGATAATCCAATAAGCATATTCATTGCTTCAGAACCTTCCATTCCGAATGCTTGACTCCCTAATAACATTTCATTTAATCCCCGCAGGATTGGTATTCCTGTTGGAGATCCTGCATCAACCATTAGTAAGAAAACTATTATAATAACTCCGAATGCGACTCCTTTCATACCTCCAGGAACGATGGATTTACTTCCGAATAATCCTTCGTCAGCACTTAAACCAAGCATAGCATAAATCATCAGTAAGAAAAGTACAATTACAAGCATGAATGTTGCTTGAGGAATGACTCCAATCATTTGTTCAACAACATCTGTTGCTGAAATTACGAAGAAACCGGTTGCAAGAGCAATCACATTACTAATATTTCTAGTTGTGTCAGTCTTTGCATCACCGAAAATTCCGGTTTTTAGTAAAACTCCAAAGACTATAGCATAAACTAGAATGAATGGAAGTATAACATTAAAGAATCCAAACGCCCTAAAAATTTCAATACCGTTGGATAGCGGATTTACGATTTCTACCATTAATTAATTTAGTAGTATGATAATTATAAAGCTTTCTTACTGATTGTATATATTTGCTTTTGACGCAAAATCATATAGTGCTCTTAGTGCTTGATTTATTTCCGTTAGAATTGCATTTAATGCTTCACTTTGATTTGAACTAATTACTTTATCTTTTCCGCCTTCAGTAGATAATATATTGATTATGCTGACTGTTTGTTCTCTAGCGTAACTTAGTTCATTTGCTTTTGATTCAATATAATTAAGCATGTCTTCACTGGAAGACCATGTTGATTTTTCAGTTAACTTAAGTATTGCATTATTGTATCTTGTTAACTCGAAATCTCCATTCTTGATGACATTTCTTTTACTTAAATTTGTAATTAATTCCTTTCTTGAATTTACTTTTGCTCCAGTGGCGGTTGGAATTTCAATTGTTGCAATATAATCTCTCTTAAGTAAATCTGCTCGTTTGGAGAATTGACCCCATTCAGTTTGAGCAGTAGGAGTGAATTTGAATGGTTCAATAGGTTTTGGAGTTTCTAAAATTGCTCTAAGCTCATCTTCTTTTTCCTGAACTGACTTTGCCCTTTCTTCTAAATTATCTTCATGGAGTCCAAACCAGTCTTTTAGTCCGTGGTTTTTTCCTTTGAGCTTGTGTTTGGTATTAATTAATTCATTGTGTAATTTTTCGAATTCAGATTTTAGAGCATCTATTTTATTTTTTTCCGCTTTGATTAGTGTAAGGTCTTCAGATAATAATCCCAATATTTTAGTAAATTCAGATTCTAATTCATCAGCACTTAAATCTCCACCTAATTCTGCAATAATTTTTTCTAGTTGTGTTACAATATTATGCGTCTCAGTAATTAATCCAGGAATTATCGCTTGATGATTTTCTAGGTTTGCTAACTTCTCTGGAGTGAGTTTTGCTATTAAATTTTTAGCTTCGACTATTCGTCTATTATGCATTCTTATTGCTTTATTTAAGCCATTTACTGCGCTTTCATACTTTTTGAATAGTGCTTTTTTATTGTATTTTTCAAATAGTTTTTCATCCCAATCTGCTGGCATAATCTTTTCAATTATTATATTTTCGTTTAATATATTTACATTAAGTACTATCTCTCTTAGACTTGTAATTAATTTATTATAATCAGTTAATTCTGTTTCATTTTGCTTTGCAAAATTTTTCAATTCAACGATTATTCCGTTTAGAAGTTGAAGGACTTGTGTTTTCTTTACGTTATATATTTTGTCGACTTGTGCTTCTTCTAGTTTGTCTTTGTTAATTTTATTATTTAGTAATAATATTAATTTTTGAATGTCTTTAAGTTCTGCATCTATAATTTGTTGTATTTGATTTAGGCGCTCATTTAATAATTCATCAGAAGATATCGAGGATCCTATCATTTTGAAAACTCCGTCGGTAAGTTCAATTCCGTCAAAATTAATTGTGATTTCAGGATTTACAGTTATATCTCCAACCGTGGCAGATACATCACCTACCGTACCTCCTGCACCGCCTTCTCCGCCAGCACCTCCTTCAGCAGTAACTGTCCCTGAAGAAGTATCAGACGAAGAAGAATCTGTAGTTACAGTTACATTTTCGGTCCAATCTGCTTTGTCTCCATTATTGTCTTTGATTTCTAATCGAATTATTTCATTAGGATCGTTATTGAATTCATAATTTATTGTTTTTATATTATTTGGACTTGTAATTCCAGGTCCAATCCAATTAAAAGTGTAAGGTGGTGTTCCTCCAGTAATAACTGCATCAATTGCCATTGTTGATCCTTTTGTAACTGGTCCTGGATTGTGAAATGTTACACTTAATGTCTTTCCGGGCGTTTTTGGAGTTACAGCTACATTATCAAGATATTCTTTCTTGACGCCATCGTCGTCTTCTACTTTTAATTTGATAACTTCTTTTGGAACTATATCAAATTTATAATCTACTTCAGTATTAGTATTTATACCTGTAACTCCAGATCCAATCCATTCAATAATATAGGGTGGTGTTCCTCCTGAAATTGTTGATAATATTTGTCTTGATTCTCCTTCAGGAACTGGTCCTGGATTGTGGAATCCTACTTTTAATTCAGTTGCTGGAGTCTTTGGTGCCGGGCCATGTGGTGAACCAGAAATTGTAAACTCATGAATTATTCCTGCGCTTTTGTGTTTATTCGATGCAATAAGTATTGCATTATTACTAACAATGTAAATCCATATCTTATAATCTCCGTTTTCTAAAGGACCTAGATTGAATATTCCGCTTGCCTGTGTATCACTTTTAAGTATTGCGCCGTTTGAAGCTCTTAATATTATTTCGATAGATAACTCAGGATTAGTCCAAGTTATAGTATTGTAGGGATTATCTATTTTTAGTATGTAATCATCAGAACTATCTGGATGTGGTTCATTGAAAATTGGTTCTAGCGCCATATCTTATTATTAATACGGTGTTTTATAAAAAGTTATTTAGGATTGTAGTTCTTTCTTTATTTTTTCTGAAAGAGTTATTATTGTAGTTGTGAGAGTCATTATTCTTGCAAGATGGTCAAGAACTGTGTTTTTATCCTTTCCTTCCTGCATTCTATCTTCATGTGCTTTTAGATTCTTTTCGCTAATTCGACCCTTAAGATCTTTATATTGAGCAACTGCATCATTTTTAATTTGAGAAGTTATGGATTCTATTTCCTCGATTATTGGCTCTTTTTTTACATTGTTATTATCTGAAGTTAGATTAGTAATATCTTCTTTTAGTTTGAGAAGTCCTGCTTTGTCTCGATCTATTGCTTGATATACATGTTCAATAATTGAAGTTAGTGCCTGTTTATCCTTAAGCGCTTTTCTTTCACTTTCAAGTTCAAAGAATTCTTTGTATAATTCTTGGAATGTTGTTATTAATTTTCTTTCATCATCTTTCAGATAAGACGGTGTTGGTCCTGCCGCTGATTCTGTTTTAGTTGCTGTAATTGGTCTTTGTGCTGAAGTTTCTTGCATTGGTTTTTTGAGTTTATCTTTGAGCTTTTCGATATTTCTAGTATCATCTACTAATTTTTTTGCTGCACTTTGAAGTGATCCGGAGGAAAAGAATCCAGTTCCTTTTTTCTCAACTTTTATTATTTTCTTAATGCTTTCTACAAATGTTTTTATCTCAGAATTAATCTGAGTCATAGCTTTAACTTCCATTAGGAATTTTTTGTTATCTTCAGTCAATATTGTTTGGAGATTAGTAAATATTAGAGATATTGCCGATTTATATTTTTCTGGATCTTTTTTAAATTGACTGGCTTGAGTAATTTGGTTAGGAATTGTACTTAGTTTGAACACAAATTCTTTGTTAAATCCGTCTAGTGTTTTGACTCGTTTTAATTTTTCATTAATCTCATCAATTTTTATTTTATTTGATACTCCGGATATTGTTTTAATATCTTTTTCATAAATGTTAAACTTCTTTTTTGCATCTTTGAGAATCTCATTCAATTTATTATAATCAGAATTTCCTTTGAATTGTTTATTCCAACTTTCAGGAATATTTATCGCATTTTGAAATCTTTTTTCATTAGCTATAAACTCTTCATTTAGTCTTTTGATGCCTGCCATTAAATTTTGTGCTGCTGCGAATTCATTTTCTGAAGCTATTAATTTAGCTTCAGTTTCAAAATCTTTGTTTAATTGATCAATATCGTTAATTACTTGAGTTAGTTGGTTTGAAACTAATTTAGTTTTGTTAGGAAGATTTTCATCCTGAGTGGCTCGGGCCAATATTGCTAATAAACTTACTATTGCACTTTCATCTTTTCTGACCATGCCTTCAAGTTTAGCCGCTTCTGACGCTAATGCTGCTTCTCTATCTACATCTTCTTCTATGCTCTCAAACGTATCTGGATTAACAGGTTCTAATGGTTCACCAACCGCAGAAGTTGGATTTGCTTCTTCTGGTTCAAAAGATACATTGTATGCTAAAATTAATGTTGCAGTGTCTAAAGCGGCTTTATTAACATTAATAGAGTTTACGAAAAAAGACACATTTCTTTCTTGGAGCCCATTAAGTGCTTGAATACTTGTAGTAATAAATCCTGATAATTCTGAAATTTTTGTATCTTCGGGAGATTTACTTCCAAATTTTGTCTCTATTTTTGAAGTAACACTTGCCCAATTTAACTTAAGGAATGCAAGTTCTGACATTAGCTTTTCATTATTGTTTGCTCTCAACTCAGCTGCATATGATTTTGTTTTTAGCATGAATGTTGTTGCAAAAGGTTCTTCTAGTGAAAGGTTAAACGAATCTGGGAATGAAGCACCAAATCTTTCTTCGCCTTCAATTGTTCTATCAGACGTTTCAGCGTCAGCGGAGTCAGAAGTATTACTTGGACTTCCGGAAGTAGTATTTGTTGAAATTTCTTCTTCAGAAATAATAAATTTATCCGTTATGTGTTGACCTTCATTTTGTTTACTATCTATTAACATCTGATTGCTGCTAAAATAGAAATGTGTTGCTTCATAGTTTCCTTTTGTTAAATCTGTACCTAAATTAAAATTTCCGTTTTTGTCTGTAAACTCCGTTTCCTTTCCTTCAGAATCTTTAATTTCTAGTTTTATGCTTATTTCGGGATGTGTCCAAGTTGAAGAATTATATTTATTATCTATCTGTGTTGTATATTCACCTTTTTCATTCTTTACAATTCGTAATGTCATTTTAATTTATAGCGGAACAACTGTAAAGGCTATAGGTATCTCGTGCTCCGTTGTCGTTGTAATATCTACAACTTTTAGATTAATAGTGTAATTTCCTGGACCAAAATCTCCGTCTACTCTTGGTGGATCATTTGTTGTTCCATCAAAAGCAGGTCTAGCTCCCGCTCCATTGAAGTTCCAATATATTTCTAAATTTCCGTGAGTGTGATCATCTCCTGCAACATCTGTCGAAGTTGTTGCATCAAACTGTACTGTTCCTGCAACAATTATTGCGCCGCCATTGATAATATTTCTTACTTGTGGATTTCCGCCTCCGCCTCCAGGAGTTATTGTTACTGTAACTGTATCTGTTGCAGTTCCACTTCCTGAATCTCTTACTGTTAAAGTTACAGTCTTAGCTCCGTCTGAGGCGTATGTTACTGGTGCTGAAGGATTTCCTGGTGCTACAGTTACTGTTTCATCTGTAGGGGTGGCTCCTGCGCCAAAATTCCAAACCCATTCAGTCATTGTATTTCCTGGTCCGGGTGTTGAAGTGTTACTAAAATTAATATTATCCCCTATTGCTCCCGCATTTGGAGTTGCAGTCATTGTAATGTTTGGGTCGTTGTGACCTCCCCACCAACTTGGAATAGGAACTCCTGCTGCATTTAAGGCTCGACCAGTAAGTCCTCTCGGAATTGATCCTCTTTCTTGTAAGAATGCAATTACTGAATGACCTAAAAATCCAACACCGATTATAAACATCCAGCCAGTTATAGCGCTGAGTGTTCCAAAAAATAGATTTGCATTTGGAGTTACTATATCGGCGGAAAGTACGTCCAGAGATGCTATTTCTTTGTACTCTTCAATATATGATAAAATTGATTCTAGGAATGCAGATGAAAGAATTAGACTAATTCCAATTCCTAGTGAACGCATTGCTGCAGAACTTTTTCCTGAACTAAATAGTTGTGCAACTCGATAAACCATTGCAGCCATCAGTGCAAAAGTTATAATCATTATCCATGGTATTGTGAATAAGATCATATCGAATTTAGTTACATAAGTAAAGAATCCTGCACCAAAACCCAATGCAGCTGCAATTACGCTCGGATTCATTGCACTGGCAGCACCGCGTGCTGTACCAGTTGCTTGTTGCATAACTAAATTGAGCGCAAATTGGCTTACTGCAAAAACGAGAACAAAAGCGTAAATATAATTAGCAATATCTGGAGTAATCATATCAAAAACTCTATCGAAAGAACTCTGAAGTGTACCGTTATGACTTTCAGCATATGCTGCCGGTAATGCTAGCAATGAAATTAGAGAAATTGCTTTCTTTCGCATGCTTTTCTGAAGAGGTTTTTTTATATAAACTTTACTTCGCTATGCGCGTAGTAGTTTTCTAAAAGTGTTATGAGCGTCTTTGAAATCTCGAATTGGTCCTTTGAGTTTTTGATGAATTCGTCGGTCTAATCTTTCCATTTCTTTGATTTCTGACTTGACTGAATTTAATTCTCTCTTCAATTCTTGTACTTGTCGTTTGAAAGAATTGTTATCAATTTGTCCAGATCTAACTTGGCTCTCGATAGTTTTGTATTGAGATAGAATTTTTTCTTTTTGTCTGTATGCTGAATCTAAAGCTTGGAGTGCATCTTTTTCAATCTTTGAATAATGTCCAATTTGATCTAAAGCAAGTCTAAACTCTGCAAGTTTTAGTTTTGCTTCAGTTAAATAATGAGCTCTTCGCTCAACTCTATCAAAATGTCTTCTCATGAAATTCAACATGATTAGTTTTGGTAATTAATAGTTTAATAGTTTGCGATAAAATCTTCTTCGGAGAAATTTAGTTCTCCCGGAATGATTATGCAGTAAGGTGCATTTCCGAAATCTTGGTTTTGTAGGTTTTTTATTGAATCGTATTTGATTACTTCACTTTCTAATCCTAAACGTGAACAGCCTATTGCTTTTCCAAGTTTGAAATTTCGTTTTTTTGATATTTCTTGTATAATTTTTAGTGCTTCTTTGATTGAAAGGAATTTATTCTCTTTTGGATCCAAGTCTAGCAAAAATAATGTATGTGCTCCGATTGATTGATTTTGTTCCAATAAATCAAAGAAAGATTCTGGTTTATGATTTTCAGTCCAAAATGGAATTGATGCAGTCTTTCCGAATTTGTATAATTGTAATCCTGTTCTTGCTATTGCAGTGAAAATTGATACAGATTGAATTATCTTAGTTTGGATATTTTTCTTCTTTGCTTCTTGTAAAATTTCTGTGTGGGTTGTTGCAGATAACGGATCTCCGTAAATTAATAATGTAATTTCTTTATCTTTTTGGAAGAATGGTTTTTCTTCTTCAACTTCTGAGCGATGTAGAACTTTGATTTTTGTTTTTAGAAATTCTTCTAGTTCTTTAATTGTGTAATCAGATAACGAAGTATAACTTTCGATGTAAACTTCGTCGGATTTATTTATAGCTTCGATTCCTTTGACTGAAATGTCCTTCAGGCTTAAACCCAATCCTACTATGTTTAACATGTTTATATCCAAAATAGAACTTTTATAAGAGTAATGAAATGACTAGTAATATGGTCAAAGTCTTGAAGATTTCTAAAATTGGTGGCGAGAAAGTTCGCAAGAAATTGATAGAAAAAGGTGTTTTGGATGCTTCTTATTCTCTTGGAAAAACTGGGAATTTTTTATTGTTTCCTTTGAAAAAAACCCGCGGAATTGTGAAAGAGTTCGGTGGAAAGATTGTTGATAGACCTCTTCGCAAAGTTTCGAAACCAGTTACTGGTTTGAAAGAAGCTTTGGGAAAAATATTGCCTTCTTCTTTGGCTGAAAAGTTTCCTCGGAGTTTTGATCAAGTTGGAGATATTGCAGTTTTGGAAATTCCACAAGGGTTGGGAAAATATGAGAAAGTTATTGCGCGGACTTTGGGAAGAATTAATCCAAGAATTAAGGTTGTTGCGAAACGTGCAGAGAAATATTCTGGTAAATATAGAATTAGACCAATTACTGTTTTGTATGGAGAGAAACGAAGTGAAACTATTCATCGTGAAGCAGGAGTTAGGTTGAAGGTTGATTTGAATACTGTTTATTTTTCTCCTCGTTTGGGAAAGGAAAGGTTAAGGATTGCTAAATTAGTTGAAGAAAAAGAGAAAGTTTTAGTTATGTTTTCAGGAATTGCACCTTACGGGATTGTGATTGCTAAGAAGAATCCTTCGGCTGAAGTTTGGAATATTGAATGGAATCCTCATGCGGTTAAATTTGCAGAAGAAAATATTAAGTTGAATAAATTAGGAAAACGAGTTCATTCTCTCGGAGGAGATGTTCGTAAAGTTATTCCTAAATTGAAGAAGAAATTTGATAGAATTGTAATGGTTCTTCCTTTTGATAATGATAAGTTTTTGACTGATGCTTTGATGGTTTCTAAGAAGGGAAAGACCGTGATTCATATGTATTCTATTCTTGAAGAAGGTATGGTTGATGAATTTAGAGCTAAGCTTGAGCGAAAACATGGGTTAAAGGTTTTTGATGTCGTAAAAGCAGGTGCATATGGTCCTAAAATGTGGCGATATTGTTTTGAGATTATTGTGTAGGTTGATCTGGTTGTTGATCCGTTGGTGATTGATCTGGAACTGGTTGCTGAGGTGCAGGTTGAGGTTGCTGCGGTTGGTCTGGTTGCTGAGGTGCAGGTTGAGGTTGCTGCGGTTGGTCTGGTTGCTGTAATGGTGTTGTTTCATGGATTGGTAATTCATCTTTTGGTTTCTTGAATTTGTTCCATGCGACAAAGCCTCCTACGATTAATATTAGTGCTCCGACTGCAATTAGTGAATAAATTAGAATTGAATTATCATCTTCTGGTTCTTCATCACTTGAGGACGGTGTTTGTTGTGTTGTTGATTTTTTCTGAGTTGTAGTTTTCTTTTGAGTTGTGGTAGCAGGAGTTGTAGTATCATTAGTTGTGTCTGTGGTTTCTTCTTCAGTGGATTCTTCTTCAGTGGATTCTTCTTCCTCTGCTGTTTCCTCGGATTCATCGTCTTGCTGATTTGTTTGATCTCCTGAACTAGCAAGGGTATCTCCTTGAATATTATCGACGGTTCCAGAACCTCCGGGAATTATATCTACATTAATTACACCGATATCTCTGTTTCCTGTTGCGTCTATAAGATCCAATTCAACTATTGCGATATCTCCTTGGACTGTTTTTCCATCAAATCCTGAAATGTCAATTAATACTATTCCTGAATTAATATTAGCATCAATTTCTGAGGAAGTTATTTGAGATCCTGCACTTACGCTTGAAAGTGAAAGTGCTGAAGAATCATAAGTTATTTCGAAGGACATTAAGTCGATATTTACTTCAGTGATATCGATACTATAAGTTAGTTTGGAGCTGGTTTGTGATATTAAATTTGCAGTTACTGAAACATCAGTTGCTAAAGCTATACTTGTTGTTGATAAAATAACTAAAAGCAGTAATATTGTCCTTTTCATTTTATCGTTTCATGAGTATATTTTTTAACTTAATTAAATCTCCAGAGTTAGCATCCGTTCCGTCTAAATTAACATCTAAATTACAATCGCTACAAATTTCAGTACCCAAAAGTGCTTCTTGAAGTATACGAATATCTCTTACATCTACACATGCACCATTATAACAAGTATTATCTACGTTACCCATTCCCACCCTTACTGGTATATTTCCAATCGTCGCAAAATTTGGTAAGTCGCTGAATGATGGTGAACCTGATGCATCAACCATAAGCACGCTTAGGGAATATTCGCCTGGTGTTAAAATTGTTGGAGTAATTATTTCTATTGAATTTCCTGAATTTAAGTCTACAGCTTCTACTGATGTTTCTGCGGCTTCAATACCGTCTGAATCTGTAAATTGGAACAATATATCAAATTCTGCACATTCTGAGTCTACATCTGCCCAGTCATCTCGCGTAGTTGCACGGTTTTTTACACATCTAGTTTGTGTTGCGGGTGCTAAATCAATAGAAAATTTCTGATCTGGGAAGAACCGATCATAGTTATCAATATCTGTGGATAATGATGCTGCGCGTTCTACTTTAAATAGTACGTCAGAAGTGCATCCTGTTGTGCTATCAAAAGTTACATCTCTTTGTAAATCATCAATAGCCGAATCATGTACTCCGTCATCATTAACATCAACCCAATTAGTTAGTGCACATTGATCTAGAATCACCATATATTCGCCTTCGCTGTCTAACTTCATATTTAGAGTACCGTCATTATCATCATCTATTTGGTTTTCTGCACAACCATAAAGTGAATCTGCTCGGTTTGTTATACTAGCTCTTAGACAATTGCTTTCATCTAGACCACAGTCAGTATCTGGACACTTATCATTAACATATTTTCCATCTCCTGCTAAATCACCATCCGGATCTAACCATACTGCTGATACTCGATAAAAGGGTAGATTTCCTGCTGCAACAATACCTACGGGTTCTTCAACATCAGGATAACCATCTCCATCTGTATCTTTTAATGCTATTGTTGTGGTGGTTCCTGTTTCTAAATTATCAAAAGTATTTATTTTTGTGTCTCCAGATTTATCCCAAATATTGAAATCTTCTAATTTGAATTGAATAACTCCGGCTTTTATTACATCAATATTTAGTTCAACCAATATATTCTTGATATGATAGTTTTCAATTACATTTCCTTCTTGTTGTATTGAAAGTGTGGTTTTTCCAGTTTCAGTACTAGTAGTTGTATCTAATTTGAATGGGCTAGTGAATTCTCGATTGTTTGACGAGTCGTAGTCACTAAAAGTATACTTGTTAAGCATGTAAGGCGATACTGCTTCATATTTGGATCCGTCACAAAACTCAGCTCCGGGAAAACCTTCAGTCGTACATTCAGTATTTGGATTATTTGGACACTCATCCCTTGAATCAGGTATACCATCATTATCTGCATCATCATCACAAACATCTCCAATACCGTCAGGAGGATTATCACTGTCTTTTTGGTCTGGATTATAATCGGCCGGACAATTATCATCTTCAGCGGCTATTCCATCCTTGTCGTGATCACTTCTATGGCCTCTTAGGAGTTGTACTTCAAAAACTTCTTCTGATGGTGCACTCAAATCTCTAACACCCCACTGGCCTGGTCCGCCACCGCTTTGTCCAAGTGTCTTATACTCACACACTCCAAACTCACATAAGTCGGAAGTATCAACATCACTATCATCACAATGACTGTTCTGTGTACATTCATAATATTCACAAGAGTAATCTACACATGAAGAATACGGATTTCTATCAGTTGTTTCACTACATTGATCACCAGTAGTACATTCAACATTTTGACAGGCGTTTGCAACACAACTGTCATAAGTTGTACTATCGGCATCATCACATTGATTATCTGACCAACATTCAGCATAAGGAATTATACAATTATCGACTAATTCTGCTGAACTTAAATCTATGAGCTCCTCATTACCGTATTCTGTCTTTAATTCAAAATCTATTCCTGCTACAGTTTTGAGGTTATTAAATTTTACAAACGCCACTACTGAATCTTCTTCTTCTAATAGTCCTCCAGGACAGCCAGTTGTGGTTCTTCCACCTACGGACATACATTCGAACTCTACTGAACCTTGACCTATTGTTTCAGTTACTTTTGTAAATAGCCCGGTTTTTGGAAATGCTATTACAATAAAAATAAGAACCAATGCACCAACAATGTAATAAGGTAGTTTATCATTCTTTCCTGCTCTGCGTGGTCGATGTCTAGACATTAATAGTTATTTGCGATTCTTATATATAAACATTAGCCCAATTAACATTAAGCTTTTAAACTAAAATTACATCGGTTTTCCACTGGGGGCATAGCATAATCTGGTTAGTGTAGCCGGTTCCAGACCGGCTGATCGGGGTTCAAATCCCTGTGTCCCCATCTCTGTTTTAGAAAAACAGAGGAC
>Ga0209045_1001476_pt1 | contig 20884 bp, 19 predicted proteins | sample SaaInlLV_10m_DNA_4_FD_184664 | JGI IMG/M metagenome (GOLD analysis project Ga0209045, IMG submission 184664) | Marine microbial communities from expanding oxygen minimum zones in the Saanich Inlet - Saanich Inlet SI072_LV_200m_DNA (SPAdes) (version 2) | ecosystem: Environmental > Aquatic >...
AAATTTAACCAATAAGAATACAAAAAACTAACTAAAAAAACAATACAAAAGAAGAAATGGTTCGTGAAATGGGCTAAAGCCCATAGTATTCTTTTGTATGTAATAAAAAATTATTCTTCGTCTGGTTTTGGTTCTGGATTCAATATTTTATGTTCTAGTAAACTAAATTTGTTGCTTAACGATGCATCTTTTATTAGAACATTAGCAAATTCACAAATAGCATATCCAAAAGAAAATAAAAATACTTTCTCAACTGACTGTTCTGTTGCTGTAAGGTGAAATACTGCGCCAAGAAACGCTCCATACTTTGATATTGATGTTGCTATTTTACCTACTGAATAAGCTCCTGATTCTTCATAGCTTTTTGAATCAAGAACAACTAGTTTATTTGATGTATATTGTTCTTCCATTTTTTCCTCCTAAAATTTCATTTTTTCACATAAAAACCTTATCCTATAAGTTACTACTAGACGATAAACTGCCCACCAGATATAAAATTAAGTAGTAATTTTCCTACTACTAAAACAAAAAATATATAAATTAAAGAAATAAAAAAAGATATATGCTAAATTCAGAACTAAAACCAAGCCTAATACGCTACGGGTTAAAAGAAAAGGAATCCAATATATATTTAACATTACTTGCAGAGCAAAAACTTACTGCCCAAGAAATTGCCAACAAAACAGGACTCATTAGACAGGTTGTTTATGACCATATAAAGAAACTTGTAGAGAAAGGATTAATTAATGAAGTTTTTGAAGGGAGAACTAAAAAATTTCAAAGTACAAATCCTGAACAATTATTAACCTTACTTAAAGAAAAAGAAGCGCAAATTAAAGAAGTTATTCCTAAGTTAAAAAAAATAAAACAAATCACTCCATCAATATCAAAAGTCGCATCATTTACAGGAATAAAAGGATTAATGCATTTACTAAATTTTACTTTAACAACTAAAAAAGAATTATTATGGATTGCAAACTATCATGAATGGCATAAAGTTCTTGAAAATCACCAGTTTTTCAACTACACTCTAAAAAGAATTGAAAAAAAGATAAAATTGAAAATTTTGATTGAAAAAAAAGGCATTCCAAAAAAAGATATTCAAGTCTGGAAGAGCGATAAAAAAGAACTAAGAGAAACAAAAACACATTCTGCTTTAAAAAATATACCTTCTTCATACGTAATTTTCGACGACAAAGTAATAATATTTAACCTAGACAAAAAAGAACTAAAATGTGTTTTAATTGAAGATAAATCAATAAATAAATCTCAATCAGCAATGTTTAACGAGCTTTGGAAAAATGCAAAAAGAATCTAAATCAAAAAGAAACAAAAAAGAAGAAAAAGTTAGTTTCAACCAAAGCGTCTGGAACACTTGCAAAAAGATTCCTAAAGGAAAAGTTTCTACATACAAAGAGATTGCAAAAGCGCTAAACACAAAAGCATACAGAGCAGTTGGAAATGCATTAAACCGTAATCCACATTGGCCAATTGTCCCCTGTCACCGCGTCATAAATTCAGACGGTAAACTTGGCGGCTTTGCAAGCGGCCCAAAAAGAAAAATCAAACTCTTAAAATCAGAAGGAATAAACATCAAAGATGATAAAATAATTGATTTTAATAAAGTTCTTTTTAAATTCGACAGATTAATTTAAATAATACCCTAATTCTCCAAACCACATGCACAAAAATTCGTTTCTTCTTGGAAAAGAAAAAATAAGCAAAGCTTTGTGGACTTTATCTGCACCTGCAATGATTGGTATGCTTGCAATTAGTTTGTACAATCTTACCGATACTATTTTTATTGGTCGTGGCGTTGGAACTTTAGGTATTGCAGGAGTAACTATTGCATTCCCTATTCAAATGATTATTATGGCAATGGCCTTCTTGGTCGGAATTGGTTCTGCATCTATTATTTCAAGAGGTCTTGGTGCGAAGAACAAAAAACTTGTTTCGAGTTGTCTTGGAAATTTTTTTATACTTACAATTTTAATAAGCATTCTGATGACAAGTTTAGGAATTATTTTTTTAGTTCCTTTACTTAAGTTATTTGGAGCGTCACAAAGTGTTTTACCCTACTCTGTTGATTACATGAGAATTGTTTTTTTTGGTTCTATTTTTTTAGCTTTTTCTGCAGCATCAAATAATATTATTCGTGCAGAAGGCAATGCTAAATTTGCAATGGTTGTTATGCTTGTAGGTGTTGGACTTAATATAATTCTTGATCCTATTTTTATATTTGTATTTAACATGGGAATTCAAGGTGCTGCACTAGCTACAGTTATAGGTAACTTTGTCGGAGCAATTGTAAGTGTGTATTATTTTTTCAGTAAAAAAAGCGGAATAAAGCTTAAACTAAGTGATTTTAAACCCAATTTTAAAATTATTAAAGAACTATTTGCAGTTGGATCTTCATCATTTGCTCGTCAGGTTTCAATGATTTTTATTTCAGTCATTATTAATCACTCTCTTGGTTTTTATGGAGGGGATATTTCTATTGCAGCATTCGGAATTGTTCACAGAGCTCTTATGTTTTCAATGCTTCCTATGATGGGAATTGTTCAGGGCCTGCAACCGTTGGTTGGATTTAATTATGGTGCCAAAAACTTCAAAAGAACAAAAGAGGCAATTATTTTAGCAATTAAAGCAACATCAGTAATGGGTTTTGTTTCATTTTTAATAATAATGCTGTTTGCAAATCCAATTGTTAATTTATTTTCCACAGATCTAAATCTAATTGCTCTTGGAAGTCATGCTGCAAGAATTGTTATTTTACTTTTTCCTTTAGTTGGTTTTCAGATCATTGCTTCAGGAGCTTATCAAGCAATGGGCAAAAGTAAACCTGCATTGTTACTTTCTCTTCTAAGACAAACTTTAATCTTCATACCAATTGTATTGGTTCTGCCTTATTTCTTTGGACTTTTCGGAGTGTTTGCTGCATTTCCCATTTCAGATTTCATTAGCGCGATAATTACTTATTTTATATTTTCTAGAGATTTGAAGAAAATTGGAACAAAAAATAATTCATAAAAAAATAAAATGAATCAGAATTAAAAGTTGAATCAAAAAATAATAAAAAATTCAAACATACCATCTATACTTCAAATAATAATCGAAAGTAATCACAAGTTCTATTCCTACAATTTCTGGAAAGGACGATCTTAAAGATAACATTAACTCTTGTAATTCTTTTTGTGATTTTACTTCACAGCTAAGTTCAAAGTTCCATTTACCAACACAGTCAACATAGAAATTTATGTTGGGGTTGTAAAGCGCAAAAGCATACATTTTACTTTTTAATTTCTCGTTAACAGAACGTACAATTATCATGAGTTGGTATAATTGATAATCATAATTTTCAGGATGAATTAATGCAGAATAACTTTGCATTATTCCTCTTTTTTCTAAATTTTTAATTCGATTATGAACAGTTGTTCTTGCAACTTTAATTTTTTGTGACAGATCAACAACATTTATTCTTCCTGATCCTGAAATTGTGTTAATTATTTTTTTATCAGTATCATCAAGTTCCTCTATGCTAATTTCTTTTCCAAAATAAGGTGCTTTGCCAACTTCTTTTTTCCCAACCAAATAACCTCTATGAAATTGACTTACTTGAGATCTGATCGATATCACATTATCTCTCAAATATCTCCCATATTTATTTTGTATTTTTGTATAAACAGAATTAAACTCAAGTATGGTTTTTGCGTGTATTGCAAAAAGTAAATCGTAGTTTCCTCCGAGAAGTGCAACCCAATAAACCCTATTATTTTTCTTAATATATTCAATTAGTTCTTTTTTAATTTTTTCAGTTGTATTTTCAAATCTTACAAATACAGCATAACCTGTGAATCCCAGTTTTGCAATATTAACAATCGCATTATAACCTCCAATTATTCCTTGATTTTCCAGACGTTTCACTCTATTAATTACAGTTTCTTTTGAGAGTCCAATTTTTTTCCCAATTTTTGCAAAAGAGGCTCTTGCGTCGAGTTCTAATTCATAAATTAATTTCTTATCTTTTATATCCATATAAGACATGACAATTGTTCAATTTATTTAAATTTATTGGTAATAAATGAAAAAAAACAAGAAAAAGTTTAATATATGACCTACATGTAACAACTAATAAGTAGTCAACCAAATAAACGAATAAAAACAAAATAAAGAAAAAAAGCGAGTGAAAAAATGAAATATAGAATAAAAAGAAAATATCAAAGTGGATCGATTCAATGGATCGGTAAAGAAATAGAAGACGCATTAAACATGTACGATATTAAGTTAACAGATATTGAAAATCGTCGTCAGGAAATAATTCAACCAAGAATTAAAGCAAATGCTCCTGTGAAAGGAGGACCATATATTACAGACAGAGAACAAAGACCATTCACATATGAAACTGCAGAAAAAATGTTAACTTTAATAGACGCATTAGAAAACGCTTTGCAACACTATAAATCATTTTACCAAAGAGAACAAGGAGAAGAAAGAGACTTAGTCCATAGTAATTGGAAGAAGGAGTTATAGTAAAAACATAGAAAAAAATAATCAAAAATAAAATAGAAATTTAAATAAAAAATTATAAAATCAAAAAATTAATTACTTGCGCTTCTTTTTCTTAACTTTCTTAATATCTTTTTCTAAGTCAAGTTTGTCTAAAAGCTCTTTGTAACGATTTCTGATTGTAACTTCTGTAACACCTGCTACGTCTGCCACTTCTCTTTGAGTTCTTTTCTCTCCATGGATAAGTGCAGATACATAAAGTGCTGCTGCTGCAATTCCTGTTGGTCCACGACCACTAGTTAATTCAGCTTTTTGCGCTTTTTCTAAAATCTCTACTGCTTTTGATTGTGTTTCTGCACTTAGTTTTAGAGATGAAGCAAATCTTGCAATATAGTCTGCTGGATTTGAAGGTAAGATTGTAATTCCAAGTTCTCTTGTTACAAATCTATATGTTCTTCCAACTTCTTTTTTCTCAATTCCTGAAGCTTCACTTAATTCATCAAGTGTTCTTGGAACTTCGTGTCTTCTACATGCAGCATATAAACTTCCTGCAACCACGCTTTCCATCGATCTTCCACGAACCAAACCACGTTGTACTGCTTGAGTATAGATTCTTGCTGCTTCTTCTTCAACAGATTTTGGTAATTTCAAATATGAACTTACTCTTTTAAGTTCTGCAAGTGCAAGTTTTAGATTTCGCTCAATTGCAGTTGAGATTCTATACTGCCATTTTCTAAGTCTAAAGAATTTATTTTTTACTTTTCCGCCAAGTTTGTATAGGTCTGCTTTTTGTCCTACTTCTGTTCCAAGTCCTTGGTCGTATTGAGTATAAGTCATTGGTGCGCCAGTTCTTCTTCTTTTTTCTGCACCGTCATCATCAAATTCTCGCCATTCTTGGGTGAAGTCTACCATTTTGTCTTCTACCACAAGTCCACAATCTTTACAGATTACTTCTCCTTTTTCTTTATTTGCAAATAGATTTATTCCGCCACATTCAGGGCATTTTTTTATCATTTCAGCCATATTTTACCACCTAATAAGGTTATTAATTATAATTTTTAGAGTGCTCAACCTACAGTTGATCTCGCTAATTTACACCCCCAGTCACATCTTTTGTGAAAAACGTTTTAAATCTTTAGTATTAATATGTGAGTTACTACAATAGATTTATATACAATTATGAGGTACTCATATATAAAGCTATCGGTTTTCGACCCTTTTTTTAGGATAAATTTAAAAAGATATCTAATTTGATAACTACTGATTAGTGATTAAAATAGAAAGATTTAAATAAGATATACTGATTCTTAAGAATAAAAAAAAGGTGATTCTGAAATTATGCTAGTTATAATCTAGTCTTAAGATCCAAATAAAAAAATACAATACATAATATTAGAGGTAAATATAAAATGACTGAAAAAGATGATTCAACAACTAAAAAAAATTTAACAGCTGCTGAACAAGCAGGATTAAGAGAACTAATGGAAGATACTCCCATTACACCCTCAACTTCTAAAAGTAGGAAAAAAATTCATTATACTCCTAATACAAAATCAGATGAAGAAACAAAAGTAGAACCAAGAGTTGAAAAAAAAATTGAAACAAAAGCTCCAGAAACAAAACCAAAAGTTAACGATGCTACAAACGATTTAGAAACAACTGTTCAAACAGAACAACCAAAAACAATCACATTAACAACAACAGAATACAATCAAAGAATAGATTCAGCATACAAAAAAGGCAAATCGCATGGAAAAGCTCGTTCTATTTTTGGTTTCGCAGGAGGTATGTTTACAGGAGCAGGAATTGTCGGATTATCAATATTAGCATTAACAGGATTACCAAAAGATAAACCTAACTATACTAAACCTCAAAATACAATACACTCAATCGAAATTAAAGGAGCTGGGAAAGCTAGAGCGGTAGGCCAAAATATACATGCTAAATGCGACTCACCAAATAACCAAACAAGAACTCAACAAGATATCAAAGGATATACTGTAACCTTAACAGGTAAAAGTATAGTTGAAATAGATAAGGGAGCATTAAAATTAAATTGTACTGAATCTGAACAACAAGAAAAACCAGAATCTAAATACGTTAATAAAATTAAAACATTGAAAGAAGATGTTAAAGATCTATATAAACTTAAAACAAAAACAGATACTGAGTCATCAAGAATTTGGAACAAATGTATGCGTACAAAGCATAGAAATGTCAACTGCTCAAACATACCTACACATATAGAATCGGAAAGAAAAGAAGATTTAATTGAAGATATTATTTATAATAAAGAAGAATTAATTAAATCTTTTAAAATTCTAAAAAGAAATGAAACAAAACAAGATTTATCAAAAACTGAATTAGAAAAAATAGCTTTAGATAGTGCAATTTTTGAAGCTAAATCGAATATGTACTCAACAGTTCTAATGTGTACCCAAGCAAAGCAAACAACTATTGCAACTTGCAAACGTCAAGATTGGTACAAAACAGCACAAACTAAATTAAATATTCTAGAAGCAAAACAATTAGAAATAACAAAATTTGAGTTAGAAGTTAAAAAAGTAGAATATAAATTATAAAACAAATCATTAAAGGCAAACTAAAAATGACAGAAGCACACAAATTCGGAGACGTACAAAAAGATATTTTTGAATCTAACTTTGGAGAAAGAACAGTGGATGAACTTGCAGCAAAGTATGGATGTGCAACTCCAGAAAAAAAGAAACATAAAAAATATGCTTCAAACGAAATTCAAATACCTGGAGTTCATATAACTCAACCAACAACTGCAAGTAAAAGTTATATAATTTTTCAAGATTCAAAAAGTCCAGATATGATTCCAACACATTCTTCAAGATTAATAGGTTGTTTAATTGGAAAAACAATGAACTTTCATTATGCGAATGAACTTATTAAAAAAGGAAATCTTAGAATTACTGGAAGAATAAGAAAATATACAGGTACAAGTACTGAATTTTTCGCAACCAAACTTGAACTTATGGTTGATGACAAATACAGAACAATTGCAACAGGAAATGACTGTATCTAACACAATAATTTATTTTTTATTTAATGGTTCTTAATTATTACACAAATTTTATATAACAATTCAAAAAACATCCAGATTGGATGAAAACAAGGGAGATAAAGTATGAAAAAAATAATAATATTATTAATAGCATTACTATTTATTCTTAATACTAGTTTTGTTTTTGCAAGTAGTTATCAAGATCTTACAACTGCTCAGAAAAATAAATATTGGGATTGTATGAAAGACACATCTGAAGGTAATAGTTGTATTGATTTACTAAAAGCAAAAAATTATGGTGTGTATCGTGATTGTTCTATTGCTTGTTTTGATTTGGCAGAAAATTATAATCCAGGCATAACTGATTGTACAGATACTGATGGAATCAATTATAAACAAAAAGGAACAGTTACCTCTCCATTATATCCTGAAGGTATTGAAGATAGTTGTTATACTTTTAATCCCAACACTGCTAAAGAAAAAACTTATCTTTTTGAAAGAGCTTGCGTTAATAACAAACAAGTTAGATATCAAAAAGATTGTAAAGAATATGGAGCTAATTATGCTTGCAATTCTGGAAAATGTATTATGCATAATTTTGCACCAGTTATTAAAAATACTATTGGTGATAAAGAAATTTCTGAAAATCAAGAAGTTAATTTTCAACTTTCTGCTTCAGATCTTGAAAATGATCAAATAACTTTTGAAATAAATGAACTTCCTGATGATGCAACATTTGATTCGGTAACAGGAGAATTTACATTCAAACCTGATTTTGATTTTATTACACATCCTAATTATCAAAAACAGGTCGATGTCAAATTTAGAGCATTTGATGGATTGACCAATTCAATTTGGATTAAAGCAAAGATTACAGTCACTAATGTTAATCACAAACCTGTTCTTCAAAGTATTGGAGATAAAGAAGTTGATGAACAACAAGAAATTTCATTTCAAGTTAAAGCATCTGATTCAGATAATGATTTAGTGGGTTATCACATGTATTGGTGTCCGGATTTTACCCCTCCAAATAATTATGGAGACTGTCCTTTTGCAGTTATTCCTTCAGGAGTTTCTTGGAACAAAGAAACTGGTTTATTTGAATGGACTCCTACTAATATTCAAGCAGGAACTTATGGTTTCAAATTTTATGCATATGATGCTTATCTTGAAACTGATGAAGAAAAAATAGTTATTACAGTAAATGAAGTTGCCGACTCAATATCTGGCTGCACAGATCCTAATGCAAATAATTATAATTCTAATGCAAATGTAGATGATAATAGCTGCACATATGATATTTCTGGATGTACAGACCAAGACGCAAACAACTACAACCCAAACGCAAACATTGACGATGAAAGTTGCACTTACGACATATACGGTTGCACAGACCAAGACGCAAACAACTACAACTCTAATGCAAATGTAGACGACGGAACATGCACATATGACATTTTAGGATGTACAGACCAAGATGCAAACAACTACAATCCTAACGCAAACATTGACGACAATAGTTGCAAATATAATCTAGAAGTTCAAGGTTGTACTGATGAACAAGCAAATAATTATAATCCCGATGCAACATTAGATGATGGAAGCTGCAACTATGCAGGAGAATTAACTCAACATTTCTTAAATATCGAAGGAAAAAATAGAATGTATCTGGTTTATGAACCTCATATTTGTAAAACTCAATCATGTTCTTTATTGATTATGTTCCATGGTCATGGTGGAACTGCAAACAATGCTGCGAATAATTATGATTGGAAAAATACCGCAGACCAAAATGAATTTGTCGCAGTATTTCCTGAATCTTTAGATAATCTTCCTGGCAAAGATATAAAATTTGGTGATTGGGTCATAATGGAAGATTATGATTTAGTTGGAAAAAAATGGGATATTGCACATGTATCTCTTCCTTTGGATCAAAGATATTGGACTCAAGATGTTGAGTTTACAGAACAAATTATTGATACAGTCAATTCAGAATTTGATATTGAAGAAAATAAAATTTTCACTACAGGTCATTCTTATGGTGCTATTTTTAGTTATTATATTGCTGCTTGCTTACCTGATAAAATTGCAGCATTTGCATCTCACTCAGGCGGGTTGTATACATTTATGGGCAGTATTAATTGGCCTATTCCTGCAAGAAATGTAAATGAATACAACACACCAGGAATGGTTATTTATTCTCCAGGAGATAATACCATCCCTCCAGATACCAGTATTGCTATGTATGATGAACTTATTGCAAAAGGTCAAACTGCACAAATAATTCAATTACCAAATTCTATAGGTCATAAATGGGATAAATCTAAAAATCAAGTGCAATGGGATTTTTTTATTGATCAAGTTTGAGTCAAAAATTTCTTTTTTATTTAAACAATGCATAAGTTTTATAAATAACTTAAATTCTCATAATAGAACTAATCAAGTAACACGTCTTGATTAAAATATAAGCCACGGTGGCACAACCTGGTACTGCGCTGGCCTTGAGACTCGCGCAAGGTATAAAAACTGCTGCTTGCGTTCAATAAAAATTTTGCAAGTAAGCCAGTTTCCTTCGGGATATCCCGGTTCGAATCCGGGCCGTGGCGTTTTTTTTATCAATTATAACAACTACTAAAGCCAGTTTCCTTCGGGATACTACAAAATTCTAAAAGAATTTTGTGTACAGAAAAATATTTGATTTTTCATGTATCCCGGTTCGAAATTAATTAAGTAAATGCTTATTAACCGAAAGTTCAGATTACAAAGTAACATGAACCTCAAGAATGTTTAATTCTTGTTGGTCCGGGCCGTGGCGTTTTTTTTTATCAATTATAACAACTACTAAAGCCAGTTTCCTTAGGGCTAGTAAAAATCATTATGATTTTTAATGTCAAAAACTCTCTAATTTTCTAAATTGGCTACATATTTTTTTCAAAAGAAAATTACACATTCACGTCTAAGTTTTTAGTGTAGAGATTTCTATTTTACGTAACATTTTTATAAAGTATCAATTTAATATATTTAATGAATAAGAGAAATAAAATTTTTTACATCTTAATGATTCTAATTCTTTTGACTATGTTGATTTTTTTTGGTTATTATTCTTATGTAAAAAGTAAACCTTTGAAAGTAGGTGTTATTCTTCCGCTTTCAGGACCTTTATATATTGGCATGGAAAAATCTGCTATTTGGGCTACTGAACTAATTAATGAAAATGGAGGTATCGGAGGAAGACCTATCGAAATTGAGTTTATCGACCATTATCAGTTTTATAAGTTAAGAAATTCGAGTAATGAAAATGAGTGGCTTCAAATGTATCGCAATAATATGGAAAGAATTCTAGATACAAGTGACGCGAAAATATATGTAGGTTATGGTGGATTGAATGGTAACTTATTCATAGAAAAAAAGAAAATCATCATAAGTCCTATAGAAACACCGTCGAGTGTTTTTAGAAAATTTGGTAAAAGAGGTTATTGGTGGAGAACTTGTTTAGGTGATGTTTCTCAAGTAAATGTCATTGTAGATATATTAGCTAAAAAAAACGTTTCAAGTCTTTCATTAATTTATATGGATAATGATTATGGCAAAACTTTCTATGAATGGATTGGTTTTTTTGCAATGGAGAAAGGTATTGAAATCTTAGATTTAGCTCCATACACTATGTTTGATAACGTCACTAATGCTGTTAAAACAATCGTTAAAAACGATCCTGAATACGTACTTATTGCTGCTGATACTGAAGATTTTATTAGAATGAAAAAAGAATTTAATAGATTGGGTTTTACATCAAAATTCTTTTTTGCAGATCAGCTATACTCTCCATATCTTATTGAACAACTCGGTAAAGAAGCAGAAGGTTATGAAGGGGTTGCAGGCACATTAGATCCATCTTCAGGTTTTGAAACAGAATATGTTAAAAGATTTGGAATTCCTCCTCCTAACTATTCAGCACACTTGTTTGATGCAGTTATGCTTGCAGCATACACTTTAGCCAGACAAGAAACTACTTTTTTCGAAGATATTGCCACTTCTATGAATAAAATTGTTTATGGGCGAGATGAAGAGGTTAAATGGAATGAAAGTATTAAGGGAATAAGTATGATCTTAAATGGATCTTTACCAGATATTTCTGGTGCTTCGGGTCCATTGGATTTTGATATGGAATTTGGTGTTGAACCAGCATCAGGCTTTTATGATCATTGGATTGTCAAAAATGGAAGCTTTATTTCAAAAGAGATTTTGAATTCTAAACATTCTTCAGTTGGTTTTGGACAAAAAGATAGTTCAGCCGCGCGTTCTAAAGGAAGTATGAATAAAAGTCAAATATTTAACGAAACACTTAGAGAAGACTTACTTCCAGAAAAAAAAAATTCTTGGGCAGTTATCGTAGCAGCTAGCAATACTTGGCCAGAATATAGACACCAAGCAGATGCTTTGGCAATGTACGATCTCTTAAAATCAAATGGTTTTGATGACGAGCACATAGTATTAATGATATACGATGATATTCCTTGGCTAGATAAAAATAAGTTTAAAGGAGATGTTCACCATATTCTAAATGGGAAAAATCTTAGGTCAGGAGTTTCTATTGATTATTCAGGTAATGAAGTTAAGCCTGAAAACTTAAAGAATATTCTCCTAAATGAAATTAGAAGCGACATTAATAGCAATGTCTTTTTGTATATTGTTGATCACGGTTCTCCGGAAAAGATACATTTTGTTAATAACCAATTCTTATCTAGCAATGATTTAAAAGAAATTATTGAATTAATGCATGATCAAAAAAAATATCGCAAGTTATTTGTGATGGTAGATACTTGTTTTGGAGAAAGTATTGCGTTAAATATTTCAACACCAAACATGATTTATTTTACAGGATCTTCTAAGTCAGAACCATCTTTTGGAACAATATACGACCCCCAGATTAAACAATGGATTTCAGACGAGTTTACAAGTAAAGTAATACCCCTAATGAAAAAAAATAATTCAATTTCGATTTTTAAGTTATATAAAGAATCTTATAAATCAGTTGTTGGATCTCATGTTAGATTATTAAATTATGAAAACTTTGGCAAATTAGATACTCAGATTAAAGAGTTTATTAGTCCTTGAATGTTTATACGAGATAAATAGGAAATTTTAAATAATTCATCATATTAAATTTATTATGATCAATAAATAAAAAATCTATTAGATAAAAAAAAGAGGTATTAAAATGGAAGAAAAAAAATTGCTTTATTGGATATTTGGCATAAGCATTGCTGTATTGATTGTAAGTTTAATTATATTGTATCTAGTTTATGCTATTAAAACAGGAAGTTCCTTCCCTCCAATGAATGGCGGCATGATTCCATCAGGACCCATAAATTAAAAAGATCAGATTTTATATAGTTTCCGCTTTTAACATATTAAGCGAATTTCTCATAGGAGCCCGAATATAAATCAAAAAAAAAAAAAAAAAAAAAAAAAAAAAAAATGAAATTGGTAGTGTAATCAAAATAAAAGTGACCACATACTTAAAATAAATTAATTATTCTCTTAAAATGAAACAAAACAATTCTAAATTCTGGAAAATCATTTACAAAGTTTATCCTCCAATTCTAAGAATATTAGAAAAAATAAGATTTCACAAAGGTAGACAACCATTTCTCATCGGAAAAATCAAAACTAAAAAAGATTTACCAAAAATAAAAAAATTACTTATCAAAAATAACTTTGAACATGCAATTCTTGCTTGGAAAGATTCTGGCGAAATCCTAAGCATGAGAAAAATAGATAAAAAAATTTATCAATATCACATCAGAATTTTCAAAGATCTAGAAGTAAGAGCTCATTATGAATTTTCTTCAGAAGGTAGTCCCTTGGGCCATGTAAGAGAATCTGTTTTCAAACCAAAATCTAAATTCTTCAAAAAGTTATTAAAAAACTATCTAACCTAAGCAATACTGCTTTTTGAGCAGCATAAATTTTATAAAACCAAACACTATTTTTAGCCCAATTTAATTGTCTGGAGGGGCGAATTATGAAAACCTGCAAATGTGATGAAACTTTAAATGAACTGGTTACTATTTTCGATCAAAAAAATAAAGAATATTATAATCATGCATTTGATGATGTTCAAAGAGGGATTCAAATTGCTTGCGAAACTTATGACATATTAACAGAATATTTTAAAGATTTTGAAGTGTCTTCTTGTACTTGTCTAAATAATACACATAAAATTAAATTTATTAGAGCATATGTGAATGGATATAGTAAAAGAATTAATAATCCCCATAATGAACTAGATGTGAATAATCTTAAGTTCATTTCATTTTCAAAAATAGGAGAAATTTTGGGTTATACTATAGCGTAGGTGAAAAAAATGAGTTGTGAATGTGAACAAACATATAATGAAGTAACAAAACTATTTAAAAAATCTTATGAAAAATATCAATCAGCAAATAGCATTTCTTCCGTCGAGACAGAAATCAGTTCTACACTAAATAATCTTGAAAATTATTGTTCCAAATTAGAAACAGAAATTTGTGATTGTACAACCAATAATAAACTATATTCATTAAACAAACTTATTAAAAATCATTTTAATGCATTAAGAAAAGTAGAAACAAAAATTGCACCAAGTTTAAATAAAAATGCATATATCCTAATTGGAAACATGTTAGGTTATAAGGTTTGATTTTTTTATATTATAATTATTTTATTTTTTGTTTCTAAAATTATTGTTTAATTTTACCTATTTGCCAATCGCGCAAAATCATTCTTCCAGCAACATCTAAATCAGGCAGTCCACCTTTACCTAATTTTCTATATTTCAATGCAATTTTTTCAACTATCTCTTCAGAATCAACACCTTCAACCCCATAGTGTGCTTCGATCACACCATCAAGTTCATCAATCAAATTCATAGCAGCAATATCTGGCTCTTTTATTCTTGAAAAATCAATTGCTGAAATTTTTACATGTTTTTTATCGGCATTTTCTCGATAGGGTATTACTCCAGGCGTATCAATTAAAATCAATCGTTTACTTGCTCTAACTCTTTGTTCACCTTTTGTGAATCCGCTTTGAGAACTTGTTTTTGCAGCTCCAGATCCTTTTAAAGCATTAATTAAACTACTTTTTCCAGTATTTGGAAATCCTAAAACTCCTACTTTTACTTGTTTTCCTTTTGCAACTCGCATTATCATTTCTCTTAGTTTTGTTGTGCCTAAATGATCTTTTGCAGAAATAAAAACACAAGGGTTCAGTCCTTTTTTTGCTTGTTCAGAACGAGACTTGTTAATTAAATCGCACTTATTTATTACATAGATTAGCTTTTTTCCTGCTTGTTGGACTTTTTGCTCTACTTCAATATTTCTACTTTCATCCACATGCCTTGCGTCTAATACCTCTAGTAAAATGTCTGCATCTCTTATTACTTTATTCACAACATTCCAAAAATTAGGCATAATTAAGCTATAAAATAATTAGTTTTATAAACATTCCCTTTAAATTACGACAAATTGCAAACATATTAAAAATATGACATATTCGCGTAAAATAAGGAATTAAGCGCTAATATCAAACAATTAGCAATTTGACAAGATTACAAGTTTAAGTTCAAATTTGAAATACTTCAAAAAAGAGCATTAATTAAACCGATGACTTTATATAGTATAATTCCTTCCGTTTAAGCATAAAAGGGGCGTAAAGTGGCTAAAATAGCAATGATATCAAGATTTACTGAATTTAACCTATTTAATTCTCTAATAAAATTTAAAAAAATAAAATGACCAAGATTAACAAACTAGTTATGCATGGATTTAAGTCGTTTGCAAAACGTACTGAATTAGTTTTTGGTAATGATTTTAATTGTATTATCGGACCCAATGGATCTGGTAAATCTAATGTGTTAGATGCTATGTGTTTTGTTCTTGGTAAGTCATCAGTTAAAGGTCTTCGTGCAGAAAAGTCTGCGAATCTTATTTATAATGGCGGAAAAACTAAAAAACCTGCAAAGCAAGCCGAGGTTTCTATTTACTTTGATAATACTTCAAATATTTTTCCAACAGATGACAAAGAAGTTAAAATTACTAGACTTGTAAAAAAAAATGGTCAAGGAGTTTACAAAATTAATGATAAAACTCGAACTCGAGCTCAGATTATTGAACTTCTTTCGTTAGCAAAAATTGATCCTGATGGATATAATATTGTTCTCCAAGGAGACATTAACAAAATAATTGATATGACTCCTGTTGAACGTCGTCAAATTATTGAAGAAATCAGCGGCATTTCTATTTATGAAGATAAAAAACAAAAAGCGATTAGAGAACTAGACAAAGTTGAAGGAAAATTAAAAGAAGCTGAAATTATTCTTATTGAACGTGAAACATATCTTAAAGAATTAAAAAAAGAACGTGATCAAGCAAGAAAATTTAAAAATCTTCAAGATCGTCTTAATTCTAATAAAGCAACTTCATTTCATAGGCAAATAACTCAAAAACGAGCAGAAAAAGAAGAGCTTGATGAACGTTCTGCTAAACACAAAGAAAAAATTGATGTAGCGTCTAAAGAAGTTGAAAGTATTAAAAAAGAAATTGCAGAATTTAAATCTAAAATTGAAAATATAAATCAAGAAATTGAGCAAAAAGGAGAAAAAGACCAACTTGACCTTCACAAAGAGATTGAAAAATTAAAAATTAACGTTGCGACTTCTAAAAATCGTATTGAAACATGCAAAGATGAAATTGCTAAAATTAAAAACAGAAAAGAAAATTTAAATGTTAATATTAAAGATATTGACGGTAAATTAAAAGAATTAAATTCAGAAAAATATGATATTGCAAAAAATGTAGATAGTAAAAAGAAAGAAGGAACTCTAATAAATAAAAAAATTGACGAATTCAAAAAGAAACATAAACTTGATCAAATTTCTGATTTTGAAAAAGATATTGATGAATTTGATGGCAAAGCTGAAACTCTTCAAATAGATATTCAAAAACTTAGACAACAACAACAAGAATATTTTAGAGAAAATGATAAATTCGAGTTTCAAATTCAAGCAGTAGATGAAAAAATTGAAAAAGTATTAGAACTTGAAAAAGAGAATAAAGAGCAAATTCAACAATTAAAACAAAAAAAACAAGAGTTTAAAAAAGCAACATTAGAACTTAATCAACTTCTAGACACTAATAGTAGAAATGCTGCTGAAATGGGTGCTTATCGTCAACAACTTATTGAATCTCAAGAAGAATTATCTAAGCTTCGTGCAAGAAGTATGCACATTCAAGAAAAGCTTGGCGCAAACATGGCAGTTAAAAAGATTTTAGAATTAAAAAATAAATTCAAAGGAGTATATGGAACTATTTCTGAACTTGGTGAAGTAAGTTCAAAGCACAATCTTGCTCTTGAAGTTGCTGCAGGTAATAAAATTAAAGGAATTGTTGTCGAGTCAGATAGTACTGCTGCTGAATGTATCAGATATTTAAAAAAGAATAGATTAGGTGTCGCTACATTTTTTCCTCTTAACAAAATTAGATCCAGACCTGAAAACCCTAATATTTCTAGATGTCTTAAACTCCCCGGAGTTCATGGTCGAGCAGTTGATTTAATTTCATTCGACATCAAATTCAAAAAAGTTTTTGATTTCGTTTTTAATAATACCTTAGTTGTCGATAATATAGAAGTTGCTAGAAAAATAGGTATTGGAACTGTTAAGATGACAACTCTAGACGGCGATACTGCAGAAGTTAGTGGTGCTATGCAAGGTGGTTTTAGACAAAGAAGTGAAGGAATGGGTTTTGGTGAAAAAGAAGTTAATACTAAAATTAAACAACTTGAAAAAGTTAATTCTGATCTTGGCATGAAACTTTCTAAACTAGAAAAGGCAAACATTAATAGTGAAGAAAATATTTCAAAACTTCGCGAATTCAAAGCTCATCTTGAAGCAGATATCATTAAAATTGAAAAAGTGCTTCATTTGGATTCAGATGATTTAGATGCTAATAAAAAACTCAAAAAAGAATATAAACAAAAAGCAGAAGAGAATGAAAAATTACTAAGAGATATTAACAATAAACTTTCTGAATTTAATCGCCAAATTGCAGATTATAAAGTCAAAAAACAAATGCTTAGAACTAAAGTTAATGAGTTAAGAAGTCCGACGCTAATTGCAGAACTTAATGCGTTTGAAGAAAAAAAATCTGAGTTAAAAGAAAACATAATTAAATTAGATAGTGAATTTACTACAGTAAAAACAAGGATTGAAACTATGCTTTTACCTGAAAAGGAAAATATTTTAAAAGTTTTAAAGCAACATGATAAAGAATTTAATGCGTTTAAAGAAGAGATAAAAAGTTTAACAGATAATATTAATCTTCATGAAACAGATTTGAAAGAAAAAGAAAAGCAACAAAAAAAGTTCTATGCACAGTATAAAGATTTATTTAACCAAAGAACTAAATTTTCAGATACAATTAGTAAAAAGGAAAATAAATTATTTAATCTTAATGATGATGTTCGTAAAAATGAACATAAAGTTAATACAATCAATATTGAACTTGCTAGAATTAGTGCTGAACTATCTGCTATTGAACGCCAATACGAGGAATATAATGATTATCCTATTGAACAAGAAAAATCAGATTCTCAAATCCAACGAGAAATTACTCAATTTGAAAATATGGTGGCTGACATGGGTGCTGTTAATCTTAAAGCACTTGAAATTTATGATACTGCAGAAAAAGAATATAATGATTTAATTGAGAAAAAAAATAAGTTAGGTGTTGAACGAGAAGATGTTCTAAAATTAATGGAAGCGATTGAAGGTAAGAAAAAAGTTTTATTTTTATCAACATTTGAAGTAATTCAAGAAAACTTCCAAAGATTATTCCAAAGCTTAACTACAAAAGGCGAAGCGTCTCTTGTGCTTGAAAATCCAGAAGATCCTTTTGATGGTGGTATGCACATCAGAGTTCGTATTTCAGGTACTAAGTTCTTAGATATTAGAAGTTTGAGTGGTGGAGAAAAAACAATGACTGCTCTTGCATTTATATTCTCAGTTCAAGAACACGAACCTGCTTCATTTTATGTTCTCGACGAAGTTGATGCTGCTCTTGATAAAAAGAATTCAGAAAAGCTTTCAAGTCTTGTTAAGTCCTATAGCGATAAAGCTCAATATGTTATGATATCTCACAATGATGGTGTAATAGGCGAAGCATCTTTCTTATATGGAATTAGTATGGATGAGCACGGTAAAAGTAATGTAGTGACTCTAAAAATATAAACAAAAAACATAGAATATTTCTTCAGTTGGTTCATACGACTTAGTGAGTGAAACGAGCTAATGTCGTATCAGCTTGTTTTTATCAAATCCCTCAAAAATTTTAAATTTTTGGGGTGCCAAAAATCGTTGATTTTTGAGCATTTTCTAAAAAATTGGGTATGCATAAACACGAAAAGAGCAAAGTAGTGACGTTAAAGATTTAACTAAAAATCTAAACAAACATAATTAATAAGAAATAATAATTAAAAAAATAATAAAAAATTAAATCGAATTCTACAAATGCAAAGCATCACTTTCTGGTTCTGCTGGTTTTTGTTTACCATAGATTCTATTTGCTCTTTGTGCATCATATCTATTATTTTCCTTAACATAAGATTCCATCATTTGATTTGGCGGAACTTTCTTAAGTGCCTTATTTATAGATCTTGTCAATAACCAACCAAGTATCGGTACCCTATCTAAGGGGCTAATTTTTTTAATAAGATCAGCTTTAAAAATATGCATTGAAGAATACAAATTACTCACACATTCACCTTGTAATGTATGGAGTTGTTCATATGTTTCTCTTGAATCAAACATTCTTTTGTATACTTCATCTCTACAAGAAAGATCTCTTACAGTATTGTACAAATCTTGGTCTTTTTCTTGAGCAACTTGTTTTGCATATGCAATATATAATTCATGTTCTCGTTTACTACATTCAACAAGTTTCATTAATTTAGGCATATTTTTCAAACATGATAAAGATTCTTGTGAAAAATCTTTAAAGTTACTTATTTCGATTTCATCCAATTTAGAAGCTTGTTTATATGATTTCTTTATAGTTTTCAAAAAGTATTTTGTTGGATTTATGTATTTTTGTTTTTTCCCCGCAATTGCTTCAAAATGCATATATGTTTCAAGTCCTGGTTTTGAATTTCTTTCTTCTACTATCCACTCTAATAATCCTTCATTATCTTCTTTAGTGAATTTTTCCATTGGAACATATGTTTCAGGAAGTTCTCCATAAAAAACAGCATCCATAACAGAAAGTAGTTCATCAAATTTTACTACTTTTTCATTCTCTTCTTTTGATTCTTCAGGTTTCCCAAATAATCCTAATCGATTTTTTAATTGTTCTAATTCATTCATTTTTCATTCTTCTCCCTATATAATTAATAATATTCACTCTATAATAATATAATCAAATATCTTTAAATAACCCTCAACACCCAATTTAACTAATAAGAAACCAATATATATTTATAAATCTTTCTATCAATAACTACTATAAAATAGTAAAAACTGATAAAGATGATTGGTTACTACAAATCCATCTTCATTCTCATTAGAACAAATATAAGCACAATAACCCCATATATTATCAATACATATTCTAAAGGATAATGTTTACTAATAAGAATAATCAATCCAATAATAAGTGCTAGTAGTCCTGTTACCAACAATAAACCTTCAACTAAAGTTCTAAAGAATACTTTTTTAACCAAATAAAGAAATTTAAATATTTCTTTTTTTGCATCACCAACTCTCTTACTAATTTTATATCTTTGGTTAATAAAATTTGCAGCAATATCTACAAAATTATCCGCTACATTCATTACTCCATCAACTTTTGATTTTATTTTTTTCTTTGTTGCCATAACATCCACCTAATCAAAACAAATTATTTATCAAAAAAATTTTAAATAATATTAAAATAAATTAAAACGACTTAAAAAAATTAAAAAAATTAAAAACTTATTTCTTTCTTTTTACAAGTGCGCCTAACGCAGCTCCAATTGCAGCACCGATTGCAGCAGATATAATAACTGCTTTTTTAGGATCTTTCTCAACAAATTTTCCTATTTTCTTTTCTGCTTCCTTAAATTTTTTGCTCGCAAGTGCTAATTGTTTTTTTGCAAGTTTTTGTGCAACTGTAAGTTCGACTCCTACTTTCTTTTTGACCTTCGCAGCAGTTTTTTTTACTACTTTCTTAACTGCTTTTTTTGCTTTAGCTCGTTTAGACACTTTTTTCTTTACAGCTTTCTTTGTAACTTTCTTTTTTACAACTGTTTTAGCAGGTTTTTTCTTGATTACTT
>Ga0209045_1001481_pt1 | contig 20839 bp, 18 predicted proteins | sample SaaInlLV_10m_DNA_4_FD_184664 | JGI IMG/M metagenome (GOLD analysis project Ga0209045, IMG submission 184664) | Marine microbial communities from expanding oxygen minimum zones in the Saanich Inlet - Saanich Inlet SI072_LV_200m_DNA (SPAdes) (version 2) | ecosystem: Environmental > Aquatic >...
CTCAAGCTCCTTCCGCTCCTCCGGCGTCAGGGACAACCGATACTTGACCTTGGGCATGGCGCACCTCCTTGTATAGAGGTAAATATGCCATACCCTATCTAACAGAGCAAGCGTGACATGACACTAGCGGCAATGATCGGGCACATTAATCGGACGCGCAAAAGCCACATCGTGACCATTGAAGACCCTATCGAGTTCCTGCACGACCACGACCAGTCGATCGTTGACCAGCGTGAGATCGGCACGGACACCAACAGCTTCCGGGACGCGATGAAGCACGTCCTGAGACAGAGCCCGGACGTCGTCCTGGTCGGTGAGATTCGCGACCCTGAGACGGTCAGAACAGCGCTGATGCTGGCAGAAACGGGTCACCTCGTGCTCTCAACGATCCATACGGGCGAATCCGCACAGGCGCTCAGCCGCCTCGCGGACATGTTCCCGACTGACCTCCAGTCCGAGATCAGGGTTACGCTCTCGCTGGTTGTTCAGGGGATCATTGTCCAGCAGTTGCTGCCCTCGTCAGTGTCCGACCAGAGACGGATCCTTGCCTGCGAGATCCTGCTCCCGAATCCCGCCATTCGACATCTCATCCGGGAAGGGAAATTCCAGCAGATCTACTCCGAACTCCAAACCCGACAGGACATGGGAATGCAGACGATGAACAACGCACTCCTCGATCTGTGGCGAGACGGAGAAATAGCCGAAAACACGGCTTTGGACAAGAGTCCCAATGTAGTCGAACTCAAGGCTTTGATGGAGCATACGCGCTATGGCACGCTTTAACTACGTGGCCCGCGGTTCGGACGGGGACAGGGTGACCGGAACACAGGACGCTCAGGATGCGAAAGCCCTGGCCGCCTCCCTGAGAAGCAAGGGCTTCGTGCCGATTTCGGTTGACGAAGACACGCCCAAAGAAGTGTTTTCCGACCAGGCGACCCGGCGCAAACGAGGGCGGGTCAAACAGATTGATGTGGCAGAATTCGTGCGTCAGTTGAGCGTCCTGTTGGACGCGAGCGTGGGCTTGGTCACGGCCTTGGAGGACTTGGCTGCACAGGAAGAGAAGGAGGAGTTCAACCGGGTGTTGGAGGATGTCCGGAACAAAGTCATGGGCGGGAATCCGTTGTCCAGCTCCCTCAAGGACCACCCGAGGGTCTTCAGCCCGCTCCTCTGCGCGATGGCAAAGGCAGGTGAAGAAACAGGGCAGCTCGAAGGAGTCCTGGCAGACCTGGCATCCTACCTGGAGTCCGCCATTGCCCTGAAACGTAAGGTCAAGACGGCCTGTACGTATCCTGCCTTTGTGGGAGTCGTGTTCTCCGGCGCAGTCGGCTTCATGTTCCTCGTTTTACTCCCGAAGTTCGAGGCGATCTTCTCAAGTTTGGGGCGCGGCCTCCCCTTACTCACGCAGTTAGCATTGGGCTTCAGCGTCTGGCTCAAGCACTGGTTCCCTCTCTTCATACTCCTTGGGATTGCCGCTGTCCTGGGCACCCACTTGGCCAGCCGCACGGAGCGGGGGCGCATGTTCCTGCACAGCCTGCTTCTGCGAATGCCTCTCGCCGGGCAACTGATCATGCAGATCTCGCTCGCCCGATTCCTGGACACGCTGGCGACCCTTCAGCGCAGCGGGGTCCCGATCCTGACCTCCATCGATATTGCGGCCGACACGGTTGGCAACACAATGATCGAGGCAGAACTGAGGGCAGCACGGGAAGGACTGATGAAGGGATCCTTCCTTTCGCGAGAGCTCGCCAGAGGCGGCCTTTTCCCACGTATGATGATCCGCATGATTGCGGTTGGGGAGCAGACGGGCAAGATGGAAGAGCTGCTCGCACGCACAGCGGCGTATTACCGAGCCGAAGCCGAAGCTGGAATTCAGCGAATGACCGCACTGATCGAGCCTCTCATCATGGTCCTTATGGGGATCGTCGTCGGATTCGTTGTCTTTGCCGTCTATATGCCCATTTTCCAGATCGCGGGAGCCGTTCACTGATCCGACCCCAACCAGCCCCACATCACCACCAGGGCGCCCGGCAGGCGAGCGGGCCAATACATATTGATCTGCCACACTCGGAGTGGTATTGTACCAGGAAGTGGTGCGTACTCGCGTGAAGTAGGGCAAGGCGCGCCAACGCCAAGTCACTCGCCCCGCCGGTCAAACCCGGCTCCTGCCCAACAGGAGAGACTTGGGAGCTCGAAGACAGGGAAAACGTTCGGCCTAGGCCAATCAAGGACAGGAGGACAGGAAAGTATGCAGAGCAATCGGAACACGAAGAAGCGGAATTTCACGCTCATTGAGCTGATGGTCGTGGTCATCATCGTGGCGATCCTGGCGGCAGCAGCAGTCCCGATCTATCTGGCTCAATCGAGACGCGCAAAAACTGCGGAAGCCGTGGCCGGACTCGGCGCTATTCGTAGCGTGCAGCGAGTCTACTATGCAGAAAAGAGTGCCTACCTGGCCATCACCGCGGGCAACATCAGCAACAATCCCGAAGACACCGATGTGGGCCTGGGACTCGATTTCGGCACCAACACCTATTTCGATGACAACTGCTTTGCCGTGACCATATCGGGAGCGACCTTCGTCGCAACTTGTGACGGCACTGATGCAGACAATGCCTCCCCTCGAGCCAGCGACGTGACCAAAATCTCTGTCCGGATGAACGAGAAAGGGCAGCTGTCCTATCGCTATGGGGCCTCCGACGCATCCTGGAGCTCTTACGAGTAGACAGGAAACGACCGCCGAGATTTTGTGGGCAGGACAGGGACGAGTCCCTGCCCTGCCTTTTCTTTGCCCGAACACTGCGCGTTCAGCCATATCGTGCCCAAAGCCCTGACCGTCCTCGAACATGACGTCGTCGCATCACACCTCACGATCCTGCCGATCTCACCGGGGAGCGACCCTGGTCGAGGTCATGGTTGCGTTGATGATTCTCGGGATCATGATGATGGGTACAGGGGCATTCTTCGCTCACGCCATGAACCTCATCGAGAATGCGCGATCCAGTCGCGTCGCGCTCGAAGCCGCGTCCGCCAGAATCGATGAAGCCCTCACGGCTGCCTATGACACGGTCCGGGACGCCAACGAAACGACCACTGTGGGCGAATGGCCCGCAACCATCGCCTGTGCCATCACGGAGCGCAGTGCGGGAACCCCCGTATACCGCTACAAAGAGATCACCGTAACGGTCACCTGGAGCAAGAGGGGAGCCGACCATACCGTTTCCCTCACCGGGATCGTCGGACGCCGATGAAGCAGCGCAACAACAGCCAGACGAACGGAACGCGCAGGACCTTCACGCTGGTGGAGATGCTCATCGTCGCGGTGATCATGGGCCTGCTCGCCCTGGGCATGTCCTATGTCCTCGTTTCCTCCAACAAAATGTGGACCAGGGGGAGCTCCCTCCTCGAACTCCAAACCGATCTCCACCTCGGATTTGAGCGCATCGCCAAGCAGTTGAGGGAAGCCACCTGGGTTACGGCTCTCCAAGATGGCACGCAGCTCGTCTTCTACACACCCGATGACTCGGGGATAATCCAGAAAAGCGTTGAGGGAACGCTCGTCATTCTCCGAGGAGATTACGAGGCCGGCAGTATGGAGAACGTGTACCCCGGCGACGATTTGGCCAGCCTTGGAGAACTGAAATTCGCCCTTCGAGCCGGGGAGGTGAACGTCTCCCTCACCCTCACCAACGAAGGGGAAAACGTGTCCGGTGACACAGTGATCGAGACACGAAACCTGGACATGGTGGGCCGTTGGGGCATGGACGAAGGCGACGGAGTGACCGCGTTTGACGCGTCCCAGGCGGCCAACAACAGCGCCCTCTACGATACGGCGTGGACAGCGGGCAGCGATGGAGGAAGGGCTCTGCAGTTCTCTCCCAGTTCACCGTCCTACGTCGCGGTCCCTGACAGCAGTGCTGTCGACTTGGGGGAAAGGGTCGTTGTCGACGCACTCGTTCGGCTGGCGAGCGGCTCCCAGTCAACGCCGACTCTGCTCAGCCGTGGTGGCTGGCAGGCAGACCAGGCGTTCCATTTGGGTGTATGTGGACAGGAGTTCGGGCCGGCTCTGTTTTGCCGGGACTACGGGGAGTGCCATCCAGACATTGACAAGCGAGCCCCTGGACTGGGAGACCGACAGCTGGTATCGCGCGGTCGTCTCCATCGACAACGTGCTGGGTGTAGCGACCTTTTGGCGAGACGACGAGCATCAGGGAACGCGGACGTTCCGGACAGCCTACACATGGGAGAGTGAAACAGGGAGCCTCTATCTGGGGATCCGCTCAGATACCCTCACCGCCAATGACGACAGCGCCTGGATCGGGGCCGTGGACCGATGTGCGGTGGGAAGAAAGTAGCGAGAGATACCACAGGGAAGGCCCTTAGGGTCGAGACAGCGACAGAAACGTGATGAATACGAAAGCGCACACAACTCCTTGCGTCCGCGCAGTGGCAAATCGTCGGGACGGATATGTCATCCCGATGGTCATGATGTTCCTCATCATCATCTCGCTCATGGGAATCGGGCTTCTGAGCATGGCGGGGATGGAACTTGAGCTCTACAAGCGGACCGAGGCCAGCCGCCAGGCATTCTTCCTTGCCGAGGCCGGGGCCCAAAGAACGCAGGCCCTTCTGGCCGTTGAAGGCGACTGGGAAACATCTCCCGGAGCCAATGTCGTGTTCAGCGAGGAGTCATTCCAGGACGGAACCTATACAGTGCACCTGGAGAACGTCTCAGCAGGTGAGGCAACCATCGTTGCCGAAGGGACGTACCCACGAACTGGGACACTGCGAACAACACGCCGGGTCAGACTAGTCGTCGAACGCTGAGTCTTGGGTCCGCCAACGGATCCCTCTCTGAGTTTGCCGACGATTCGCCGACAGAGCTGCTTGGCTCGGGACTCGATGCGCGTCCCCTCCCGGACCTGCGGATGAGAAGCCGTCCCACGGCCTGTGACCCTACGCGATGTGTTGCGCGGCTGCCCCTTTTTGTTCACGGGAATGTCCCTGAATGTACGCTCAGGCAGAAGCAGAGGAACACCGCACAGGAGTCCGAACCAACTCAGCTTCTGTGTGTTATACATATATCAATCAAACATTGGCAAGACTACTGCTTCTTCAGCCGACGACGATCAAATGGACTCGGACAAGAACACCGCTCGCCAGCTTGGCGAGAGAGCCGAAGGCAGCACCGGAGCGAATACGTGAAAACTCGGACAACCAACAAAGCAGCACACCGCGCCGGACTCTACGTGGCCAGCGACCGTGTGGGAGCTGTACGCGTTACCGAGACGGCCCCGGACGTGCTGACCTTGACCGCGCTGGGACACACCGAACTCTCCGACGTTGCCTCCCTTGAGAGCGCTATCCGCGAAGTCTGGCAGCGTGAGCTCAGCCGTTCAGCAACGGTAAGCTGCAATCTGGGGGCAGTCCGCCCGGTCGTCCACCATGCCGAGTTCCCGCAGATGGACCAGGATGAGCTGGAAGCAGCTGTACGCTTGGAAGCTGAACAGCTCATCCCAAACGTCGGGGCGTGCGTGGTCGACCATCAGATTATCACTCCCCTGGGAGACTCAAGCGATTCTTCCGTGAAGACACACGTGCTGATCGTGGCCGCACCGACCGACTCGGTGCAGACCCGGTTCGACACCATAAGCCGATGCGGAGTCGAATTGGACGCCATCGCCCCCGACGGAATGGCCTTGGCAAACGTCGTCTCCCTGTTGGCGCCCGAGGATAACGCGAGCGTGGCTGTAGCACTGCAGATAGGCAGAACGGCAACCAACTTCGTGGCCGTGCCTACGAGAGGTGGAAGCCCCGCCCCAATCGTTCGTTTCATCGCTGAAGGCGCGAACCTCTTTGCCTCAAATGCAGCACCAGCTGACGGCCGCGACGGAAGTGATGACCGCGATCTGCGCGCCCGACGAGCGCACTGGTCCAGAGAGGTCGGACGCTCACTCCAATTCGCTGCCGATCGCCTCGGCGGACAGCCGGCCCAAGTCCGACTGGTGGGCCCCGGATCCTACTCGGACGAATTGCTGCAGTGGCTTGCCCAGGATATTCATGTGCCTGTCCTCCAATGGAATCCACTGACTGAGATCGCGACTGCCGATGGACTCGATCGTGAGATGGTCAACTCCCAGGGCGCCAACCTGGCAGTCGCTCTCGGATTGGCCCTGATGAAGGAGGTCGAGCGATGACCACGAAGTACAATGTCAGTCTCGTGGCGAACGAAAACGGCGAGGCTCGCCCGCGGATTTCCTACAGTGTCAACATGGTCGCCCGCCAAGTCGCCTCCCGGCAAGGGCGCGTCGCCGTGCTGAGACTCGTGACCGTATCGCTGCTCATACTCGCGATGCTGCTGGTCGCAGCATTTGGCCTCTACCTGCGGCGCGACCATCAACTCACCGTGGCGGACGGGAAAATCCGCTTGTTGCTCGACCGGATGGAAAAGACAACCGCACTCAACCCGGATGAGGTCGCGCGGCTTGTCACCCGGAGCCGCAACCTGGATGCAAGCCTCACGCTCCTGGCAAGGATCGTGGACGGGGCAACGCCATGGCCCGAGATCATCGCCTCATTGGTTGAGTGCGGGCGCGGAAAAGGAATCGAGCTGGGACGGGTTGAGTCTATAGCCAATGGAACCAGTCAGACCCTTTCCTTCGAGGCCACCTGCACCGCCGCAAAACCAGTATCTCGGATGCAGGAGTTCATGAACGAACTCCAGGAGCACCCGACTTTCGAGAAGCCTGAACTGCTGTCGATCGAGGGAGAGAAAGGTTCCCCCTTGACCGTCATGGGCCGGGTACATCTCGTGCGTCCGGAGCCAAGAACACCCGCCAAGGGGCAAAAATCATGAGCGCCTCACAGAAGACAAACTCGTTACGGATCTGGTGGATTCTGTGTCCCGTGACCGTGTGTGTCGCGCTGGGACTCGTCTGCCTGCTGCTGTTCGTGCCCCAGTCGGCCCTCCTTGCCGATGCTCGGCGCCAAACGCAGATCGTGGACGAACGTGTGGGTGAAGTCAGCCGAGCCCCGGGGATTATTGAGGAAATCGTGACGGGGCTGGACACCACCCAGGAGTTCATGGGCCAGGCAAATATGCTGGCCTCCGGACCGGTTGACCAAATCTTGGTCGCCGCTGTCGCCGATGCCTTGGAAGAGGTAGGGGGAATTGAGCTCATCGCGCTCCTGCCCAAGAAGGCCAGGAAAACGGCAGCTGCAGCTAACGGGAAGGCCTCGTCGACCTCCCAGACGCCGGGAGCCGACCTTTGGCGCCTCACCTGCCGAGGGCGTCTGGCAAACGTCATGGCCCTCCTGAACGAGGTGCAGAGCAACGGTGTGCTCCTCAACGCAGCTGGGTTCACGCTTGAGCGCAAGAAGACAGATTTCGAAGTCACAGTCCTCCTTGGCGTCTGGTCAGAACAGGCCTTCAGCCGAGTGGCGAAGCGAGGGGCCGGAAAATGAAGACACGAGTAGCACTTCTGCTTGGCGCCATCGTGATCGTCGTCGTTCTGCTGGCCATGACGTGGCCGATTTCGCGGAACTCAACGGCCGGTCCAAGGCTTGACACGCTCACGGGTGCCGAGGGCCTCGTCGCCGATCTCAAAGAGATCCGGGGCGCAAGCAAACGGCAAGAGACGGAAGTTGCGAGGTTGGGAAAGCAAATGGACCGCCTGGCCGCGACGGACAGCAGCGACGTCCTCAAGATTCTGGGCCCGGTCACAGCGGTTGCCTCCGTGCCTACCGCCGTGGCAAGAAAGCCTGCCCAGGTCCAGTCGAAGCCGCAGCTCAGGAAGCCCGCCCCTCCCACGCGGCGGCCCGCCATGCGGTGGCCTGAACTCAGACTGGATGGAATCGTCGCCGCTGGGAACCGGTCCATGGCCATCATCAACGGCGATGCGTATTACCTAAACGATAAAGTTGGGACAATCATGATCAGCGAGATAGACGGCGATGCAGTCCTGCTGACGTCGCCCGTGGGGTCATCAAGACGCCTGAAACTGACTGGGTGGAATGAGGAGACGGAATAATGAGACTACCCAAGTGCATGATGAATACACTTTGCCTTTGCCTCGCGGCACTTATCGCCGCAGGTCCGGCTGTCCAAGGCGCTCAACCACCGGTCAGCAAGACTCAGCAACGCATCACGATCAATCTGCCTCCTCCCGGAGCTCCCTTGGGAACCGTCCTGAAGATGATCACGGAGCTCAGCGGCATGCCGCTGTTGACCAGCCCGGAGATCGCTAAGAAACCCGTGAGCGTTTACCTCCCGAATGTCACGGGCAAGCAAGCGCTCGATTCGGTCTGTGAGGCCCATGACCTATACTACGAACAGCAGATCGGCACAGGCTTGTACGTCGTGAAACAGATCGATTCAGAAGTCTTCATCCTTGAGCGGGCCAACGTTACAGAAATCAAGGATGTGGTGAACGTTCTCGTGGGCGAAGACCTCGGCCAGGAAGTCGAAGTTGATGCCAAGAACAACCTGCTCGCGGTACGGGCCACGAAACGTGGTTTGGACGCCGTCCGGCAGTTCATTGCCAAGGTGGATTCCCGCCCACGGCAGAATGCCGCTTACTTCGCTCTGGAACATGTCCAGGCCAAGGACGTCAAGACGGTCGTTGAGGCTTTGGTCGGGGAGCAGGGAAAAGTTGAAGCGGACGAGAAGAACAACATCCTGGCAGTGGACTCGACCAAGGGCAACATCGAAACCATCCAGCAACTCATCACCGAAGTCGACGTAGCCCCAAGGCAGGTCCTTATCGAGGCAACTCTGGCTGAGCTCAACGACGATGCATCAGAAGAGCTCGGGATCCTGTGGAACGCCCGATTCAGCTATAAGGGCGGAGCTCGCCAGACACGCTTCCCCTTTGAAAGCAAGTGGCTCGGGGGAGACAGCGATGTCGGGTGGACATTCGGCGAAGTGTCATTCAAGGAGTTCCAGGTCCAGCTCGACGCCATGGAAACCAGTGGGGATGCCAAGGTCCTGGCCAGCCCCCGAATCCGCGCCCTGCATGGCGAGGAAGCTGAGATCAACATCACCACCAAGACGGTCGTGGGGACAGAGCTCTCCGGGGAAGACGAGACCGGTCTGGTTAATGTCAAGCCGATCTATGAAGACGTGGGCGTCTCGCTCAAGGTCGTCCCGATGGTCCACTCGGATGGGAACATCACTCTGAAGGTCGAACCGTCAGTCAGCACAGCCAAAGAGTCCTCGTTCTTCGAAGAACAGGTTGACACCTTCAACCGCACGGCAACGACCACTGTGTCAGTTATCAATGGCGAGACGATCGCTATCGGTGGGCTGCTTCAGAACGAGGAAACCGACAAAATCACGAAGGTCCCGATTCTCGGCGACATCCCGCTCCTCGGCAAGGCCTTCACACACTCGAGCAAAGAGAGCAAGAAGTCCGACTTGGTGGTCTTCCTGACTCTCCACATTATCGAGGGTGCAGAGGGACGGGGGGCCGAGGGAGCCAATGTGGAAGCCCCGGTGTTCGACGCGACCGGCCTCCTCGTCAAGTACAACACGGCTGTGTCCCTGTGCAACGCCAGGAGCTACATCACTGCCGAGCCGCTGCTGAGAGAATTGCTCGACACGCCGTTGGACGCCTCCAGGAAGCACAAGATCAAGCAGTATCTCGCCGTCATTGAGCGGGAACGGGCACGCTTCAATGTCAGGACGAGTGAGATGACAACCCCGGCCCCGATTCCCCAGCCCGTCCTCACGCCTCAGACGGCCCCGATTCCCCAGCCCGTCCTCACGCCTCAGACGGCCCCGATTCCCCAGTCGACTGTAACTCCTCAGCCTTTCCTCACCCCCCAGCCGGCCCCCGCTCCCCGGCCGTTCCTGACGCCTCAGACGGCCCCGAATCCCCAGTCGACTGTAGCTCCTCAGGCGTTCCTCAACCCTCAGTCGGCCCCCGCTCCCCGGCCGTTCCTGACGCCTCAGACGGCCCCGATTCCCCAGTCGACTGTAGCTCCTCAGGCGTTCCTCAACCCTCAGCCGGCCCCCGCTCCCCGGCCGTTCCTGACGCCTAAGCCGGACCCCGTGCGCCCGGTTGAGCAGACCACACACCAACCTGACGTGCAGGTCCCAGTCGTTCCTGCACCGGTGCCCCCAAAGAAGCTCCCACCTTCACCAACCCTCATTCCGCCCAGCATGCTTCCCCCTCCTCCCCTCGCCCCGGCCCCGGCGCAACAGCAAGGTGCAGTAGCCCCTCCCGCCGAACAACTGGCCGTGCCGACGGAACAGCAGGTGGTGGCCGCCACCATACCCGCCGTGGAGGACCGCTCCCCTCTCCCGCAAGCTGAAGCGCCCGACGTCTCAAAGACAGAGCAGGTATCAACTGTTTCTGCCGAAGAGTCGCCGCCGGCCCCCACCGGGGGCACGACCGCGGACCCTCCCCTGGGTCTGGCCCCCATGCCAACAAACTTCGATGACGCCGCCGCGCTTTACCAGCGCGGCGATTACGCGCAAGCGAGGGAGCTCTTCCAGATCCTGAAGCAGACTGAGCCAGAAGCCGGTTACGCCCATCGGGTCGATGCATACCTGACCGCAATCGCGGAACGGACGAAACACTTGGAGGCAGGTCTGCAGGCAACGTCAGCTCTCGGAGCTGGGGAAGCTCTTGCTTCCTCGGATGTGACAGACGACGCCTCCGTTGTCAGCGCGACAGCCGTTGATCTCACGGTCGAGGGGGCCCCCGCAATGCCGTCCGATGCCTCCGTCGACGTCGAGGGAAGCATCACTCAGGCCGTGGCCGCCCTTCCCTCTTCGTCCGCTGACAGTTCGGTCACCTTGGCGCCCTTCCCCATGCATGAGGTGACACTCGAAGCTCCTCCCGTCCTGGCCAGCGACGCCGCCACCCCTGTGAACTTCTCCTCCGTGGCGACCCAGGCGCTCAATTCCGCCCTTAATCCGCCCGTGCCGAAACTTCCAGTTATCCGTGCCAAACCAATCCCCAAAGCAGCTGAAGTGAATGCGGCCACGGCCAGAACGAAAACAGCTGAAAAGAACACGACCACGGCCAGGAAGAAGGGCAGAAAGAGCAAATTCCGCCGGCGCAGGTTCGCAGTCGTCGGCGCCCCGGCGCCACCGGCGGCGGCACGGACGACGTCCTTGATTACCCCGTCAGGTGTGGCGGCTCCCCTTCCGGGAACAGCCCCCACGCCGACAGTGCGGCCGGCCAGACCAGCGAGTGACCCCGCCTACAACCAGGCGGTCTGGCTGTACCAAACGGGAAAATTCAACCAGGCAAAGCAGGCGCTGGAGAAACTGGTGGAAGATGGAAGGGCTGCCCTTGATCAGCGCCAGCGCGCGGAAGGCTACCTCGATATCATCGCTCAACTGGGCAAGTAGTCCCCTCTTACGCGAAACTCCGCTCAATCAGCCCTAGAAGACGGACTGCAACGTCCGTTTTTTGCATTTTTGGCAAATGACTGACCCCGCCCTCGGTGACCACGCTCACCTCGTTCGCATCGCTCGCGAAGCCGACGTCCGCACGGCTCACATCGTTGGCGACAATCCAGTCCAGACTCTTGGCCGCCAACTTGGCCTCGGCATTCGCCACGATGCCGTTGGTCTCGGCCGCGAACCCCATGATACGCTGGTCGGGGCGCTTCCGCGGAGCCAGACTCCCAAGCACATCCTCTGTCCTGGCCAACTCCAGCACCATCCCCCCGTCCTGCTTCTTCAGCTTCTGGTCAGCCGCGGTCGACGGACGGAAGTCGGCCACGGCAGCACACATGACGAGCACATCGCAGGTGTCGAACTCACGACCGACCACTTCGCCCACCTCGGCCGCGCTGACCACATCCAGACAGCGACACCCAGCGACCGGAGCCAACTGAGTAGGACCGCTTACCAGGACCACATCATGACCTGCGGCAACTGCGGTCGAAGCGATCGCGTACCCCATCTTCCCGGTTGAGCGATTGGTCAAGTACCGGACAGGATCCAGATCCTCACAGGTGGGACCGGCAGAGACTAGTATCCGAAGGGGAGCATGCTGCTCCTGGTCCAGCGCCCCGTTCTGCCGTCCATGTGACACCGCGAGGTGACTGTGCACGGCCTGCTCGATGGAGGATACGGCAGCGAGACGGCCCCGACCGTTCGAGCCACAGGCAACGCGCCCGGAATCGGGACCAACGAACGCAACCCCACGCTGGCGGAGCAGTTCGCAGTTCGCCTGCACAGCGGGATGCTGCCACATGCGGGGGTTCATTGCCGGAGCGATGATCGTGGTTCCCACGTGCGACAGAGCGTAGGTCGAGAGGGCATCGTCCGCAATCCCGTGGGCAAGTTTGCCGATAAAGTTGGCTGTCGCGGGAGCCACAACCAAAACGTGGGCGCGTTCGGAAAGGGCAATGTGTTCAGGTTGCCAAGTCGGGACGCCCCAGAGGTCCGACGTGACGGGGTTTCGGGAAAGCGTGAGGAACGTCCGTGCCTGAACCAGCGCCGTCGCGGATCTGGTCATGAGGACGTGGACGTCGATCCCCGCCCGGACCAAGGCGCTGGTCAGTTCCGCGGCCTTGTATGCGGCGATCGAGCCCGTGACCCCGAGAACGACCGTGCTGCCGCCCCCAGCGGGTAATGCATCTTCTACAGACATGCGACCTATACTCCTTACGCCGTCAGTACTAGAGATCCCAGCCCTGATCCGAGCGCTCTACCGCACAATGAGTAGCAACGAGAATGGCGCTGAGTTCACGCACAGCAACAGCAACGGTCTCGTTGACCACAAGGAAATCATACTCCGCCCAGGCGACCATTTCTTCTCGGGCATTGGTCAGTCGACGAATGATGGCCTCTTCGGTCTCAGTCCCGCGACCACGCAGCCGCTTCTCCAATTCCGGCAACGAAGGAGGACCGAAGAAGACGAACGTGGTCAACGTCCCCAAATCAGTGTTCAGGAGGCTCTCCCGAACCTGCCGGGCGCCCTGCACGTCTATGTCCAGCAAGACATCAGTGCCCCCAAACACGCGCTCCTCGACCTCTTCCCGTAACGTTCCGTACCAGTTGGCGTGCACCTCTGCCCACTCAAGAAACTCGCCGGCATCACGTTGGCGGAGAAACTCCTCCGGGGACACAAAGTGGTAATCTTCGCCGTCGACCTCCCCAGCGCGGGGAGCCCGAGTCGTGCACGACACGGAAAAGTGAAGGGGCGGAAACACCTCCCGCAGAGCCCGGCATACGGTGCTCTTGCCTGCTCCGCTCGGGCCCGACACCACAATCAGACTCCCGTAACGGTCAGAACGAATGGTGCTGACTGACATCGTGCCCTCAATTATTCGCTATGTAAGATCGAGTTATCGCCCATCTGGCGCCATGCCCCAACAGTGGAGTGAGCTAGCTCAACTATACTCCTCGAGAGCCGGGCTAAGCAAGAGGCCGGGACCTTTGCAGGACCTTGCCTCCTGCCGCGAGTCGCGCGGGAGGGAACGCACGCGAAGACGACAGAGACGCTCCCGTCGCCACCGCTGCCAAAGAGACACAGCATCGCCTTACCTCCTGCATGTGACGATGTTGTGTCTTCCTTGCCCGCAAAACAGGGCACGCCCCTATCACCTTGAATGGTGCTGGCCAAACCACGCTTTCGCACTATGGTTACTGAAGTCGGATTCCAGCTCCGGGGCGCGGTGATTTGGCGGGTTCTGTCAGCCGTTGACTACCTCACGCGGTGAGAGTCGCGGTACAGTCCCGGCCTGATGCACAGCCGGCGGATGCGACGGAAGAGTGCGCCCCCCGGCGCGGGCCGTTGCTTGAGGTCGCCCAGCCCTTCGCAACTTCGGCGGGCGCTCAGGGTCTTAGGCTGATTGTACTGAATGTCCATTCTTGTGTTGTGTCAGGAGTCAGGGACCATGCGGGATTCCGCAGATCCTCAACAGAAAAACGAGACCGGAACTCACCGTGACGATCCGCCCACCGGGCGGCCTTTCGCGTTTGAGTCCACACAGCACCTCGTGACTCCCTTGACTCGCCGTGAAACGCCCATTGGCAGGGTAGACCGTTACGTTCTTCTCGAAGAGCTCGGCGCAGGTGGCTTTGGGGCCGTCTATCGCGCCCAGGACGATGTGGCGGATATCCAGGTCGCGATCAAGGTTCTGCCCTCGCTGGTCGCTCATAACCCCGAAGAACTGGACAAGGTCCGCGAGAACTTCAAGCTCGTTGCCACTCTGCGACACCCCAACATCGCCAACGTACTCCACCTCCACACTGTAGAGACAGTCGATGTGGTTGCCAAATCTGCGATGGGCATTGCGGCCGGGGATCATCTCATCGTCATGGATTACGTGCCCGGCCAGACGATGACCGGCTACCGGAATCGATACGAAGACGGACGGATCCCCCAGAAAGAAGCCTTTCACGTCGCCGCGCGAATCGCCGAAGCGCTCGACTATGCCCACTCCCAGAACATCATCCACCGGGACATAAAACCAGCCAATATTATCATCACTCCCGAAGGAGATGTCCGGGTTCTCGACTTCGGTCTCGCCGCCCACATCCGGTCATCGCTCTCCCGGATCTCGCATGACACAGGCGACACCTGCGGGACGCCGGCGTACATGTCCCCCGAGCAGTGGGCTGGTCGACGTCAGGGACCAGGCGCTGATCAGTACGGACTGGGAGTCCTGCTGTACGAGATGCTCTCAGGGCTCGTCCCCTTCTCCTCAGCGTTCGAGAGCAGTAGCCGGCTGGTCATGTTCCACGCGGTAAAGACCGAACCTCCTGACCCTCTTCCCGGACTGACCAAGAAGCAGAACCGGGCTCTCCTCAGAGCACTGGCGAAGGACAACAAAGACCGATTCGGGTCATGCGGCGAATTCATCAATGTGCTGACGGGTGGGAACCTGCCAATCGTCAAGGTCGGCAGCAACAAGCGGACACAACGCCCAGCAGCGGAATCCCACCTTACAGGGCGACTCCTCGTCATCCTTCTCCTGCTGCTTATGCTGGCCGTAATCGGGCACCAAGGCATGCGTGAGTATCGTGTGTACCAGCAGAATCGAACAGAGGAACAGGCGCGTGAAAGTGCGGTCAAAGCCAAGCAGGAAACGGTACGCAACTTCCTTCAGGCAGCCCGGACGGCACTCGCTGAGAGAGACCACACCGCGGCCTCGGAAGCGGCCAGACAGGCACTTGAGACGGACCCCCAAAGCTCTGAAGCAAGACAACTCCAGATGGAGATCAAGTTGGCTGTGGGACTAACCGAGCTGGTCCCGGCCAGCAGCGAAGCAGAGGCAAAGTGGCGACAGGTTGAGAACGTCGAGAGAGGCCAGGGCTTTGGAGAGATGCTTGACCGGGCACGGTCCCTCCGGGATGCGGCCAAGGGGCTCTTCGGGGCGGAGAAATATGCGGAGTCCCTTGAGACCTACCGACAGCTGCTCACTGAATGCGAGAGGCTCCAGAAGCTGGACTCGGAAAGGCAGACGGCTCGACGCAACGGCGACGCTGCCGACGCAGCCGTAGAACGAGCCCGAGAGGCGAAGGCCGAAACCGATGCAAGTGAGCTCTTCGATGGAGCGACTAGCCTGGTCGAGTCCGCCAGAGACGCTTTCGGAAGCGGAGATTTCGCCGGTTCTTCTCAGCTCTGGATGACGGCATGCGCGGAACTCGCAAAAGCCGAGGCCGCGGCAAAGGGAACGCTCGCAATTCGGATGGCCCAAGCCGAGTATGACCAACACCTGAAGGGCGTTGACGCGGAGGCCATTCAGCGGTATGCCGAGGCCGAGTGGGAACAGATTCAGCTGGCCAGAGAAGACGCTGAACGGCTGACCCGGGAGGGGAAGTGGAGCGAAGCAGCCGAACGTTGGGACGAAGCAAAAGAGCTCCTGACAGAGGCGGCGGCCGAGGCCAAGAAGAACCGAGTAAAGACCGACCAAGCAGCCACCCGAGAGCCGGTGGAGGAAGACGCTTTGCGCTCGGTCCGAGTCGCGGAAGCGGTTGCCAGGGCCGAAGCCGCGAAAGCTGAGGGGGACTGGGAAGACGTACTGCGGGCTGCTGGCGAAGCGCTGGCGGAACAGGCGGATTCCCCCCGAGCCAAAGCGCTGAGCCACGAAGCCAAGGAAGCGCTGACACCGAGACTCAGCATCATCGCGGTTGTCGACAACCGCGAAACCGTCGGAGCTTTGATCAGCCTGGACGGCGTCCCTCTGGAACAGAGAACACCTGCCAGACTCAAGCTGGAGCGGGGCAAGGCATACCGGATCGGTGTGACCCTGACCCCGATGGGGGGAACCCGGTACACCCCCTTCGAGACGATCTTCAAGGCGGATACGGGCGGAGACCAGGAGCTTCGAGCCGAGCTCAAAGGCACATCCCTCCCTCCTGACTTGGCCACGGTAGAGAATGCAGACCAGGCCGCCTTGGAGGGCTTGGCGGAAGGAAGCCTGGAAGCCCAGGAGCTTCAGAAACAGACAGCCGCCGAACTGGGCCTTCCACTCGAGGTCCGGACGTGGCAGACTGACCTGCGATTCCGCCTCATTCCACCGGGGACGCTCAGTATCGACCTCCCGCCGGCCGCGGGAACAGCCCCCGAGGACGCCGTACGGCGAGCAACGTTGTCCATGCCGTTCTATGTCTCTCGCTACGAAGTCACCCAAAAGCAGTGGATTGAGGTGATGGGAGCACTCCCCGAGGCAACCATCACAGCTGGCGACGAACTGCCGGTGACAGGGATGACGTGGGATGAGGCCAGCGCCTTCTGCCGGGAACTGGCAGTCCACGAAGGAGTCCCGGAGGGGACATACCGCCTGCTCACCGAAGCCGAATGGGAGTACACCTGCCGGGCAGGAACAAACACCCGCTTCATCATGGGCGATGGTGAAGCCGTTCTCGGCCGTGTCGCGTGGTCCAAAGGAGAAGAGGATGCTGATTCTCCTCAACCCGTCGGCCAAAAACAGCCCAACGCCTGGGGCCTGTTCGACTGCCATGGCAATGCCCAGGAATGGTGCAGGGATTGGTTTGCTCCGCTGCTGCCCGGAGACACAATTGACGCGGTCGGACCGGATCAGGGCACAGCGAAGGTCGTGCGCGGGGGTTCCCACCTTACCCAGCCTGGTGCCTGTGCGTCTTCGGCAAGGGACATGCTGTCACCGGCGGCACGTAGCCTCGATGTCGGGTTGCGCATCATGCGCGGCATCCCGTGGTTCGTCGTCGGCAACGGCGAGTAGGCAGCCCCAGAGGCAGCCGGTCCGGTCACGGGACCGCCGGGAAAAAACGCGCCCGAATGACCTGCCAACGGACGCTCGACTCTGCTTTCCCCGCCATCCACGTCAGGAACGATGCGTCTTCCTGGCAACGCGAAAGCCAGAGCACCTCCTCGTCCGAACACCTGAAAAGGACGGCCAAAGCGTCCTCCTCGTTGACGGAGGACAACCGCCTCAGAGCCGCTGAACAGACACGTTGGCCGTGCTGCTGACGGCCGGCAAAGGAAGCGACAACCAGCAGCACAAGTCCCCAAAACGGCCAGATAGGCATACTGTGGAACAGAAGTACACGGACAAGCTGCGCGATGAGCAGGACGAGAGTGCTGCCAAGTAGAAGATAGCTGTCCATCGGGGAGCGGAAGACACTGCCGACAGCCCGACGGAACGGGCTCGTGGCCGTCCGGTAGGCGAACGTCTCCTCAAAGACGTCACTCTCCATCGCGATCCGGGCAACGTGGCAAAGCTCGTGAGCCAAGAGCTCATCCCGACTGTAGATCAGCCAGCGCTCCCGATTGGCAAATGACCGGCGGATAATGAACAGGGCAAAGAAATCCGGGTAGAAATAGAAAGCGCAGCCCCCGAAGAGCCAGCCCTGCGATGGGTTGATGAAGAAGCCGGGGACCCAATCAATCGTGAAGCGGAACAACTCCTCAGTCTTCCCCTTCACTCGCTCGAACAGCGCCTCCGGGATCCGGTCGTCGTCAGACAGCTCAACCCCCTCTACTTCGAAGCGGCCGGTTTGAGTCAGCTCCCCGTCCATCTCCTCAATGTTGCCCTGAAGACACCGAAGGCGGGTCACATACTGGTCCAGTGACTCATCAGCCCCTATGAGGAAGCCTCGGGCATCGAGCTCGACCAGGGTTTGTATGTCGCCGCCCTCAGCACGGCCCATCAGCTCTTCCGTGAACATGCGTCATCCTCATGCAGCAAGTGAGGCCAGTACCATACCGAGCACTCCGGGCTTTGCGAACACCGCAAGCCTCGCCAAGCCAGAGCGCAAGCCCGCCGCACACCCCCGGGACTGGCTGTGGGACCTCGGCATGAGACCACAGGGAAGAGGATGGCGGCAAGCCTTGAGCCCTTCTGTGCGGGTAGGACAGTGTTGTTGGGCCCTACCATTGACTTGCCGCCCGGAATCTCGTATCTTAGGCGATGCTCAGCTTTGTGTCTGTGCGCCCGCATCTGCCGGGCACAGACAGCGAACAGCTGCAGAACAAAGACCGCGGGAAGACGAGGACAGACTCCGGTCCCGCGTTAGGATTGATCTGATCGAGGAACAGGCTGGATACCGACATGGACAAACCTCGCGTAAGCTGCCCCGAGTGCGGGGCGGTTTTCGAAATCCAGGAAGAATACCGGGGCGAGCAAGTCGACTGCCCAAGATGTGCGGTGCCGTTCCAGATTCCCTTGACTGGGGCGGTCGGAGTGAGGATTTCAGCAGCGCCAGCCCCAGCGCCAGCCCAAGCTCAGTCACAGCCGCCAGCCCAAGCTCAGTCACAGCCGCCAGCCCAAGCTCAGCCTCAAGCACCGGCTCCGGCCGACGACTCAACATTCGAGGTCTCCTGCCCTCACTGTCAGGTGGTGTTCGAGGTCCCCGCTGAATACCGGAACGAGCTCGCTGAGTGCTCCGAATGTACCGGTGTCTTCCGGATTCCTCCGTCCGGTTCCCAGGGCGAGATCGTGCCCGACGATGAGCTACCCCCCCTTGAGGAAGAGCCGGAGCCGGAACCAGCTCCCCCCCAACCCGCACCCGCGCCGTCACCGCTTGATCCATTCGCCGGACCACCACAACTCCAACCCCCTGCTGAGATCACCGGAACCGGAATACAACAGGGAACGACGGATCGCTCAACAAAGCGCACAGGAACAGTGCGCCTTTCGCGTAATGCTGTTGTCGGCAACACGATGACCCCAAAGCGTAAGACTGAAGAGCAAATGCGCCAGGAGCGCCATCGCAGAAAGCAATCCGGCGTTCTCTACGATCCGGTCACCGGAGAAGCGACACATCAACCGATCAGCGACCCGCTGGCTGACGATGACGTTGACTCCCTCTCGGAAGACGATTTCATCGCAGATGACAGCACGTCAGACGGAAGAGCAGCGGGAAAAAGAAGGAAAAAGAGGAAACGTAAACGTGTCCGCGTGGTCACGCTGCCGACGTGGGTCCAGGGCATGGAACTCGATGAAGATGAAGAGATCCGCGGCTGCGAGTTGGCGCGGAAGACGGTCAGTCTGGGCCAGCTTTTCGTCACCTTCCTCCCCGTTCTGGTCATTCCGGTCGCCTGCTTTGCCTCGACCAAGATGGGAGTTTCCACAAGCGCGGTGGTCTTCGCCGTGGTCGGGTCCGCCTTTTGGGGCATCCACGCCCTCACCGTCTTTGCGGTCCAGAGCAAGAAGGCTCTGGTCGTCACTACAGACCGGGCAATCCTCATCACAGCAGACGAGATCCTGAAGGTCGATATTGACCACGACGAAGATGACTGATTGCCCCGCCCGTCACCGCAATGACTCCCGCCGCAGTCCCTGCAGCACGTCAATGACCTTCTCCCTCTCGATGACCCTCGGCTCAATATCCGCATAGGGAGAGGCGAAGCGCGATGGTTCGACCGTAGCCAGAATCCCCCGAACCATCCTCCCTCCGGTCAGTTCGCCCCGCAGAAGCCGCGACTGGTCCGCAGTGTCAAGATATCGCCGCAACTGCTCAGCATGGCCCCGTGTGAGCTTCCCGCGTTTCAGTTCAACCAAAACCAGCGCATCTGCAGTGCAGTCCCGGAAGACCATATCGACGACATGTCGATCCTGGGCATCGGTGTAGATGCAGTGCTGACGGGCAACGAACTGTACCTCCTCGTGGAACAACAGTGACGGGTCCGCTTCGATGGCGTCTTCGATATCACGCTCGGTATCCACAGCGCGGTAATCCGCCCCGAGGACCTCCTCCATACCATCGGCCGTGCGCTGTCCTATCCCCCTCACGGCCAGGAGTTCCTCCGCAGACGCATTGGCGATCCGGCGGACCGTTCCGAACTGCTTGAGGAGCTCCCGTGCCATGACCATCCCGCACCCTGGCAGCATCTCGATGACACGCCGCTGCAGGTCCGGGAGGTCAACGGCCTTCCGCTTGGGAATGAGGGAGATCTCGGGAATCCCCACCTGCTCCTGACGGGCCATCATCGAGAGCAACGCAACCGTTTCCCCAACATCGCGGGTACTCAGTACGGTCAGACCGTACTTGATCAGCATCGATGTCAACGCGCCCCGCACAGCCTGCGGGTCAAACATGCTGTACTCGTAGTTGATCTCACCCTCGACAATCAGAATGGGGATCTCGAAGTGCTCGCGCAGATAGATCGCGCCAGTGAACAGGGTCTTGTCCATGATACCGGCCAGAAAGCGACTCCCCGTGCGGCGCTCTACCCCCAGACGCTTGCTGAGGACATACCGATCCACGTTGCCCTCGTCTTCAAGAACAGGCATGATCCGGACACCGGACGCCTCAAGCTCACGAGCAGGCTTCCCGTCAGGTTTGGTTGCCGAGATCATCAACACTGAGGGATCGAATGCCATACACTGTGCTCCTCTCTGTAGTGCCAACGTTGCCGTTGTCGGCGCTCAGCCCACGACGACATCA
>Ga0209045_1001490_pt1 | contig 20732 bp, 17 predicted proteins | sample SaaInlLV_10m_DNA_4_FD_184664 | JGI IMG/M metagenome (GOLD analysis project Ga0209045, IMG submission 184664) | Marine microbial communities from expanding oxygen minimum zones in the Saanich Inlet - Saanich Inlet SI072_LV_200m_DNA (SPAdes) (version 2) | ecosystem: Environmental > Aquatic >...
ATAGGGGGCTGATTGACGGCTACGCTGGTCGTATAGCTGTTCTTTTTCGTCATACGAACGCAAGTTCAATCCAATTTGCTCTTTGTCTTGAAATCCTCCCCAGATATCTAGCTTGTTCTTGGTTTGGGCATTTAATCGCTTTTGGAAGGTGTAATATTCATGCAACTGCTCATCAATAGAATCACATATCTTTTGTAATTGCCTCAACTCTATACCAGTTATTGGTTTAATGGCTTCGCGACGCCAGGAGGAAACTATTGCTGCATGCGTTGGAAATTCATCTTTTAACAATTTAATTCCTGCACTCGGAACCATTCCTTTGTCCAGCAGCAAGAAATGGTAGATTTCATTTTTTGCTCGTTTTTTACCTCCAGGTCCTAATTGTAATAGCTTAGGAGCTTTTTCCCACCATTTCTTTTTTAATTGTGATTGGGTATACACCTTAAACCACGCGCCAACCACTGCATTACCCACCGCCAAACGATTGGCAAAAAAGGGTGTTTCCATGTCCTTGTGAATCACGTTCAACCATAAGGACAACTTCCCCAACTCGATAGCCGTGGGGTTTAAATCGACTCCGTAAGCATTGTTGGTAGCTATATATGCCTTGACTTTTTGTAATTCCTCACGATATTTTTCTGGAGATATTTTTTGTTTCTTTTCTTTTTGGCGATAGTTTAAATAAGATTCGGCCAATTGGTTGATCAACTCATTATGAAAAGCGGCCGCACCCATAGCAGGTTCCAATAATTTTAAATCCAGCAAATCCAATGCTTTCATTTCGCCATTTTCTACTTTTTCCAAAATCGATTTGAGTGTATACTTTACTGTACATTGGGTCAGTACCTCAGGCGTATAATAAGATGCTGATTTTTGTCGGTCACGCCCACTCAGACGATAAACGAATTGTCCTTTAGGAATAATAATTTCTTTACCAGACTCATTTTTTAATACTTCATCTTCATGGAAGTCATCTCTGCGCTTTCTTTGAACAAGGAGTGTTCCTTTTTTCGGTTTCTTTTTAGGATGTACTTCGATATAATCTTCTTCGGCATAAAAACCACGATAAGCCAGTAGGCTTTCGTAAACACTTCCCAATTGGTTAATTCCCAAATTAGCATAGGAAATTCTTCCTCTTGCTTTGTTGTTTTGCATTCTGGATAATGACAATTGACAGATAACATCTTGCCAAACATAGTTTCTAAACTTGACCTCTTTCAGTTGATGCAGTTTATTGTCATCAAACATGGGTGAATCAATGTGACGTATTCTAAAACTCTTATTTTTTAGAGTTGATACAACTTCCCCGTTCTTTAGTTTAATAGTTTGATTTTCGTTTTCACGATAACCGCTACTCATTAAATGAAACAACTGCTTTAATGATTTGTGAAAGAAATATCCGTTTCTACTGTGGTCGGTTATCAACTGCATTTGCTCCAAATCACGCAGCATCTCCAGGGAATAGCCTTTTTGATATACTCTATCAGATATGGGAAGTATATCCAAATCAGCTCGTGATTCGGCATAAAAAACAAACAATAGCCGGTAAACAATACTCAGGCAGTCATCTTTTACTTCTTGTTCAAAGGTGCCATCCGACTCGTCAAACTCTTCTTTTAGAATAACTTTTTTATAATAAAGTGATTCATTGGCCAGTGCCTCCACTGCGTGAATGATCCCTTCTTTTAAATCCTTCGTTACTTCATATGCACTTTTGTGACTGTCTTCCTCCAGTTGATCCATGAGCACCATCTCACTATCGGGTGCCAACATTTCTTTAGATAGCATCAAATAGAAAAGTGAATAGTATTTACGCTCAATCGTAGCTTCAGTAAATAGTTCTTCAATATCATACTGCAGATACGAACCTCTGAACCATTTTTCCACTTCAACCAAAAAAACCTTATTACCCGCCAATAACATTATGTATTGAGGTCTTTCTTTTTGATCCAGTAAGCTCAGCTCCGAAATCGCCTTATTGATGATAATAGGTGAAATCTTTAATTCTTCAGAAATTTGAAACACTCTGGTCCATTGCACACGGTGATAGCGTTGCTCTTTGGATTCGTGTTCTTCTTCCTCCACATGATAACGCTGCTCAAACAAACCATCTGGTTCTTCGTCCCCTTCTTTTATCAGAGTTTGCATTTCCATGATCAGCAAATGCAATTTGTCACCACGATACAACTTATGTCGTACAGGAATAACTTCTTTACCATTGAAATGAAAGGGCTCGTTGTATTGATGATGGTCGCCATCATAACCCAGTGCATTCAATAATTGGGTATGAAATTGATGTGTTTCAAATATCTTGTCTTTAATTCTAAGTCTGCCCTCAATAATATTTTGTTTGTAACGATAGTATTTGTCTTTAAGTGGGGTTATTCTTTTTTGCAGTTTTTTTTGGTCATCAAAGCTATAACCAGATTTATCGTGGACCTTCTTTACAAAGTCTTCATCAAAGTAGTTTGAGGAGAAGAAATCACCTATGTTGTCTATAAATTTTATCATCTTTTTCTAATTAAAAAATACGGCCATCACTTTAATGTATGCTTCCTGATCCAGAGCCACCATGTCCTTCATATATTGGCTTGAACTGTCTGCAATCGTTTGAATTTCTTCTTTTTCTCTTTCTCTTTTCTTTCTTGAGAATACCGTATCAGCAACTTCTTCAAAATGAAGCTCCAGTTGCTCCAACGAAGTCGCTTTCCATCTATTTAAATGATCCTCATAGTTTACTGCCTTATCCAGCATTGAATCCATTAACGCATTCTGCCCTTCCTTCATTTGAACTTGCTGCGCATAGTCAATGACTTTTGATAAGTTTTCGTGCAAGTTTTGTAATTCAGCTTGTTTGATCTCTTGAGTAAACAAGTCTTTGTTTAACTCGAACTCTTCAATAAAATCCCCAATGGCTAAACTTTTAATCACTTTATCTCCATCAAACCCAACTACGAAGAAGTCAGAGATAACAGGTTGTCCCAAATTGTTAGACACCTGACCATGCAGGACATACCAAGCAGTTCCATTCGGTATTTTTGAAGATATTTTAGCCGCCAAACCTTGGTCTTTGGGAACACTGGCTTCGAGCTTAGTCATAAAGTACTTGATAGCCGGATGCAGATCATACAAGATTTGAAATTCCGCCCAATCTCCTTTCTTTTTTCTAGCATTTTCAATTGCTTCTTGCACTAAATCCTTATTCAACGTTAATTTGAATAATTCACCCACCTTTGGTTTAGATTCAGGTGGCATATCATATAGAATTTTGTTTAGTTCTTTTGTGTTGGTTAATTCCAAATACTCATCCAAATCATTAAACTCATATTCCCCGTTGCTTATCAATTTAGAACTCTCTAATTGACCAAATAACTGTTTGTAATAATCGAAATCGTTTGGAAAAACTGTCACCGGTTCTTCGTAAGGGGAATCAGTAATTACAGCTGAAGTCTTTTCTGAATCATCAAAAAGGGAACTGTAATCAAAGTTCTCTACTTTATCTAAAAAGCATTCATCTCCTTCTTGAATTGCTTCTATTGTTTTCTTTTCTTCCTTATTGGCATCATGCAAGTGCATAACTGAACCAGCATCACCTAATGTCTTATGAACCTCTTCCTCTTTAATAGTAAGCTTATTAATTATATGGAGGTCCGTTTTTATGGCTTCATCCTCGGTATGAGCTACTAAATAATAGATATAAGGGGTATTCTTTTGACCGTATCTATCAATACGACCATTACGTTGCTCCAGCGTTATTAATGACCAGGGAATGTCATAATTCACCATTCTGTGGCAATAGAAATGTAGGTTTACTCCCTGTGACCCAGCATCCGAACATAAAAGTATTCTCACCTTACTATCTCCTTTGCCAAAATCTTCAATTTTCTTTTGTTGTACTATGTCACTATCACTACCACTAAAAGATTCAATTGCATAATCAGATAAACCGAAATCCTTTTGGAGGTTATCTTTTAGATAATCCAACGTAGCTATCCTTTCAGAAAAAACAACAAATCGTTCATCCTTCTTTTTTCCTGACCAGCCAAGATCCATCAATGTAAGTTTCAGCTTTTTATACTTGCTATCAGCTTTACTATCTAAAATTTTCTTCAACAATCTTTGATGTTTTTTCAATACTTCAATACTATCTTCGTATTTGTCAGAAGTATTTGATAGTTTCTGTACTTTCTCCAGTCTATTTTCAATTGAACTCAATGCAGCAATAGGTGATGACATAAAAGCCTTGAAAATCATAACTGAAAACAAGAAATCGTCTTTTGATTTACCTTGTTTCAAAGCTCCTAATGCTTGAATCTTTAGGTTCTGCTGGTAGCTTAAGAACCCAACTTCTTCAGGAGTTAATTCTGTTTGTAACCGAACAATTTCACGCTCCTGAAAGTTTTCTCTTACGGCAGCATCCTCAATATCATTTTTAAAACGCCTAACATAATAAGGCTCAACATCTTTTTTTGTATAGTTACCACTCTTTGGAATAGCAGTAGGCTCAATCATGTTAATGATATTCGCAAAACTTTCTTTTCTCCCATTATGAGGTGTGGCAGATGTGAGTACTAGTGATTGGCATTTCTTAGCTAAAAACTGAGCCAAATCACCTCGCTGACTATGAGTATTAGCTACAGTATGACATTCGTCTATTATTATTACATCCCAATGTGATTTCTCTATATAATGTCTGAATTTCGCATTGTTCTTTAGCGTATCAATTGAAACAATTGTTTTGTCGTAATAATCAAAGGGGTTCTTATTAGCAGGAAGTTGGGTTTTGATCCTTGCAATTCCTTCGCTATCCAATCTCACCAATGGAATTGCAAAACGATTCCATAGTTCTTGTTGAAATTGACCTAAAATGGATTTCAATGCCAATACCATAACTCGCTTTCCTTTTCCTCGTTTCATCAACTCAGAAAGAAAAATCCCTACCTCAATTGTTTTACCTAATCCCACACCATCAGCAAATAATAAACGTGGTCTCGGCAATTGCAAAGCTTTTAATGTTGGTGTAAATTGAAATTCAGAAGTATTGAAAGCTGCTTTTGTGGCTATTGCTATTTTAGCAGAAAATATTGTCGAAATACGTATATGAGTTTCGATGTACAGTTTCGATTTCCTGTATCCATTATCTGTGTCCGCTATGAATTTGGTGTTAATTGGATCAACAGCCTTGATATCTTTATCAATGCTCGTGTCAAAACAAAACTTCTTTCCTTTTACGAGTTCACTAATCCCTTCTGAATCAATTAAAAATGAGCCATCTATATTGGTAGCAACATCTGTTATCAGAAAGTCTTCTCCTCTTGTAGTAATTCTTTGTCCTGCTGTTAAATTCATTCTTGAGATTCTTTATTTGAAATAATTAGTCCTATAACTTCAACAATTAAATTGTCAGCTATTTCATTTAATAATTCTAAACTTGATTGCCGTTTGTTCTGAGTATATGAGTTAATATTGTTGTAGCTCTTTCCAACTATTCAGATAACCAAAACTGCATAATTCCTTTCTGTTCTAAAACCTTTTTTTTTGTTTATCAGATTAATATTTTAAGCCGCTAAAACAATAAAGAATTCTCAGTATCAAAACATACATCATCACTTTTTCCTATTTCATAAACTGTAGATTTTCGCTGAAAGTTGATTCACTTTTTTAATGCTATTATCTGTATTTTTAGGTCTAACTACCCAATGACTTGTACTTATTGTCCTGCAACCACTTATTGTGTTGAGTCAAATGATTGGGTAATCAAATTCATAATATCTTCAATTGTAAACATGTCAGACTGCTCATCTTTTGGAGATAAATGTATTTGTCTAGTTATATATCCATACCCATGAGTTTTTGGAATTTTCTTTGTTAGCTTTTTATCGTCAATTAAATTATCATCTGAAGTTCTCAGAAGTATTCGTAAACAATTGTTTTTATTTTGCACCGCTAGATAAATGAAATTTCTTGAAGTTTTGTAAATGATTTCTGCATTGGTAGTATACCTCTCTACTTCAGAACTAATATTCGAAATTTCATTGTCAATCCTTGTAAACAAATTAATTAGTTCGTTTGATGCTCCTTTTAAATGTTGTTCAACTGTTTTTGCTATTCTTGGCTCTCTTGTTATTTTTTCTATTGTAAAACCACCTTTACTTTTAGTTGTAATTAATTGTTCTGGTTCTTCTTCTCTGGATATTACAATAGTATCATTTTCGTAGTATCTGTATTTCCATAATTCCGCTCCAAGTGATAATGCCAAACATTTGTCATCAATAGTATATTCTTGAGCAAAGCAAAGAATTCTTGGATTTGAGAAATCAATTTTTCCCTTCAAATTCTTTATATTTTTTCTTACTAATAATTCAAATGAATCAGGATTTTGTTTAATCCATGTCATGTATCTATTGGCTTGAACAAGCTGTCCTTTTTCTTTCGTTTTTTTATATTCAATTACAAGCGGTCTATTGCTTTCATCAAGCCCTAACGTTTCAATTCGTCCATGTTTGTCGGTTATATGCTCATCTTTTATAAATCTAACACCAAAAATCTCTTCTAGATTCATATCAATGAGTTGGTGCAATTCCAATTCATTTTTAAATTCTTTGGTATTTACTTTTTTGGCTTTCCTATTTCTTATCTCAAATATTGGCATAATTCTATCTTTTCTTTATAAAAATAAAATATTGGAGTATAACTACTGAAGCAATCTGACCAGGTCATGCATAACTGTATTGTTGTGATTTCCTTATTTGCAATTCTTTCCATACTACAATACTATTTTGTTATTTAAATCCAGCTCTTTATCTGCAATTTTGTTTCTTAGAAATGTGGGTGATTGAGTATAATATATATCCTGTGAATCCTTTCTTAAAATTAAGTATAGCCTACCCATATATCTAATTGGTATTTTTAGAGGAAAGATATCCAATTATATCATCCCGTGAATACCATACTCCACTACAATTTAATTTTCATTGACCCTAACTCCAAATCAAAGTCATAAATAACTCCGTTTTCGGTATAAGAATAATATACTAACAAGGAGAATATTATGTCACAATGGATTATTACGCCGGATAAATACCTGAATGCTGTGGAGGAGAAAGCGATAAGGAAGATCGCTTTGGATCTAGCCATCATTGCCAGGAGTCGAGGGAATCAGATTGATGTTCGGAACCATCTAATTATTGAAGTTGCCCTAGGTACAGGTCTTCGGGTATCAGAACTATCTAACCTGAAGATCGAGGATCTGCATCTAGGTAAAGGCCAGAATACTTTAGTTGTACGGAATGGTAAAAGCGGTAAGGATAGAGTGATTGGATTTAATACTAAACTCAAGAGTCTCATACTGGAATATCTTGATTATCGTGTCAGTGGCAGTCTGTATCTGTTTCATTCTGAAAGAGGTGAGAAGATGACCCGCTTTGGGATTGGTAGAGTATTTAAGACGATTGCAGAAAAAACCGGTATAGTTGCCCCCCACCATTCCATTCATTCCCTGCGTCACACCTATGCCACCAATCTTTACAAGGCTTCCGGTTATAATCTACGGCTTGTCCAGAAACAACTCGGTCACAGTAGCATTATTACCACCTCGGTTTATAGCAATGTTATAAATAAAGACCTGGATGAGGCACTGGAGAATATGGATTAGGGTCTTCGGACTCTTTTCTAAGTTAAATTGTGTTGGAATCTCGCAACATTTCATGAGGGAGTGGTAACAATAGCTTTGGTTAGGGTGGGAAAGTCGCAACAGAACGTGTGTTATGTGGTCAGTTTATCGGTACGATGTATATGTGGAAATTGAATTGATGTTTATTGGTAAATTCAGAATGAGAAGAGGTCAAGTATTTGATTAATTTATTATTATTAAAAGTAATTCTATATAAATATGGTTTTAGATGAGCAAATGGTAATTGATAATTACAGTCATTCAATTGAACATCTATGGAATGTTGATTTGCCACAATATTTAACATTGTTGGAGCAGAATATTGAAGACCCAATTCCCATGTCAAGATTTAACAGATATGGCGTTGGAGTTGCAACTCTTGTTTCTGAGTTAGGTGTTGAGAAGGATTTTCCAGGATGTTATTTATTGATCGATGTAGATACACCAATATATGTTGGAATTTCTAAAAAGATTTTGAATAGATTAAGGCAGCATGTCAGGGGAAATACTCACTTCGATGCAAGTTTAGCTTATAGAATAGCTTCAGCCAAATATCCACATAATTATACCAGGCAACAAGCCATGGAAGATACCAAATTCAGAACTGAGTTTAATAAAGCCCAGGAAATGATCCAGGGCTTTGATGTTGCGTTTGTGGAAATAGATAATCCATTGGTTTTATATGTTTTTGAACCATTTTGTGCAATGAGGTTTAGAACCGGAAAATGGAATACTTTTGAAACTCATTAGTTGTTGTCCCATTTGTTCTGAACCACAGGAATCGAATGAACGATATCCCAATTACGTGTGCACTACTTGTGCAGAAACACCAAAATCATTGGACGGTCGAAAATTAATATTTTTCAATTTGAGTATCTCAGGTGGATTTGGTGCGAAATATGTAGATTCAGGAGAAGAGTATTCAAGCCATGAATGCTATATCGGTGATATAAAATGTTATGCCGATGAAGCAAGATTTGGAGGAATAGTAATTCAAGTTGATGATGATATACTTTACTGACAGGTCTCAACCGGATCCCCTTATTCTCCTTTACTACCAAAATGGATATTGCCTGTTAGCATTCTATGTGACTTTAATGTAAATTAAAAATATATTATTCTTGGCCATTTGTAATTACTTTAAGATTATTAGGATCATCTTTATTTTCCCAAACATACCCTTCGGCAGGCTTCCACCTTCCATTCTCACACATGACAAGATTAGGGTGTGGTGGCTGCTTAAGAATAACCGTAAAATCATCACCATCATCATTTTTCCAATTATAACCAAGCGCTGGTTCCCACCCACCACCTTCGATTTTAACTAGATTTGGACCAGGGGGTTTGATAAGTGAATTTGATATTCCATCGCTAGACATGTATTCTATATAGGCAATATATTCTTCATCACTTAGGACATTATTTGGTTCTGGTTGAATGCAACTTTCTATCCTTTCAAGTGATTTGGTCAACTCCCTTCTTATCATTTCGTTTGATTGATCATAACTTGCCCAACTATCATAAGTTTTACCTATCGTAAAAAAATATAATCTGCAATTTGGTAAAATTGATTTTATCGCTCTATTAACTTCTCTTATTGTAGACCCAGTAGTCACGATATCATCAATTAATAAAATTCTAGGATTGTTGTGTGGAACTATTTGTGATCTTTGAAATTCATATGATCCTTCAATTTCCTCAAGTCTTTCAGCTCTTGATAAATACTTTAATGATCTTGTATTGCGAGTTTTTTTTAATAATTGTTTTTCATATTTAGAGCCTGTGTACTTAGCCAGAGTCGCGCCAAGTCTATCCAAAGACGTATTCCCAGATGCAATTAACTCTGTACTACTTAAAACTCGTACTATTAAATCAATGTTTAAAATATGATCACAAACCTCTTTAGATGATAACGCAATCCATTTAGATGTTATAGGCTCTTTATTTTTTTTAAAGTGTAAAATGTAACTTGAAACCTTGTCGGTGCTTTCATGTGATCTCGGGATATAATATGCAAGAAAATATGCCCCAGAAAGAAATTGAAAATTTGAAGACATGTTATGCATAAGTGTAATTCATCATTTATTTTTAATATATTGTTTCAGATCTGCAACTGTAGTACAACTGAAATTTGCATGACTAGAGTTAGGAATGCTATTTTCCCACGATACTAAAACCGATGTTGCGCCAGCTGAATTGGAAGCAATAATATCGTTTATGTCATCTCCAATTGATATAACCTCACTTGGTTTACAATCTAATTTGTGACATCCAAATAAAATTGGTTCTGGTGAGGGTTTATGGAAATCTGTATCATGGTATGCTACCAAGATTGGAATATCAATACTATGATTTATAATTATTTTATTTGCATATTTTCGTGGTGAAGAGGTTACTATCCCCACCTTATACATACTTTTTAAATCAATTAATAGATCAATTATTCCTGTATAAATTTTAGTATCTGGTATATTTGCATAAACCTTTCGCCATTGTCGATTCTGTCTAAATGAAATGAGCAATGACGTATCAACTAGAGTCATATCTAAATCAAAAATAATTCCTGAAATATTCATATAATTCTCTTACAATATCGAATTTATTGATTATTGAATATCTCGATATTTTTATTTTCCTTGCTATAAATCTTTGAATTCTGCTCTTGTGATAATTCAAATAATTTATTTTCTAAATCTTTAACAACTTGGTCATACGTATTTTTCGAATATGGAACAGCAATTTTATCATTAATTAATTTTAATACACCTTGACACGCTTGGGTTTCCAAAGGATAATTAGGTATTTTTTCAAGGTCTGGACAAAATAGAAGACGGTTTTGATCCTGAGAAAACTGAACTGTATGCATAGTTCCGCCAACAATACCAGTCTCAATTGGAAATACTCCTATAGATAACCCACTCTGAAGTCTATCTCTGGCTACAAGCAACCCCCTATGAGAGAATGTACCGGGAGGATTCTCAGATAAAAGCATTCCGTTGTTATCTAAAATATCTTCTGAAAGTTTTTGATTTTCTTTAGGATATATATTTTCAACATCAACCAATATTGCTGTTGTAAAACCTTTTGATGACAAAGCCCCTTTATGCCCAGCTGTATCTATTCCGGTTGCAAGTCCACTAACAATGTTATATCCTAAATTTGAAAATTTTTGTGCTGTATTAAATGCAATTTTCCTACCGAATTCTGTACAATTCCGGGTGCCTACTATTGCAATATTCTTCTGATAATTTAGTAAATTTGTATTCCCCTTAACGTAAAGGAATAAAGGTTTGTCAGTCAGTTGTTTATACAACTCAGGATAATTATCATCAAATATTGAAATAACAGAAATTCCGGTTTCTGTCATAGCTTCAATTTTATGTTCTGCATCCAAAAGAAATTTTTCAAAATTTGTTTTCAAATTATTAATAGCCTCTGCTTTATATCTACCTTTAATCTGCTTTGACAACTCATCGTCAGACATGCTTCGGATAGATTCTATATCATCATATTGACGTAATAAGTGTTTGATTGCAACTCTTCCAATTCCTTTAATCAGACTCATTGCAAATAATTCTTCATGATTTATCATTAGTGTATCCTAAATAATCTAGATTTTCGTTTAAAATGGAATATCATCATCAAATGCTGAATCGTTAATATAATTAGATTCTGCACCATTGAGTAAACCCCCTTCCTGATATTCCAAAAACTCGCAATAATATATCTCAGTATTTGGTACACCGTAAGGATCAAAGTTTTTGTCAAATGTTTTTAGTATAGTAAAATGATAAATATTGCAGTTAGGCTGAGTTTCATTAATTGCCCTAGCAATTTCTCTCATAGATGCACCAGTTGTTAAAATATCATCAATGATCAATATATTTGGCTTGTCAACTGCATCATACCCTTTGAATGAGTATGCTCCAGAAACCTCTCGATTTCTATTCGAACCTGATAGATTATGTAATGTGGTAATATTTCTTGTTTTGACTAATAAATTTGGAGAAAATATTGCATTGTCTAATTGTCGTTCAAGGGTAGATCCTACTTGACTTAGTGGATGTTGCTGACCGGCTGTTATCTCAGAACTTGAAAACATTCTTAATATTAAATCTATTTCAATATTACTTACACGAATCTCTGTTGCAACAAACGAACACCATGTATTAACTGATAGATTGTTATTATCTTTAAATTCTAAGATAGAATTACTTAAAGGATCTTTGACTTTTTGATAGTGATTTTTTGGGAAATACCAACCTATATGATAGAAGTGATTAAGACCATGATAATTTTCTATATATTTTAATACCATATCAAATTTCCATAAATTATTAATTTTAGAATGATAAGTTATAACTCCGAACCCACCGAATTCTATCTTTCCAATTGCATAATGGATATACATCTCTTTTTAGTAATATTAATTTACATAAATTCTGAGGATGGATTGAAGGGAAATGCGATGCCCCTCAATTAGGGCGAATAAGGTCGAATATCTGGAAATCGGGGCTTCTGGTCATGACATGGAAACTGGTCCATTAATCTAAATCCCGTATTATCAACATACTAGAATTCGGAGATATTCTAGCTATATACTAACCCCCTTAAAATCAGCTAGATATATATGGGGAGATTCTGGAGATTTGCAGGATTTGAGGGTATAATCCGAGGTATTTGGCTTATTTAGTGTGAGCTATTGACTTTTGTTAATTTTCTTGTTTACATTAAAATAAGGGGGTAGGATCTCTTCTGAAAATAATGTGATTGGCCCTTGACTTTGTGAGGAGAAATGTCTATAATTAATGAGAGTGAAGAATTTAATCCTCTTGAAAAATCCAACCGAAAACTACCTCACAAACTGAAAACCTACAAAACTGACTATTAGAAATCCAGAATAAGAATTTCTGGATTATAATTAAGGGATATTCCCTTACCAAAATACATCATAACCAACATAGCCCATGACACAAACTATCGCAACAGATCGATTCTATTTGGCAGCGTTTTTAATGGAACGCGGAATTGAGTTAAAAGAACATTCCAGGTCAAACGACCGATCCACTTTTTTCTTTGAAAATGATGAAGTGCACGACTTGATCAATGATTTTTATCTTGATCTGATACAAATCTCACCCAGGAAATTTGCTACTGCAATTCGCAATTTAAAGACAATTATGTACACCACATCACACAACAATAAATCAACCAACTATAATGACATCTCCAAGAAAGGGCACTCATGCAACATCCCACAATCCAGATAAAGTATTAATTGTAAAATCAGGTTCTGTAGAATCCAGTTTCTCTCAATTAACATTAAAAGAAGCAGATCCTAACAATTCAGAAGAATTAATTAAAGCATATTTTAATCCAATCGATGAAAACGCTTTTACCACGTTACTGCCTCTCAAATATAATGCAATTGAAAGAAAAGGAAATCTTGATTACAATAGCTGTATCCAGCCAATCGTATTTGAATTTGATGTAGGAAGCATTGAGTTTCAAATGGAAAGAATAGAGGCAGTTAAAGATCATTTTCATATTCCACAGTTTTTTGTTCATTCCGGTAATAAATCCATACATCATTATTTGTGGTTTCAACATTTTGCAGATGATCATGACATGTACGTCAAGGCCTGGGAAAAACTATATAAGTATTTATCAGAAATATTTCCAAAATATTATAAATATGTTTCCAAAACTCCTGAAGGAAATAAGGACCGTCTTGTAGCAGATACCAAAATGAAATCTCCACATATGTACTGCCGACAGGCTAAAGGTATTAGAGATAATGGAGAGTTTCAAAAAGCTACGTATTACAATCAAATAGACAATGGATTTATACCTGCCAGTATTAACGTATATATTGATAAAATCCAATTAGGTGGATCGCTTGAGAATGAACCAAAGACTCCATCAGTTTTCCATATAGCTGGTGATTTTCTGTCCAGCGGAGCAAAGAAAGGATCAAGAGACGAAGCCTGTTTTAAATCGGCATCACTATTGAGAGATTGCGGGTATTCTAAAGAGGAAGCATTTATTCTGCTTAAAAAAGGAGCGGATAAATGTGAACCAGTATTTCCACATGATGATGTCGCTGTAAAGGTTAAATCGGCTTATGGTTATAAACGAAACCCGTTTGCATTTATCGAGGCCACTACATCAGCATACCACTATTTCTACGGAGGGAAATTATTTGCTACTACAAAAGATATTTTGAGAGAAACATTTAGAAGCTTCGATACTGGTCTTCCTGAAAAGTATCCAATATTAGAATTTAAATTTGATATGAATGATAACTTACAGATCGATCTTTCAAAACGCACATTCAATTTATTCAGACCAACAAAGTATCATCTTATGGAGGGTAATGACATGAAATTGATCCCTAAAGAACACTTTGGTGAGATTCAGAGGTTACTTAAAAATCTTATCCCTAAGAAAAAGGAAAGAAACTATTTTCTAAATTGGTTAGCAGCTATACTGCAGACCAGGAAGAAATTGATGACCTCATTTGTTTTTATCGGACCCCAAGGCGGGGGTAAAGGTGTTTTTCTTAGCCATATTCTTAAACCTCTATTTGGTGATAATCAGACAATTCAGGTTGAAGACGAACAGCTCAAGTCTTCATTTAATGGCTGGATAAAGAATGTGGCTTTTATCGCATTTAATGAAGTGGCTCATGATAACAGGGGAAGAAACTCATTAAACTCAAAGATAAAGTCGATTATCACAGATCCTTCTATTACTGTTAATGAGAAGAATATTCGCACCTATCAATTAGATAACAATATCAACTGCATATTTTACTCAAATGAGAAAGTCCCATTACTAGTTGAAAGAAGTGATAGAAGATTTACCATTATGGAAACAGGTGGTAATCTTGCAAATAAGAAATGGTTCGAAGTGCCAAAATCATTTGATAGGTTTAAAAGTGAGCTACCCAATTTTGCTCAGTACCTATGGAATTATGATATTAATTTCAAGAAAGCCAATACGCCATTAGAAAATAGGATGAAGAAAGTTCTTATCTCAGCAGCTCAGAATAGATGGGAAGAGTTTGCACATCATCTTAAAAATGGTGACAAAGAGTGGTTTCAAGAGATGGCTCCTGACAACATTTTCTATCGTTTTAAATGGGATGACTTAGTAAATGAGAAACGCTTGGAAAAAGACAGCGCATATAATCTATTCAAAGATCTTTATGATATGAATGATTTGTCAAAAATAGCATTTACAAAACAGATGGCATTGTACGGTATACAATCTGCCCGAGAAGGCAAAAGAGATGATCGCAGGCAGTACTTAAAATGGGATTAATGACAACTTACTATGAATAAACTCAATAATAACAGATGCGTACCAGTACTTTCAGTTTGGTACCATAGTGGTACCAGGTCCGTACCAGGGTTAAGTGTAATAATAACAACGCCGTACCAGCGTACCAGGGTTTTTTTAATTTTGGTAGCTATATTTTTTAAATATACACATATACATATACCCACGGGAGTAATTGATAAAAGTGCTGGTACGCTGGTACGCGCAATATTATCAACGACTTAGCTATGGTACGGGTCTGGTAAGAGATAAAAAAGCCTGGTACGGGGTCAAAAGTCCTGGTACGAGATTGAAATTATGGGACAAAATAACCATAGAAAAATAAATGTCACAAGAAGTGACTAAATAACACAAACCAAATAAAATAATATGATAACATTCATAAAATTAAAGAACCAGGCTGAATTCATGCCTGATTATCCAAACGATATATTAGTGTTATATCCTGTATCGTCATTCGAGCCACCACCACTTAATTCACCTTATAGGATTGCACCTACATGTCTGTGGTACCATTTTAAAAAAGAAGAGATACCACATATTACAGACTCACATGAAAAACTTTCCAAAAGGAAAATAATTGATTATTCATGGAAAGGATTTTTTGAAGATATACAGTGACTGAATATTGACAATGCTTTTAGCTCAAATATTGGTCAGCATATGGGGGTTGTGTATCTTGATCCAGATAGTGATAACCAACTTGTATTGATTATAAAACGTTCATCCCCTTTAGTTGAGGACAATCCTCGTCAAGAAACTATGTATTTGTGGTGGAACATCCCTTTACGCATAATTGAAGAAGGAATCCTTTTTGAAGGCTGAATACGAAATTATTTTCAATTATCATCGCCAACTTCGATTCAGGCAGCCATGGAATTGGTAAGGTCATATGTGGTAACAAACAAACTTATCAAATTCCCAAAAACCAAAACACCCAATGATAAAAGATCATTCACCACTGATTAGTCATTTCATAAAAATGGAAAATATTTAGCAATGAATAACAAAACAGATCGTTTCAATAATAGTCGATCTTGGGTACCACCATAAACGGCGCATCCCAAAATATATAACTGCATTACAAAAGAATATATGCACAACTAACCTTTAACAGGAGGAAAAAAATGAAAACAAACGAAGAATTAAATAATCTATGCAAAAAGAGGAGAAGAGAAATCGCCGACAGCGTGGCGACTATTCATAAAATCTTATCCGGCAGATACAAACCTCATGAAGAGGAAAAGAAACAGGGTCTAAAGATTAGAGCCCTTCAACACGGAAAGTTCTTCACAGCACCTACCCCTGGTGTAGGTCCTCAAGTAGAAACACCGGCATTGTATGAGAGAACACAAGATATAATTCCCACCGAAGACTGAAGAAATTTATACGATCCTGACATAGATCCGAGAGCACCCTAGTGCCTTCCAAACTCAATCTTGCGGGATTAGGTTCCATCTACTCACCCCTATTGAATTGGTAGATTGTTCAACTAGATAGGAGAAGTTTATTTCGTTTTGACAGAGAAAAACCATTCTAAAATATTTTTTGGGATTTTTTTCACAGCCCTATAAAGCGGTTTAACTTCTGACAAAACAGATAAACATTAACATACTCCCCATGGTATTGCTGTGGGGAGTTCTAACTTAATTGAAATTATTTCCTATAGATAATACTACCAAATGGATTTATCAATTTCATTTCAATGTCCATAAGTCATAGCAGCCACTACGTCTAACTGATTGTATACATAATTTTAGACGCTGTAATTTTATAGCAAAACTATGTATAAAATTTTATAAGTAAGCGGTCATTTTGTTTTAATAAAATACTATGTTACAAAATGAAAATTAAATTTCAATTTTTAGAATTAAAAATGTATAGAGATTGATGAAGAAAGTATATTACATCAAAGGTATTTTATTGTTAATTCTATATCTACTAGGATGCAAAACAAATGATGGGGCTTTAGAAACTAATATATCTTCAGAATCTACAAATGAAGGTGTTAGTACTACTGTAACATCATCTCATCAGTCGCCATTTAGTCTTGAGAAAACTGTTTTAATTGGTGAATGGGCGGTATATAATAGTGACAGGATCAAATACATCTTTCGAGAAGATCATACATTTACTGTTATTGTCAGAGAACGTGATGATTACAAACCAAGAATGAATGGACATTGGGAATTATTGGAGAATAGACAAGTTCGATTTGTAACCAAGAATCGCCCAGAGTATATTGCCGAACTTCACGGAGATAATCTTTTGGTCTATAAGTTATTTCCAAATATGACGATTTACCGGAAACTTGATGAAGTTGGCAAACCATTACCCATAGAACATAACAGCATTATGCAATTTCCTCTTTTTGATACATCCAAAATAATTGGCTTTCACATAAACGAATATTATAATAACTATACTGATTTATTGGCAGTTAACGCTGAATATCAAATTGTGAAGGAAAATAATGAATTTACTGGCGAAGTTAAATTCAATGAATCGTCTCAACATAATGATACAACAATATTCGTTCCTAAACAGAATGTACAAATTTTTTTAAAAGTACTTTCTCAAACCCCACTTATTAATGAGATCTATCAACCTCTCATTAATCATGAACATGATTACCCAGAAAACGAAATTGGGCTATTGTTTGAAGATACTGTAATCAAATTCTATTCTAATTCTCAGGGACAGATACATATTCCTTGGCGAGTGACCATAGATAGTAAAGAATATATTACTTATTCTGAAAATGTAATGCAAGCAATTGTATATATAAGATCATTTATGGTTCACAATAATCAAAAGGAGGTCCATGAGAAAGCTGTTTCGTTTGATGATTGGGACTCACCCGGATTACCTAACCATCCTCAGACCCGAGTAAAATTTATACATTATGACGAAGCCCCAGAGCCAATTGAGGGATACGTGGCAATGCAACGTTCTGTTATTTATCCAGATTTTGCGATGAAAGCAGGTATAGAGGGGACTGTAATAGTCCAAACCTTTATAGATGAGAAAGGAAATGTTGGAGAAACAATTATAGATAAAGGTATGCCTAATACAGGTATGAATGAAGCTGCTGTTGCAACTATAAAACGAACACAGTGGAAACCTGCAAAACAGAATGGTAACAATATTGGAACATGGATCTTAATTCCAATTTATTTTGAGATTGCTACAGAATAATCAATCTTGAAAAAATTGACTGAGAAACATAAAGCGTGACCTTGCACAAGTTATGCATGAATAAAATTTAATGCCCAAAACGGATAAGATTAAATTGTGAGCGGTAACAAATATTCCATTATACACCTCAATCTAGACTGATTGTCTGATTGCAAGTCATGGTTGTACTTGGCTCCGATTTCTCAATATTTGATGTAGTCTCTGAATCCTGGGATGGATTAACTACTAATTCCTGATCATATTTAAACGCTTTTTCAATCCATGAGTGAGGAAATCAAATACTTCTAGATAACGTATGTCCCTCTTTGCCTGCTGTAATCCTCCATAAACTACCGGACACATAGTAGTATTTTACATGTGTATAATAGAGGTAAATCCAGTGAAAAAAGAGATAAAAGAATATTTAAGATTCAGGGAAAAAATTATTGTTCTTGAATATGCTCGAAAATTCGATGGTCCAATTGCTACCTGTAGAGAATTTAATATACCTAAATCCACCTTTTATGAATGGAAAAAGAAATTTGATACCGAGGGAATTGCGGGTTTACGTTACAAAAAAAAGACATCAAAGCCACATCCGAGAAAAACACCTGATAAAATTATTAATAAAATCCTTGAATTAAGGAAATGCTACCAACTTGGACCTGAAAGGATATCAATGTATCTGGAAAGATTCCATGATTTAAAAGTCTCAGAATCTACTGTTTATCGAATTTTAGCAAAGCATGGAATAAGTCGATTATCAAAGTCTGTATCTCGTCGTTCTATCCACTCAAAAAGATACAATAAAACGGTTCCAGGTCACCATATTCAGGTCGATGTGAAGTTTGTTAACCTGAAGGATGCTGCAGGTAAAAAGGTACGCCGCTATCAATACACTGCCATTGATGATGCAACTAGAGTCAGGGCATTAAAAATATTGAAAAAGCACAACCAGAATGCAGCCATTGAATTTATTGATTATATCGTAGAAAAATTTCCATTTCGGATACATACAATTCGCACTGATCGTGGTCATGAGTTTCAAGCCAGGTTCCATTGGTACGTTGAAGATAAAGGAATGTGCCATGTGTATATCAAGCCCAGATCTCCTCAGTTAAATGGGAAAGTAGAAAGATCTCATAGAACTGATCAGGAAGAGTTTTACCAACTACTGACCTATACTGATGATGTAGATTTGAATAGAAAACTTGAAGCCTGGGAGGAGTTCTATAATTATCATCGACCCCATTCTGGGATTGATGGAAATACTCCTTATGAAAAACTAAGGTCTATCTTAAATTAGAACCCTATGTGTCCAACAGTTTATGGAGGATTACAAAACTCATTAATATATTGAGTTACTAAATTGTGATCTTCGTAGATAACAGAGATATTCTCATAATTTTTCTTAGCTTGTTTACTCCAATTATAAGAACCAGTTACAATAATATTATTATCGATAATGCAAAACTTATTGTGCATTATCCCATTTCCTTGATTTGAGCCATCAATCCAATACACAGAACCACCAGCATTAGTGAGCAAATCAAAATCTATAGTACTTCCTTTATTGATATGGTCACTAATGAGAACTAATTCTACTTCAATATTATCTTTAGCTTTATTACACAATAGATTAAAAATGATATCATCTGTAAACCACGCAACAGCAATTCGGATTGATTTCTCAGATTTATTTATTTCAACAATAATTTGCTCTAGAATATTTTCGAAATATGCTTTTACTTCCATGAATTATTATAAGTTTGTTTTAATTGTTTATTATTAAGGGTTAGGCCCAATTTACTAGAATACATGCAAAATTAGCGAATTATTCCAAAGAAGCCAAGCCCACCATTATTTAATGGACCATCACCCATCCAAATGTTATTATCTCCGTCAGCAGCTAAGCAGGAGATTCTATTGTAAGGTAATCCGACATTTTCAGTAAATACTTCCCAGCTTGATCCATCAAAAACTAACAACCCCCCACTATACTCCTCTCCATTACCCATCCAAATATTACCATCTTGATCTGCTGTCAAACAGGTGATTCTGTCAAATGGCAAGCCATCATCTTCAGTGATTACAGTCCATGTTGTCCCATCAAATTTCGCTAGACCACCGGCGTGATCTGGGCCATTACCCATCCAAATATTACCATCTTGATCTGCTGTCAAACAGGAAATTCTATTAAATGGTAATCCATCATCAATAGTATAAACTGTCAATGTGGTTCCATCAAATTTTGTTAGACCACTTGCATAATCTGGACCGCTTCCCATCCAAACGTTTCCATTATTATCTACCGTTAAACATGTGATTCTATTGATTGGTAATCCATCATCTACAGTATAAACAGTAGAATTTATTCCATCGAATTTCGCTAGACCACCTGCGTAATCTGGACCATTACCCATCCAAATATTACCATCTTGATCTGCTGTCAAACAGGTGATTCTGTCAAATGGCAAGCCATCATCTTCAGTGATTACAGTCCATGTTGTCCCATCAAATTTCGCTAGACCACCGGCGT
>Ga0209045_1001497_pt1 | contig 20686 bp, 15 predicted proteins | sample SaaInlLV_10m_DNA_4_FD_184664 | JGI IMG/M metagenome (GOLD analysis project Ga0209045, IMG submission 184664) | Marine microbial communities from expanding oxygen minimum zones in the Saanich Inlet - Saanich Inlet SI072_LV_200m_DNA (SPAdes) (version 2) | ecosystem: Environmental > Aquatic >...
ATCCCTCAATCAACAAGAATTGGGGAAGTGATAAGAGTCTGGGAAAAGTAAAAAACTACCCTGTACAAAAAGAAGTCGTTTTATACGGAGACTTTCGAAAAGATATTCAAATCCCTGAGATTAAAGTTCGCTACAACAAAGGGAAAGTATTTGACAAGATCAATAACAGCAATTCGACTGCTGAATTTCTCAGACGTGTTTATGGTCGTTCCATTGACCTTCAGGAACACTTTGTACTACTGCTTTTTGATAATAGTCTCAATGTAATGGGCTATTACAAACATACAGTTGGAACACCTGTCAGTACGCTTGCTGACATTCCGATGCTGCTTGGGATTGCACTCAAAGCCATGGCACGTTCCATCATTGTTTCGCATAACCATCCATCTGGAAATCCCAAACCATCACAGGCCGATATCGATCTGACCAGACAGATTAACAAAGCTGCAAAGACTGTTAATATTAGCTTTCTCGATCACATTATCATTACTAAAAACAATGGGTATACCTCATTAGCTGATCAGGGATTGATGTCGTTGAGTGGTTTAGGGAATGTAAAACCGAATAAGATTGAAGATGAACTTCGTCAGGAAGTATTTCAACAACTCAAAAAAGCTGCTGAGAATCCCAAATTGACTCCAGAGATTAGTGCATTAATCAAAGACAGATCCGGCTATGAATGGATGGAAAGACGTGTCATTCAAATGATGATCAATGATGGAATTACCGTTTCTGCTTGCATCCCTCAAATTGAATCTGAACTTTAATGAAACATGATCCAACATATTATCGGGCAAGATTGGAAGTCATTGAAGAATTAATCCAATCCATTGATGTGAAAAAGGAGGAAAAGAATCCTGACAGGGTCATCCTGCGAAATGGTGTATTTCCAAAAGCATATCATGAAAATGACTTGATTCAACAGAAATTAACCAATAATAACATTCCCGGACAGGCGCTGACATTCGAGGAACTGACACGATTCAATAATTGGTTTAATATCCATCCTGAAAAAGTTGCCGGAAAGGAAACTATAACAACATCGAGGGAGTTTCCGATTAGTATAGTGGGAACGAAAGAAGATATTATAAAGACAATTCAAGTTAACCTGCCTTGCCGTCAGGCAGGAAGTACAAAGTCTAAAGATAAACCATCCTATGCTAAAGCTTCGGATGGCAAAGAAAGCCAAGATAACTTCGAATTCAAACTTGAACTCAAGCTCAAATCAGCAAAAGCCAAACTAAAACTTCTAAGCATATGACATATATAAACGGACTCAATGGTCCAGATTCATTAGGAAAACTGCCCAACTGCTTATCCCAACAGATAAATCAAAATAAGGATCAAATCAGCAACATCCTGAACCGAGGGAAACTCAATGGTCTTGGATATACTTCTGATATCATTCCTTTCAAACAAGTGGTTGAACAATATAACGCTGGTATTTCTAAAGATGAAATCAAAGCATGGGTATGGTACAGACGAAAAAACAAAATCCCCATGCATGGATGGGATGATTTCTACCTGAAGGGAAATGAAGAAAATCAACTAAAGAGTATGGTCAAAGCTGGTGTTCTCTTTTATCTTGATGGTCAATTCCTGCCCTCTCCTGTTTATGCTTATGGAAATATGTATGACCGGGAATTGCAGTTGAAATCAGATAAGGAGCAAATCATAAAAAACTATGGACAATCGGTTTATGATAAACATCTGAAAGTGATTCAGGAAAGTAAACCCACCCTACTGACCATCACCAATCCTGATCCCAAGGAAAGACCAAAGATTCTGGCTATTTCTACATTTGCGAATGAATTTGAAGTTAAGTTGCTGAAAGATGAAACAGGAATAGAATTTAGGGAAGAAACGAATTTGAGAGAAGCCTTTAAATCATGGTTGCGAATTTTGGATCGCACTGAATTCAATGACAGCTCTGCATGGAATATCATTCGATACTATTTAGAAGGTGGTAATGCACCAAGAGGAACTTCCAAAGCTCAGAAAGCTGAACTGAAGGGAAATGCACGCGATGAAGGAGAAAAGCTGTTTGAACGCTTTTTACACGAAGCTCTTACATTCGATGACCAACAAAAACTTGATTTTAAATGGAATCGTTTGTTCAATGGCCAGTCCAATGTACAGCACCATAAAATTCCCATTGGCTTTGATGTTTCCTCAAAGTTCAAAGGTTTCGATCTTGAAATTCGTCCTGCACAAAGAGAAGGTGTTGCCTTCATGGAATTGGCTGGCAGTGGCATCATTGCCTATGATGTTGGAGTTGGTAAAACCTTAACGGCCATCATCGAACTGGCGAATTCAATGTATTCGGGAAAGTGTAAACGTCCTATTATCGTTGTTCCAAATCCCACATATAAAAAATGGATAGAAGAAATTGTTGGTGCTCATGATGCAAAGGGCAATATCATCAAAGAAGGAATACTGACAGGAACTGGAATTACAATCAATGACTGGTATAACCTTGGAACTGGAATCAAAGAAAAGATCAATTTTGAAAAGGCCGTTCCTGCCAAGTCTATCACCATGGTGACTTATGAAGGTTTTAAAAAGATTGGATTTGGGGATGATGTGAGTGATGAATTGTTTGTGGAATTATGCAATGTGCTGGGACAATCGGAATTCTCCAAAGAGAAAAGCGGATCTCATAAGTCAGCTCGTGATACGGAAATTGAATACCAGAAATTCCGTGAGAAAATCGGTGTGGGCATCAAGGGCACAATTGCCGACATTGAGAAATTGAGTTTTGATTACATTGTAATTGATGAAGCACACCGTTGTAAAAACGTTTTTGACAGTGTTAAACTCAAGGAAAAACGAGATACCAAACGTTTCAACATCAAAGGACAGGTTTCTGAAACAGGAATTAAAGCGTTCTTTCTTACCAATTATATTCAAAGAAAGATCGGAAAAAACGTGTGCTTACTGACGGCTACTCCTTTTACCAATTCTGCTCTGGAAATTTACTCCATGCTTTCCTTAGTTGCCTATGAGAATTTGCAAAAGATGAATATCTACAACATTAATGAATTCTTTGAAACCTTTGTACTTCCAACTTATGAGTTTGTAGCCAACTATAAAAATGAGATTGAGGAAAAAGAAGTGGTCAAATCTTTCAATAACCGATTGATTCTTCAAAAACTCATATACAACAACATCAATTACAAAACGGGTGAAGAAGCTGGTGTCAAACGTCCTTGTAAGATCAATCTGCCAAAGTTGAATACCAATAAAGATGGAATGGTTCAGAAGCTTCCTGCCGATCAACAGATACTCACTTATCTCAAACCAACTGTAAGGCAAGAAATCAATCAAAGAGCTATTGTCAATCTTGCCAAATCATCTACTCAGGGAAAACTTGATATGGCGAATCTTCTTCGTTCCTTAAACTATTCTTTAGACAATGCTTTAAGTCCTTTCCTTTATGAAAAAGATGAAATACCTGAAGATCATTTGGATTATGTGAATTCGAGTCCTAAGATCAAATACATCTTGGGTTGTGTTAAATCAGTGAAGGATTATCATGAGAAAAATAGTCAGGAAGTGTCAGGACAGGTAATTTACATGAACCGAGGGAAACGATATTTTCATTTCATCAAAGAGTACCTGGAAGAAGAAGTGGGTTACAAGCAAAAAGTGAATTTTAAATCAGGTGGCAGAAACTATAAAGTAGATGAAGTTGAGATTCTTGACAGTTCGGTTACTGCCAATAAAAAAGAAATGATCAAAGAAGCGTTTCTGGCTGGAGCTTGTAAAATTATTATCGGAACGGCAACCATTCGTGAAGGGATAGATCTGCAAAAAAAAGGAACCGTGGTATACAATGGCTATCCGGATTGGAATCCGACTGATTTGAGACAACTTGAAGGTCGAGTGTGGAGACAAGGAAATGAATATGGATATGTGCGTGTGGTGATGCCATTAGTGCAGGATAGCATGGATGTATTCATCTTTCAGAAGCTAGAAGAAAAATCTAACCGAATAAACGACATTTGGTATCGTGGTGATCGAGGAAATGTGCTTGACCTTGAAAGTTTAGATCCGGAAGAGGTGAAGTTTGCTTTGATTACAAATTTGGAAGAATTAGCAAAGGTTGTCATCTCTAAAGAAAGTAAAATCCAGTCCAGGAAAGTAGAGAACATTCAGCACAGCATACAGGTTCTGAATGAATTCACCAGAGATTACAAGAATTATGAGTATTACAGGCAGCATTTGATTGAGCATATTCAGCATTGGACAAAGATCATTGCTGATTATGATTACATCAAACTCCCCTATTCCAAATCGCAATTAACTCAGATCGATAAAGACAAACAAAAGGAAATTCAAAAAGATTTAGAACTCTTTGATGAGCTGAAGAAGTTTGCAAAAATAGTTCCTTTGGAAGACAAATTCATTCTTCAGGTAGCTAGAAAAGTGGCTGGACGAAAGGAGTATTTTGATCATTACAAAATTGAGTACTTCAGGGAATATTTATCCAAAATCCGTAAAGCTGAAAAATCGGTTCTTGCTTCCAATGGGTTTACTATTGATGATAACATTCAGGAAGTAATAGACTTTTACAAAAAAGACCTGGAGAAAGCGCAGGAGGTCATGAAGGAAATCCATTCAACTGAGCATCGGCTAGAAGTGATTCAGGAAATAGCCGAACGCAAGAAAGCCATGCAGGTAAAAGGAAAAAGCATTGCTGATCGTGTTTCTGAATTTGATGATCTGAATTATTTACTGGATTATAAATTTACTGAGGTGGATCCGAGTGTGTGTGAGATTCCTGATAAAGTTAAAAGTAAAAAGTTAAAAGTTAGAAGTGATGATGACTTTAAGTTCAAACTCCAATTGAAAACAAGAACAGCCAAAGCCAAACTATTATTATTAGACCTATAAATCATAAAGAAATGACCACTATAAATAAGACCAACTATTTTAAAGAAGTTAAAAGTATAGATTTCAAAGCTCTTCCTGATGGGCTGAAAGAGGGATTTGAAACTATAAAATCTGGGAGTAAAGATTATTCAACTTGGGAATATCTGGAAGATGACAAGGAGTTTTTGAAGGTGTATTTTGAGAAGATGAATTCATTCTTTAAGGCTTCAGCCTCCGTTAAAACTCCGGCTGACAAGGAGGCTGAGGAGAAGGCTCAGGTAAAAACTAAAAAGAATCCAACCGAAAAGAAAGTAAAACCAGCATCTCAGAAAACTACAGCTAAGAAAAAACCATCTTCAAATTCAAAAGCTAAACCGAATTCCAAACCAGAAATGATTGACTTCGTTGAAAAGATGGATGACTGTGTTACTTTCATCAAGCGATATGTTAACATGAATAATCGGGTGAAAACCAAGAAGCAAGTCTTGTTATTCATTAGTGCTTTGCAAAAATCCATTACTGAAAAGAAGATCCGAAAGGCCTCTAAATATGCAAAGGAAATCAAGCATATTCAAGATGAGCTGGTGAAGCTCTATAACAAAATGGGAGAACAAGCCAAGGTGGAGATCAAGGAATCAACTTTCAATGCCTATCACAAAATAGCTTATGGACAGAAGGTTATGCTTTCTGTAGCATTCATCAAACGTTTTATTGGTATCCAAGGGAAGACTGATGTGAAAGATAGAGCAGATCGATTACGGAAACAGATGGAACAAGCTGTTGTGAAGCAAAAGATTAATCGTGCGGATCCAAATAAAGTTAAATTGGAGGAAATATACCGAGCGGTAAGATCTTATCTGGAAGGCAAATCCAAAATTATTCAAGTCGATAAGGCAGAATTGAAAGGTTTGAAAGGATTATTTGAGGTTGAAAAACCTCAAAAAAAAAAGTAGTAAGCACAGCTAAAATCAATGAGCTTCCGGAAGTTATTTCTTCACTTGAATTGGCAGGAATGGACTTTGAAACCATAGGGCTAGAAGGAAAATACAAAGAGCTGATCGGTGATCCATCGGTCGGCTTTTCTTGTATGGTATATGGTAAACCAAAATCAGGTAAAAGTACCATGTGTATTGACTTTGCCAAACATCTTGCAGAACATCATGGGAATGTGCTTTATGCAGCTATTGAAGAAGGATATGGTTACACAATGAAAGAAAAGCTGGAAAGACTAAAAGCTACTCACAAGAATCTTTATATAAGTGAAAACATTCCACACAAGCTTTCAAAATTTGATTTTGTATTTATTGATTCCGTTTCAAAAGGGAAAGTTGATAATAACCAACTCAATGAACTGATCAAATCGAATCCTAAAACAGCTTTTATCTTCATCTTTCATTCGACCAAAGAAGGTGACTTTCGAGGTGGACAGGAAAATGCCCATGATGTGGATTGTATTATTGAAGTGAAGGAGGGTGTGGCTTTTGGGAAAGGTCGGTTTGGGATTGGTGGGGAGATGGGGGTGTTTTAGTATTATTCCAACAAACATTTACTTAATAAAACTACACATATACTTAATTCGCCAAAACACTTACTTATTTTGCGTTTTATAGCACTTAATAACATCCTACATTTACAGTATAATTAATTCATTTGATTCAAATACTAATTTCCTAGATAAAAATAATTTTGAACTTTAGGCATTATTATTTAATTAAAAACAAATGCTATGAAAAAAATCGTTTCTTCTGGATATTTCGGATCAAACCATGCCAGCCATTTCGGACTATCAGTGCCAGTGATTTCGGTTTTATTAGTGCCACTATTTTCGGTTCTAATAGTGCCACCATGTGTTAAGCCACATTGATTACGGTTCTAACCGTGCCACTTTATAAGATCAGGTAAATTGCCATACTCAAAAAAAGAAGAGATATGGCCAAAAAACTTGATCCAATGGATTTAAAACAAATAATACAATTACACCTTGATGGACTGAGCAATCGTTCTATAAGCCAAACCTTAAGTATAAGCCGAAATACCATCAACACCTATATGCAGTTATTCGGTACTTGCGACAAAAGCCTGAATGAGCTTTTAATGTTATCAGAAGCAGACTTATTAGAATTATTTTCAAACAAGACCACTATTGACAATGATAGGTACAAAGCATTGATGGATTATTTTGAGAAAGAAAAGCTTGCTGTAGACCATACTGGTTTTACTTTCCAGAACCACTATTTTGAGTATAAATTTCGTACAGACAACCCATATAGCTATACACAGTTTTTAGAACACTACCACCGCAAATACTCAAAGTTAAAGGGCTCAATGAAGCTTAACCACAAGGCTGGTCATGAAATGATGATCGATTTTGCAGGCAAGCACCTTCATGTCGTTGACAAAGAAAGTGGGGAACTCATACCTACAGAGGTTTTTGTTGCCATACTCCCTTTTAGTCAATATACTTATGTAGAAGCATGTATGAGCCAGAAACGTGAAGACCTGATCAGTTGTACAGCAAATGCACTCAGTTTTTATGGTGGCGTGCCCAAGGCTATTGTCTCTGATAACTTAAAATCAGCCGTTACCCGTTCTTCAAAGTATGAACCACAGATCAATAAGAGTTTAAAGGACTTTGCCCATCACTATGGATGTGTCATCAACCCAACCAGAACATACTCACCACAAGACAAAGCTCTTGTTGAAAATGCAGTGAACCTGACCTATCAACGTATCTATTATCCACTCAGGAATATGACATTTTTTTCTTTAAGAGATTTAAACAAGGAAATCAAGCGCTTACTTGAAGTCTATAACGATGTGCTTTTTCAACGTAAAGAAGCCTCAAGAAAAGAACTTTTTCAATCCATAGAACGAGGAGAACTGAAGCAACTTCCTTCATCAGTTTATGAGCTTAAGGATTACAGGCGTGCGAAGGTACAGCAAATGGGTTATGTCTATTTTTCACCGGATAAAAGCTACTATAGTGTGCCATATCGTTTTATCGGAAGACATACCCAGATCCATTACTCAAATAGCTGGGTAGAAGTGTATTTTAATAATGAGCGCATTGCTCTTCATAAACGTAACCTAGCAAAAGGGGCTTATAATACAATAGCAGAACACCTTTCCAGTACCCATCAGGAATACCTGAAATGGAAACCTGAATATTTTATGAATCTGGCAAAACCGCACGGAGAAGCTGTAATGATGTTTATTGAAAGACTTTTTCATCAGTGTGATTATCCTGAGACAGGCTATAAAAGAGCTATGGGGATAGTACAGTTACACAGGGAATATGGTTCTGAAAGATTAAACAATGCTTGTCAAAGAGCCCTTTCTGCCAATGCAATTAAATACAAGGTGGTCAAAAATATACTGAAAAACAACCTGGATAAAGAGCAACATTTATCTGGAGATTTATTTAGTACAACATCCCATATCCCCAATCACAAAAACATCAGGGGTGCTGGTACATATAACTAAAATCAAAAACGATGAACAAAAATCAAACAATCGAAAAATTAAAAGGTATGCGCCTGGGCGCAATGGCAGAGCTGCACAGACATAACTTGCAGAACAACCTTTACAATGACACTACACCCGATGAATATCTTGGCCTACTGGTTGACCATGAATGGGAAGAAAGACAAAACAACAAGATCCAGCGGCTGATAAAACAAGCCTGCTTCAGGCAAAAGGCAACAATAGCTGACATTGATTTTACTACAAACAGGAACCTCGACAAAAACATGTTCAACAGGTTGACAACACTCGACTTTATATCAAAAAAAGAAAACCTGGTTATTACAGGTGCCTCAGGTGTTGGAAAAAGTTATCTTGCCCAAGCTCTGGGACAGCAGGCTTGTGCATTGGGAATCAAGACACAATACTTCATTACTGCAAGGCTATTTAGCAGGCTAAAGCTAGCAAAAGTGGATGGTACTTACAGCAAAGAACTGGTAAAACTGATGAAAAATGAACTGATTATATTAGATGATTTTGGCTTACAGGCTTTTGATAATCATGCAAGGGACAGTCTGATGGATATTATTGAAGACAGGTATAGCCACAAATCAACAATAGTTGCGTCTCAAATACCTGTATCTACATGGTATGACATTATTGGTGAAGGAACGATTGCTGATGCTATTTTGGACAGGATTGTAAACTCTTCTCATAGGATTGACCTGAAAGGAGAGTCTTTACGAAAAGATATTTTGAAGAATTTTGAATGATTTTTTTTAACATTGTATGTTCTTATAGAGTGGCACCATTAGACCGAAATGAGTGGCACGGTTACTCCGAAATACCCATCTTCATTAATAATACTTTCTGTATTACTAATTATTGTAATTTCATGTACTGAAAAGCAAAATATTGAAAACCCTTCTATTAACGTGAAACCATGTATGTGGTTACTAGACTCTATTGTGTCAGTTGAATTTGCGGAAGAATTTGCCATTTTATATAGGGAATTAATAGATGAAGAGTTGGAAGAAGAGAATACAATTGAGATATCAGAGACTGATTCAGTTATTGATTCTGTAGGCATCACTGCATTTTATATAATTAACTTCGATGATGATTTAGGTTGGGTAATTGTAAGTGCTGACTTTAAATATGAACCAATATTAGCATATAATCCTACTGGTAGTTTTGAAACTGTGGAAAAAACGGTGAAAGTGACCACCCTTGACCGTTTTAAATTGACCAGTTTAAATTACTCATTATGAACATCCTAGCTTGGTCAAATAATTTCGGCTATATCTGGTAAATATCTTCGGTTTTTCCACAGAGGGGCTAATTCTCTATCTGAAACAACTTATTATCTTCTGACAATTCTATAATAAAATATTCTTCCTTATTTAATTCATCAGGAAGCTTATCCCTTAAAATTGAAGCTACAAATTGAATATCATTCGTATTCACTAAGTCTGCTATTTTAACAAGTTGATTGTCATGCATTAATTCTTTCTTGTCGTTAAGGATAAAATGCATACAAGGAATATTTTCTTCATCTGCAAAAAAGGTATAAGCAATGTCAAAACAAGATATTTCACCTTGCTTTTTTCCAGAACTAAAATTGGTATTAAAGGCACTAAACTTATAAAGGCGTTGTCCTTTCTTGTTTTTTACTTTATCATACTTTAAAGCATATCTTTCATCATATAGAAGTTCAGAAACAGATGCAAAGTGTTTATTAAATTTATTTAGCTGAAGTTTTACAGTTGCTTCAAAATCATCTGAAAAAAGCTCTTCATCGATAGTCCTCAGAGAATTATTATAGCCTTCAAGATTACTTTCAACTTCATTTAATTGTTGAACAGTATTTTCGTATTCTCCTTTTAATCTATATTTTTCATTTAATTGCCCAATCAAGATTTCAAGTTCTTCAAATGAATCACTCTTTGAGATTATTTGGGACAAATCAGATTCTTTCTTTAAAAGGACTTTCAAATTTTTATTGTGTTGCTCTATTTTTGAGTCTAAAGCAGGCAATTCATTTGAAATAAATTTCTTCTTTTCAGAAATCATATTGTCATGGTATTCAACCATGTTTTCAAAAGACTTTTGAAGTTCCCCAAGAACTTTTGTTGCTTGTTGATATATCTGTCTTAGTTGGTCAATGTCGATACTAGAATTGGAAGCTTCTAATTCTGATAATGTTTCATGTATTAAATCTCGTCTGATATTTAACTTGCTGATTTCAGAACTTTGTTTATTAATGAGATATTTTAACTGATTAAGGGCATCAAGGTCGGCTTCAAAGTTTTCATTCAAATTCAACTTCGATTTTTTAAAATTGAGGTCTTCTATTTCGCTTTCAATTAATGATAACGTGGCTTCAAAAGCTGATTTAGTTTGCACTTTCTCTAACCTTTTTCTAAAAGTATCTTCTTGCTTTATTTTGCTTAATAGTTCCTGTTTGTTATTCCCTTTTGTAAACTCACACCCCAATAAATACAAATGCAATGTTTCATACTCAGCGTCTGAAGTATATCGGTCAAGTGTTTTAAGAGTATTGTTTATGCTTAAATCTTTGTATCGTATATTATGAGATATTATTTGTCTAAGAGTTGGTTTATCTGCTAAATGTTCTGGAAATAGTATTTCCGTAAGCTTTGATTCAAATTCATCTTCAGTAAGACTTGTTTCATTTACTTTTCTAATCACCTTACTTTTAGAACTTAAAAAATTCCTTTCAATAACTAATTCTTGCGCATTTGGGTCATCAATATTTTCTGTCAAACATAGAGTAATTAGAATTTCCTTGTCAATTAAGTAATCCTTTACAAGAGCGTAAACCTCTTTTTTGTTTTCAGGATCTTCCCAAATGTTCTTCTTGTCTGCACCAAAGCAAAAATCAATAAGCTTTAAAACTGTAGTTTTTCCAACGCTATTCCCTGTTATTTGACCCTCACTATTGTCAACGATAAGATTTATTCCTTTTCTAAATACGATATCGCGAATTACAGAGGCTCCTTTTGAAATTGTAAGTGATTTTAAGAACATAATGCGACTCTCCCTTCTTTAACTTCTGCAATATTTGCAATATACAACCAGTCTAGACATAAAATAAAAACAGGAAAGGCTATTTCTTTAATTTGTTTTACTTCTTGAAAAAGATTAATTAAATCAATTTCACTTTTCTTTTGAAGTACCCGTAAAACTATTGCTCCATTATAATAGATACTGTTGTCAGGATGAATATTATCAGGTAGTAGCATAGTTGTAGTTTTGAGGATTATCAAAAATTTTGCAACGAATAAAAGCATCTACAACTAATATGTCAATACATAATTCTAATTCATCAATGGGGATTTCAACAAAATTTGAACTTTCTAATACCTTATTCTTAACTTTCTCCAAAACTGCAGAAAAAACAGAATCAGAATTTCCAATATTTTTCAGTTTAAGGTATTCTCTTTTAATAGTTGCTAAAACCGAATTGCTTTTATTTGCACCTAATGTATCAAATTCAGAATACTTTTCATCAACTTTTTTGTAATAGACACAATACTCATCAATTATGTCTTTTGAATGTTTCAGGTCATTAAATGATATTTTTCTTTCAATTTCAAAGCTGTTTACCGAATCACTCTTATTTGTTTCGTCCCAAGTTTCTTTAGATAAGATATTTATTACAGAAGCAAGATTTGAATCAAGTTTCACAATATCAATTTCATTACCCAATTCATTTTTTATGAATTTATAAATTTCCTTAAGTTCAGGTGCTTGTTTATTTAAAATATCATTTAAAATAGATGTAATATCGAAAATGTCTGATGTTGGAGAAAAAGATAGAGAGTAAGAATTAGTAAACAACTTCTTCCGCAACTCTGATGCATCTTTTGAGATTGATATAAACTTGAATGAATAATTATTATAACTATCCAATATCTTTTTATTTAAAGCAGATTCTATTTTTTGTTTTGTACAAGTTGCTGATACTTGAATTATTATTCTATTCGTATGGTCAATTAGGTCAATTGCTTCAACATTTTGAAGTTTTGAGTTTTGGTTCTCAAGTTTATATCCGTATAATAGATTAAAAAAATGTAGATAGAAGTTCTCTGAATGTAAATGAATATCAAGAAGGTTCAACTTTCCCCTTGTTTCAATTCTCCTTGCTAGAATATGAAGTTTCTCTTCTATGTAATTAAAGTAAGGATTCCTATTCATTTTATTTAAATCATTTGATGCAAATATACTTAATTTGATTTCAACTCACCCCCCCAGACGTAGCACTTTTCCCTCATTGGCTATAACGTAACTATACGTCTACTAATAGATTTTATTCAAAACTAATTAATATTTTAGGATTCTGATAGAATTGAGTTAGAGAACGCATAACATATGCGTTCTAGCTAGGCTTTTTGGAAGATTATTTTAACAGTTTAAATTAATATACTACAATTGCACTTTCATTACATAACTTTTAGCAAGGATAGATGTAAACCACTAATTGATCTTTGGATGAAAATGAAAAGAAGGTCATATTACAATACTAAATGGTACAACTTTTCCAATGTTGTAAAACGTAGAGATGGGTATAGTTGTCTTAAATGCGGGCGAAAAGAACCAAATGTTGTACTTCAGACTCATCATACGACATATAAGCCTGATATAGAGCTTTGGGAATACCCTCATAGTGATTGTATAACTTTATGTAAGGGATGTCATGCCAAGAATCATGGTTTGATAGAACCTGATTATGGCTGGACTCTAATCTCAATATATGATTTGGAAGATTTGTCTGGTATTTGCGAAAGAAAAGGCTGTGGAAAAGAAATTAGGTATGAGCACGTAACATACCATCCTCAATGGGGTTACAAAACTGTTGGCAGCACTTGTATTGAACATTTAACCAGAGAAGATCAATTCATAAGTCATGAAGTCTTAAAAATATTTAAGAAAACTAGTGACTTTGTAAATACTTCAAATTGGCAAAGTGGACTTACAAAGAATAGAAATGAATATATCTTCAATACTCATTCTCATCATCAGATCCGAATTTATGGAAAAGAGAATTATTATTCATTTCAAATTGCACTGAAACAAAAAGGTGAAAAATGGTTCGACTATCATGATTTCATTCCAGCTAAGAACAAGAATCTTGACCAGGTAAAGGAGCTTGGTTATATTGTTCTAAAAGGATTGATAACTGAAAACGAATCGGAAAAGGAATTACTTAGAAATATATATAAAAGAATTAGATAATAAGATACTTCCATACAGCTAACTTAATCTAATTGTACTCAGAAAGCCACTCCCACAAGCTTTGCATGCTCAATAATCAATCCCATATCCTGAGTGAAAAAGTTCGATATTTGTCCCGTCCCTGCTACAATGGCAAAAGCCTCTGATTTTCAGAGGCTTTTGTTTTTTACAGTAATACCAAAAACACTTTAACCACCTGATATTGTAAAACTTGACAGGTTCGATTCCTGTTAAAGTAAATTGCAATTTTTATTATTTCCAGTCACAATATTACCACTTCATGTTTGTCTTTGATTGTTTTACACCAAGTTCTTGAACCAATAATCAAACATTGCTCTAAGAGAAGAAAATCGTATATAAAGTCAAATCTTTCATAAATTTGAGAATTATATATTCAATTATGAAAAGCAAGGGCGATATTATTATTTATCAGACAGCGGAACATGAAGCCATTGTTGACGTTAGGTTTGAGGAAGAAACAGTTTGGTTGACCCAGAAATTAATGGCCGAACTATTTGATAAGGACTCCGATACTATTGGATTGCATTTGAAAAATATTTATTCTGAAGAGGAATTGGAAGAAAGAGCAACTACCGAGTTTTTCTCGGTAGTTCAAAAGGAAGGGAAACGAAATGTACGAAGAAATATCAAGTTTTATAATCTTGATGCTATCATTTCTGTTGGATACAGAGTTAATTCAAAAAGGGGTACACAATTTCGAATATGGGCTACCAACAGGCTAAAAGAACATCTGGTTCAAGGCTATACTATAAATGAGAAGAGATTGCTCCAACTTTCAGAAAATCTGAATGACCTTGAAAATATTATCAAGCAAATTCACAAGACTTCTGAAAACTCTGTATTGAATATTGATGAAGCTAAAGGCTTGTTAAATATTATTAATAATTATACAAGGACTTTTGTACTGATCAACAAACATGATTCAGGCACACTCTTAATTGAAAATACTACACATGAGTTAACCTATATAATTGAATATAAAGAAGCTTTAACAGCTATTGATAAGCTCAAAAAGAGCTTAATAGAAAAAAAAGAAGCATCTGATGTATTTGGGAAACAACTTGGTAGTTCATTAAAAGGGTGTCTGGAAAATATCATTCAAACATTTGATGGTGTTTATCTATATTCAAGTATCGAAGAACAAGCTGCACATTTACTCTATTTTATAATAAAAAATCACCCCTTTGTAGATGGTAACAAGAGAATCGGTGCATTTTTGTTTATTTGGTTTCTTGAAAAAAACAAACACCGTTTTACAGAAAAAGGAAAACTTAAAATTGATGAAAATGGTTTAACGGCTCTGGCATTATTAATTGCTTATAGCCACCCTGACCATAAAGAGACAATGATAAAACTGATTATTAATATGATCAATAAATTTCCTGAATGGTAACAAACAAGAAGCAAATTGAGTGATATGAAATGAGCCCAATTTTTAGAATTAACGAAAACCATTGTGGTCATTACATTAAGAAAAATGTGCCCGCCTGAATGTCATAGTCGGGCAGGCTTTTCCGAAGACCTAGTCCGAAGTTACAGACCATTCATTAATTTATTTTTTAAAGTATTATATTATCAAAGTTATCTGAATGACTCATTATCAGGCTAATATCATTATCAAATCGATAGTTAGGATTATTAGAAAAGTTCGATATTTGTCCCGTCCCTGCTACAATGGCAAAAGCCTCTGATTTTCAGGGGCTTTTGTTTTTTAATAGATTAAGTCTTTCCATGAGACAACTTTACCCAAATTCCTTTCATGATTATCATTGCCAGCATAAACCAGTTGCTTAATTAATTTGTAGCTTTTTGCGTGTTTCTCAAAATAGGAAAGTCCTTTAAAATGCCGTGGCATAATTGTCTGATTGGCTTTTATTTCAGTAATGTAAAGATCGTTTTCTTTGAAATACAGAAGATCAACTTCGTTGCCATGTGAGTCTCTCCAAAACCATAAATCGTTTATTTCATCAAGATGATACATCCTTTTAAAATATTCAGCAATAATTAAATTCTCAAACAGATTTCCTTTAATGGGATGTGTATAAAGATCTTCAGTCTGTTTGATCTTTAAAAGGAAACATAGCAAACCTGTATCATAAAAATATAGTTTGGGAGTTTTTACAACTCTTTTACTGAAGTTTTCATGATAGGGTTGAAGACTAAAAACAATATAACTACTTTCAAGTGCTGATAACCAAGATTTTGCTGTTGGTTGAGTAATTCCAATCTCCCTTGCAATATCATTTAAATTCAATAGCTGTCCAGCACGAATTGCTACGATTCCAAGGAATTTTTTAAAAGAATTCTGATCTCTTATACCAATTATTTGACTTACATCTCTTTGAATATAAGTCTGAATATAATTTGAATAATATGTTCGAGGTTTTATCTTTCTGTCAAATATTGCTGGATAAAATCCGGTAATTAGGTTCGCTAAATAATCTTTGTTTAATATTCCCCCATCCTTCATTTCCAATAGGTCAAAAGGAAATAATTTGAATATTGCTACTCTTCCTGCAAGACTCTGGGTAATCTCCTGCATTAAATGGAAATTCTGCGAACCTGATAGAATATACTGTCCCATTTCATTTGACTCATCCACCTTTGTTTGAATATATGAAAATATATGGGGTACCCTTTGAGCTTCATCGATAATAACTTTTGAAGCATACCTTAATAAAAATCCGTTGGGATCACTGTCAGCAAATGCCCTGTTGTCCGGATTTTCAAGACTTACATAATCATATTCACTAAAGAGATCTTTTAATAATGTTGTTTTTCCCGATTGTCTGGGGCCGGTTAATGCAATTACCTGGTATTTTGTTATCATTGCTAATAAAGAGTGGGCAATGTTCCGTTCAATTTTCATAGTACAAACATACGTTATATCTTGAATTTACACGCTTCTAATTTTGAATATACACATTATTCATTTTTATATTACACAGTTTATATTTTGAATTTGTACATATTGGACTGCAAGTTTACATGATCAATAATTAATCCGACATCTATCATGATATAGTTCGATATTTGTCCCGTCCCTGCTACTAGGACAGAAGCCTCTGATTTTCAGAGGCTTCTGTTGTTTAATAGATTTCTCTAATGAGCTGACAATGTAAATATTGGTGGTTCGATTCCTGTTCAATGTCTTTTGGTTTATTACTATCTTCACCAGAAGATTATTTCTAAATTCTTTTATGGGAGGATGTTAGAAACTTACTGATGTGCATATGCTTTATTCCTTTATAATCCTCTGCAAACTCATCAGCTGATACAACAATCTTCTCATAATTATCTTCTATTCTTAGAAGATTCCCAAATTCTCTTTCTCTAACTTTTTCGTCAGGCAGCAGATAGGCAACCTGTATATATTTGGTTTCATTTCCTTTTTGAGCAACAAAATCAATTTCTCTTTCCTGGTGTTTTCCTATATAAACTTTATAGTCCTCATAGATTAACTGATTATACACCAAATTCTCGAAAATATTTCCTATTTGATTGCCAGTATATGGAATAATGGCATGTTTCAATCCTAAATCGGAGAAAAAGTATTTGTCATTTATCTCAAATCTTTTTTTACCAATGATATCGAGGCGTTGCACTTTATTAATAAAAAATGAGTTGGCAAGAAATTTAAGGTAATTCATAACAGTATTAACTGATAAACTAACTCTTTGTGCTTTTAAAAAATCGCTGATTCTTTTTGATGACACATAACTCCCGAGGTTATCAGATAAATATTCAACCAACCGCTCCAAAAAGTCAATATCCCTGATACTGTATCTTGCTACAATATCTTTTAAAATAATTGTATTGTATATGCTTTTCAGATAACCATATACGATTTCATCATCAAAAGGCAGATGAATTAAATAAGGCATTCCTCCATACCGAATATATTTATTTAAGGCATCATTGTTATTTTCCAATTTATGAATCTGCAAAAATTCATTGAAGGAAAGGCTGCTGATATGAAACTCTATAAAGCGTCCTGAAAGATGTGTGGCCAAATCCCCGGATAACATTTTAGCATTGCTTCCGGTACAATATAAATCAATCCCTTCTACAAGCATTTGCCTTAATGCAATTTCAAATTCATTTATTTCCTGTATTTCATCAATAAATACATAGTTTGTTTTGTTTTTGGATAATTTAGATTTTACATACTGAAATAAATCTTCTGCTTCTTTTATGAACTTAAAATCATTATGCTCCTTGTTGATATAAATAACATGGGCATTTTTATCTTCTTGTTTAATAAAGTCAATAATTTGAATGAGAATAGTTGTTTTCCCAACACGTCTTTGTCCTGTCAGGACTTTAATTATGCTTTTGCCGATAAATGGCTTCACCTTATCCAAGTACTTTCCCCTAATATACGCAGTCTTCATAATGAAATGTTTTTTCAAATATACAGTATAATTTCATTATAATGAAAACAGTGAGTATGGTGGGGAGTTATAAACTGAGAAATTTTAATGAATAGCACCTCCTGTTAGAAAAAAAGGTAAAACTTCATTTTACGAAAACTATTATAACCACTGCATTAAGAAAAATGCGCTTTTCTGAAGGCAAAGTCTGAAGTTACAGACCATTCATTAACTTGTTTTTTGAAGTATTATATTATCAAGGTTATCTGAATGACTCAGTATCAGGCTGATATCATTATCAATTCGATAGTTTGGATTATTAGAAAAGTTCGATATTTGTCCCGTCCCCGCTACAATGGCAAAAGCCTCTGATTTTCAGGGGCTTTTTTTTTTGATGATTTTACATGCAGCCACTTAACTCCCTGAATTAGTATTGTTTGACTGATTCGATTCCCGTTCAACTGTATTTTATTAAACATACCATATAAGAGTTTTGTTAGCCTTGTAAAGTATCGGAAAATAAGAACCCCACACACCTCATTTTTCTTTAAAAAGAACATATTGCAACTATAAGATCATTTATATAATCTTATTTAGTATCTTTGATGCCAAATAAACATTAGATGATACGAGAAATTTCCAAAGATCAGGTATTAGACCGAATTCGCTATGAGAATCCATGGTGGATAGAAGGCGTAATTGAAGCTGATTACAATGAGATGCCACGAAGATTATACTTTGAACTATTTAAGCCATTGGTCAAAGAAAGAGAAATTAGAAGAGCAGTGGTATTGATGGGGCCAAGAAGAGTTGGAAAGACAGTTATGCTCTATCATATGGTTCAGGAATTGATCGAAAATGGAGCAAATCCAAAAAAAATAATATTTATAACCATAGAAAATCCCATTTATAACAATATATCTCTTGAACAACTTTTTATTTATTCAAAAGAAGCTACTGGTCTGACTGATAAATCTGATTGGCACATAATATTTGATGAAATACAATACTGCAGAGATTGGGAGGTACATTTAAAATCACTGGTAGATAGCTATAGAAAAGATAAGTTTATCGTATCTGGTTCCGCAGCAGCTGCCTTAAAGTTTGCAAGTAATGAAAGTGGGGCAGGTCGATTTACAGATTTCTTACTTCCTCCCCTTACCTTTAATGAATACATATCTTTAAAAGGTTTGGACAGACTCATTAAGCCTATACAGCTAAATTGGACTGATAAACAGACAGAATTTTATTCGACAAGTCATTTAGATGAGCTTAACAGGCATTTTTTGGATTACATCAACTTTGGAGGCTACCCTGAAGTTATACTTTCTGAGAGAATTCAAGCGAACCCAGGGCGATATATTAGGCAAGATATTGTAGACAAAGTTATACTTAGAGATTTACCTAGTCTCTATGGTATAAGCGACACAAGAGAGTTATATTCTTTGTTCACAACAATTGCATACAATAGTGGAAGTGAATTTTCGCTTGAGACCTTGAGTAAACAATCACAAGTACCTAAAAACACTTTAAAAAAGTATATCGAATATTTAGAAGCAGCATTCCTAATAAAGCAAGTAAAACGAATTGATCAAAGTGGGAAAAGATTCAAACGAGATAATTTTTTCAAAATTTACTTAACGAATCCTTCATTAAGAAGCGCATTATTTACACCTATAACTGCTACGGATGAAATGATAGGAAATATGGTTGAAACAGCAATATTTGCTCAATGGATGCATAGGGATTGGTTTACACCCTATTACGCCAGATGGAGCAATGGCGAAGTGGATATGGTTGGACGAAGCGATAATACGTTGAAGCCTATTTGGGCTCTGGAGATCAAATGGTCTGATCGATATTTTGAAAAACCAAAAGAATTAAAAAGTTTAATCAAATTTTGTCAAGAAAATAGTATTAAAACACCAATTGTTACGTCAATAAGTAAAGAAGGGGAAGTTGAATTTGCAGACATTCATTTCCAATTTTTACCTTCATCAGCTTATGCATACACAGTCGGGAAAAATACGCTTGACATGAAAATAAATAAATAAACCACTATGGACTTAATGTGCCATGATAACAAATAAGAAGCAAATCTTGTTTTATGTGCTGTGTAGTATAACTTCATTTTTACGAAAACTATTAAACCACTGCATTAAGAAAAATGTGCCCGCCTGAATGTCATAGTCGGGCAGGCTTTTCCGAAGGCCTAGTCCGAAGTTACAGACCATTCATTAACTTATTTTTTGAAGTATTATATTATCAAAGTTATCTGAATGATTCAGAATCAGGCTAATATCATTATCAACTCGATAGTTCGGATTATTAGAAAAGTTCGATATTTGTTCCGTCCCTGCTACAAAGGCAAAAGCCTCTGATTTTCAGGGGCTTTTGTTTTTGCCTAAATTTTAAAAAACCTTTAACTTCCTGATATTGTATGATTTGATTGGTTCGATTCCCGTTCTATTTTATTGTAGGCAACCCATATCATTCAACTATAAAAATAGTAAAAATGGTCCGGTAATTTGTACCATTCTATCGGAAAAGACTATTTTTCTTAAGGCCTTATTACCAGTAACTTCTAATAAGTCTTAATTTCATATTTCATTTATGACCAATCCAAAAATCATTTTTGCTTGTTGTTTGTTACCTGGTAACATATAAGAAGCAAATCTTGTGTAGTATAACTTCAT
>Ga0209045_1001498_pt1 | contig 20672 bp, 12 predicted proteins | sample SaaInlLV_10m_DNA_4_FD_184664 | JGI IMG/M metagenome (GOLD analysis project Ga0209045, IMG submission 184664) | Marine microbial communities from expanding oxygen minimum zones in the Saanich Inlet - Saanich Inlet SI072_LV_200m_DNA (SPAdes) (version 2) | ecosystem: Environmental > Aquatic >...
GTTTATTGCATTTCAACGAGTCTATCAGCAGCTTGCCTATGGATGATTACAGCAAAGAAAAGACAATATTCGAGTGTGGTAAAAATAATCGGCATCAGCTGAGGGGTAGCTGCGAGAGAAAATACAGCGTAAATAGGAGCAATTCCTATTTGTGCAATAAAAGAGCGTATTTAGTACAGCTGCGTGAGTTTGAGGTGATTTAATGAAAAAGTTGGCCTCAAATTTACGTGAGAGCGCACGCTTTAATCAACAGGTTTCGGATTCAGGTATAAGTAAGATGGCTAGATTGGGCAGTAGTTTCATTTTGTCCTGTCAGGAGCCGTGTGTGGTAGTTAGAGTGAGATATTTTTGGGTTTTGGAGGGGTTATTGTTTGGCTTTTAATAATATTCCGTTGTTCTGTTTTGTCAATTGAAAACTCCCTAGGTATTGATGTGGGCTAAAGTGCCTTTCAAGTTGGTCGATAGGCATGATCGGTAGTGATAGGATAGGAAGGATCATCATTTAGCATATACAGGATACCGCAGTGAACCATCCAGTCGCCAAACAGCAGATCGAAGAGATCTGGATTGAAGAGGAGCCCTACTATGAGCCGGTAGGAGAAGAGATTGCTCTATTTGAGTCGGCCTACCACAACAAGCTGCCACTCTTATTAAAGGGGCCAACCGGCTGTGGTAAGACCCGTTTTATGGAGCATATGGCGTGGCGGCTGAAGCGCCCGCTGATTACCGTCTCCTGTCACGATGATCTCACCGCTTCGGATCTGGTGGGGCGCTATCTGATTGTTGGCGGTGAGACCCGCTGGATTGATGGCCCACTGGCTCGCGCGGTGCGTAGTGGGGGCATCTGCTATCTGGATGAGATTGTTGAGGCGCGTAAGGATACGATGGTGGTGATTCATCCGCTGGCGGATGACCGTCGCGTGCTGCCGATGGAGAAGATTGGTGAGCAGCTACAGGCGGCACCTGAGTTTGCCATGGTGGTCTCCTATAATCCCGGCTATCAGAGTGTGCTCAAAGAGCTGAAGCAGAGTACCCGCCAGCGTTTTGTAGCGATTGAGTTTAACTACCCCGATCCAGAGTTGGAGAAGCGCATCATTATTCGCGAGAGTGGCGTGGATGAGCCGATCGCACAGAACCTGGTTAAGTTCTCTGAGATGACCCGAAACCTCAAGGGGAGTGGGTTGGATGAAGGGGCGAGTACCCGCCTGCTGGTTCATACTGCGAAATTGATCGTCTCCGGTATCCCACCTATTACGGCCTGCAGTGCAGGGATCGGGCAGGCGCTGACCGATGATCCTGATATGGTAGCGGCGGTCCATGAGTTGAGCGCCGCACTTTTTTAGAGGCGTTCTTAATATGAGTTCTCTGACCCTACCGGAACTGGAACAACGTCTGGATGAGGCGCTGGAGCTGGACCTGGTGCGCCTCTCTCCAGAGCAGGCCGCCAAGGGGTTGGCCCCCTTTTCTCGTGAGCAGCAGGAGCGTGCGCTACACTGGTCGAAGATTGCGGCGCAGGCCCATGTGCAGATCGGGCAGCAGGTCTCAATCTATGCCGCTACAGCCTTGGGCCTGATGTCTGATGAGGTGATGGGGCGCTGGGTCTACCATGCGTTAGACCTCTATGATCGAAAAGGGCTATTTCCGGCGGTGGAGGTGATCAAGTCTGTAGCGCAGTATGCGGAGGAGGCTGAGGCCCGTGCCCGTGGGGTTGAGTTTGATGAGTCGGCGACGATGTTGGGCCACTTTGTACAGGGGCTATCTGGGCGTCGACTGCTGCTGGAGGAGGGAGAGAGCCACTGGACCGATAGTGAGAAGATCTATCTGCCCCCGTTTGTGGGAGACTTCGAGCAGCGAGCAGATAACTTCCAACTCTACAAGGCGCAACTGGTCACCCTCTGGGCTGAGAACTGGTATGGTACCTGGAGGCTGGTTCAAAAAGAGTCACCCCAAGGAGAGACAGTACAAACGCGTATCTCCCAATGGTTAGCACCTCGTGCAATGCCAGAGCGTGACTTGCTGCTACTGCAGCGGTTAGAGATCATCCGCATCGATGCACAACTACAACGAGAGTTTCCCGGTATCTATCGAGAAAGAGCTCGGCTGTTACAGTTGATGGGTACACCACTGCTGCCCGCTGGATGGGAATATGCGGGCAGTGCGCTGAATAACCCAGAGGCTACGCTGGAGACCTCACTGCTGTGGTTAGACCGTATTGATGATGTGCCACCGCCACGACTCTGTTACCAAGGGGTGTGGCAAATTGATGCGCTTAACCGTGCTGCAGAGCGGAGAGCCGCGCAGGAGCAGGGTACGCTGCAGTATCTATTGTGGAAGGTGGCTGAAGAGCTGCAGTTGAGTGAGCCCGAGCAACAGAAGGCGAAGTTCGAGTGGCGCTTTACCGATGAGCGAGAGCAGCGTGAGGGGGCACCCGAGATCGAGCTGCTGTTAGAAGATCAACCCGTAGCCCCGCCTGAGATGATGAGTGAGTTGGTCCACTCCATCATTCAAGACTTTGGTGAGCTGCCGCCAGAGTACCTCCACCCTGCAGGGGGTGCCGCCTTTGATCCTGATCGAACGGTGAAAAGTGCGCAAAATGTCTGGGGAGGTACCTACCATGAAGAGGGGGCTTTCCTCTATGATGAGTGGGATGGGCCACGTCTCAATTATCGTAAAGAGTGGACGGTGCTGCGTGAGATGGAGGCGAAGATGGGAGATCTTCACTTCGTGACCGAAACCCTCAATAAATATCACCGGCTGGTGGGACAGCTACGCAAAAGTTTTGAAGCGCTACGCAGTGCCGATCTGTTGTTGAAGCGGCAGCAAAATGGGGATAATCTCGATGTGGATGCCGTGGTTGATGCGATGGTCGATCACCAGCAGGGGCGAGAGATGACTGACCGCCTCTATCTGCAGAATCATCGCCACGACCGCTCTATTGCGGTGATGATCATGGTCGATATGAGTGGCTCTACCAAAGGGTGGATCAACGATGCAGAGCGAGAGTCATTGGTGTTGCTATGTGAAGCGCTGGAGACACTGGATGACCGTTATGCGATCTACGGCTTTTCCGGTTGGACCCGCAAGCGCTGCGAGGTATTCCCCATCAAAACCTTTGAGCAGCCCTATGACGATGGGGTAAAGCAGAAGATAGCGGGGATTGAGGCGCAGGACTATACCCGCATGGGGGTGGCGATTCGTCACCTATCGAAACTGCTGAATGAGGCTGAGGCGCGAACTCGACTGTTGATTACCCTCTCTGATGGTAAGCCGGATGACTCAGATGGCTATAATGGGGGCTATGCGATAGAGGATACCCGCATGGCACTACTGGAGGCGCGTCGCAGCGGCATCCACCCCTTCTGTATCACCATCGACAGAGAGGGGCAGGAGTATCTGCCCCATATGTATGGTCCTGCCGGATATACCGTGGTCGATGCGGTGGATAAACTGCCGTTAAAGGTGGCCGATATCTATCGGCGATTGACCCTGTAGGGGAGTATTTTCCTCTGCTTAATCAGGTTATTTGCTTGAAAATATATAATATTTGTTATATCTTTCATGGGCGACAGATAATGTAACCTTTGCGAGGTAGAGAATGGATCACAAATCAACAGGGTGGTTTGTATGAGCCTGACCAAACGATTGTTGATGATTGTTTGGACTGGTGCGTTCTCTGCGATCATGGTCCTCTCTTGGCAAACTTACCGGAGTGCCGAAGAGAGAGCTTATGCAACGCTCTACCGAGAGAGTGATGCGATTTTCCACTTTCTCATGTCGGTTCGTTCTGTCTTCCAGCAGCAGTTTCTGGATAGTGAAATTCCCCTAAATAAAAAGACTATCGGTTTTCTACCCGCCCACGCAACGCCAAAGATCAGTAAAGAGTTTGCGCGGCGTTGGGGCGCGCATCATGGTGTAACTGTTGCTACGGTGTCGGATCGCCCACGCAACCTACTGAATCAGGCCGATTCGTACGAGCTTGAGGCGATGGCATGGTTTAAAGAACATCCAGAGCAAGAAGTGTATACCCGAGAGTATCGTGAACTGGAGCAGGACAGCGCCACCTTTCTGTATGCGAGTCCACTCTGGATTGAGTCGTCGTGTCTGAAGTGTCATGGAGAGAAAGAGCAAGCGCCCAAAACCATTCGTGAGCAGTATGCAACCGCTTATGGGTATCAATTGGGTGAGCTGCGGGGGGTTGTGAGCATTCGTATGCCTGTGGAGGAGATTAATCAGAAGATTATGGCAATCTTTTTGCCTAAGTTGATTATATTAATGGTAGTTTTTCTCCTTCTTTCTGCAGTGATTCATTGGGTGATTAACCACTATATTCGTCAACCGTTGAAGCAAATGATGGATGGTATGCAGCGTATTCAAGGAGAGCACCCAAACCACCGTTTGCCATTGCTGCCTGGGGAACTGGGTCAAGTGGGGGACAACTTTAATCAGATGGTTGATCAACTGCAGCAATCGATGGAGGACCTGATTAAGCAGAAAAAGGTTAAAGATGATTTTCTTGCTTCGATGAGCCATGAGTTACGCACACCATTGACCACCATTATTGGCAATAGTGAATTGATGGGGCGAAAGGGGTTAGATCAAGATCAGCAGCAGTTGCTGAACAGTATCAACATTTCGGGACATACACTGCTCTATCTTGTGAATGATGTGCTCGATTTTTCAAAAATTCAGGCAGGGAAATTTTCGATTGATCAACATATGTTTGATTTGACCGTGCTACTGGAGGAGATTGCACTGATCTTCTCTGCACAAGCCTCAGCTAAAGGGCTCGCTTTTGTAGTTCAAAGAGAGGGTCAGTTGAAGGAGAAGGTATGGGGGGATGATAAACGTATTGGCCAGATTTTGATTAATCTATTGAGTAATGCGGTTAAGTTTACCGCTCAAGGTGAAGTTGCACTGCTGGTCTCGGTGATTTGTGATGATGCTGGAGAACAGCTCTGTTTTAGTGTTAGAGATGATGGAATTGGAGTTTCACCGAAAGATCAAGCTCGCTTGTTTCAGCCGTTTGAGCAGGCAGATAACACCATTTCTCGCCAATTTGGGGGTACAGGCTTAGGGCTGCACATCTCATGGCGCTTGGCTCAGTTGATGGAAGGGACCATTACCGTGGTGAGTGAACTGGGGCATGGAGCCTGTTTTGATCTGCTGCTGCCACTGAAGCGAGGACAGAGCATTGAACAACAGCAGCAAAGAGTGCAACAGGAGGCGACTCATGAAACCTTCAAGGGAGAGGTGTTGCTGGCTGAAGATACGATTGAGTTACAAATGTTGATTAAGCGTATTCTCCAGAGCTATGGGTTGAGGGTGACGGTTGCCAACAATGGACGAGAGGCGATTGAACAGTGGGAGCAAGAGCGCTTTGATCTGATTTTGATGGATATGCAGATGCCTGAGATGGATGGCATTGAAGCGACACAGCAGCTGAGAGCGCTGGGTTGCAGTGTGCCAGTGGTTGCACTGACAGCCAATGTGTTGCCTCAACACCGAGAGCGGTTTGACAAGGCTGGGGGAGATGGCTTTCTGGAAAAACCACTTGACCGGAAAAAGCTGCAACGGGTTCTGCTGCAATACCTTGAACTCGCGTAGGTTAAAGAGTCCCTTAAATGGTAACCCTAAATCAAGCACCCCAGTGTGCGGTCTTAATCCCTTCACCTAAATCGGCTTCAATCAACCGTCTTCTCACCTCTAGCAGACGCTCGATGAGTGCAGGCTCAGCCTGCTCATAGGCCTCCGTGTCAGGGCTACGCTTGACCACTACACCCAAGAGCTCGGTAATTGCATTACCGATGGAGTTCTGGCTGATGGTGACCACCAGCTTGCCCTCATCGTTGCGGTAGATCAACTGCTTGAAGGCGGGCTGCCAGCGAATGGCATTGGCGTATTTGGCATCGGTAATACAGTGGTCGCGTACCTTCTTGGCCGCTGCGAGGAAGTCATTATTGAAGAGTAGCTTGCGCTCCACCTGCTCTGGGAACCATGCCTCTTTGGGCAGAGGGGCGTTGCGGGTAGAGACTTGAGTAAAGAAGGTACGATAAAAGTCGATAAAGCCCTTGAGAATCAGGTCATACTCCCGCCAGAAATGAATGTCTTTGAGCGCATCGGCACCCCCCTGAATCTCCCAGCTGGGTAGACCTTGTGGGTAGCCCGTCAACCCAATGGTGGCTGACTCATTATCGATCGGTTTGAGAATTTTCAGGTCGAGGAAGGAGAAGAAGTCCTGGTAGACCTCACGGATATAAGCTTGGAACAGACTATGTTGTCCCCCATCAGTCAAGTTGGGGTTCTCTGGGTCAGCGGGATCAGCATCCTTCAACAGCTTCTTGTCGAAGACGATAAAGTGGTTATGCAGCATACGAATACTGGGAACACCGGGTGAGGTCAGTGACCAGGTAGCATCCAGACTCGCCTCGCCTGCCAGCACCAGCGCCTCATCGGGGTCTGGGAACGCCTCCAGCATATAGTCGATGATGATCTGGTTCATTCGGTTCCAGACATTTTTGACCCCCTCAGGTACTTGAGTACGGCGCACCGGACGGCCCAGTGGGTTGAGGATTGATTGTGAAGTGTTGTAGATGATCGAGGTATCAAAGGTGGTGCTGTGACCCAGTGCCTTACGATAGAGCAGCAGATTTTCAGGATTCTTCAAAAGCCCATTGTTGTTTACCAAGTCATTTAAGTTCTCTGTGCTGTTGAAAAACTCATTTGGCTTCATCCCCTCTGGTACATCCAGTGGAATGGGGCGGAATGGGGTATTGATCTCTCTGGGGCCTGTGCTCATGATGATACGTTTCCTTGTATAATGACGTCATTATACTGCGGCACTAGGAAAATTATTGGTGATTGATTATGCTCTGTTGTAACAAAGTGTAAAATTCCCTTCTATGAGTGAAGTAGATCAACAATATCGGATTATCGCTATCGATGATGAACAGAGCATTCTTGATTATTATCAGGAAGTGTTGTGTGGCTCCAGTGAAGGGAGCATTGAGGATGAGTTCAATGCTCTATTAGAGGATTCTGGCTTTTCATCTGGAGATGAGAGTAACAAGTCCGTTCAGTTTGATTTGACCACTACGATCTCTGGAGAGGTTGGTTTTAATCATATCAAACAGGGGCTGAAAGAGGGACACCCCTTCGCTGTAGCCTTTATTGATATGAGAATGCCTGGAGGCTGGGATGGGCTACATACGGCAAAAGAGGTTCGAGCGATTGATCCGTATGTGACCATTATCTTTCTCTCCGCCTACATGGACTATAGTCTTTCGGATATTCGTAACAGTATCGGCGACCACTTTAGTTTTCTCACCAAGCCGATTCATCGTGAAGAGTTGCACCAAGTTGCACTGACCTCTTCAAATACATGGCAGCAGCTACGTGAAGTGCGTCGTCTCAACAAGAGTAAAGATGATTTTCTTGCGAGTATCAGTCATGAGCTGAGGACACCGCTGACCGCCATCATTGGTAATGCGGAACTGGTGTTGGATGAGATAGGGGATGAGCTGGATTATGCCCATCGCACCATGCTACAGACCATTTTAAAGGCGGGTAAAGGACAGCTGACACTGGTGAACGATGTGCTGGATATCTCTAAGATCCAGGCCGGTCGATTTAAGATCGAGAATGATAACTTTGATCTTGAGGTACTGCTCCAAGGGGTTGAGTCGCTTTTTCGAGCTAAGGCCATAGAGCAGAATGTTACATTTGAGGTGGTGCTGAAAGATCCACAAGAGTATCTATTGCTGGGTGACACTCAGAGAATTCATCAAATTTTGGTTAATCTACTCAGTAATGCGCTTAAATTTACTGAAGAGGGACGCGTCGGTTTGACGGTTACGGTAAGAGATCAACAACTCTGTTTTGAGGTGAAAGATAGTGGTATAGGGATTAATGAGAAGGCACTTGATCGCCTATTTACCCCCTTTGAGCAGGCCGATAGCTCGATCAGTCGCCGCTTTGGTGGGACCGGGTTGGGATTAAGCATCTCGAAATCGCTGGCAACGATGATGGATGGTGCACTGCAGGTTGAAAGTGAAGAGGGGGTAGGTTCTACCTTTACGCTGTATCTGCCGCTGACCGTGACCAACGAGCGTGTTGAAAAAGAGAGTGAAGAGAGTGCTATACCCGGTTCCTCGGCACTCTTTTTTAAGGGTAAGGTATTGGTCGCAGAAGATACCCCAGAACTACAGGTACTATTGCGCCATATGTTAGAGCGTGTTGGGGTGACTGTCGCGATTGCCAACAATGGTGAAGAGGCGGTAGAGATCGCCTTGCGTGAACAGATGGATTTGGTGTTGATGGATATGCAGATGCCGGTTATGGATGGCATTGAGGCGACTCGAATGCTTCGTAGCGCCTTCTATAGCGCACCGATTTTTGCGTTGACGGCCAATGTGATGGATGATCACAAACATCAATTTAAAGAGGCCGGTACCGATGGTTTTCTTGCTAAGCCGGTGAATAAAAAAGCGCTGTTAGCGGTCTTGTCCCGTTACTTAGAGTCTGTTGACGGTGCAGAGCTTGCTCTTGATGAGGGTAGAGCAGCAGTCAGCAGTGAGGCTGAGTTGATCTTCAGGAAAGAGCTGATGCGCAATGCGAATAAGCTAAGAGATGCGCTCTATATTGATAATCTCTCAGCCATTCAACAGATCGCACACAAGCTAAAAGGGACAGGCAGCAGCTTTGGGTATGATGAGCTGAGCAGTATTGGAAAGCAGGTGTGTGATGCGCATCATCAGGGGCGTTACGATGCGGTCAGGAGCTTGAGCAATACCATGTTGATGCTGGCGCTGAAGATCTCCAGTGAAGATCAAGCAGAGGATGGTCAACAGAAAACAGAGAGTACCTCAGGGCTCTCCTGACTCTGCAACTAACTGATCCAGTATCGCGATGCTCTCTGGCAGATCCCAGTGGATTGAGCGCCCCACGGAGTAGACCACTTTACCCTCACGGTTGATGAGAAAAGAGGTCGGCATACTGAAGACGTTCCACTGGTCTGCTACAGCCCCCTCTTGGTCAAATAGTACTGGGAAGTCGATTTTCACTTTTTTCATGAAGTCAGCAATCTCCTCCGGCTGCTCCTGAAAATTGATCGCCAGTATCTCTAACCCCTGATCTCTGTAGCGCTGGTAGATTCGGTTCATGGAGGGTAGCTCCTCAATGCAGGGGGGGCACCAGCTGGCCCAGAAGTTGACCAGTACCACCTTCCCCTTTAATGAGTCTAAGCTCTGTTGGTTTGTGTTGAGGTCTTGTAGTGTGAAATTGGGGGCGGTAGGCTGTTTCGGGACCGGAATCAGACGGCTTGGATCTTTCTCTACAGCAATGGTCGTGGCCTGTTTCTGTGGTAGTGGTGCCTCAGGAAAGGGGCTGAACTGCATCTGCTTTGAGATCATCTCTAGGTGATGGGGCAGTTGTGCTCGAACCGCAGCCTCGGCAGGATATTGTCCTGGTTTGTGCATCAGATACCAGTCGCGAATATTGGCCAGAGGGAATAGCGTGGCGGCAGAGCCTGCCTCCCATAGCTTCTCCATCGCCTGCCCAATACGTTTTGCATGTTGACCCTGTGCGGGTTGAAACAGGGTGACCGGTACATTGGTGAATGAAAGGATCGGGGCTGGTGTAGGTTGCTCCCCTGCACGACTGGGGACGATAAACAGGTTAGGGTAGAGCAGGGCTACACCGCTGACACGTCCGTTGTTGCTGTAGTGCTGCTGCCAGTAACGCACACCACGCAGCAGTGGAATGGACATCTTATCGTAGGAGAGTAGCAGAATCTGTTTCTCGGTTTTCTGTTGAACCGCATCGATAATGGCGGCGATCTTTGATCCATCTAGACTCATAATGGATGGATCATCACGGGTAAGAAACAGGTCCTGTAGTACGCGGGTCGACCACACCTCAATACCACTCTGCTGCAGAGACTTCATCAGCGATGTAAAGTGGGGGCGCTCCTCCTCAACCAGATCATTGAACCAGAGTGTAAGCAGCTCCCCCTCTGCGGCCAGTACCTCAATCTGACACTCATTGGCATTGTGATCTTGAACCACAATATCACTATAGCTGGATGGAGATAGCAGTGAGAGTAACAGCAGTAGTAAGGATCGAATAAGGGGCATCGTTTTGTGCAGTTTTAGAGGTAATGATAGTTGGAATGATAGACTTGTTTACGGATAGGGGTAAAGTGGTTATTCTGATAAAAATAGTATGATAATAAAAAATTGTATAGAGGGAAATAGAGCATGATTCAGCTGGTTAAATGGGTGGTTGTGGCGTGGGTGCTGGTTATAGGAGCAGAGAGGGCGATTGCCGATGAGGTCACTATCCTCCACCAGGGGATCACCCTCAATGGTGAGCGGGTACTGGCAGAAGGCAAACAGATGAGTGATGGCATTCTGTTATTGACTCATGGCACCTTGGCACATAACAAGATGGAGATTATCGCGACTCTGCAAGAGCTGCTCGCAGAAAATGAGATCAGTACATTGGCAATCAATCTCAGCCTTGGGGTGGATAACCGCCACGGTAGCTATGAGTGTAGCGTACCCCATAAACATCAGCATACCGACGCGGTGGATGAGATGGCAGCTTGGCTCGATTGGTTGGAGCAACAGGGGGTCAAACAGATTGATGTGATGGGCCACTCACGCGGCGGTAACCAAGTGGCGTGGCTGTTGGCAGAGCAGGATCGAGCCTCCATTCGTAAAGGGGTATTGCTAGCCCCTGCAACTTGGAGTGAAGAGAAGGCTACCAAAGGCTACCAAAAGCGCTATAACAAGCCCCTGAGCGAAATCTATGAGCGCGCCACTGCGCTGGTTGCTGCGGGTAAACCGAGTCAGATGATGGGGCCGATGGGTTTTATCTACTGTGCAGAGAGTCAAGCCACTGCAGAGGCCGTGGTCTCCTACTACCGTCCGGATAGCCGTAAAAACACCCCAGATCTGTTGCCCAAAATCGGTAAGCCACTGTTGGTGATTGAGGGGACAGAGGACAGTGTTGTAGGGCGTATTGCGGAACAGGCCACAGAGCAAGATCGGGCAAGGTTCCAGTTTGTAATGGTTGAGGGGGCGGGTCACTTCTTCCGCGACCTCTACCTAGAAGAGGTTGCGGAAGAGGTGGTTGAGTGGCTTCAGAATTAGGCATCAAGATTAGGCGTCAGGGTTAACAGCGCTTGTCTATTATTCTGACGGCAACAGCTACCCAGGCTCGGTTCTTGCGCGACCGCTGGGGAGCGCAGCAGCTGGCTTCTGGGTTGTCTGCCTGGGAGACTCCAGCAACGCTTTCGGTGCAGGCGTGGATGCGTCAACAGTGGGAGCTGTTATTACAGCAGGGGGTGTCACTGCCTCTGCTGCTTACCCCAGAGCAAGAGCGGAGAGTGTGGAGAGAGAGCCAACCGGAACAGCTTCAACAGGCGCAGGGCTTTCTGCGGTTGGGGGATCTGGTGGACCACGCAATGCGTGCCAGCCGTCTCTTTTATCTCTGGCGGGAAGAGGGGGACTCCTTTCTACCGCTGTTAAGTGATACCCATCTGGAAGAGATTGAGCTGTTTGCCCTATGGCAGGCAGAGTTTGAGTTGCGCTGTGAGGCAGAGCAGTGGCTGCAAGGCGCACGCTTGGCTGAGCAAGTAGGGCTGCAGATAGCCCATGGAGTGATCCAGTTACCGCAGCGAGTGGAACATTATATGCTCCAGCAGTGGAATCGTTCAGAGCAGCAGTTGCTGGAACAGCTACGCGGGGCTGGAGTAACGGTCGATGAATACAGGCTACCCGCACTCCGCTCTGAGCAGCAGGTGGTAGAGGCGCTGGAGCCGCAGCATGAGATTGAGCTGGCTGCTTCGCACATCTTCACTCACCTACAGTTGCACCCAACAGAGCGAATCGGTGTTGTGGTGCTGGAGTTGAGGACAAGGCGGGCGCAGATTGAATCGGTCTTCAGTGAAGTGGCAGTGCCAGCAACTGCAACGGAGGCGGTTCCACCCTCACAGTTACCTTATCGAATCTCTTGTGGACAAGCGCTGCTGGATGATCCCCGGATTCACCATGCACTACAGCTGCTAAAGCTTGCGCAGCAGGGGTTGCCGCTGTTAGAGGCGGCTGCACTACTGCGCTCTCCTTGGTTACTGTTAGGTGCAGAGATGGAGGTGCGATCAATCTGTGAGCTACAGTTGTGGAGGCAAGGTGTACAGCAAGTCTCCTTGAAGCGCCTACAACAGCTGCCACTCTCCCCCCGTTTTCAAGGTGCACTGCAAGCGCTGTCTGAGTTGGATTTACAGCAACCTGCACAGACCCACCACTGGGCAGAACGATTTACCCATGCGCTGGCCTTCTTTGAGTGGGCCGAGAATGGTGAGCAGAGCCCCGTTTCATTTGCAGCCTATAATGGTTGGCGTGAAGGGGTAGATCGCTTTGTCGCGCTGGATGAGTGGGTGGGTACTATTGATGGAAGGCAGGCTCTGGCAGAGTTGCGGCAGGTACTCTCTGGAATTGAGCTTGATCTGGGGCGTTCTGCCAAAGCGGTTGAGGTGCTGACCCCAGAAGAGGCGGATGGTATACAGTTTGACCGACTCTGGGTGATGGGGTGTGATGATATGCAGTGGCCACAGGAGAAACGGTTATCCCCTTTTCTACCGCAGGAGTGGCAACGTAAACAGGTGCCAAGGGTAGACCAGCTTCATGCTCAGCAGCAGAGTCGGGCACAGCTAGAGCGTTTGAAGCAGTCGGCCACAGTGCTCTTTTTCAGCTATAGCGCGAGTGAGGCTGCTGGGGCAGAGGCAGAGCGCAGTTTGACACCACTGCTGGGTGTGGTTACAGCGTCAGAAATGGAGTATCAGCCACCTAAGTCGTGGTGGTCTGCGACAGACGATTTGGCACTAGAGTCGATTGAAGACCAAGCTGTTGCTCTGCCGTTGGGTAGCGCTGTGCGAGGGGGTAGCTCACTGCTGGCTAATCAGTCGCAATGTCCCTTCCGGGGCTTTGTACGTCACCGTCTACAGGCAGAGCCGATGGAGCAGGTGCGTTCGGGGTTGGATGCACGTGAGCGGGGTACCCTGCTACATGAGCTGTTAGAGCGCTGCTGGCGAGAGATTGGTTGTAGTGCTGAGGCGCTACAGAAGCTGGATACCGTGCATTTACAGTCGATGGTCCAGAAGATTGCTGCCGGAACGGTGGAGCAGTTTCGTGATACCCACCAAGAGCGGATGGGGCCTCGTTTTGCAGAGAATGAGCATCAACGGCTCTCTCTATTGGCACTGCGTGCTCTGGAGCTGGATCGTCAACGCGAGAGTGCCTTTGTGATTGAAGAGATGGAGCGACAGCATCAGATTGAGCTGGGTGGGCTCACCCTCTCCATAAAAATGGATCGAGTCGACCAGTTGCAGGATGGGCGGCGAATCTTAATTGATTACAAGAGCGGTAAGGTTAACCGTGCGGAGTGGGAGGGGGAGCGCCCACGTGCACCACAGCTGCCACTCTATGCGATGCTGCTAGAGCAGGTTGCGGCGGTACTCTATAGCCAGATCCGTGCGGATGAGGTGCTCTACAAGGGGGAGCAGGAGGATGAGACGGTTTTAGCTGGTGCAGAGGGGGGTAAGCGCTGTGCCACCGTGGCCGTCTCTGAAGATTGGCAGGCACAGCTTCAGCAGTGGCATCAGGCGGTTGAGGCGTTGGCCGTTGAGTTTCGTCTAGGGGTTGCAACAGTTGATCCGCAGCAGGGGCAAGCCAGCTGTCAGTATTGTGGTTTAGAGCCACTCTGTCGGGTGGAGATCTAATATGGGCGCACAGCAACAGTTGCTACAGCAGGATCTGGCGGTGCGTCAGGAGGTGCTAGACCCAGAGCGCTCCTTTATCGTTCAGGCCCCCGCAGGTTCAGGTAAGACCGAACTGCTGACTCAACGTATTCTTAAGTTACTGACACGTGTCAGTGAGCCAGAGAATATTCTCGCCATCACCTTTACCCGCAAAGCGGCGGGAGAGATGCGTGCTCGCCTGCTGGAGTCACTGCGCAAGGCCGCAACGGAACCCTGTCCGCAGGCCCCGCATCTGGCACAGAACTGGGAGCTGGCGCAGGCCGTGTTGATGCAGGACCGAGCACTGGGGTGGAACCTGCTGAGTCACCCCAATCGCTTGGCGGTTCGTACCATGGATGGTTTCAATGCGCGGTTGGTGCGACAGATGCCGCTGTTGGCCACCTTTGGTAGTGTGCCGGGGGTGAGTGATGATGCTGAAGAGCTATATCGTGCTGCAGCACGTGCAACACTGCAGATGGTGGAGGATGCGGATCTAGGTGAGTCTGTAGCAACGCTTCTGCGTTGGTTGGATAATGATGCTGCTCGGGTGGAGCGTATGGTGACCGATATGTTGGGTCACCGAGATCAGTGGCTCCCCTATATCGTGGGGGGGCAGATGGATCGCTCTTCACTGGAGCAGACGCTACAGAGCTCGGTTGAGTCCACGTTACAACAGTGTCTGCAGGGGCTACAGCAGCAGTTAGGTCCGTCTGGGGGTGATGCGTTAGTGGCTATTGCGAGCAGTGCTGCGGTAGCTGCGCAAGAGGGGAACAAGCAGCCCGCAGTGATCGCCTGTGAAGGGTTGCAGCAGCTACCAGATGGAGAGGCTGAATCACTACCATTATGGAAAGGGATTGCGGGGCTCTTTCTCAAGAGTGATGGTGGCTTCCGTTTAACCAGTAAAAGTTGGAACAAGAATGATGGCTTCCCTGCCTCTGCAGCGGGGAAGCTGCAGAAAGAGCAGATGTTGGCGTTTTCACAACAGATTTCTGAGAGTGCGGTTGCTGCTGTGATCCAGAAGATTCCCCTGCTACCACCAGTGACCTACCAAGATGAACAGTGGAGAGTGATTGATGCACTGTTTCAGGTGCTACTGTTGGCGCAGGCCAATCTGATGATGGAGTTTGAGGCGCAAGGGGTGGTTGATCACACTGAAATTGCACAACGTGCACGGCATGCGCTGGGTGATGAAGCATCCCCAACGGCACTGGCACTGCGGCTGGATCACCAGATTCAGCATATCTTGGTCGATGAGTTTCAAGATACCTCACACGGTCAGTTTGATCTGCTGAGCCAGCTGACCGCAGAGTGGTCGCATGAAGAGGCACGCACCCTGTTCTTGGTGGGAGACCCGATGCAGTCGATCTACCGCTTTCGCCATGCTGAGGTGGGGCTATTTATCAAGGCGATTGATGAAGGTGTGGGGGGCGTTCCGCTTCACTATCGGCAGTTGAGTGCCAACTTCCGCTCCGAATCTGGGGTGGTAGAGTGGGTCAACCGCTGTTTTGTTGATCTCTTTCCTAAACAGTCTGACCGCTTTAGCGGGGCGATCTCTTATGCCGCCTCGATCTCCACTCGTGATGCCACCACTTCAGACGCTGTGCTGTTGCATCCTCAACCAGTAGAGGACCGAGAGGCTGAAGCAGAGCGGGTGGTGCAGCTGGTTCAGCAGACATTAAGTGAAACCGCTACAGAGAACAAAGTGGCAATTCTGGTGCGTTCGCGTAGCCATCTAATCCAGATTACACAACAGCTCTATCGGGCGGGCGTTCTCTATCGGGCGGTAGAGATTGAGTCGCTGGGGGATCGTCCACTGATCCGAGACCTGTTGAGTTTGACCCGTGCGCTACTTCATCTGGCGGATCGGGAGGCGTGGTTGGCGCTGTTGCGTGGGCCTTGGTGTGGGTTGCCACTGCAAGAGCTGCTGCTGCTGACCGAGGGGGAGCCGCAACGCACCCTCTACGCCTTGATGAGAGAACCTGAGCGTATTGAGCGGTTGTCAGAATTGAGTCAGCAGCGCTTGAATGGGCTGAATGAAGTGGTTGCGGTGTTGATGCAGCAGCGGGGCGAACAACCGCTGGTGCGCTGGATTCAACAGGGGTGGAGAAGATTGGGTGGTGCAGCGATCTATCAGCAGTTGAGTGAGCCGGGACAGGCTGAACGCGAGGCCGATGCCTTCTTTGATCTGCTTGCTGAGATGGAGCAGGGGGGAGAGGTGATCGATCTACAGCGCTTACATCAGCGTCTGCTGCGGCAGAATCTGCGTTCGGAGGTAAACCCAGAGGAGGCGCCGCGTGTAGAGGTGATGACCATCCATAAATCTAAAGGGTTGCAGTTTGATACCGTGATTCTGCCGGGGTTGGGGCGGATGCCACGCAGCAGTGATCGTAAGTTATTGCACTGGCTGGAGGTGCCGCAGCAAGAGTTGGAGGGAGAGGCAACCATGCAGTTGTTGCTCTCTCCGGTGCGTGCGGCAGAACAGTCGGTAAAAGAGGATGCGCTGGGGCAGTATGTGCAGAAGATCGAGCAGCAGCGAGAGAAAAATGAGCTTTCACGCCTGCTCTATGTCGCCATTACCCGTGCGGAGCGTAAGGTGCATCTCCTGGGTGCAGCTAAGATCGACAGTAAGGGGGCGTTAGGTCGTCCTGCGGCACGTTCACTGCTAGAGCAGCTCTGGCCTCAACTGGAAGAGCAGTATCAGCAGCAGTTTGAGCAGACAGACCTAGATATGTTGCAGCAACAACAGGAGGGGGAAGCATGGGTTCAGCCACAACCGCAGCGCTTGAGTGCGGTTTGGCAGCTACCCTCCGCCCCTCAACCGATACAGCCACTGTCCCCGTTGCCCGAGCAGCAGAGTGTCTATCAGTGGGGCAGTAGCCGGGCCATCCATATTGGTACCGTGGTGCATGCACTGTTGCAGTGGATTGCAGAGAGCGGTGTAGAGCAGTGGGTAGGGCAGAGTCTACAGCCACTGGCAATGCGTGTAGATCAGCAGTTGCGACAGCTGGGAGTGGTCAGAGAGGAGCGGCCCGGAGCGGTTCTGCGAGTGGTGGAGGCGCTGCAAAAGGTGGTGGATGATCCACAAGGGTGCTACTTTTTAACCCAGCATGAAGAGGCGAGAAGTGAGTGGTCACTGACGGCCCAATTGGATGGGGTGCTGACTCATATTACCATTGATCGCAGCTTTATCGATGCGCAGGGGGTGCGCTGGATTATCGACTGGAAGAGCAGTAGCCACAGTGGAGGTGGGCTGGAGCAGTTTCTCGATGAGGAGGAGGTCCGCTATGGGCCGCAACTGCGTAAATATGCGGCGGTGCTAAAGAAGCTGGAGCAGCGACCTCAGAAGTTGGTGCTCTATTTTCCGATGCATCAGCAGGTGAGAGAGGTCTCTGTACTTTAAACAGGCGGACAGCTCAATTTCGAGACGTTTTGGTGGTGCCTAAGGGCAATACACTCTACAAGCAGCCCTTTGGGGCTAACCAGTTCCAAGCTAAGGTGTTGGTTTCAGAAGTACCGAGAAGGTATTGCCTTAGTCTAGAGGCTGAATAGTGTATGGAGTTTTTGTCAACTATGGTGAAGGGATGCTGGCGGAAAAGTGACCAGAACGGCCCCTGAGCCCAGCATCCATCTCTCTCACATTTAATCACAGCTAGTTTTCTTGGGGTATGAACCGTCACAGAAGATCATTATTAATGGCAGTATTACGGGATATGATTGGCCAAGCACGGAGTTATTGCTGTATATTAACAACTACTTATGGTTGTTTTTTAGATAGAACAAGCAGTCATTTAGGGCTCCTTCCCCATTGAGGGGGAAGGTTGGGATGGGAATTGGGTGATAAATCAGATGCTTAACCGACATTCTAGCCCTCCACTTGACAGGAGGAGGGGACTTGAAAGGCATAATGAGAGTTTCTGGCTCAAACCAATGAAGTCATTTTGTATGAAGTGTTACTGTCATAAAAGATAGAACACAAAGCTATTCAACCGAGGATGAGCATTATGAAAAGATGGGGGCTACTGTTACTGAGGAGAGTGGGGTTATTTTCTGCTCTATTTCCACTTGTTGTTGCTGCTGAAATTACACCTATAGTGATCGGGGGATCCCTGGGGCTAACCGGAAAGTATGAGCAACTTGCACTGATGCAGAAAAGAGGTTTTGAACTGTGGCAGCATCAGATTAATCGGCAGGGAGGGATGCTGGGGCGTCCGGTTGAGCTGATCCTCAAGGATGACCAAAGTGATAAAAAGCAGGCGATTGAGATCTATCGAAACCTGCTGGATAATAAAAAAGTTGACCTGATCTTTGCGCCTTATTCTAGTGGGCTCACTAACGCTATTATGCCCGTAGTTGAGTCGCACAATATCCCGCTTATAGCGTCTGGTGCAGCGGCTAATATGCTATGGGAGCAGGGGTACAAAAATCTGTTTGGACTCTTTCTTCCAGCAAGCCGCTATACCGTTGGTTTTCTGGAGATGATCGCTCTGAGTGGTATTACAGAAATTACAATTGTTACGGCAAATGATCTCTTCTCGCAGGCGATTGCAGATGGTGCCAGAAAGTGGGCTGAAGATTTTGGATTGACTGTAACATTCCAGAGGGATTTTCAAAAAGGGGAGCGAGATCTGCTAGCGGTTGCAACTGAAATTGCAGCCTATACACCAAAGGTATTGATTGTTTGCGGCCACTATAACGAGTCGATCGATATGCTCAAGGCACTGGAGAAGGTTGGTTACCAACCTCCGCTCTACTTTGCAACCATTGGCCCAGCACTGGAGAAATTCCAGCACCAACTAGGAGAGCAAGCAGAGGGGGTGTTCTCCTCTGTTCAGTGGAGTAGCCAGGCATTGCACCGCAAAGAGGATGGAGAGCTATTTGTTCAGCCGTTTATCGCTGAATATGGGGTAGAACCCTCCTACCATGCAGCACAAGCATATGCCGCAGGACAGGTATTGGTTGCAGCAATAGAAGAGAATCAATCGTTGGATCTTGATGCCTTACGCAAAAAACTTTCCACCTTCCATACCCTTAATGTGATCGGTCGATATGGGGTGGATGCCACAGGCCGTCAGGTCCGCCATTTTGCACTCAATAGTCAGTGGCAAAATGGAAAGTTAGAGATTGTATGGCCTGCTGAGTTAGCAACATCTCAACCACAGCTCAATATCTCACAACAGTAGGAGCGAGTAGTGATTTTAAACTACATCTCAACCACTAACTTCTCACGTAGTCTATTGGTTCGTATGACCCTGCTGGTGGGGGTTGGTGGAATGCTATTCGGCGGAGTTACACTCTATCTTATTACCCAAGTGATTGATGACTATGTCATCGAAAATATTGAGCATGATTTACTGAGAAGTAGTCGTTCAGTCTCCCAGATCTTTGATGATGCGATCGGTGTATTGATGCGGCAGGGTAAAATGGATAACAAGATTGTCGTGCGCATTGCAAAAGTGAAAAGTTACGCAAAACTGGATGACTTTTTGAGAGTCAATCAGCTCAAAGGGTGTGTAACTGACCCTCAAGGAGAGCTGCTCTTCCGCTCTAGAGAGTTGCCTCCACTACTGGTAGAGCAGTGTAGCCTGAAGGCTGATTCGAATAATAGCATTCAGACCATTGATCTTGAGCAAGAGCGATTCTTTATCTACCGTTTTACCTACAACACATGGAATAGAAGTGTGGTTTTGATGCAGAACCAAGCGGCCTACAATGCGTTAACTCAGAGGCTTTTTGATCTCAGGAACCTCATCATTGGATTGATGTTTGTGATGATTGTCATCTTAACGATTGTGCTACACCGCAATGTTGGTCGCCCAATCCAGCAGATGATTGAGGCTCTGCAGGAGAAGAGAGACCCCAACTACCGAGGTGTACTGGAGTTTGAATACCTCTCTGAGGCTTTCCATACAATGATGCAAGCGTTAGAGAAGGCCGGTCGCACAAAAGATGATTTCCTGGCATCAATGAGTCATGAGCTACGCACACCCTTAACCTCAATAATTGGCAATAGTGGACTTCTACTCGATGAAGGAAAGTGCGGTGGTGCTCAATGTCCTCACAAAGATGCTGCGACCACCTTGGATGCGATTCAGCGGGCGGGGGGAAATCAGTTAGCACTGGTGAATGATATCCTGGATATGTCGAAGATCGAGAGTGGAAAGTTTACTATTGATGAGGTCCCCTATGATCTGGCCTCTCTACTGTTTGATCTGAAACAGATGTTCTCTGTGAGGGCCGCCGACGCAGGCATCCAGTTTGTACTGGAGCAAAAGAGTAGAGAAACTCATCTATTAACGGGAGATGCCCAACGTATCTCACAAATACTGATCAACTTGATCGGCAATGCAATTAAGTTTACAGACAAAGGAGAGGTGCGGCTGACCACCTGGGTTGATTCTGAAAAACTGATTTTTCAGGTAAGGGATACTGGGATTGGGATGCCCAGAGAGACTGTGGATGCTCTTTTTCAGAGATTTCATCAGGCAGATGGCTCCATCTCTAGGCGTTTTGGTGGTAGTGGGCTCGGACTCTATATCTCGGAGAATTTGGCACACCTAATGGGAGGAGTGCTTGATGCCTCCAGTAAAGAGGGGGTGGGTTCTATCTTTGACCTGAATCCGAAATCTGTTGATTAAAGCGTGCGTTCTCACGTGAATTTGAGGCCAACTTTTTCATTAAATCACCTCAAACTCACGCAGCTGTACTAAATACGCTCTTTTATTGCACAAATAGGAATTGCTCCTATTTACGCTGTATTTTCTCTCGCAGCTACCCCTCAGCTGATGCCGATTATTTTTACCACACTCGAATATTGTCTTTTCTTTGCTGTAATCATCCATAGGCAAGCTGCTGATAGACTCGTTGAAATGCAATAAAC
>Ga0209045_1001499_pt1 | contig 20669 bp, 14 predicted proteins | sample SaaInlLV_10m_DNA_4_FD_184664 | JGI IMG/M metagenome (GOLD analysis project Ga0209045, IMG submission 184664) | Marine microbial communities from expanding oxygen minimum zones in the Saanich Inlet - Saanich Inlet SI072_LV_200m_DNA (SPAdes) (version 2) | ecosystem: Environmental > Aquatic >...
CCATCGGACCTCTGCCGTCTGACCGGGCTTTGATTCTTGCTCCCGCGAAGCGCCCGACGACTGAAGCGAAGACGCACCGCACCATCCGTTCTCTGGCCGCAGTGTCTGACGCGCCTTTCAGCCGGCCGCTCACCACCTCGAAAGGGCTGACTGGCCTCAGAGCCGGGTATCTGGAACCATACGCTGAGATTATCGGTGTGGATGCTGCCCCGGTGGACGTGGCCGTCCGCGTGACCTTCGCGCAGACTCAGTGTCCCGGGTTTACTGTTTCCCGGCAGGTGATCTCGCGTCGTGGGGTGGGCGATGCTGTGCCTGCCCTCGCAGTTGTGCCGGATGGCGTGGATGTGGATCCGGGGGATCGCGCCGTGCTTGCCGTGTGCGGCGAAGGCAAAGCGGAGCTGTTCCCCAACGGGAAGCCGAGCGGCCTGATGAGGTCGCTGATCAGAGCCCGTCTACCGGTGTTGGCCGTTGATTTGCTTGGTACGGGTGATACCCGGCGAAGTCTCACCGATGTCCCGCGTGATACGGAGGACCTACTGTTCCACGCCTTCAATCCCAGCTTGATGTCGATGCGCGTGCAGGATGTCTGCACGGCTCTTTCGGCGCTTCGGCAGAGCTGGAAACCGTCCCGGGTGACCGTGCTGGGGACAACTCTCGGGGCTCGCACGGCCGCCTTGGCGTTGCCTCTTGTTCCTGCGGTAGACCAGGCCTTTCTCGACCTAAAGGGAGTCCACGACCGTCCGCGCGATTGGGCTGATGACACCTACCATCCCTTGATCCTGGCGACCGGCGGTCTCCGGGGGGCGCTGGCCCTGACCACGACGCCCGATGTGTGCGTGACTCACGCGGATCGACAGCTTTCTGAATGGCTTGCAGGGCTGGATCGGTCAGCCGGCAGTCGGCAGACGTACCGGGGCGTCAGCATCCCTCTGTCGAGGCTTGTTGGGTGACCGTTGTGCCGGCGGGATCGGCCGTCCGGACGGGCATTGAGCAGCGGATGACATCCAGTCGACCCGTTCTGGACGTCTGTGTTGGTATGGGAAAGAAGGGCGTATGACCAGTCGGGACCGTTCATCCTCAAAGCCTCCACCGCGTGTATCGCTCTGCGGGCTCATCAGTGTGGCTGGAGTGGCGTGTGCAGTCGGCACGCTCTTCGGCTTCCTTGGGCCGTTCTACTGGTTCTTCGACCTCTTCTCCCACTTCCGGGTGCAGTATGCTCTGGGACTAGCAGTGGCAGGAGGGGTCGCGTTGTTCCGCAAGGAGTTCCAGATGGGGACGGGCTTTACCGGCCTCGCGATGCTCAATGCCGTGCTACTCGTTCCTCAGCTTGTGGCTGAGTCGCGGCCGGAGATCAACCCGATTTCCGTGATGTTCCGGGCTGTCCTGATCAACGTCAACACGCGTTCGGGAGATCCCGTCCGCGTGGGGGCATTCATCACTGAGGCCGACCCTGATGTACTCATTTTGGAGGAAGTGAACGAGAACTGGCTTGTCGAGTTGGGTGTCGCTTTGGCACCGTTCCCCTACGCGGTCGAACGGCCTCGCGAGGACAACTTCGGCATCGCGCTGTACAGCAAGTTTCCCCTGGTTGGTGAGGAGATTCGCTTCATCGGCCAGGACGAAGTCCCCTCGATCATTGCTGACGCAGAGACACCGGGCGGATGCTGCACGATCGTCGCCACGCACACCGTGCCGCCGGCGGGACCGAAGCGGAGCGCGATGCGCAATGCGCACCTGAAACGGTTGGCCGAGGAGGTAAAGAAGGAAATCTACCCTCTGCTCGTCATGGGGGACTTGAATACCACTCCGTGGTCCGTTCACTTCCGACGCCTGCGGGAGAGAACAGGGCTGCACGACAGCTCGCGAGGGCATGGGCTGTCTCCCACCTGGCCCACCTACAACCCCTTGCTCATGATTCCCATCGACCACTGCTTCCATTCAGACGAGATCACGATCATTGGTCGGTCGGTCGGTCCGCGCGTCGGTTCGGATCACTTTCCCTTGACGGTTGATATCGCCCTCGGCCCTGACACGACGGCAGGCTCGTCACTGAGGTAAGCCGTCGACTGCGTACGGCTCAGATGATCTCGCCGAAGCCTTTCCTGGCTTCCCTGACAAAGCGTGCTGCGGCTGCCTGAGACTTGCGCCCATCCGGGGCTTCGATGCCCGTGTGCGTGTCCACGCCGGCCGGGCGGACATGCAGGATGGCAGACCGGACATTCTGCGGCGTCAGTCCTCCTGCGAGGATGACGGGCAACGGGGAGAGGTCCACCAGGTGCCGGCTGGTGTCCCAGTCGTGTGTCATCCCCGTAGCTCCTTCCGCCCCTGTACGTGGATCGAACGTGTCGGTGATGAATCCGTCCACCCAGGGTGAGAGCTGGTCGATAGTCCGGGCAAGGTGACTCTCGTTCCCCGAGCGGACGACGAGGCTCTTGAGAACGAACAGGTCAGCGGCTGTCTGCCTGAGCCGCTGCAGTTCTTCTCTGGCAATTGCCCCATGCAACTGCACGTGCTTGACGCCCAGCTTCCTGCACAGGGCGGCGATTTCCGCGGATCGGTCAAGGTAGGTGATCAGGATACCCGCGCGGGTGCCGGGCAGCCCGGAGAAGATAGTCTTCGCTTCATCGTCGTTTACATCCTCTGTGTGCACCGGCAGGCGCAACGGGATCCCAAGCCAATCGAACCCTGCGGCGCAGAGCATGGAGGCCTCGGTGGAATCGAGGACACCCGCGACCTGGATGAGTGGGACGGGGAGGACTGGGCGCATTACTCACTGGACCCCGTCGAACTCGATCATCCACTTGGCCAGTTCGAGGGCGTAATCGAGCTTGGCCAGACGCACGGGCACCGGGCATCGGTTCTCACCCGGAATCTCGTAGTTAAACAGCCCATCATACCCGCTCTGCCGGAGGGCTTCCATGACTCCCGTCCACGGGACTGTCCCACGGCTGTAAGGGATCATGTGGTCATCGTGTTGGCCGAGGTTGTCCGCGACGTGAAGTGCCTTGAGCAGAGGTCCTGCCGCCCGGATGAAGTCGGGACAGTTCACTCCGTTGATGTTGGCGTGGCCCGTGTCCAAGCAGATGGCAACGTTCCCGGCTCCTACCGCCTCGATGACCCGGAGTGTCTGTTCGGCATCCTGGACCCCGCTGTCCGGCCCGAGATTTTCGAGACAGATCGTGGTGACTCCTCCTTTTGCGTATTCGGCGATCCGGCTCAGGGCATCGACGCGTCGGGCGAATACGCGTTCCTCAGACCACCCGGCTCCTTTGAGTCTCCCACCGCCCAGATGGAGAACGCCGGCTTCGATGCCGAGAGCGTTGAACAGATCGATCCAGCGGCGCATGTCTTCCTGGGCCTCGGAGAAATCAGCATCGTCGGCAGGTGCGATGTCGGCCCCCCGTCGTCCATTCATGTCTTCCGGTCGGAACCCCTTGTTGCAGAGATAAAAATGTCCTTGGGGGAAGCTGAGTCCATGGTCGTCAGCGAAGCACTTGAAGGCATCCCCGACGCGGGTTGGGTCACCCCGCTTGAGCAGATCGTGTCCGTGCTCGTCGCTGAGCTCGGCGACATCCCATCCGTGTTCCGTCAGGCACGTAACCATCTCCTCCGGGAGCATCTCGATGAGATAGCTCGTCCACATTGAGGGGCGCATCATGTCGGTCGTCTCCATAGGTTGTGACTTCACGCCTTCCCCGAACACTGCTTTGGCCGCCGGCAGGTTCTGCCACCGTGGCTTCGCTTGAGGGGTGACTGAATGTACGGGCTAAGTTGCGGTCGTCCAGACGAACTCGCAGTTTGGGGCGTCTCAAGGTAGGGTGTGGTTACGCAGTCTGGACGTCGCCGGCATCCTTCGGACTTGCTTGCCTGGCCGGTGTCGATGCGTGTCGACGAGAGGATTCGTGCTAACCTGGGAGGTTTGACCCATGGCGTGTCTAGGGCGTGGCGTTCCTGGATCAGGGCGGGGTGGGCTACTCGTCGTCTGTCTGCTGTGCGGCGCTGTTTGGCGCACTTGGGCCTGGACCCCGGTCATGGACTTGGCATTCGAGGAGGGCCGGGGCCAGTGGGTCCTGGACGCTTCGGCGAGTGAGAACCATGCCGTCCTGGGGACCAATGAACAGGAAGAAACAAGAGATCCTGCCTGGGGACAGGCACCCACTGGCCATGCCCTGACGTTCGATGGGCATGATGACGTTGTGACCGTTCCGCACACGCTTTCCCTGGTTCCAGCTGCCGGTTTGCGGGTGGCCGTGTGGTTCATGCAGACCGGTCGAACTCCGTTTGCTCGTCTGGTTGACAAGGGATCCGGCTTCGATGTGTACATTGACGACCGCGGCTTTGGGAGCTTCAGATTCCACGGGGCAGAAGCGTTCGGGATCCGGACTGACTGTGCTGTCCCATTGAACCAATGGTGTCACCTGATGGGGCAACACGACGGCAGGACGCTGTCGATCTGGTTGAACGGGGAGTGTGTTGGCAGGCGACCGTTCTCCGGGCCGCTTCCTTCGCAGCCTATGCAGACGGGGGAGCCGGTGCGCATAGGGAATGGACATGCGGCCCGGCCGTTCTGTGGCCGGATATCGCGCGTTGCCATCTGGAACTCTGGCTACGAGCCGCTACCGGTTTCGCCTCTCACTGCGGATGCGGATACGGTTGGTCTATGGTCGTTGGACGGCCTAACTTCGGGGCTGGATCGCGGCCCGCTCAGCTTGGTCTGTGAGGTCCGGGGAGCCACAGAGTGTGCGGGGCGAGTGGCCGGTGCACTCAGCTTCGCCGGGGATGACTGTGTTCGTGTGCGCCACCATTCGGGAATGGACCTGCGCGATGAGCTTGCGATCGAGTGCTGGGTCAAACAGACGGAACGTCGCCCTTACGCACGGATCTTGGAAAAATCAGAGTGGGTCTATGCGCTGTGGGTACGGAGCGACGGACGCGTTGATTTTGTCTTCAAGAACGATGACGAAGCCACGACCCACACCATTACCGACTCGGTCATCCCCCTCCAACGTTGGGTGCATCTACGGGCGGAGTTCGACGGTTTTGAAGCACTTGTGTACATCGACGGTGTGGTCGTGGGGCGCAGCCGCGTCCCGGAACAGAAGCGGCGCATCACACGATCTGATGGCGATCTCTTCATCGGGAATCGTGAGGCCGGGGACCGTGGCTTTGTCGGTGCAATCGACGATGTCCGCCTGTCCCGCATTGTGCGGCGGCCTCGACCACCGGTCCACGTGTGGGTCACGCCCGCCCCACTCGACGAAACCTGGGATATCTGGACGGAAGTCCGTGGCTCGCGCGGCAAGGTGACCATGGCGCGTGGAGCGTTGATAGATCCGGCGGACGGCCGAACGCTCCGAACTTGGACCCTCAGCGAATTCGACTACGGGCGGGGATGTCAGACGATCGATGTCCGAGATGTGTTGCCGGGCGAATACAGGATCGAGGTCGTGGGTCTTGCAGTGGATGGGGCTGAGGTCGCACGGGCAACCCACGACATCACTCGCCCGGGGCCTCCAGCCTGGTCGGGAGGCGCCACCGGAGTGACCAACGAGGTCTTGCCGCCCTGGACCCCAATGGGTGTGTCGTCCGAGGCTAGCGGCCACGCGGTGACATGCTGGGGGCGCGTATACGGTTTTGAGAAGAGCTTCCTGCCTGCTCGGATAGAGAGTCTCGGAGGAGAGCTGCTTGCCGGCCCGGCTCGCCTGGTCGTGATCGGAGACGATGGGCGTCGTCTTCCGGTAGTGGAGGAGTGCCGCGTTGCGGAGTCCGCGGACCATGCTGTCACGCTGCGAGGGAAGATCACGATCGGCTCGGGCTCCGCCCGGTTGAGGGCAACGTCGCTCACCACCATTGAGTATGACGGTATGTTGCGCACCGACCTCGAGCTGGACCCCGGTGAGTCGTGGGAACGGATCGGCGAGATTGTGCTGGAGATCCCACTGAAGCCGGCAACGGCAACGCTCATGACCCATCCCGGGCGTTGGTTTGACGACCCGACATGCGCCGGGAAGGTCCCGGAAGGAGGCTGGGGCGTGCCGGACAGCTGGTACTTGTGGGTTGGGGGGGAGCACCGTGGGCTGTGCTGGTTTGCAGAGGATCAAGCGGAGTGGGAACTGTCTGACGGGAGCCACGGCCTGAGCCTCACCCCCGGCGACGGTGAGGTGCTGCTGCGCGTCCGGTTGCGGAACGGCCCCAGCGATCGTCGATCGTTCACATGGGGGCTGATGGCCACCCCTGTCAAACCGTTGCCGAAGGGATGGCAGACACTGCGTTTCGGCGGTCCGCACACACCAGCGGACATTCACGTCCTCTGGTCAACGGTGCGGTCCAGCCAATGGCATTCGTTTCCCCTTCCTGTGGATGACACGTGGTACCGTGATCAGGTAGCCCGGGCGCATGCGGCAGGGCGACGGTTTGTGCCCTACACCAATTTCAACATGCAGAGCGACATCGGGGAGGATTGGGAGTATTGGGGGGAGACATGGTCGGCGTGCGCTGGTGAAGGGAAAGCCGCTGATGTGCTGGCGATGAACGTCGTCAACGTCCGCTGCTGTGCCGCGCTGCCTGCGTGGTGTGACTTCATCACCTGGACCTACAAGGAATTCATCGATTCGTTCGACAGCGACGGCTTCTATCTTGACAACTCCGTTCCTCACGTGTGCCGGAACGAACGGCACCCCTCTGAACACCACAATCGGCGCCACATCTTTGCAGCCCGAGAGCTCATGAAACGCTTCTACGCGATCACGAAGCAGAACGATCCCAACAACGTCATGGTCTGCCACATGTCATCACGGCCGTGTTTGCCCTTGTTGTCGTTCTGCGACGCGATCGTGGACGGAGAACAGTACGGATACCTTCTGGATGAACGCTTCGATGGCCACTACATGCCGGTCACGCCCCTGGATCGTGTGCGTGCTGAGCTGATGGCCTGGGGGTGGGGCCTGGTCCCATTCTACCTGCCCTGCAACCGTGGTCCGAATCCGTGGGACGAGAACCTGATGCGAGAGTTGATGGGGTTGCTGCTGCCCCATGGCGTACGGTTCTGGATGAGTGGGCATCCCAAGACTCTGGGGCGTGTGCTTGATGTCATTGATGGCTTCCAGCCCGATCAGGCGACGTTTCTTCCGTACTGGTCTGTACCTGCTTGGGGACGGGCGGCTCAGGAAGACGAGTTGGTCGTGTCGGGCTACCGGCGCGATGGGGAGGTCCTGCTGCTTGTGACGAATCTGAACGCTGCTGACCGCAGTGTCCGCGTTCCACTGGCTGAAGTGTTGAAAGGGCACGCGATGCCAGCCGCTGTCCGCGACCCTCTGGACGGCTTGCCGGCAGCGCTTTTGGATAGCACGGTACAGCTGAAGGTGAAGGGCAGGAATCTGCGCATCATCAGACTGGGCAGATGACCGGAGACGAACGGTGGCGAGCGGCTTGGCCTGCCGAATTGGGTGATTGACCCGGTACAGACCGGAAATGGAGGAGAAAATGCGGAAAATTGAGGATGTCGTTGTCTATCAGGATGAGAGCTTCTATGCGAGCTTTCCCTCCGTGGTGGTGTCGCCCGAAGGGCAACTTCTTCTGGCCTTCCGCCGGGCCCCGAATCGCCGGCTGTTCGGCGCCGGAGGGTACACGCATGCCGATCCGAACAGCTACCTTGTCCTGGTCCGCTCCGATGATCGGGGGCGGACGTGGTCACCGGAGCCCGAACACATCTTTGCCCATCCGCTGGGCGGCTCCCAGGATCCCTGCATGCTCATGCTGCGCAATGGCAACATCGTGCTGACCAGCTATGCCTGGACGCTCGTGCCAAATAACGAGGCGGAGAAGGCCGATCGGGCACTGCGCGTGTTCGATTCGTGGGCATTCCTCCCTTTGGGAGGGTATCTCCTCCGTTCTTGCGACCTCGGCATGTCCTGGGAAGGGCCCTTTGTCCCCCCGGAGTTTGAAGATGATACGCGTTGGATCGATTACGTGCCCAAACCCGCGCTGAACCGAGGTGCGATGGTTGAGGGCAGCGACGGACTGCTGTACTGGGCCGTCGTCCGCACGCCGAGGGAGCTCAAGCACACCATGCTTGAGCTTCTCGTTTCGGCCGACCAGGGCGCGACATGGGAGCATCGGAGCACGATTGCCCAGCACGAGACGACCGCGATCAATGAGACGTCACTCATCGAGACGGCAGATGGACAGCTCGTCGGCTTTGCCCGGACCGCCCAGTTTGGTGACCATGGTGTGATCATTCGCTCGTCCGATCGTGGAAAGACGTGGCAGTGGGAGGACTCCGGCGTTGTCGGGCACCCCTATCATGCGCTGCGTCTTCCGGATGACCGCATCTACGTGGTCTACGGCTATCGACATGAACCCTACGGCATCCGGGCACGCATCTGGGATCCGGGCTGCCGGCAGTGCGGGGAGGAGCTTGTCCTCCGGGATGACGGCTGGAACCATGATCTCGGGTATCCCTGGTCCTGTCTGGCGGGCGATGGCCAGGTGCTCAGCGTTTACTACATCAACCACAACGACGAGACGCGCTATATCGCCGGGACTCTCGTTGAGGTGTCCTGACGGCGGTCGCCACCCGACGGCCCCCATTCCTCTGTAGCACCCGGGGCGAGCGGTACATTTTGCTTTGGCGCGAGCGTCCGCTATCTTTCCGGTCCACTTCACAGGAAAGCGGCGCGTATGATCCAGGCAAGCGAGCAGGGAGAACAGACTCCGGCAGAGGAACAGGACGATCGGTTGCTCAACCCGGCCGCCCGTCCCGATGGCGAGGCGACTGCTGAGGCCGTTTCGCGATCTGCTGAGGCTGGCCCCATGGGGCAAGCTCTTGGAGGCGCGGTGGTTTCTCCTCGGGTCATTGCTGCTTGTCTGGTCGTCTTGGTTGCCGTGACCTATTGGCAGGTTCGCCACTTCGAGTACCTGAACTGGGATGACACCGGGTTTGTGCAGTTCAACCCGCATGTTCAGGGCGGGTTATCCGTCGAGGGCATCCGCTGGGCATTCTCTGCAGAGCTGTTGTTTGCCACCAGGAACTCCGACTACTGGATTCCGATCACTCACCTATCCCGTATGGTGGATGTCGAGTTGTTTGGGGCCGGCCCTTCCGGCCCGCACCTTGTCAATGCTTTGATCCACGGCTTGGCCACCGCTTTGCTCTTCTCCTTCCTGTGGCTGGCGACGGCGAAGCGTGTCCCCAGTGCTGTGTGTGCGGCCTTGTTCGCTGTGCATCCGGTGCATATCGAGTCTGTTGCCTGGATCACGGAACGGAAGGACGTCCTCGGAGGGATGTTCTGGATGGCGGGAAGCATCGCTTACGTTCAGTGGTTCAGGAAGCGAGGGTTCCTGAGGTATGCGGCAGTGTGCGCCATGTTCGTGCTGGGCCAACTCAGCAAGCCGATCTTTCTGGTCTTCCCGTGTGCACTTGTTCTGATGGACTTCTGGCCTCTGCGCCGAGTGTCTTTCCCCGAACTGCTTAACGGAGGGGGGCGGCGGAAGCTGGTGAAGCTTGTCGTGGAAAAGGCTCCCCTGTTCCTGCTCACCGTGCCCTTTGTGCTGGTTACCGTGCATGCAGCCGGCAGGTCCATCGCGACGTTGGGTCGCCTACCGTTTTCCGACCGACTGGCCCATGCCACCGTTGCCTACGCTTCCTATCTCCGGCGAGTAATCTGGCCGAGCGGCTTTTCGGCTCTTTACCCGCCGAAGCCCGTGCCCGATGCTGTTGCGGTTGTTCTCTGCGGGCTCCTCCTCCTTGCTGTCACGGCAGGGTGTTTCCGCGCTGCTCGACGAGCACCGTACTTAGCCGTTGGATGGTGTTGGTTCCTCGGCGTCCTTTTCCCCCTCATCGGACTGGTCCAGGTCGGCCCGCAACAGACCGCAGATCGTTTTCTCCACTTGCCCGCGGTTGGCATCTACATGGGACTAACCTGGCTTGGACGCGATGCATTGAGCCGGCTGCCCGGGGCGCATCGACGATTGGTTGGGGGCGTTGTGGTTGCCCTGTGCCTGGTCGGGCTAACCGTGGCGAACCAGCGTTACCTGCCGCACTGGCGCGACAGCGTTGCGGTCTGGGAACGGGCCATCGCCGTGTCACGGAGCCCCAATGGACTGGCTCACTGCAAGCTGGGCGAAGCCCTGCAGGATCGAGGTCGGATCGACGAAGCCATCCTGCACTTCCGGGAAGCGGTTGCGATCATCCCTAATCGTGATTTTGCGCACGCATCGCTGAGCGGGGCCCTGACCGAGGCTGGGCGGGGCGCGGAGGCCGTCGCTGTTCTTGAGAAAGCCGTGGGATCCGGAGCCGACTCTGTCTCCCGACGCCTCTCGCTCGGGGACGCGCTGCTGGGGGCCAACAGCCCTGCGGAGGCGGTCACCCACTATCGCGAAGCGCTCCGCCTGGAGCCTGCCAACCTTAGTGCCCACGGGAAACTCGCGGCTGCCATTTCCAGGCAGGATGGGCCGGCGGCCGCAGTCGCATATCTCGAGGAGGCCCAGGCCAAGCATGGACCGCGCTCTCCAGAGATCCTCATGGCACTTGGCGGCATCGCGCTCAGCGCCGGTAACAGCGACCGGGCCGCGGAGTGCTTCCGGGAGGTCCTTCAGGTCCGCCCGATATCTCCCACGGCTCAGGCCAATTTGGGTGATATCGCCACAGCACGCGGGCAGTTGAGTGAAGCCATTGAGTGGTATCGGCGCTCGCTACGTTCGCATCACGACCGAGTAGAGACGCATGTTAATCTTGGGGGTGCCTTGCTGCAAGCCGGGCGCGTAGAGGAAGCAATTGAGGCCTATGCGTTTGTGGTTAAGAGGCGTCCCAAATGGGCCGTGGCGCGAGGGAATTTGGGCCAGGCTTTTCTGGCTGCCGGCGAGCCCCGGGCCGCCATTGAGCAGTACGGTGCGGCACTGGAGCTTGATCCGTCCCTCACGAACATCCGCCAGGACCTCGGCGCTGCTTGTGCTCGCACTGGAGCCTTTGCCCCGGCTCGTGAGGCACTGGAGAGGGTGATCCGCGAAGCACCCTCCATGGTTGAAGCGTACGCCAATCTGGCTCTGGTCTCAGAGGCAGAGGGGGACCGGAACCAAGCTCGTCGGCTGTGGACGACTGCGCTGAGCCATCGGCCCGACTGGCCTCCCGCCCTGGCAGCCCTGAAGCGACTCGAAGACCGCGGAGCCGCAGACGGCGGCAGTGAGTAGAGCAACCGGCCTGCTGCCGGCTGCGGAGCGCGACTGTGGCGGGTTCCTTTGCCGGCACAAGCAAGAACGAGGAGACGCTCGGGATGTCAGGAGATATCGGAGACCTTCTGTTCGTTGACTGCCTTGGCAGCCCTCGCGAAATGGGACGTCAGTACGGGGAGGCGGCTCGGGAGGGGATTCTGTCTAATCGAGGGTGGTGGCAGACGGAGCGCCGGGCGGCGGAAGGGGGCGAACGCATCGCTCATTGTGGAGAGTTTTTGCGCGACACGGTCCCGGATATTCACGAGGAGTTGCTCGGGATCGCTGAGGGCAGCGGGGTCCCGTTCGGGGAAATCCTGATGTTCAACCAATGTGACGCGGGGACACGACCCGTCGGGTGTACATCCATGGCCCTGCTATCTGGATCGGATGGTCCTCTGGTCGCGAAGAACAACGATGGCTGTCTTGGGGATTCCGGGCGCTTTGTCATTCGTCGATCCAGGCCGACGCGGGGGCTTCCCATGGTGCAGGTCACGTATGCGGGGTGGGTGAGCGGCCTGGACGCAATGAATGCAGAAGGTGTGGCCACCGTGCACAGTTCGGTCGGATCGGCGTTCCCCCGCCCGCATCCCTCTCTGGATATCCGTCTGCGGGCCTATCAGGCCCTCCGGGGGTGTTCGAATACTGGGGACTTTCTTGCGGCGTTGGGGAGTAGGCCTCTCACCGGTAAGGGGTTCAATATCGTTGTGGGGGACGTGTTGGGGGACACATGCGTGGTCGAGGCAGCGGTGCCGGTGCTTGCGAGGCGGGGACGTGGTGAAACGTTTGTTTTCACCACAAACCACTACATCACGTCAGAGCTTGTGGAGGCCGACCAGCGGACGCCGGAAGGGAAGGAGATATCGGTCTATCGCCTGGGGTACCTGAAGTGGATCAAGGCTCAGTCTCAGCCGCAGACGATTTCCGAGTTGCAGGGACTGCTGCGCAGTCATGATCCCTGGGGCGTGTGTCGGCATGGCGGACCTCACAAGAGCAGGACGTTGTGGTCCATGGTTGCCCAGTGTGAGTCAGGCGAGATACTGGTTTGCGACGGGTTCCCGTGCGAGGGGGAGTACCAAAGCGTCGGGTTCTGAGAAGCTCATTCGCACACGGTTTGCACGAAGGCGTCGATCGTTTCGGGCGGCGTTCCCGGGGGAATGTCGCAACCGCTGCTGAGGATCCATGGTGATCCTGACGTCTTGGTGAGAAGACTGCGCGTCTTTGCCGCCATGTCTGCGGGAGAACCGAAGCGGAAGTCCGAACTCGGATCAAGATTCCCACGCATGACGGCCCGTCCTTGAGTCAGGGCATTGCCTTCCTCAACGGTCACTTGGTGATCGACATCGAAGAAATCGACGCCGGTGTTGACGATGTCTTCGATGATTGGCTGAATGCCGCCACAGATGTGCAGCCCGACATGGCGCCATCCCATGGCTTTGAGCTCACCGACGAGGTGTGTGTGGCGGGGGAGGACGAAGTCACGATAGAACGTGGGGGAGATAAAGTTCGGCGAGCATGTTGCTTCGCCGAGAAGGACGCCCGGCGCTCCGATCGGTGCCAGGGCCCGGGCAATCTCAAGCGCGACTTCTGTGGTGAAGTCCAGGACATCGGTCACCTGCTTCGGGGCGTCGATGAGCCCTATCAGCAGAGGCTCCACCCCGCAGAGCTGGGATGCCATAAGCAGGGGGCCGCGGAGTGTGGTGAGAACGTAGTGGGTCTCGCCGATTCCCTCCATCACCTGGCTCAGGGCCTCGGCGAACATGGGGAAACGGCCGTTTCGGGCGGGAGCCTGGGCGCTGAGGGGAGAAACGTCCAGATCGTCGGCCAGGAGGTGTTCCTCCAGGATTGTGGCAGCGTCCTCAGGCTGGCTGGTCCGTGCCCCGAGGGCTTCCGGCTCTGCCGTCACCCCCAGAGAAAGCTGCACGCCATCGTAGCCGAATCGAGTTGCCCCCGCCATCACGACATCGGCCATTGTTTCAGCGTTGCTCAGGAAGCGACCAAAGAGCGTGTCGAAGATCGGGCAAAGTCCGCTGTGCAGAATGGGGAGGGTGGGTGGGCGACTGACAGTCTGCCCGTCAAAGGCGGCTTCGACGCGTTCACGACCGGTCATCCAGCCTTCCTCCGCACGTGTCTGGTGGGCTCTGCCGTAAGCGATGCGGCGTCATTTGGAGAACCGGTAGTCCGAGTACTTCAGGGTGATCTTCTTGGGGAGCGGTAGGGCTGGGTTGTTCACGAAGACGTCCTGAATGATGATCGCTTTCTGGTGCATGAAGGGGGTCTTTCCATCCGGCGTCTTCACGGGCGCGTATGTCAGCTTGGCCCCGAGATACTTCCCCTGGTCAAACGTGAATTTGACGATTGAGAGCAGCTTCTTTTTGCGGTCAACGCGTGCCCTCACGGTCCGGATGACGAGACCGTCAAAGGCTTTCTCGTTCAGCCCCGTGACTTCCAGATCGAGGTTCTCCTCGGTGACCTTCTTGACGCTCATTTTGTCCTTCTGTTGAAGGAGGAACTCGATGGCATCGGTCACCGACTTGTGGGTCAACTGGGGGACAGCCTTACCGATCGGCGAGGCGCTGATTACTTCCATGGCCTTTTCCTCGGCGATCTGACGGAGGGCAGGAGGAATCGACCCGAGTTTGGGCTTGATCTTGGTGGCGCCATCCTTGTAACGCATCAGCAGTCCTTGAAGCTGAACCGGGACCGGGGATTGCCTGGCAATTTTGTCAGCAAACGCCTTGTTCACTTCAGGTGAGACCAGTTTCACCACGAAGTCACGCTCAAACATGGCCTGGTAACTTGCGAGAACTCCTTTGACTTCTGCCAGGGCGGCGTCCTTACTGATTTCCTGGGCGCTGGCTATGCTACAGACTGACAGCGTAACAGCGAAACTACCCAAACGAATGAGTGACCGTGTGCTCATGGCTTGCTTCCACCTTCTGTCTATGTCTTCAATCTCTGGTCAACGGAGCTGATGGCCGAGGCCCTCAGGGGTTGCGGTTTCCGCAACATCTTCACACTTTAGCCTTGCCGCGCATCTTCTCCAGCGCTGGCTGCGGCAAAGGAAAACCCGCATGGAACAATGACCTGTTCCATACGGGCGCATAGTGTGGAGACCAGCCTCTGTCAGGAACAGGAGCAGGAGCAGGGACAGCTCGTGAAGTGGGCCTTGATCTGTTCCACGATCTTCTCTGCCGTGAGGCCATACTCTTCCGCGAGGATCTGATAGGGGGCGGAGTCACCAAAGTGATCCACTCCGATCATGAGCCCGCAACGGCCGACGTACCGTTCCCAGCCGAATGTCGTGCCGGCTTCGACACTGACCCGGCGCGTGCACCCGGGGGGCAGGACAGAGTCTTTGTACGCCTGGTCTTGAGCTTCAAAGAGCTCCCAACTGGGCATGGAGACGACACGGATTTTGCAGCCGTTCGCCCGCAAGTGCTCAGCGGCGTGCTGGGCTGCCATCAGTTCGGACCCTGTCGCGATGATGATGACCTTGAAGTCGTCGTCGTCGCTGAGCACGTAGGCACCCTTGGCCAGGGCGATGGCGTCTACTTTGTCGGCCGGGATGTTTTCCACGGTTTGGCGTGTCAGGAACAGCGCGACCGGGCCATCTGCCTGAAGGGCGGCGGCCCACGCGTGAGCGACTTCGTACGACTCAGCCGGCCGGATCACCGTCATACCGGGTATGGCACGACACATGGAGATTTGCTCGACTGGCTGGTGGGTGGGGCCGTCTTCGCCGACGAAGATGGAGTCATGCGTGTAGACGAACACGCTCTGGAGACGCTGGAGTGCGGCCAGGCGCAGGACGGGCTTCATGAAGTCGGAGAATACAGCGAAGGTCGAGGTGAAGGGGATGGCCGTTCCGTAGAGCGCCAGACCGTTTCCTGCGAGTCCCATGGCGAATTCACGCACGCCGAAGTGGATGTTGCGGCCGGCACGGCAATCCACGGAGAAGTCCGCTTCTGCTTTGAGGTGCGTCTTAGTCGACGGATTCAGGTCAGCAGCGCCTCCGCAGAGGGCCGGGACCAGTTCGGCAGCGCGTTGCATAATCGAGCCACCTGAGGAACGTGTGGCCGTGTCCTTCTCCGGCACCACGGCCAGGAGCTCTTCAAGGATGTTCTCCGGCACGGCCCTGGAGGTCAACTGGTCGAGAAGAGCTGCTCGGTCCGCATTTGCGGCCTTGAGTTCGTTCAACCGGGCGTCCCAGGTGACTGCATCCGCCTGGAGGCCCGCGGTGCGTTCATCGCACAGGGCCCGGACGTCATCCGGCACGACAAAGCTCTTCTCAGGGTCAAAGCCCATGGCTTTCTTGATTTCGGCGATTTCGTCGTCGCCAAGGGGGGCACCGTGAACATCGTGGCTGCCCGCCATGTTCGGGGACCCGAAGCCGATCGTTGTCTTGCCGATGATCAGGACGGGCTTGTCGCTCGTGGCGATAGCTTCGGCGATGGCGCCTTCAATTGCTTCAGGGGCTTGCCCGTCTACGTGGATGACGTGCCAGCCGTAGGCATCGAAGCGTTTGCCGACATCTTCTGAGAATGCGAGGTCTGTGCTGCCCTCGATGGTGATTGAGTTGTCATCGTAGAAAACGACCAGGTTGTCGAGTTGGAGGTGACCGGCCAATGAGCAGGCTTCATGGCTCCCACCTTCCATCATGCAACCATCGCCGGAGATGACGAAGATGCGCTGATCGAAGAGGCCCGTGTCGTCCATCCGTGCGGCCAGCTGTTTGGCACCGATTGCCATGCCAACGGCGGTTGCGAGGCCAGTGGTCAGCGGGCCAGTTGTGACTTCAACGCCAGGGGTGTGCCCGACTTCAGGATGTCCGGGTGTCTTGCTTTTCCATTGGCGGAACTGCGCCAGGTCATCGGCGGAGACGTCGAAGTTGAAGAGGTGGAGCAGAGAGTATGCAAGCATGGATCCGTGGCCGGCTGAGAGGACGAACCGGTCCCGTCCGAGCCAGTCGGGTCTACTCGGGTCAAAACGGAGAAAGTTGTGCCACAGAGTGAAGGCGTAATCGGCGCATCCCATGGGCATGCCCGGGTGCCCGGAGTTTGCCTTCTGTACGCCATCAGCCGACAGGATACGGACCGTATTGACGGCCTTCTTGAACGTCGCATCAATTGCCATTTCGTGCTTTCCTTCAGAGTCCTTTGTGGGGTTGATATGCACCTGCGTGTCGATCTTAACCCTCCGGGGGGCGCTGACGCAGGTATGCCTCAATGAACTGGTCGAGGTCTCCATCAAGAACCGCGTTCACGTTGCTTGTCTCGGTATCGGTGCGTAGGTCTTTGACCATCTGGTAGGGCTGTAGGACATAGGATCGGATCTGGTTGCCCCAGGCGTTGTCCGTCTTCTCGCCGTATTCAGCCGCTCGTTCTGCGTTTCGCTTCGTCTCTTCCCGTTCGTAGAGCCGAGCTTTGAGGACCTTCATTGCGGTCGCCCGGTTCTTGTGCTGAGAGCGTTCGTTCTGGCAGGTCACCACGAGGTTCGTCGGAAGGTGAGTGATTCGGACGGCGCTATCCGTTTTGTTCACGTGCTGCCCGCCGGCTCCGCTCGCCCGGTACGTGTCAATGCGCAGGTCGGCCTCGTTGATCTCGATATCGATATCGTCGGCGATTTCCGGTACGACATCGACCGCAGCGAAGGAGGTGTGCCGACGCTTGTTGGCGTCGAACGGCGAGATCCGGACCAATCGGTGAACGCCGCGTTCGGCCTTCAGGTATCCGTAGGCGAATTCTCCACTGACGATGAGGGTGGCGCTCTTTATCCCTGCTTCTTCGCCCGGTTGCCGATCGATCACCTCGCAGGAGAAGCCCCGATGCTCGATCCAGCGACTGTACATGCGCAACAGCATCCCGGCCCAGTCGCAGGATTCTGTTCCGCCGGCTCCCGCATGAACGCCCAAAATCGCGTTGCTGCCGTCCCTTTTTCCGGACAGGAAGCTCATGAATTCGAGTTTCTCAAGTGCCTCGACGAGTCGTTCACCCGTTCCATCGGCCTCGGCCAGCAGTTCGGACTCTTCACCATCCATTTCAGCCAATTCGCCGAGGACGGCAAAGTCCTCAATCTGTCGTCCAACGTTGGCGAACGGGGTAAGGATGGTCTTGAGCGCACTGACTCTGGTCACGGTCTTCTGGGCCTCTTCGCGTCGGTCCCAGAAAGAGCCATCGGTCATCTTTTCCTCGAGTCCAGCCAGTTCGTCTGTTTTGGCCTGGACGTCAAAGGAACCCCCTCAAGTGATCCAGGCGCTGACGCACCTCTTTCACTTTGGTGTTGAGTTCTTCTTGTGTCATCGCTCTTGTTCCCAGTCGTTGGAGCCAGTCCGGGCGGGGACTCAGGCTCAGTTCGCGGTCAACTGCGGTGTTGTCGTCCGGAGTGTGTCTATACGGGGGGGGACGACGCGACTCGTACTATACCCCGAATTCGGCAGCCAGGAATCGCATTCCGGGGTGCAAAGGCTATTTTGACACGCATTTCCTGACACCTGGATGTCAACCTTTGCCGACCAGATTACGGGAGAGCTTTCCACAAGTCTCCTTCCCCAGTCCATGTGTCCCGAGCCGGACCGTATACCAAAGTACAACGACTTCCCGCTACCAGAGGAGATTTGAAGATGCGTCTCAGTGCTGTCGTCACGATGGCTGTTGCCGCTGTCCTGGGAGCCCCGGGTACAGTGCGAGTACATGCCAGATCCTACAATGATGCCGTGATGGCAGTCGTCGGTGATCGCGTGATCACGTTTTTCGACTTGCGCCGTGAGACGGGCATGGCCGAACAACAGTTGCGCAAGAAGTTCTCCGGCAAAGAGCTGGAAGAGAAGGTGCTTGGGCTGCGTCGGACTGTGGCGAACCAGTTGGTGGATAACGAGCTCGTATTCGCGGAGTTCGGTGAGCTTGAGGCAAAGGTCCCGCACGCTCTCGTGCAGGAGCGCCTGGACAGCTACATCCGGACGCAATCCGGTGGGAACCGGGTCAAGTTTGAGGAAGAGCTCTTTGCCCAGGGGATGACGGTCGCCGAAGTGGAAGAGAGTCTGAGTCGGCGTCTCGCGGTCGATCTTCTTCTTCAGCAGATGGTCTACCGAAGCGTCCGGATCAGTCCTGAAGACATCTCGGCTTATTACCATCAGCACGGCGCTGAGTTCAGGAAGAACGAGCGCCTGCAATTGCAGATTCTGATGCTCAAACCGGATGGCCGTTATCGGGGGAAGGTGTCGGAGACGGTTGCCATGGTCCGCGGGAAGCTGGCTCAGGGGAGCACATTCGAGGACCTTGTTCGGGAGTACTCGGAAGACAGCACGGCCGCCAAAGGGGGATACCTCGATTGGGTTGATGGTGAAAAGGCGAATGCCAAGTTCAAGGATCTTGTTTCAGGATTGTCGGCCGGCGATGTCGCTCCCGCCATTCTCGAACTTGCCGGGAATACGTATGTTGTCCGCCTTGCCGGATATGAAGCGGGTGGCTCCCACTCGCTCGATGGGAATGTGTACAAGGCCATTGAGAGAAAGCTCCGGCGGGTTGAGGAGTCTCGGCGCTACCGCGAATTCATCGACAAGCTCAAGGGCAAGCACTTTTACCGCACGTTCTTCTGATGGAACCCTCCCCGCCTCAGATCTCTAGTTTCCTCTTCGATACGCATTTCCATATTGATGCCGACGAGGACCATACTGCCTTGTTCGAGCGTGCCCGGGCGGCCGGCGTCAAGCATCTACTGGTTGCGGCCACAACGTTTGAAGACGCCGGCATGACTCAGCGTGTTGTTGCCCCTGAGCGGGACGTTGTCACTACCGTGGGTGTTCATCCCCACGAAGCCAGGTCGGTGACCGAAGGCTACGATGCATTTCGGGAGCTCGCACAGCACCCAAAGGTGGTCGCGATCGGCGAGATTGGGCTGGATTACCACTACGACCACTCCCCGCGAGACAAACAGCGCCAGGTCTTCGCAGGCTTCCTGGCATTGGCCGTCGAGCTTCAGTTGCCGGCTATCGTGCACTGTCGGGAAGCGTTCGAGGACTGCATAGCAATTCTTGCGGACAGTCTGCCTTCGGGGCACCCGTTCGAGGTGCACAGTTTCACAGGCACACCTGCCGAAGCCGAGATCGTGCTTGGTATGGGGGGCATGCTGTCGTTCAACGGCATGGTCACATTCAAACGGGCCGACAACATCCGCGAGACGCTTCGAGTGGTTCCTCTTGAGCGTCTTCTGCTGGAGACAGATGCGCCATTTCTGGCGCCAGTGCCTTACCGCGGCAAACGTAACGAGCCGGCCCTGATCCCTTTCATCGCGGCAACTGTGGCTGATGTGCTTGGGAGGGATGTGGAGCACATCGCTGCCACGACGACCCGAAACGGCCTGGACTTTTTCGGGCTCCGGTCTGCCACGGCTGAGGGCTGACCCCTCTGTCCGCCCCTGGGTGGTACTTGCGCTTCTGCCCAATCTTCCTGTATCCATGGTACTTCGTTCTGGAGCGCGCGCATGAGTGGTGGGACTGGTCAGTACCGTTTCCGGTTGACTTGGGAGACTACGGTCACCTCAGGGCATGTCCACAACTCGGTGGTCTTCCGCAGACCAAGAGGGGGTGTCCTCCAAACTGGGTGCAATTGCCTGTTTCCAACCGTTGAACGGTGAACCTGCTAACTGTGAACCCCGTCGCGAAACGCGTTTCGCGGCGGTTCTAGCCCTGGTCAGACTTCGACTTCGGCCGGGCAGATTACTGTGGGGTCCAGTTTGGTGTGGCGTTCGGGGAGCGAGACGGCGGCCGCTCTCCAGCCATGGTGACGGAGAGCGCCTTGGAACGGTGGATCTCCAGCCGGCTTACCGATGATACGGATATGGCGCGGGTCGAAAGATGGGGGAATCTCGATTCGTTCTCCGTCGGCTTCGGAGCGAATGGGCTCGACGCAGAAGTGCTCCTTGAGGACACTGCGGCACCCCGCATGGATCTGGCGGACGGCTGCGCCGATCTGGGCATCCTGGTAGGCATCGATATCCTCGAGCAGGAAGTCCACCAGGCGACCCTCGCGCTGGAGCAACGCGAGCGTGTAGGTTGCGTCATCGTGGGCGTCCTGCGTGGGTTGGGGAGCAGGTTCAGGCAGCGCCTTCCGAACAGCTTCATCCTGTTCCTTCGTCACCTCCAGCCACTTCTCCGCCAGATCCCTGGATCCGAGGATCTGCCAAAACGCTTTCCAAGCTGTCCCAAGTCCCATCCTGCCTGTCTCCCGTTTAGTTCAAGGCGCATTGCCGTGTACGAGCTCGCGCTGAAGCCGGCGTTGTGCTCTCGTCGCGTCAGTCACCCATTCGATTCGCCCGGACGTCCACATCCCGAGGGGACGGCGTCCTGCGTTCTAGTGCCAAGCTGCGTAAGTCAGTGTACGCCCTGACGAGGACGGCTCCGGGATGAGAGGAGCCCCGCCGGGCAAGAGGCGATGCCGTAGCATCGTCGTTTCCCGGCGGGGCGG
>Ga0209045_1001502_pt1 | contig 20637 bp, 32 predicted proteins | sample SaaInlLV_10m_DNA_4_FD_184664 | JGI IMG/M metagenome (GOLD analysis project Ga0209045, IMG submission 184664) | Marine microbial communities from expanding oxygen minimum zones in the Saanich Inlet - Saanich Inlet SI072_LV_200m_DNA (SPAdes) (version 2) | ecosystem: Environmental > Aquatic >...
TTCAAAAAGGAGTTGAGATGATTGAACAAATGAACGGAATGAAGATGATCGAAAATATACACCTGACTGTTGAAGATGGCAAAACACTAAAGTATGTTAATCGTTCCTTGAAAGAGAGATTGTTTACGAAACTATACGAACGCTATTATTCTCCGCTCACAAAAAGAAAACTAATATCTGTTATAAGGCATAAGCCTAACCCTGATGTTTATGTAATGGGCGATAGGGTTTTAGGTCATCCAGAAACCCTTAGAGCACTAAAAAGAAAACTCGATTTGACAAAGGCTAGAAAAAATGTATAATGTAATCAGTCGGCGCAATGTTGCCGAGCGGTAGGTAGCCGCAAGCCATAGAAACAAGTATAACCAGACCTATTTTTTTCGTAGTCTGCGTCTCCCGTTTTACTTGTTTCAGGGCTACCCAGACACAGATTACGAAAAGAACGGGTCTTTTTATTATCAAATAAAGGAGAAGAGATGACACACGGAGCAGAAAAATACGAAATTCCAGAAGGTAAGTTTTGCGAAGTTCAATCTAATCAGGACTTGAAAGAATGCGATCACCTTGAAGCAGATGGGAACTCATATCACGGACATTTCCATAAATACAACAGGCGCGTATTTGCAAACAACATTGATCATCTGCTAAAGAAATGTAATGAGTGTTTGGGCTTCTGCACCTGCCTTGCGCCCAAGTTGAAAGATGGCGTGTGCGACGAGTGCGGGTTGGTGCGGCAGATTAGCACGTTAGGTAAATAACTATAGAGTAGTTAGTTCAATGGTAGAACAGTCACGCTTCGGTGTGAAAGGATGCCGTTCGATTCGGTAACCGCCCATAAAAATAGGGGAAGGGGCCAAGGGCTACAACGTAATAGCGCAGATGGGATCGGGCGCGAAGGCTTCATAGCAAGGACAAAGCTGGGTTGACCAGCAGGGCGAACACCGATCCCCACTGTTACAGATAAGTTCACCGCTGCGGTGCATCCCAGAATTATTGCCAGCGACAAAGCCGAAGAACAGGCTGGCGGGTAGGAATTCCCTAACAGGAATACCAGGAAAACCCAAATGTGGAGATTCGCAATCTTAATCGCACCTCTTCTAAGGATTAGCCATCCACTCGCTTTCTAAAACTTCCCTAATAGGAAGTGATTACCTAAACCCTAATAGGTTTAGAAAGAAAAAGAGAGAAGTGCCAGAGCCGCTCTGGGATAATTGCATCAAAAATTAAGTACTACCTACTAAAAACCTAAACTACTAAAAGAATGGTAGTTGGTGTATCTAAGGAGAGAAAGATGAAAGACGATTTTATAGAGTGGAAAGTAGAAGCACTGTATTGGAAGAAGAAAGCCAAATTATATATTGATAGGCTTGCTGCTATTTTAGAGCAAGAAAGCTCTTGGATTTCAGTAGAAGATCGATTGCCGGAAGTGGGAAAGCCTGTTCTTGCTATAACCAAAGGTGGAACTATGGATGTGCTGTGTTTAGGATATTGGGATGACGACAGCCAAAAACCCGATACGTGGTATTTAGCATTTAGGCAACAGCACTCGAACGGTAACGTTACCCACTGGATGCCGTTACCAACGTTACCTTCGTAACCCACCCCTGATGACATCCGTCATTACCCTGTTGGTTAGTGGTGGTGTAGGATTAGAGAAAAGGAGAGTTGAGAATGAAACCAATGTATAAAGCTAAGCAAATTTTACGACACATCATACATATTGATATGAGTTGTATACTGAAATCCAGTTAGCAAGAAACGAGGCCTTGAAGGAGCAAGAATGACGCAATCAAACCAGAGATGGAAAAAAAGAGTTGAAAAGTCATTCGACAGTGTATTTAGTGATTTCAATATCCGTGAATTTCTTTCTAGTAAAAGAATTTCTGATGAATTTATGCACTCGCTTATTCTTGCCCTAGAGCCTGAGTTTGCAAAGCCGAAGCGCGTAGGGGATGATACCCTTGATCTTCTTGGATATAACAACCCTGAACTAAACGCAAAGTTGAAAGCAGAAAGTGACATGTGCGAACGGGTAGAAGCGGCGTTGAAGATTGCTCCGGCGTGGGATAGCAAAAAAGACCCCTGGGGCGGCTATCACATAAAGTTAGTGGCTAAAGAGAAAGAGACAGGCTTCACTATCGAGCAATTCGTGAAGTGGTGGAACTCGGACGATTTCAGAAAAAAGCAAGGTATTTGGCTGAACCCTGAGAAGATAGATCGTTTCTGGCCTACAGCGATGAGCGAAACAGATACGCTCGGTTCTGTAGAGAAACAAGAACCTACTGAATTTCAGAAAGTAAAAGATTGGACACCCGCGCCAAAAAGGAAATAACTCATGGAGCTATTCAACATTGAAGCAGAAGAAGCCGTAGTAGGCGCGGTGCTGTATAACGCGGACGCTTATCTTGATGCAGCGGATATTGTAAATCCTGTTGATTTCAAAGAAGAAAGATATAACTGGTTGTGGGTTGCCTATAAATCGCTTCATTCAAAGAATATTCCCATTGACATGATAACGGTAGGGAACGAGTTGAATAGTAAGTTTGAAGCGTTTGGCGGCCAAGCGGCATTAACTGGGTTGATGGCTCGCGCGGCGGGGGTAGACACATTCAACATTAAAAACCACGCAGAAGTGGTCAAGGCTTGTGCTATCCGCAGGCACGTTCGCAATGCGGCGAATGAGCTTCTAAATATCTCAGAACATAGCGAAGATAGCGAGTTGATAAATGATACTGTTGCTTCTGTTGAGAAGGTTGTAAACAGATCAGAGCGTACAGAGATTTCGACTTTTAAAGATATTGTTTCTTCTTCCTATGATGAGATAGCAGAAAATAGCAGGAAATCAGACGAAGAGCTTGTTAATGTTTCTACAGGTCACAAAGACCTTGACAAACTGCTGATTGGATACCAGAGGTCAGACTTGATTGTCGTGGCTGGTCGCCCTGGTACTGGTAAGTCGGCTTTCTTGATGGATGAAGTAAGAACGGCTGGAATAGACGCAAAAAAGAATGTAGCTGTATTTTCTGCAGAGATGTCAAAGAAGCAACTTGTAAACCGTCTTATTTCTCAAATGACGGGTATAGAAGGGCAACGACTGAGAACTGGAAGGCTTAGAGATGATGAGTGGCCTAAGTTTACACATGCTATAGGCGAGATTGAAAACTCAAATATATTTATAGATGACACGGGTGGCATTACGCCATTACAGATGAGAACGAAATGCAAAAGGCTTCACATGCTTTACGGGCTTGACTTGATTGTTATGGATTACCTGCAACTTATGACCGCCGAAGGAAAGAAAAATAACAGGGTTGAAGAAGTTTCCCATATTTCAAGGCAGTTGAAGATATTGGCAAGAGAGATTGATGTTCCCGTATTGACCGCCGCACAGTTGTCAAGAGCGGTTGAGCAGAGAGCGAGTAAAAGACCCGTTTTATCTGACCTTAGAGAAAGTGGCTCTATTGAGCAAGATGCAGACATTGTAATGTTTGTTTTCACCCCCGATGAAATTACGAACGAGCGCGAGTTGATCGTGGCGAAACACAGAAGCGGTCCAACGGGGTCAGTTGATTTAGTATGGATGCCGAACACAACCACATTCAAGGACGCGACAAAAAGGAAGGTCAGTTTTGGAGTCTAAAATGAAAATCTTCGTAAAAGTTGAAGTGCCTGATGGCGAATATTGCAACCCTGAAAAGAGGGCGTGTCGCCAAGTAAGGCAAGTTGGTGGAAATAAAAATGTTCATTATTGTAGTTTGTCTTCGTTGGTTTTGAATGTTTATAAAGATAAGTGGCGTAAAACGCTTGAGTGCCTAGCCGATCCATCCGCGCTACCTTGCGGCCACCATCCAGACGCTTTGATGAATGGAGATTTTAACGATGGTGAAGAGTGGTGTGCGGCGTGCGAAGGGGAAGGGCGGACGAGGTGGTCTTAGAATGAAATGCCCCCATTGCGGCACAGATATGAACACGAACCCCGTAGACGAAGCGCGCGGATCGAAGCTGGTAAGCTGCCCGAACAACTGCGAAGCGAAAAGGTATGAAGTAAAGGAGAATGAAGGATGAGTTTTTGTATAGCAAATTGGAATTACGCAGGAACGCAAAAATTTATATCTCATAAATTGAAAGATGATGAAGAGACTACTCTTTGCGGATTGAAATGGTCGAAACTGCGTGGTGATTGGCAAATTTTTTATTATCCTTATCCGTCTTGCAAAAAGTGTTCTTGCAAACCCGCTGATGACGTGACAAATAACGAAACTAACGTAACAAATGTCATCTTGAACTAGCCGTATCGGTAGTGTAGAATAGTGTTACACAGGCGGTCACATGACCACTAAACAGGGTCAGCCGCCTGTGTAAGGAGAGAGTATGAGAACAAACAAAAACGCACGCGGCATGATTAGGCCATCAGAGATTGGTGCGGACACTCATTCAATGGTTGCTGCTGAGAAAAACGAGTTTTATGAGCTTCTCACTTGCGTATATCAGGTTGACCCAATCTATCAACCACTACCTTTCGGATTTTGGCTTTCTAGCGAGAGCAAGAATGCAATTCGTGACATGAAAGGGATTGTTAGTAGCGGCAATCCTAACAGCGAAGAAGGAAAGGCGATCATCTCGGAAGCAAAAGAGATAAAAGAGCACATGTGGCGCAATCAGGCAGCACAATTTTGCGCTTGCCCCGATGAAGCACACACTGGTTTGACGACTAGCCCGCCGCTTTGCGAACACTGTGAAGCGCAATAGCTTGACGAAATTTTAGACTTTTAGCACACACAACGCTACCAAGCGCGTCCCTGAGATGGGCGAGAGCGTGAAGTGGCTAAATAAAAATATCATGACAGGCTTCTGTAAGTTTACTGTTGACTCTCAAAGCCTATGATAAAAATCATGCTGCTGTGTTGGTTGGTGCAATGACGGCACAAGCGGTATGAATTCGGCGGCGGCGCATAAGCGCATGGACGATAAAGGCAGCACCCGCACCACAAGGGAAAGGCTGTTTGAAGTGAGTGGTTTCGCCAAATAATATTCCCGATGGGATGTTTTGGTCGCCGAAACGCAGTGCTACGGTGCGTAATCCGTAGCGACACGGGGCGGGTAGATATACCCACATGGTTAAAGCAGCAGCGAGCGGTTCGAATCCGCAAGCCCCACAAGAACAGCATAAATCAATTCGGAGTGCGCGTGTGCCCTCCTCCTGCACGCGGTCGGTGTCGAAACCGTCCTGCTCTCTTTGTAAAACTAAGAAAGGAAGGTGAAACGAAAAGATATACAACGAATCGCAATGACCACAATTCTTATCAAAATTATTCAATGAGGTACAAAATGATTACAGCACCAAAAGACGCAAAACAAATTAATCCTGCCGCAAGAGATGACGGTATCCAGCTTCCTTTTTATGCACCTGTTATTTATTGGCGCAATGGAAACAAAGCCTTATCCCAAGTTGGCGGCGTAGGCCATTTTGGGGGATGGGAAAGTCAAGACTTTGATGCAGCATTTTCAGAGCGTGGCGGTCTTCCAAGTGGTTTTAATGTAGAGGAAAGATTTTTCGGAAATGTTTGGGCTTCTCGGAGTATTTTGTTCGTTCCGGTAAGTGCTAGATTTCGATGGATTGAAGCAGATAACAAATCTCACAATCAGGTTCTTGTTGTTCTTGCTACACAGGAAAACAAAGAAATCAAAGAAATCAAAGAGTGGGGGACAGCGGTATTGTCCTACAAGGGCAAGAGCACAAAAGATAAATTCGAGAAGGCCACAAAAGATTGGGACAAAGAAACGCGACAGCTTCGCATTGACTTAGCTGGTGGGATGCCAGCGTGGTATTTCTATAGATTGGTTGGAACTTTTGGCGAGTTTGTGGAAATTGAAGTAGGCACAAAGCCAAAGTCAAGCATGATAACGCCTATGTCGCTCTATGTTCCTGAAATGTCACAGACTGTCATTGAAAAATCTTATGTTGGCGATGATTTGTATACTCGAATGAGTGAATTGCATGAATCCGCAAAAGAGTGGGCTAACGATAGCCGCTGGAAAGGTAACGAAGAAAATTTGCTTGAAAAAGCGCCTGTAGTTGGTGAGTTAGGTGGTGTATACAATCAAGCAGAGGAAATCAGTGGTGATTTAAGTGTTGATGAAGCTTTCCCGCCCGAATCAGACCCATTTGCATAAGGTAATAGTTACTTCCCCCGCGTCAATCAGGCGCGGGGGAGATGTCATAAGGTATTCAAGCTGTATGCCTAAAAAAACCACGAAAGAAATAGACAACAGAACACTAAGCCAAGCTGTCAAAGACCCTTATGTCAGATTTGCGGCGGCCGTCCTTGGCCAAGCTGCGAAAGATGCAATGCGTGGAGATAGGAGCGCGGCTGAGTGGTTGTTGTCAGATCAGGCATTATTTTATTCTGAGTGTGTCGGGTTTTCTCATCGGAATATTGAGCGATGGGTAAAAGGAAGGGAATATGCCAAGCAGAAAATTTATTATTGAAGGTGAGTTTACATCGTTGAATGAGTACATAAACACCGAGAGAATTAGTAAGTTTGCGGCTGCTGCAACGAAAAGAAATGAGACCGAACTCGTGGTGATGTTTCTCTCAAGAGAAAACCCATTGCCTGATGATTGCTATCCACTAAAGCCACGCTTTGATTTTTACACAAAGGATGCTAGGAAGGACGCGGATAACGTAGACTTTGCACGAAAGTTTATTCTTGATGGAATGGTCAAGGCTGGAATATTGGTAGATGATCGGCGCAAGTTCATTGTTGGCTTTGACATAAATTTATACGTTGACAAGAACAACCCACGAGTTGAAATAACCTTCACGTGGTAAAATCGTTTACAAGCCCCGCCTAATGGGTTTTTCGTCAGTGTCAAATCAAATATGGCGGGGCTGTAATAAATCGTTTTGAAATATTAAAAATGTGATGTACATTCCGCATATCACCTAGTTAGCTGTCACATATTCAAAATATCGTAAAGGAGAAAAGATGTTTGTAAAATTCACAGTTGAAATTTCAGAAGAAAGATTTTCTTATCAAGGCAAAAGAGTTGAATCTGAAACTCAAATAGAAGTTACTAGAGAAGTTCTTGACAATCTCAATACTGGGAACATTCTTGACGGGCTTACAAAGTCTGCTTTGAAGGCGTTTGATGAGCAAGAGCCAGAAGAAGCCAGCTAACCCCAAATAAAGCTGACCTATGGTGGGCGGGCGAGTTTTTAGTCCGTAAATCATAACCACCATAGGCAGCTTATTCAATTGTTAGAAGGCTACCCTGGGAGAAACAATGAATAATCCAGTACAGGAAATGATTAACCACTTTTGTGTGACGGTCGATTTTGAACCAACGCCTGAGATTATGGCGCAGCTTGGAATGTTTGCTTGTGGTTATGCAGACGGTTATAGCGATGCCACACGAGCCGCCGAACTTGGCTTGCAAAATGACCCGGCTTCCGCTGTGCTCCAGCCTGCTGAGTCTTGCAAGAAATCGTAATAGTAAACAGCAACCCGGTGCTAACACGCCGGGCATTTGAAGCAAACGTTGGGCGGCTTAACTGTCGTCAAAGTTAAAGGAGAAAAAATGCCATTAGAATATATGCGCCAAAGTCCACCAGATGAAGACGAGGGTTTTGAATGCCACGTCTGCCATGATGATTATTCGGTAAACGCAGAGCATGTTCATATACGAAATCATAAAAAGGAAGAGATTTATTTTTGTTTTGGTTGTGCTGCGCTGATCCATGAACAAGTGAAAAAGGGCAGGTCAAATCCGTACAGCCATTTTTACTCTGGTTACGCAACAATAGCAGCTCTCAGGGAAGATATTGCCGCACTTAATGCCTATATAAAAAGAAGCCGCCCAACCCCCGTTGTAGCGGACGAGTGCAAAGAGTGCGGCTTGCCAAAGTTTTTCGTCTGCATAAACGATGCGTGCGCAGAGCAGTATAGGTAACTCGCCGCTAAACCTGAATAACCTTCACGTGGTAAAATCGTTTACAAGCCCCGCCTAATTGGTTTTTCGTAGTGTGTCAAATCAAATATGGCGGGGCTGTAATAAATCGTTTTGAAATATTAAAAAGGTAATGATGGCTATAAGCCCGCAAACCGCTGATGCAACCGTTGGGCAGCTTAATATGACAATAAAAATTATGCACAAAAACAAAGTCCATTATACGGGAGAGAGTTACAATGACCCGCTAATTCAAGAAGCAGCGGGTCGGATAGCTTACGAATGGCAAGTGTTTGGCGAATCGCTCTATTGGATTGATTGGGGCAGCCCAACATCCACTGCAAGCGACACGGCTTGCGCCTGTGGGTATCGTGGGCAGAAATTATCAGCAATCTCGGCGTGTCCAAGTTGCGGTTATCAGCCGCCGTGCGCCTGAGTTATACCGTTGGGCGGCACGTTGCTGTCCGAGAACAGGATAAAAATTATGTTTCATTTGACCACATATCTGTTTGTCGATGAAGATGACAACATTATCGAAGAAAAAGAATTTAGCAGCGAAACCGCAGCGGAGAAGCACGGTCTTCATTTGATGAATGCTCACAATAAAGTTATTGGTGTTTATAAAGAAGTTGTAATTCTTGATCCCATTTTTATGGCGGGGCTGTAATAAAAAGGAGTTAGCATGGTACAGGAAAACATTTTCGATATTGGCAGGAAATGGTTATCAAGTTTGTTTTTTCGTTTTTTTCTCAGAATTAACAATTTAGAAGATACGCAATATTTTGCAGAAATAGAAACAGATTGTCTTGACAGATTTCCTTGTTCTTGCTTTGATTGTGGCGATGGTTTGATGAAGTGGAATAAAGATTGCCCAATGTGCGGGGAAATAAGGCAGTCACTAGACAGACAAAGAAAACGAAGGAGTTTATAATGAGCATTACAGATCATGCACTAAATCAACTTGCAGACGACTTGCAAGCGATCACAGACAGAGTGCGCGGGGCGATAAGCGGGGAAGTGCCTAGTGTTATTATAGGTGTTGTCTCAGATGGTAGACCAAATCTTAGAATTAGAACAGACCCGACTACTGAGTTTGAAAATGTGTTAGGGGAACACTCTGCAAAAGCAGTTATCAAAATTGTAGATATAATTGAAGTGGAAGGTGCGGATGACACTTGGGCAAAGTTTGAATACGAGGGTGGTTATGCTTACTCTGCCATTGAGTATAACGGACAGACTTACATTGACATTCAAGGGGTCGCACCGCCTGAGCTGCCCGTGTGGCTACCAGACCCGAATCGACTTGCGCAGCTATTCTATACTCGCGATGGTGGTTTTAGAAAAGTAAAAGTTTACAGGGATAGTCAAGGAAAGGTTTTAGATCACGACGCTTATGAGTCTGCGATATTTATAGGCGACAGGATAGAGGGGAATTATCTACACATCGTTACAGAGAACACGAAGGAAAGCTTTGGATGGATTGACTACACAGAGAACGGGATGATAGATCATTCTCAAATACCAGAAGAAGTACTAAATTCTCTATGTCCTCCTGCCCCTGAATTCCCACTTGAAATTGCGCGAACTGTCACCGCGCCTAGCGAACTAGACAAAACATATTGGCACATCGAGCTTGACGAAAATAAACCCTATAACTTCCCAGTACCGAATACAATCCCTCTATGGAAGGACAAAGGCGAAACCCCCGGATTTTCCCAAGTGCCCGACAAGTGGCAATGGTTTATCTTTGACGCTATAAAAATGTCCTTCCCAGGGCAAAGCATTTTGTTTTATGTTTCAGTTTATGCATACTTTATTCGAGATAATGGATTTTATACAGACGGACACGATAAGGACGATAAAAGGGATGTAATACTAGGCAGAAATCCAAACGCAGAAAACTACTGGATAAAATGGAGTTTGACTACCAGAGGGAATGTCCTACAGGCGTATCACAAAAACGGGGCTGATATTTATCTCGATGGCTTCGACATTTCACAAGACCCGCCAAGCATTTTTGATACTTTTCATAATGATACTTTGTGGCATTACGAAACGCAGGTTTATCCAGATATATTGGATAATGGATTTAATAAAGCCACTCACTCACCCCCGAAAGTAGCAGGGGATAAAATAGGGATAAAGGCTATTCCTATTTTTAGAACTGGCTTTGCTGTAGATAAGAACGAAATCGGGGCGGTAGAAGTGCAGGCAGGGCAAGTATGTCCCGTTGTGAATTTGGAGCGGGATCAGGAATAATAAAAAAATGAAGCACTATCACAAAAACCCACGCAAGATAACAAAATCACAAGCGCAAGCACTAAAGCGGGATTTGCGCGTTTATGGCGATTTGTCAGGTATTATTCACAACGTCAGAACGGATGAGCTTATAGGCGGAAACCAACGATCGGAAGCAATAGAAGGAATTATCAGCGGTATCTTGCAACCCGTTATCGTCAAGGAATATGATGAGCCAACGGAAGCAGGTACGCTTGCAATCGGCTTCTACGAGTGGCACGGTGAACAGTATTCTTACCGCCGCGTGGATTGGGACGAGAAGACGGCAGAGCTGGCTAACTTGATAGCAAACAAAGCGGGCGGGTTTTGGGATTGGGATATTCTAGCGAATGATTTTGAAGTAGAAACGCTTTTTGATGCGGGGTTTAGTGAAGATGAATTACTAGGAAATGATTTTGATTTAGGTCTTGACGAAAGCATGGACGCAGAGCCGCAAATTGACAGGGCAGCCGAGTTGCTAGAAAAATGGGGCGTGAAGCTGGGAGATTTATGGCAATTGGGAACGCATAAATTAATTTGCGGCGATTGCACAGACCCCGCAGTCGTTGAGCGGGTTATGGGTGGGGAGAAGGCGGGCGCGTTTGTAACAGACCCGCCATATAATATCTCAAAGGACACATGGGACACAATCGAGAATTATGTTGACTGGTGCAAAAGTTGGTTTTCAAATATAAAAAAATCTCCTGCTTATATTTTTACAGGCTCTTTGCATAGCGGTTTATGGTGGCAAGTATTACCGCCTAATATGGTGTATTGCTGGCATAAACCAAACGGACAAGGAAACAATCCTGCACGCGGGACAACAAAATGGGAGCCTATTTTATCGTGGAACACTGTGCAGGATAAGCAAACCGATTTTATAGAGCATAATAACGAATATGGCGAAAAAATAAACACGTTACATCTTACGCCAAAGCCGATTGGGCTTATTGAAAAGATTATAAAAAAAACAGACGGAATAATTGTTGATTTATTTCTAGGCTCAGGAACAACAATGCTTGCATCACAAAACCTATCCCGCCAATGCCGAGCGGTAGAGATAAGTCCTGAGTATTGCAGCGTGATTTTAGAGAGAATGAGCGAAGCGTTCCCCGCTCTCGAAATAAAGCGGATAGAGTAGACTATGGCAAAGCCCACTAAAGCAGCAATAAAAGAATAGTATCTTGGATTAGTATGAAGCAAGGACAAAGGCGACCACCAATACAACTTGAAAGAGACCGCAGAGAGATTGCGCGTCTCTATTTGCGTGGAGAGTTACAGTCTGAGATAGGGGATAAGTTAGGACTATCACAGCAAACGATAAGCAACGACCTAAAAGTCATCCAAGAGCAATGGAAGGTTGACCGCGTTGACGATATAAACGAGCGAAAGAATATAGAACTTGCGAAGATTGACGCGCTCGAGATAGAGTATTGGTCTGCATGGATTGAAAGCCTGAAAGATGAGCAAACGAAAAAGGCTATCAAGGCTGGAGATAAAGAAATCAGGCAAGAAATGATAGTGAAGGGGCAAAGCGGAAACCCTGCTTTTCTTCGTGGTATTGAGTGGTGCATCAATAAGCGTTGTGATTTGCTGGGGTTGGATGCGCCTAAAAAGTTAGAAAACATGAATTATGACATGAGCATATTACCGGACGAATATCTTGACCGTATAGCTGGTGGGGAAGATGTTGGTAAAGTATTCGCTGAGTTTTTCGGCTCTTTAGCTGATAAGGTGATCGGTTCGGATGAGTAATGCCGTTATGCAAGCAAAGGCTGTCAAGGAAAGACGAAAGCGGGACAGAAGCGGGGTAAAAAGAACGAGTGTGTACATCAAGGAAAGAGACGCTTATTTTACTAAGGATATAATAAACGAGATTTATTTTCCTCATCTCGAAAATATGACCCGCACGCAAATTTTTTATGGCGGGTCTTCTTCTGGAAAGTCTGTATTTTTAGCGCAAAGAGCGGTATATGACCTCCTGACCGGAGGAAGAAATTATCTCGCATGTAGACATATTGGCGGGTCATTGGCCGATTCTGTTTTCAAAGAAATAAAAAAAGTTATCATTGACGGAAATCTTACTCACCTATTTCAGAAACTACCAAAAACTCTAGGAACCATTACTTGTACAAACGGGTATCAGGCAGTTTTTAAGGGATTGGACGATGCGGAAAAAGTAAAGTCGATTACCCCGATGGTTGGTGTATTTACCGACATCTGGATTGAAGAAGCTACAGAAACAAGTCGAAATACAATCAAAGCTCTCTATAAGCGTCAACGTGGTGGTGATCCAGAAACAAAGAAGCGCCTAACACTCTCTTTTAATCCTATCCTGCAAGACCACTGGATTTACTCAGAGCATTTTCAACCAAACGCATGGATAGATAAGCAAACCATATTTGATGGAGAAAATGTTTTTATTATCAAGTCCACTTATAAAGATAATCTCTTTCTTACCCCTGAAGATATTGAGGACTTGGAGAACGAAGAGGACAAGTATTTTTACGAGGTCTATACTCTAGGAAATTGGGGCGTACTCGGTAACGTCATTTTTAAAAACTACGAATTGCGCGATCTGTCAGGCATGAGAGACCAATTCACAGAACTACGTTTCGGTCTTGATTTCGGTTTTGCTGACGATGAGGCAGCCTTGTGGGCTTCTCATATAGACACCAAGAAAAAAGAAATCTACATCTTCGCAGAGGTTTACGAACTTGGTCTAACAAATCCAGAACTCGCAGACAAGATACGCGCTATAGTCGGTCATCATAGGGTTGTCTGTGATAGTGCAGAGCCTAAATCCATCAAGGAATTACGGGACAACAGAATCAATGCGGTTGGAGCAAAGAAGGGGCAAGGAAGCGTTAATTTTGGTATCCAATGGATGCAACAGCATAAACTTATATTTGACCTTAGCTGTATTAACGGTCATAATGAGGTAAGACAATATAAATGGAAAGAGGGACGGGACGGAAAACCGGTTACCCCCCCAACGCCTGTTGGCAAAAACGATCACCTTATTGCAGCGGGTCGTTATGCACACGAGGAAGATAGCTATCTGGTTAAATCAGGTTTTGCCAGAGTAAGAAATTAGGAGAAATAATTATGGAAATGTTAACGAGTTTATCATTCTTGGATAAAGGGGAGGAGTGGCCGCCACATAGCCAAACAGAGCGATTGAAAAAGTACGCAGACAATCGGAAGCGATTTAAAAACAAACTAGGCTTTGACCGCAAAAAATACAACCATATTATTAGTTTGGTTGGCAATAAATTTCGAGTAATTGATTATAAGTTCTTAGTGAATTTCTATAAAAAAGTATCGCTGAAAACTTCCGACCTTTTATTTGTTGAACCTCCTACAATTAGCGCAGGGGATGACGAAACAAAGAATACAGTAATTGAGCAGATCAAAGACTTAAGCGATCTTGATAACATCGGGGCGCAGGCAGCCATAGATGCATCGAGGTATGGGGATGCCCTTCTAACTATTAGGATACCAAGTGCAGATGATGAGGAAACCCAAGCGCAAGCGTATATCGGTATCACCTCCCCCTTGTTTTGGTTCCCTGTTACCAGCCCCATGAACCTGAAAGAAATCACGCAGCACGTTATCGCTTGGACTTCCACCGAGACCATTATAGAGAACGGGAAAGAGAAAGAAGTCACATATTTGGATTATCAAATCCATTACAAAGGGCATTACGAGCGCGGGAGAAAGTACGTTGAAAAAGGCACTATCGGAGATGCAATTTTTGTCGGGCAACCTGTGGAGGTAGAAGACGAGGAGGGCGTTATCGGAAAGCAAGTCTCGGAGCTTGAAAGAGTAGACACAGGGCTTTCGAGTTTTGCCATTATTCCAGCCCAAAATGTGGTGACAAGCGATACCATTTTTGCCATTGACGATTACGATGATTTCGCAAGCCTAGTCGAAGAACTCCAGGTACGACTTGAAAAGATAGCTCACGTCTTAGACAAGCACGCCGACCCCTCCCTTTCTGGCCCAACATCTGCCCTGACTTATGACGAAGAAACTGGCGAGTGGTTCTTAAAGATGGGTGATTATTATCACCGCAACAGCAAGGAAGACCCCGCAGTCGAATACGTCACTTGGGACGGTAAACTTGAAAGCTCATTCCAAGAAATCGAATTGCTATTAGACCTTATCGCGGTATTATCCGAGATGGGTTCAGCGATATTTGACCGTGACAGTCTCAAAGGCTCTGGGTTATCTGGTCGGGCTTTACGGCTTCTTTACGTGAACCCGCTAACAAAAGTCCGGCGCATCCGTAACCGCTTTGATAGGTCATTCAAAGAGGCAATCGCCCTATGCTCGGAAGTAGGATACGAAGGGAAATCAGTAGAGAAAAAAGATATTTCTATCAAGTGGAATGACGGTCTCCCGAATGACAAAAAAGAAGATGCAGAAATCGGCGTTATCCGTACAGGTGGCAAGGCTACAGATACGATTGTCGCTCAGATCATGGAACAGGACGGATTGACCAAAGAAGATGCAGAGGCAAAATACGCCGAGATAGTTAAGGAAACAAACGCCCGATTGTTATCAGAAGAACCTGAACCCAACTTCTTTGAAGATGAAGAGGATGAGGGCGAGGGCGAAGAAATCTAATGCTAACAGCAAGCCAGATAGACAAAATCCCGAATGATTTTCTTGACCTTTGGGAAGTGTTTCAGCAAGAGACATTGAACGATATAGCTAGGCGCGTTGGCAACGTGAATTATGCAAGTGCATCCTGGCAAGTTCAAAGGTTAATTCAATCTGGCTTAGTTTACGAAGAGACAATAGAAAGGCTCGCCATAATCACAGGGCAAAGTGAGAAAGTTCTTAGGGACACATTCGAAAAAGCGGGGGTAACAGCTTTGCGATTTGACGATGCCATATACAAGGAAGCTGGGCTTACTCCCCCGCCGCTCTCCGCTTCTCCATCGGTTATAGAGGCAATCACGGCGGGATATATAAAGACGAACGGAATACTTACGAACCTTACCCGAACAACTGCGAACGCCTCTCAACGTCTTTTTATAGAAGCCGCTGATATTGCTTATCTTCACGTATCAACAGGCACGCTCGGTTATGACCAAGCGATACGCAGAGCAATTGACAAAGTAGGCAAAAGCGGTCTATCTGTCACTTATCCATCGGGGCATGTTGACAAGTTGGACGTAGCAATGAGAAGGGCGGTATTGACAGGCGTTAATCAAACGGTCGGGGTTATGCAAAATGCACGTGCCGACCAAGTAGGGAGCGATCTTGTAGAAGTGTCTGCCCATATTGGAGCAAGGCCTGAGCACGCAGAATGGCAAGGTAAGATTTACTCACGAACTGGTACTAAATATCCTGACTTCGTGGAAAGCACGGGCTACGGAACAATGCTCGGTCTTAGCGGAGTCAACTGCCGCCATTCTTGGTTCCCGTTCTTCGCTGGCATTAGCGATAAAGTCTATAAGCAGGCGGAACTAAACGACATCGCTAATAAATCAGTAACCTATAACGGGCAAGAAATGACCATATACGAAGCATCTCAAGAGCAACGCAGAATTGAGCGCAAAATCAGGGAGTGGAAGAGACGAATGGAAGCGCAACGGGCGGATGGCTTTGATGGCGCACAGGAATACGCTAAGGTCAGAGAGTGGCAAGCAAGAGCAAGGGACCTGATAAGACAAACGGGGCTTCCGCGCCAATATATACGGGAGAAGGTATAGCATGAGCGATGAAGAAGTAATAGAAATTATAAAAAGGCTTGACGCTCTCGAAGCCACATCTACCCCGTTTTTGATAATTAAGTTTCTAAAACTACTATATTCACTTTGTAGACAATATTCATCCTGGTATGAAAAAGAAATAAAGGGGACTTTGTGAAAATGTAAAAATATGCTACAATGGCAACACAGCACAACGCCTTTGGGCGGGGTGCAGCTAACCAAGTAGGGCATTATGCCACGCTTTTTGACAGAAGATCGTCAGAGCGTGGTTTTTTTGTTACCCCACCTTGAAGGGATATAAACTCAAGGAAAAATCAAGTCGGAGTAGACCGACATATAAACTAAATCTAATGGAGCTATAGAATGAAATTCTTGAAAGAACACTTAAGCGAAGACCTTTTCGCGCAGCTACAAGAGGCCTTGAAAGATAATAAGGATGTAAAACTTGCCAACCTTTCATCTGGCGACTATGTAGCAAAAGCGAAATTCGATACAAAGCTGGATGAGATATCAACTCTGAAAGAACAACTCGAAGGTCGCAATAATGATGTAACCGCTCTCCAGGAACAACTGAAAGGCGTAGAAGGTGTGGACGATCTGAAAGGAAAACTTTCAGAACTCCAAACAAAATACGATGGAGATATGGCAAGTCATCAAGAAAAGATTGTCTTGGCAAACGCCTCGCTTAAGGTCATGGAGATGGGAGCAAAAAACGCAGCAAGCGTTCTGGCTCACGTTGATATGAGTAAGGTAAAACTTGGAGAAGACGATACTCTCCAGGGATTATCAGAACAGGTGACACCATTACAGGAGAGTATGGACTTCCTGTTTGGAGAGCCTAAAAAAGTTTATAAAAGCACACCGCCAAGCCCTCCCCCACCACCTGACGATAATCGCTCAGACTGGGAGAAGAAATTCAAAGATGCAAAAGATATAAGCCCTGTAGAGGCTATCAAAGTGAAACAAGCTGCATTTGCGGAGGGCATAATTCTAAATTAATGAGGTAATTAATAATGGCACAGATATCAGGACAAGGCACTATTTGGAATTTGCCTAACTATTTTGCTGAACTATTCACAGCAGATGTACGTCGTTTCCCCTTCCTAAGCATGATCGGAGGTCTCACAGGAGGCAAACAAACTGGCAATTTTGAGTTTGCGTGCTCCAGCGAATATGACTTCCCTGCCGCTGCTCAACCAGCGTTAACCGAAACTGCTTCACTAACCGCACCCACCGCAACCGAAGCCGTCCGCGCACAAGTCAAAAACGTAACGCAGATTTTCCAGCAAGCGGTTAACCTGAGTTATGTGAAACTCTCTAACCAGGGTCGCTTGTCTGGGATCAACTCACAGGGGGAAGAAAATAACGTAGAGGACGAAAACGCTTTTCAGATCAATTACAATTTACAGATCATTGCTCGCAATATCGAGTATGTGAACTTTAACGGGGCATATCAGATTGCAACCTCCGCAGCGGTAGCCAACAAGTCTCGCGGTATGTTTGCTGCTTGCGCTCTTTCTGGTGGTTCTGTAGTCGCAGCCGCAGGGGCAACTCTCAGCAAGGCACTTATGGACGAACTTCTCCGCACCATGTTTGACGCTGGCTCTGAATTCATTATGCCTGTGATTTGGGCGAATGGATTTCAGAAGCAAAAACTATCCGACATTTACGGTTATGCCCCAACTGACCGCACTATCGGCGGCGTAAACATCAAGCAAATTGAAACAGACTTTGGTGTTCTTGGCGTAGCAGACGCACATCGCTTTGTGCCAGCCGCTAGCTTGCTCGTAGCTGACATGGCCGTCATTGCTCCTGTTACCCAGCCCGTACCGAAGAAAGGCAATTTCTTCCTCGAGGAACTTTCAAAAACTGGTGCATCTGAGAATAGCCAGTTATTCGGTCAATATGGCCTCGATCACGGCCCAGCTTTTGCGCATGGCGCGATTACTGGTCTTGCTACTTCTTAGGAGGCTTAATCATGGGTATTGAATTCACCCAAAAGCTCGAAGAAGCCATCGGCGTACAGCCCGAAGTAAAAGACCTGTTTGAACTTCTCGAAGCACGCCTAAGCGAAGCGATGGCTGGAGATATGGTTCTTGACATCTCTCCAGAAACCGTTGCCCCTGAACCCACCTCGGCAGCATGGACGCGGAACGTAGTTCTTACCGTGAAAAACGCTGCTGGAGATGTCCACGATTGGCTAAATGCAGCCATTACTACCCGCCTTTCGATTGCGGATACTTCCACCGCTGGAACAGCATCGATTGTTTCAACTACCTTGACTTTGGTCAAGGGAACAGCAACTATTGTTGTAAGCGGTGATGCACAAGATTGGCTAAACGCAGAAACAGATACCTTGACAGTTGCAGATTTAACTATCATGGGCTACACCGTAACGGGTGGTACATCTGTTGAGACGTTCACAGCCTAACAGTAAAACTTTATATAGCGCGGGCTTTTTAGTCCGCGCTTTTAAAAGGAGATTGCAAAAATGAAATTTACTTCCCGTATAAAAGGATTGAAAGTTTATCACGCAAAGAGAAAAGCATTACTCTCGTTTATTGATGGTGTTTACGAAACTGACGATCAGGCAGAAATCGCTTTGCTCTCAGTGGTAAAGGATGTTGAAACTGATAGCATGGATGGTGTGCCGCACTTAGAAGATGAAAACATAGAGCCTGTAGAGGAAGTTGATCTCGCAACCGAAGAAGAACTAAGCGAAATGAGCCTTGCACAGCTAAGAAATTATGCAAAGAAAATGCGCTATGAAATCCATAGCAAGGCACGCTCAGCGGTAGATTATCGGGCTGCTGTATTAGAGGCTCAGACAAGCGAGGAAGAATGACACCACTCTCTAAAATTCAGGAAAGTTTAGCCTTACTAGAAACATTTTACAACGGTCAAGAGACCGTTGATTCCGCTGGTACTGCACAAACTATTGCAGCCTCCCAGGAATTACAAAAGGGAGTATTGGTCAAGGCTCTTGCTGGAAATACAGGCATTGTCTATGTCGGTGATGCCGATGTTTCAGCATCAAATGGTTTTGAATTATCAGCGAAAGAGGAATTATTTGTACCAGTTGATAATTTAGCAAGCGTTTATATTGATGCTGCAACCAACGATGATGGCGTTAGTTTTATAGGTGGTTAGCGGTGACAATTACCGTTGGAACTGACACCTATATAAGCATAGCGGACGCAGATACCTTTGTCGCAGCAAACTACCTAACAACGGAGGCAAAATATATCGCTTGGGATGCTCTAGCAGATGCAGCAAAAGAGATATATCTAAAAAGGGCAACTAAGGCAATTGAGGCTATCCCTGTCCCAGGTCTAAAATACGATACTGATCAGGCTCTAAACTTCCCCAGGGAAACAACCGCCTTTGTACCTGTCAGGCGATATGAGTATGATTATTTTTACGCTTCATCTGGGGAGGTTCCCCAGGCTGTTATAGATGCTGAGGTCGAAGAGGCTCTTGAAGCTGCTAGCCCCTCAACAGACACAACTAAGTTTGAAGCCAACAACTCGAACTTAAAATCCTTTTCTATCAGCAAATTATCAGAGACCTACAAGGACAATGCAGCATCGAAAAACAGCGGAACGGCTATGCACCTAAAATCAATCAATGCACAGACTATTATGTCTCGCTATGTAGCCGGTGGCTTCGCGGTACGCTAAAAATATCATGTATACACCTGACACTATAACTATTTACAATAAAACGATTGAGAGCAATACAGAGGCTTATTATCGCACAGTCGTTTCTGACGTATATTGGGAGAGTACCGTAGGTGCAAGCCGAAGAGCATCTGGAGATGCAGCAGAGGACAAAGCCTTTGTTGCAATCCCCCTGGACGCTGAGAACTATATCGCACCTGTAGATTGGGAAGCACTAGCCGACCACTCTACAAACTGGACTTTGAAACCAGGAGATTATATCGTCAAGAACTCAGTAGCAGACGAGATCACAGCATTATTTACGATTTCAGACCTTCGAAAAAAATACGATGATGTCCGAAGGATCACATCTGTTGACCCTCTCCCAGGTAGATCAACAGTCGGACACTTCGAGGTGTCGGCTAAATGACACCGCCCATTATAAAAACGCCGAGAGGTAAAGTCGTCACCAATAAGAACGGGAAAGCCGAACTCGTTTGGAATACATCAAATTTCACTGGCGGCGGTAGTGGCAACACAAACAAAAACACATGGCAAGGTCGGTTTACGTCTGCGCAAATGTTTGTCGATAGCGAGGTGCTGAGACTATCAGAACGCTATACACCGCTTCTAACAGGCACGTTAATAAAGTCAGGCATATTGGGTACGAAAATCGGTAGCGGTCTCGTAGAATGGATTGCGCCTTACGCGCGCTGGCAATATTATTCGCCCCGCTCTCCAGGCAGTACAACGGGCGCACTAAGAGGCCCGTTCTGGTTTGAAAGAATGAAGCAGGCATTCGGTAGAAAGATCATTGCGGGTGCCAAGAGAATTGCAGGAAAAGGAAAATGAGCGTATTATCTTCAATAAAAACTTACCTTTTAGCCTACATCCAGACCGTAGATGCAGACGCACCCCTTTGGGTTAATTATCTCAGGGATGAGCCTGTAGACTATTCGATTGTCCCTTTAGGCGGTAGCCGAAAGGTCACGGAATGGATTAGCGGTAATTCGGGAGAGCGTGA
>Ga0209045_1001503_pt1 | contig 20621 bp, 12 predicted proteins | sample SaaInlLV_10m_DNA_4_FD_184664 | JGI IMG/M metagenome (GOLD analysis project Ga0209045, IMG submission 184664) | Marine microbial communities from expanding oxygen minimum zones in the Saanich Inlet - Saanich Inlet SI072_LV_200m_DNA (SPAdes) (version 2) | ecosystem: Environmental > Aquatic >...
CTACTCTTGACGTGTCCGTAACCGTCTCCAATGGTGGTCTGTCCCCAGCAGATGCACTCGCCGTGGTTCTGCATTTGGACAGCGTAGCTGGGCCGGTGCTTCTTCGGCGGATGATCGAGAGGCTCGCACCGGGGGCAACTGCTGAGGTCCACGCTGCACTGGCGGCCGCCAGTGCAGATGGGGCTCGCCGCATCGTGGCTGTAATCCAGGCTGAGAAGCCAGTGAGTCAGTGCGGAAGGCTGCGCCTGGAAACGGCATTCGTCGGTCCGTTCCGCGAAGCTGCGTTCCCGCACCGGTGGCCGATTGAGGTGAGTGTACCTGGCGGAGCAGCGGAGGGGCTGCCGTTCGAGCGCCCGTTCAAACTGGATGACGTAGCAGACGCCGAGAATCTCCGGGTGAAGTTCGCGAACGGCGTGGCTGTCCCTGGTCAGTTTGAGCCAGCCGGAGCAGAGGAGGGGCACGGGACGCTTGTCTTTGTCCTGCCCGCCGGACTGCCCGTCGGTCCTCAGGAGGCAACCGTTCTCGCTCCCCCGCGGGGCAGTGACGCGGTGCGTCCGCACACAGCGCGTTTTGAGGTGGCCGAGAACGGTGAGCGCCTTGTGTTCGACACGTATTCAGCCCGTCTCACGAACGGCGTGCTGGGGGACGTCTCAGTACGATCGGCCAATGGCGACGAGATGCGGGTTGCTTCCCAGATTATCGTGTCTTCCAAGGAGACCGGATGGTCCCGTGAGGAGGGAGAGACGGAGGGGGTGAAGCGACTTCACAGCGGTCCTGTCCGGGCGGTATTTTCCTGCACGAAGCTGGTCAGTGAGCGTTTCCATCTGACGCGGGAGTGGCGGTTCTACGGGGACCGGTTTGAGGTCCTTTCTTCCTGCAACCCCGGCACCGGTTGCCTGACCCGCGCATTCTATACTGAGGACGCGACAGCAACGAACGAGACTGGTAGAACGGTCGCTATGGACGGTGCCGGCGACGGCGAGGACTTTGGCTTCAAGGGGACTCCGCAATGGTATGCGCTGCATTCGGACCGCTGGAACAGCGCATGTATTGCGCTCTCCCGTTCCGGTGGCTTTACGTACTGGGACAGTGGAACGAACTTGGGGCAGATTTCCCTCAATCACACGGGAGACGGGACAGAAAAACGCGTATACATCTGGGGGGCGGGCGCCGAGAACGATGGCTTTGCCAGGGAGGCCGCAGCAGCGTATGCGGACGTTGCAGCGGGTGGGGAATAACCGGGTACGCGCACAGTCTAGCCAGCAGCAGACATTCTCCCGGGACATGGCATTCTGCGCGACTCAACTGTCCAAGGTGAATCCCTGGTTCCTGAACAGGTCCAGACAGCAGTCGACATCCTTCACCGCGTAGAGTGTCCCGGCATTCTTCTCGATTTCCTCGAGGGCCGGCTCGATCCCAAGTGCCGGTCGATACGGGCGGTGTGACGCCATCGCTTCCACAACGTCTGCCACGGCCAGCAGGCTTGCTTCGGACAGGATTCGGCCGTTGCGGAGTCCCTTCGGGTAACCTGACCCGTCGAGCCGTTCGTGGTGTTGGTGGACAATCTCAGCGATGGGGCCGCCGAAGGGGATGGCCTGCAGAATGTCAAAACCAACTCGCGGGTGGCATCGGATCAGGCTCATCTCAACGTCGTCGAGTGATGTCGGTTTCGATAGAATCTCTGCCGGCACGTAGATCTTGCCGATATCATGGAGCAAGGCAGCCATCCTGATTGACTCGACCGTGGCCTCCGGGAGATTTTGGCCCAAGGCCATCGCCGTTGCAAGTTTGGCCACGCGCAGTTGGTGTTGAGCGGTGTACGGGTCCCGTTTGTCGATTGTGGCTCCGATAGCGTTGACGGTTTCCCACAGCACCCGCTTGAGATTTGCCAGACTGTCCTTCATGCCTTGTTCATAGGTCAGGCGGTCGGTGATATCCTTGAGGACGATGACGGATCCTGAAGCGGCACCGCGGTCTTCCTGTATCGGGGCAACATTGACATCAACGGGGGTGCGATTCCCTGTCTTCGTATCGATCACAACGCAGCTCATCAGGCTTTGAGGTCCTGCCATGGGGGCCGGGGACTGGGCCAGCAGGTCGACGGGTTCCTCTGTTGCGAGGCTGAGAAGGCAGAGGACATCTGCCAGGGGGCGTCCGTGGGCACGCTTGGCCGAGTAGCCGCAGAGCGCTTCGGCTCGCGCGTTGAGAAGGGTCACGCAGTTCTTGTCGTCGACCGAAATTATCGCTTCTCCGATGCTGCGCAACGTTGTGCTCATCCAGCGTTCCTGGGCTCGGAGCTTGCTGTCCAGTTCGTGCTTGTAGAGGGTTACCTCGATCGTGACCCGGAGTTCTTCTCGCCTGAATGGCTTGGTCAGGTAGGCAAACGGGGCGGTCTTCTTGGCCCGTTCAAGAGTCGCGGCATCAGAGTAGGCTGAGATATAGATGATGGGAATATCCATCTCAGCAACGATCTCGCCTGCAGCCTCTATCCCATCGCGCTCCCCTTCGAGGTGGATGTCCATGCAGATGACATCGGGGTGTTTGGAGCGGGCGAGAGCGACGGCCTTTTCGGCGGTGCTTGCCGCAGCCACGACGGCGTGTCCCATGTCACGGAGCATCTTCTTGAGGGTGAACTCGACTTGCGGATCATCCTCAACAATCAGGATTCTAGCTCGACTCATCTGCGGTTCGTCGCTCCAGGTGCGTGGTTATTGAGGCACGTCATTGGCTCGTCAGAAATCTAACCTGCTTATGGAGCGAGTCCAGAGCCCCGTCCTCACCTGTGCGGATAAGTGCGGCCCCATGGTTCGACAGCGTGCTCCTGATTCTCATGAGGGGGTGCTTGGGGCATCTGCGTCCGATGAGAGCGAGACTCCCTCGGAGCCATCCGGGATCTCCCGCTCGCGCAACTGAGCCGTTGGTATGTGCTTGCGTTGGGCATTTGGTTACCGGGGTGCGTTCGGCTATCGTACGCCACGTACAATCTGTGCCTTGTGTTCGCTGGTTTCGGAGATCGTCAATGCCCCTAAGACGTAGCTGCCTTGTTGCCGCAATTCCCGCGTTGTTGTTGTGTCACTTCGCTTCCGCCGCGGTTCCGGCCGTGCTGTGCCCCATAGTCAGCGCGCGACCGGTTGTTGATGGACGGCTTGATGATGTCGTTTGGACCGGGGTACCTGTCTGCGGTGACTTCTGGGACAACACCGGACAGCATGTCGCTGACCCGCCGATGGAGTTCCGTGTCTGTACAGATGGCCGCTGGCTCTACTTGGGGATCAATCTCACCGATCCGAGAACAGATGCCTATGGCAGGCAGTACCATGGTCATGACCAGATCGATTGGCGTGACGAGGTCTTGGATGTGTTTTTTGCACGAGGCGGGGATTCCGACCGGTTCTTCCACTTTGCCTTGAACCCCAACGGGTCCGACTTCGACAGCGTTGTTGGGGGGACGCATCTTGACAGCAACTTCACCTGGAAGCACGCGCAGCGGATTCATGAGACGGGTTGGACGGCGGAGATAGCTCTTCCTCTGCGGGAACTCGGGGCTCCGGATGGTGTGGTGGCAGGCGATCGTCTGGCGCTCAATGTTTGCCGTGAGACGCGACCGTTGCGCCAGCTCCACGCGTGGTCACCCACTGGCCCGAGTCTGCAGAATCGACAGGCTCTGGGCGATGTCGTGGTCGGCGGTTTCGCGGCCCTTGGGCGCAAACGGACCGAGGAGCTGTCTCGAGCATCAGCGGTCATCCGTCAGCGTATCGATCGCCTCCATGCCGCGAATCTGGATGCGGTGGATGTTCAGATCGAGGGCTTACGGGATGGCGCGGAAGCGATCAGTAGTTCTGAGCAATGGCTCGTCTTTCGTGAGAAGGCGTTGCGGATCGAGAAGGAACTTGGGCGCTTGGGGGAAGCGCGCCGGTCGCTGGTGGTTTGGGCTGCCAATCCGTATGAGCTTCCAGGTAGCGGCGTGTTGCCCGAAGAAGAGCAGGCAGAGGTCGAGGAAGTCGCTGTGACTCTCTTTCGGGGGGAGCGTGCCATCAAGGCTGTGGCCGTCTCGAATCTTGAGGAGGGCGTGCTCCAGACCCGATGCGTGACGGCGCAGTGGTCTTCTGAAACGGGCGACATGACGTTCCCCTTTAGCGCCGCTGCGACACTCCGGCATGCCCCGGAGGTGGCGCTCCTGAGTGGGGGCGTCCAGCGCGATCCGCTTCCGGCGGTACGCCTGGAGGATGTCTTCACGATCGGCGGGAAGCGGAGTGAGGTACTGTGGCTGTCGATGGATTCCCAGGGGCTGCCCCCTGGAGCATGGTTTTCGAGTATCAGACTGCACCCGCTGGTGCATTACCGTCAACGGCGCGATATTCGCCTCCGCATCAACGTGTTGCCTGTTGCGTTCCCGCGGTCCGGCAAGCCGCACGGGATGACATGGGCATATCTCGATCGGCAGCCCTGCAAGCCATTTCCGGATGCCTGTGTTCGGGATCTGGCGGAACACGGCATCGATGTTCACGTGGTCCGCATGGCGGACACGGGGATCAAGACGATGACGTTCGACGAGATGGGGCGCGTTGCAGAAGGACCTGATTTCACCGCGTTGGGGACGTGGATTGAACGGTTTGGGAGTGCCGGGCAGTTCTATGTTCTGCTCAACTACTATGGCTGGATTCCGGTTGAGCTGGGCGGACGGGACAATGAGATTGGTCTGACCGAACAAGGGAATTTCCGTGCTTACGCCACGAAACTGAGGTCGTTCCTGGCCTCGAAGGGGGTCGGGATTGATCAGTTCGCGCACTACCCATGGGATGAGCCGAGCGATGAGACTGCTGCGTCCGGAGTGGTGAGTTTCGGAAAACTGCTTGCCGAGGCAGACCCGGAGCAACGGGCGTTAGTTACTGTCTCCAACGCAGCGACGGTGGGGATGATCAAGCAGATGATTCCCCACGTGGATATCTGGGTGCCCAACCTGGACCTGGCGGATGCCAAACGGGCGGCTGTCAAGGCGGATGCAGACGCGCTGATACTCTCCTATTCCGTGCTTACCCGGGAGTCCTCTCCGTACTTCGCATACCGGCTGAGCGGCCTGAAGGCCTTCAAACAGGGATACTCCGGGATCGGTTTCTGGAGCTACAATGACTGCGGATCGGATCCGAACGCTTCAGTTTGGGACGACCTCGACCGTGATCAGACCGATTGTTCGGTGATCTACGAGGGGAGTTCAGGGCCGGTGCCGTCGGTGCGTTGGGAGTCGTGGCGGCTGGGTGCTCAGGATTACCGTTGGTGTGCATGGCTGACTGAGTTGACCACGGGGATGGTCGATCAGCGCAGGAGTGATCGGGGGAATCAGGCCGTCAAGACGATGCTTCAGGCCGTTCTTGGGGAGGTCGACACTCGGTTGGCCGACGCCCACTGTGGGACGTTACGCGGGTTGGCCATCGATTTCCTCAAGACCACAGGCAAGCTCAAACCGGAGGGAGTCGCGTTTGTGGACCGGAAGCGTCCGCTGTGTCTCACGCGGAACGGCGGGAGTGTTTGGGCCTCGGGAGCTCCGGGCGTGCGGTACACCTACGATCCCTTCCCGCCCGCTGTGCCATACGGGGAGAGGTGTGGTATTGAGGAGGGATGGGTCGAAACGAAGGGGGCTGAAGCTCAGACGGGCAAACAGGCAGAGAACGCGATAGACGGGGATCTGACCGATGGACGGATCGGCTATCCGGATGATTTCTGCATTTTCAGTTGGCCGCCGCCGTTGGTGGCCGTTGTGTTCGACTTCGGCAGCGATGTCGTCTTCAGCCACGCTCACCTCTGGGGTGACGACACTCCTGTACGTGCCTTCGTCAGCCGAAAAGGTGAGGGAGGAAGCTGGCTTGAGGTCGCAGACCTGGGAGGAGTTCTGGCGAAAATGGAGAAGACTGCAGCCGGGTGGCAACTGATTGGGCTGAAAGGTACCGGCGGGCGTTTTCTACGCCTGGAGTTCAGGACCAATCAGCGGAACCTGCGCCTTGGGGAGGTCCGCGTGTTCGGGTGGCCGGCCCAGTAAGGGAATATGTGGGGACGGAATGTCGTCTACTTTGATGGTTCAGTTCGCTGGAAGCGGAGCATTCGTGGGGTGACCCCGTAACGCCCTGTCCGGGCTACTCTGCCCGCCACTGCCAGTTGGTGAACTTTGCAGGGCCTGTGCAACTCACTCCCAGAAAGCCTGATCGGGTGTTGTTTGTATCCGGGACATAGCAGTCCGGGGACTTGGCCAGTTCGTTGCCGGTCGAATCAGAGATGCGGACCTGAACGCGATCGGTCAGGACAATGCCTTCAAGCGTGAGCTGCTGCCCGTCCCGGAGGACGCGGCCCGGGGCTTTCCAAAGCACATCGCCGTCCATCGTGCGGAGTTCGCAGCCCTGATCTATGCGGAGCTCGAACCCCTCCTGCAACTCCTTGTCGACCTGGAACAGCAGGGAGATGCGCTCCGTCCCCTTGCCGGGGAGGGCATCCACGGAGAAGGTTCCGCGAGCACCCGCCGTGGCGGAGCACAGGGCCTGACCGGCAGCCTGAGTCTGGTGAATTGAGCCTGATTTTCCAGCGGCAGCGGGACGGTCTTCCCAACTTCCGCTCCGTACGTTCCAGCCTCCACTCAGGCGGATGTCGGTGGGAGATGTTGCCCCAGTGGCAGGAGCTGCGCCGACGCGTGTTTCGGCGGAGAAATCACGGAAGCGTCCGGTGCCGCGCCAGGTCTGAAATCCCGTCATTCCGCTGCGACCGAGTTCTTCGGGCAGGAGGTCTTTTTGGGGGCTTTCGGCAATGACGGTTTCGCCATCGGCTGCCAGCATGCGCACAGCGATCTTGCCGTTCGCCACATTGCCCTCAAGAACGTATTCTGTATCCCAGTGCCACTTGCCCTGAGGGCTGCTCCAGAGCGAAGTCAGCGGGTAACGGTACAGCATGAGTCCACCATCGCCGTAGCGTCCCCCCAGCCAGCACAGGAAGCCCTTTTCCTGATCAGCGTCTGCGAGCATGGCCATTCCGCCACCGCATGTGTTCTTCTTGAGGAGGATCCGGCAACGCCACGTCCCCGATGGAGACCGTGGGGTAGTGATAAACGCAGTGGTACGCTCGACGTTCTGCTTCTGCAGGAGAGTTTTGCAGGTGTGGTCTTCCCACTGCCAGTTGCCGTTCCCGACTGCTTTCCAGGCGGTTTCACCGTGCTGTTGGAGGCGAAGGCGGGATGGAGAATTCGGATCCGGTTTGTGTAGAGCGACGTCAGCCCGCCCCCAACCAGTGAACGTGGCGCTGTTCCCCCCGGTGACCAGCGCTATGCCATTCCCCCGGGGGACCTCAATCGGCAGCCACTCACTCTGAGCCAGGGGTTCGTTGTCGGCGACTCGCAAGGCCTGGACATAGAGTTTGCTCTCGGCGGTTACGGCCTCAATGTGGAGTGGGCCGTACGGCATCCAGCCCATGTACGCATCGGCCCAGAGCACGGCGCCTGTCCCGTCTCGAAGGAAGAGCCCCGGTTCTCCGTCTGCATATTCAAGGAGAAGTGCCAGGCCGCCCGTGCCGTCGGGGGCTGTGGCAAAGTGCAGTCCTGCGGAGCCGTCCCAGGGCCCGGGCACAATGGTGCAGCGCCAGCAGTTTCCCGGCGCCAGGTCAGCCTTTGCGGCGAGCGCGGGTGTCCGGGACGCCTGACGCAGGAAGCCGGGACTGGGCGTGCTCCAGGTCGCCTGATCCCGGGCCACCCAGCCGTCCGGGAGCTCAGCAGCCGTCACGAAGGCGAAAAACAGGGCAGGAAGCAGTATTGGGAGCTTCATGAGCGATGCCTCCTCAAGCCGGATCGAACTGAGGGATTGCCAGCTGTTCGCCATCTTTGAATGATGACTGGTGAGCGACGATTCCCGGTACGGTGTAGGCGAGTGCTTCATAGATGTCGATTGCCGGTTCCCTGTCCTCGACGAGGGCATCAATGAACTCATGCGTGATGAAGGTGTGAGAGCCACCATGTCCAGATGCGTGTCTCAGGGGAGGGGGCAGTGCTTCCCAGAAGTTGGGGAGGGAGCGCATGCGTTTCCCGGGGATGATGATATTCGTGGGCTGTCCCCCGGAAGCCGCGCAATACATTGCTCCTTTGTCTCCGAACCACTGGGCCCGTTCGCCATGGGCTTTGATTCCCCAAGAGACGTTGCAGCGGAAGGGATGGCTGCGGTCAGTAAGGAACATCCCCATCCCGGAGTCGAAGGGGTTCCGGTAGACGTTTTTGTCCTCACCATACATCTCGTCGCCGGGCGGGCGGTGCCCGACACAGGACACTTTCGTGAGTCGCTCCCCTGTGACGCCAACGAGGAACCCTGTGCTGTGGGTCGGGTATAGCATCGGCGGCAGTCCGTAGCGCCAGGTCCGCTTCCCGTTGTAGAAGGCCAAGTGGTGTCGCTCACCCGATCCGGAAGGCCAGGGGTGGTAATACTCCGCCTCGCAGTAGATGAGATTCCCGAACGCTCCGTCTCGGTGCAGGCGTCGCGCCATCATTGTGTGTCGCCGGTAATAGGTGGTTTCGGCCATCATATACTTCAGGCCGGTCGCTTCCTTTTTCGCCTTCATCGCCTGCGCCTGTTCGAGATCCATGCATGCAGGCACAGCGCTGATAACGTGTTTCCCGTGGTCCATGCACAACAAAACGTGCTTCGCATGACTTGGGGCATCGGTAAATACGCCGACGGCGTCAATGCTCGGATCCAGCACGAGTTTTTCGAGAGACTCGTAAGCCTTGGCGCAGCCATAGCGCTGCTGCAGGGCCTGACAGCGCTTCGGGATCAGATCACTCACTGCAGCTACCGTGCAGTTGGGGTGTTCGTGCCACTGGAAGCTGCAACCGAAGCGTCCCCCCACTATCCCAATTCGGATCTTCCGCTCGGACGTCTGTTTCCAGATTGGCGGGAGCACTTCCGGCGCTTTCGCCAGGACCTCCCCTGTGGCAGCAACGAGCGTTGTTGCGCCAGTGAACTGCTTCAGGAATTGACGACGGTCGAGGCCGGCCTTGGCAGCGTTCGTCATGGTATGCACTCCATCGGGGGCTGTTCCGGGATGGTCAGACGTTGACATTGCGTGATTTTAACCTCGGAACCCAGAAACAGCAACACCGGCATCCCGATCCGTGTGCGGAGAGATGTCTGGTCGACCATGCCTCGTCCCATCACACTGCTTCCGGGTAACGCCTCAGTCTCGTGAGGCGGCTCGACGGAGTCTCTCCCTCCATCGGGCGCAGATGGCCCAGGGAACCCCTGGAGAGAGACTCCGTCGAGCCGTCTTGAACTTCTCCCCCACGTAACCGAGGCCTTACGCTTTCGGGGCGTACGGCACGGGAATTACGGATAAGCTCACTTAGATTCCCATGCCTACAATTGGCGGGCCCCAGGACGCACGGAGATTGGTGATGACGCGACAGGAACTGGTGACAGCGGCGATTGAGCACAGGGAAACGACACGTGTTCCCTACAATGTCCGCCCTGACAGTCGAATGAGCGAGAAACTGCGCGCGCAGCTCGGGTGGAGTGAACCCCGCGCGACTCTCCTCGGCGCAATGGATTTGAATGAGTGGTTCGACAATGACGTCGAGATGGTTCGTCTGCCGTGGTGGACGTGGCATGAGCTCGAAGCGGACTGGCGAGGCGTCTACCCTCCGACCAGTTTGCCGAAGACGCGAGGCACGGGGAGCTACGACTCGTTCTACGATGACCTCAAGGCCCTGCGGGATCAGACTGATCGCTATGTTTTGGCAATGGTTTACGGAAGCCACTTTGAGAAGGCGAATGCCGCTCGGGGGATTGAGAACTTCCTGATGGATGTTGGCGGGGACTTTGCGTTCGCCAAGCGCCTCTGCACATTGATCATCGATCGCAACATGGCCATGCTGGAGAATGTCCTTCATTGTCCGGAGATCGACGGGATTCTCTTGGGCAGCGATTGGGGCTCGCAGCGTGGGTTGCTTATGAGCCCCGACGTTTGGGACGAGCTGATTCGGCCCGGGGAACAGCGCGAGTATGATCTGGTGCATGCCTACGGGAAGCACGTCTGGGTACACTCCTGTGGCAAGATTGATGGGCTGATTCCGCGGCTCGCCGACATGGGAGTGGATGTCCTGAATCCCCTGCAGCCCGAATGCATGGATATCGCTGCGATCAAGGATGAGGTCGGCGACCGGATGGCATTCTGGGGTGGAATCAACACACAGCAGACACTGCCTTTCGGGACACCTGACGAGGTCCGGGCGGAGAGCCGACGAACGCGTGATCTGCTGTCGCGTGGTGGTGGCTATATCTTCGCTCCCGCGCAGGATGTTCAGGGCGATGTCCCGCTGGCGAACCTGGAGGCCTTACTGGAAGTGGCTCGGGAGGGACGGCTGTGACACAGACGAGAAGCGCGCAGGGCAGACCAAACATCATTCTGATTCTCGCTGACGATCTGGGATACGGTGACTTGGCGTGTTACGGCAATGACGTTCTGCGGACTCCGCACATTGATCGTCTGGCAAGCGAGGGGGTGCGTTGTTCGCAGCACTACACCAGTTCTCCGCTGTGCGCCCCTGCCAGAGGGGCACTGCTCACCGGTCGCTACAACCATCGGGTCGGCGCGTTGAGCGTCGAGTCGAATCGAGGGCTTGATCGCATTGCACTGCGTGAACAGACGTTGGGAGACGTCTTCTCAGCCGCCGGGTACGCGACCGGCTACGTGGGCAAGTGGCACAGTGGCCTTTTTGATTTGAGGCACCATCCCAATAGACGCGGCTTTGCGGAGTTCGCGGGGTTCCTCAACGGGATCATGGATTACTGGGATTGGATTTTCGACTACAATGGTCAGACGCGCTTCTCAGATGGCAGGTATCAGACAGATGTGCTTACGCAGGAAGCTGTCGACTTCATCGATCGGCACGCGTCTGAACCGTTCTTCCTCCACTTGGCCTATCATGCCCCACACACGCCACTGCAGGCACCGGAAGAAGACATCGCACGTTACCAGGGAACTCCCGGGATCTGCGACGCCGTGGCCCGGCTTTATGCCATGATCGATCGCATGGACCAGGGGATTGGGCAGGTCTTGGCCAAACTGGACTCGGAGTGCCTGACAGAGAACACGCTCGTCCTGTTCACGAGTGACAACGGTCCATGGCTGGGAGGGCACAACCACGACGGGAAGCGGGTCGAACTCGCTCGGTACAATGGGCCATTCCGCGGGATGAAGCAGGACGTGTTGGAGGGGGGGATTCGGGTGCCTGCCATTGTGCGTTGGCCAGCCGGACTCCCGGCTGGGACCGAGTGTCATGACATGATCCACTTCTGCGATTGGCTGCCGACCCTTTCGGCCGCAGCCGGTGCGACTCCGAATGGGCGTCCGTTGGATGGGGTTGACGCCATCAAGGCGCTCAGCGGAGGAGGGAGTCTGAGCCACGTGAAGCGGTTCTGGCAGCACAACCGCTATGACCCGGTGCTGCACTGCAACATGGCCATGCGGGATGGTAACTGGAAGCTCTATTGGCCGAGAATTCCGGAAGCGATGGTGAAACTGCGGGAGGATAACGACTGGGCATATCGCCTGGTGCGTGAGCCACACCGCCTGATGCCGGTCAGCAATCCACCCGTGGAGCGGGAGCTTTCGCTGGCCCCGACCCCACAGCTCTACGACCTCAGTGACGACCCGCTGGAGTCGACAGACCTGGCTGTCAGGGAGCCCGAAAGGGTGCTCCGAATGAGCCGTGAAGCGGACGCGTGGTTCGAATCCGTCGAACGCGACCGCGTTGATGCTTTCCGGACGTTGGGGATTAACACGTGACAGATACGAGGAGCGCCATGCGAATCGCTTTTATCGGTGACACACATTACTGCATTCCACGCGAGTACGGCGGGCCGCCGGTTGGCCCGGGAGACCTGCTGGATCATCGGCGTTACACGCCAATGACCGACGAGGTCCTGAGGCCTTTACTGGATCAGGTCCGGCAGACCAAACCGGACCTGGTGATATCCTCTGGGGATTTCGTCGAAGGCGGTCTGGGCGGTTTTCCTGAGGAAGCACGCCGCGAGATGAATGAGGGACTCGCTTACTTTACCCAGCTCGGGATCCCGTTTCTAATCGCTCGAGGCACCCATGACGCGCCTCAACTGTTTGCCGAGCTGGTTGTGCCGGCGATGTCACAATCCACTGGGGGCGAGGCTGGGCACACCTATCTGCGGCACGATCTCGGTAACTGCACATTCCTCATCCTCGACTACCAGTGCTATGCCATCGGCAATCCCCAGGACAGATGGTTCGAGGCACAGTTGTCAGCGGCAACAGATGCCGGACGACGGATCTTCGTCGTCGCACACGCCCCCGTCTATCTTTGGGGGCGGCACTTTTTCGGCGAACCAGCTCTGATGAGACGGCTGGATCTGCTGCTTTCTACCTACTCTGTTGATGCCTATCTGTGCGGACATACGCACAACCAGGCCGTCAGCTTCCACGCCCGTCAAACGGAGCACGGTTGGCTTCAACTTATGGGCTCATCGGTTGGTTACCCAAAGATGCCCCCGGTGGGGCTTGACGCCGTTCATTCACTCGCGGACTTCGGCCCGTCAAACACACTGCTCTGGGGGATTCTTGAGGACAGTGCTCCCGGTCTGTTTGTGATTGATGTGAATCCTGACGGGATGGAGATATGCTGGCAGTCGGTTTCGGGTGAGAAGCGCCGGTTTGCCGTGGAGGCAACACGCACGATTCCTGACGCGCCGGAGACGACGCACAACGGCACGCGCCTGCCCATCTCGGACGATGATTTCTGCCAGATCAAGTCGGCGGTGTTGGGCGTATTCAGCTACGGCCAGGGAGGCGACACAACACAGATTGCACTGAACGGAATTTCTCTGGGACCGGCCCCCACGAACGGGAGTTATGCGGCGCGGCGCTTCATGCCGCTTCCCTCTTTGGCACTGTGCACGATCGGTAGATCCAACACGGTCACGGCCAGCACGACGGAGCCGGCGGAATACGCGATCGGCAGCTTCTGTCTGGAAGTCACTCTCTTGGACGGGCGGATTCTACGGAGCCTGGTGGCGCCTGAGATTCTTGTTTCCGGGTCGCGCTGGAACGAGTTCCCCGGTGCACGTACGCTTGTTCCATGCGCCCCCGGCCGGGCGCACGATGTGACACTGAACTTCGTGGGGTAATCTCCCCAATAACCATCACCTGCACTGAAAGGGTCAGTCTATGTCCTTCACGGTTGCTGCTTTCTCGTCTTCGCCCCGTTCACGCGCCAACAGCGAGATTCTTACGGATCGGTTGTTGGCGGGAGCAGAGAAGAGCGGGGCATCTGTCACAAAGGCGGGTCTCCACCACTTGTCTATCAAGGCATGCACAGCCTGCGGCGCGTGTCAGAGCACAGCCGAAGCGCCATGCGTGATCGATGACGACATGTCCGACCTCATTGCCCAGGTACGGGCTGCGGACGCGTTGGTGTTTGCGTCGCCGATCTACTTTGCGGCTGTCAACGCCCAGATGAAGCTCTTCCTGGACCGCCTTTTTGCTGTCTTTGGCGGCGGCGACTTCCTGGCGCTGGAGGGAAAGCGGATGGGAGTGGTGCTGACGTATGGCGCGGACGACCCGTTTGAGTCCGGGGCTGTCAACGCGTTGCGCATGTTTCAGGATGCTGCGTTCTTCCTCAAGATGGACTTGAGGGGGTGGGTGCATGCCGCCTGCATGGACCCCGGGGACGTCGAGAGCAACTCATCTGCCCTGGATGCTGCGTTCGCCCTGGGAGAGAAGCTCGCAAGAGACTGTTGATGGAGAACGGAATGAAGCAGATATGGTTGGTCCGACACGGTGAAAGCATGGCTCAGACCGGCGAAGAGGAGGACGGTCGCAATCCGCCGCTCAGCGAACGGGGCAAAGAGCAGGCCGCTCGACTGCGGCACCCCTTAGGAGCGGTGACTTTTGATCGCATTCTGGTGAGCCCTCTGATTCGAGCGTGCCAAACCTATGAGTTATCAGAAGTCGACCGCACCAATGCCGAGTTTGACAGTCGGGTCATGGAGTCGGAGTGGGGGAATCCTGAGTTCTACACGCCCGTTTTGCCGCTGCAGTTGCCTGAGACGGCCGCGCCGGACCGACACAATGCCTACGACCTGACGGTTGAAGAGCGCGCAGCCAGTGTGATCGAGGAACTGGCGGACGGGAATACGGAATGCTGCCTTATCGTCGCCCATTGGGGAATCTGCGGGCGGCTTTTCATGGCCTTTGCCGGCGCGACTGTCACCGATTGGTCCGTGTTGCCGAGCATGGACAACACCGGGATCTCCCTGTTTGAGATCGACGATGAAGGCCGCCGCTGGGTTCGCTACTGGAACGATCGGGGCCACGTATTGGATCTGCTCGACTGAAGCGTGGGCGAGGTAAGCCCCTGCGACGCAGCTCCCGCAGCGTCTACTCGGGGCGCATCCCGGAGGACAACAGTTTGAGTGCCTTGCGCCGGGCCAGGTTACGGGCCATGGGGTTGCCGGCATTCAGGACAGTTGTGAAGGAATAGACCTCGTGACCTTTCCGGGCGACCTTCAGCGTGGCGTTCTCAGTGGTCCCGAGAATGTCGCCTGGCGTTTCTCGGCCGGTGAGTGCATTGAGCTGACTGAAGAGGCAGGCATCGCGCCAGCCATCGCGGTAGCCGCAGTACGAGGGGGATATGGTCACCGCGTGCGTTTGTTGGTCAATCCAGACAATTCGTTCGGTCTTGTTCCAGTGATAAAACGCCCATAGCCCATAGCCGCTGAAGCCGTGAAAGAGAGTCATCATGGGGTAACACCATGACCGCCCGTAGGTTCCACGATACGGGCGGGAGCTCCCCCCATAGCACCAGACTTCGTCCTCGTCGTCGATTCGAACAAGCGGTTTCCCCTTCTCGTCGGCATGTCTGATCGTCAGGCGGAGCTCGTAGATGTGGTCCTCGGGTGTGCCTCCGGATGGACTGATGTACAGGTGTGCGTGCAGTCTTCCTCCTGTGATCACGGTTCCTCGTGCTCGGTTACCCCAGGGACTTCCACCATCCTTGCGCATTGGCTTCCCGTCTTCAAGCATCTCGAAGCTCTCAACTTGTTGCGGATTGACATTGAACGCACCACGTTCGCCCAGAACTTCCATACCCCACGTGTGCTGAGCTCCACCGTTGGTGTAGGGACGCCAGCCTCCCGGAACCGGAAAACTGCGTTCACTCAGGACAAATTTGTCATTCAGGAGGGAGAGAAAATCGTCTTTAAGGCCGAAGGAGAGTTGCCACTGGTCGCAGTGTGGATCCATGGCTGTGATGTGGCCCGCGGTTCGCGCGATCATCCCGGTGATCGTTGTGAAGGGGCGCCATCCCGCGGGGCGTATGACGCTGGCAACGTCGATGTGGCGGCGGATGTGTTCGGGCGAGATTTCGTCGCTGATCTTGCAGAAGAAGCCTTTGAACCCGCGCGATTCGAAGTACCGTTTCATTTCTGTGTAGAACCAGACGATTACGCGGGTGGATTCGGGGGAACCAGGTGTCACACGCCCTTTGCCCAGTGCCGGAACGAGAAGACGCCAGGAGAGCTGTGGGTTCTCCAGACTCCCCAGGTAGGTTTCTACCCGAGTCACGCCTCGACGTTTTGCCAGATCCAGCCACGGATCAAAGTAGGAGAAATCCAGCTTGGGGAGTGCCTCCAGACCGATGCGTTCAGGGTGTTTTTTCGCCACGTCCGTGATGACATCTTCCGTGCCGTCAATTCGGGTGTGCTGGAGTATTCGGGCCCATACCCCATTCCAGTCGACCACGTCTCCGCCAATCTGACTGTACACGTCCAGGATTGCGTCAAGGTGTTTGAGACCGTCATCGGTCACATCATAGCCTTTGGTCCACACCGGAAAGCCGCCGCAGTAGCCTCGCACATGGAACGGCTTTTGGGGTTTGGTCTGCACAGGCCAGACGCGAAGTCTGACGGCGGTCTCGACGCTTGCGGTACCCAGTCGGATGGCGACAGGAATCTCGTGGACTCCGGGTGGCAAGCCCTGCGAGCCGATGTGTAACCAGATGGTCTTGCGTTCACCTGCTTGCCACGTGACAGGCTCTTCCGGCACGGGCAGAAGCTCCCGGCGATCCTCCCCGTCTGTTTGCAGGAAGACTTCAGTGGAGGCGCCTCCGGCGGGGGCGAGACCGACCTCAAGCTTCCCCTGGCACTTGCCGGTCAGGTTGAGTGTGAGTCCGAGGTAGCGACTGTCTGCCTGGGCGAGGTCCATTTCCAGTACATTGGGAGGCCGGCGTTTGCCTTCTCCGTCACCCACCGACATCCAGAAGCCCCGTTTGCGTTCTGTTTCTGTGACGCCGAACTGGGTCGCTTCGTCTACCCAACCCTTGAGCGGGATGAGTGAAGGTTCGCGGAGTTGTTCGGAGTTCTGTTGGCAGATGTCGGTCCAGTCTGGTGGGGTACCCGGTGATCCGGAGGCGACGATCAGGCGTGTCTGGGCGACCAAAGTCTTCCCTGCAGGGATGTCCTCATAGAGCCACTCGAAGGTGGGGTACTCCTTGCTGCCGCGCCAGAAGTAGAACTTGGTGACACCTGGAGCCAGGGCCAGAATTCCGTCGCCGCTGTCCTTGTGCCATAACGCTGCGTAGGAGGGGGCTTCCGGGAGGTAGTATCCATGGGCATCGGTGGTGCCGGTCGTGGTTGTGCCTTTGCGCTCCTCCTTACCGTTGACCCAGTACAGGTGTGCGTCTGTTTGGGGGTGAGCGCCCGGGAGCAGGAAGCTGCGGATGAAGAGGCGTCGTGGTGCCTGGGTGCCATTGCGGAATTCATAGCGAACCGTCAGGGCAGGGGATCCCTTGCGCAGTTCAAGGTACTTCACGATGGAGAGCCCGGATGTATGAGAGGCCTCACAACGTATACTCGCGAGTTCGGGGCCGGGCTGCATCACGGCGGCTCCGTACCGAACAGCCGTGAAGTGGGCTCGGTCATCAAGAGCTCCACCGATCTCGGTCCGCCCTTTCCACAGAGCGATCATCTCGCGGTTCCCCGGTTTGATCACCCATGACTTGATCCGGGCCCCGGCCGAGGAGTCGACTTCAATACGCGTGTGTTCGTTCTCCAAAACAAACAGATCGCGGGCCTTCTCCGCTGTCGCCTGAGCGAATCCGAGAGATGACCATAGGACCGCGGACAAGCAGAACGAGTGGAACAGCAGTTTCAGGTGCATGTCGGTTCTCCTGGGCATGCGGGGCGGCCACTGAGCACGCAGCCAACGGTTTGGCCTAGTGGCGGCGGGCGCCACTAGGCTTCGACTTGCGGGGACGATTCCCGATTGGGACGTCCAGGGGCGTCCACTCCCGTCAATCGCGGCTCTGACAGACCGTGGGACGTCAGACACGACCGAAACATCCCTGGACTTTCCGTGCCACGGGTTGATTCGTGTCCTGTTTGACGATAGGGTCGGTCTTTGTGTGATTCCAGCCGTGGCAAATCAATATCAGTGAACAAGGAGGAAGAACGGTGGCAAAGCCGGCAATTGGGATGATGACGTATTCGTTCGGGCGCTCCATCCGTGAGGGATGCATGAGTTTGCCGGATGCAATCCGACTGTGTGCCACGCTTGGGGTTGAGGCCATCGATCTGGCTGAGGCACACTTAGGTGACCCACAGGCGGATATTTCGGCCTTTCTTGCCGCTTTGAGCGACACGGGGCTACCTGTTGCCTCCTCACATACCGGACTTGATCTCATCACCCGTGGAGAGGCGGCAAGGGGCGAGCGGGAACAGGAAGCCCGAAGGATCTTTGAGCGTTTGGGGAAGCTTGACTGCGGACATGTCATGCTCGGGAGTCCCACCGGTGATCTCTCGGCAGAGGACTGGCGTCGAGAATACGGCATTGGACTCGGGGAATGCGCTCCGATCGCAGCTGACTATGGCATCACCGTGACATTTGAGAACCGCGGCGGACCAGCGGGGCTGCTCGTGGGAACGGCGGATCACTGCGAAGAGATCCTGGGACATGCCGGCGACACTGGCGTCCGCTTCACGTTCGATGTTGGGAACTTCCGCTACGTAGGAGCTGATCACAATGCCGCCTTTGAGCGCCTGGCTCAATACACGGCGCACGTACATCTGAAGGATGTGGTGCCACGAGGAGAGTCCTTCGGTATGGTGCCGTTGGGCGAGGGTGAGGTGGACAATGCTCCCATCATCCGGAAGCTTGCTGCAAGTGGCTTCGGGGGATGCCTGGCCATCGAGTGTGGAGGGTTGGGGACGGATGAGGATGACGCGCGCAAGAGCGTTGAGTTTGTACAGAACGTGCGCAACGAGGGGTGAGAGTACCATCCTGGTACGCGAGCCGGGACATTCGGTTGTTGACCATCTAGGACGTGAGGATAACGAGACATGACGACACAACGTGCAGAACAGATTGGTGTGTGCAGCTGGTCACTTCAGTCGACCGGCGCTGAGGACTTGCGGGACAAAGTGAAAGCCGTTGGTGTAGCCACGGTACAGCTTGGGCTCACAGCCCACCGTGGTGATCACGGCGTGTGGACCGGGGTGCAGGAGCTTCTGGGGGAAGCCGGGATCTCGATCGCTTCAGGTATGTTCTCGACAATCGGTGAGGACTACTCGACTCCTGCCGCGATCAAGGTGACCGGTGGCGTTGTGCCGGACCAGCACTGGGACGAGAACTGGGAACTGGCAAAGGGAGCGGCGGCAACAGCCCAGGAGATGGGGTTGCCTTATGTAATGACCCATGCCGGGTTCCTGCCACATGAACCCAGTGACCCGGATTTCGAGAAGCTCATCGGGCGAGTCATCAAGATCGCACGCATGTTTGCTGATCACGGAGTGACGCTCAACCTGGAGACTGGGCAGGAAAGCGCTGAGACGCTGTTGGCTTTTATCGGGGAACTCCGGGCACGCGACGTGACGAATGTGGCGGTGAACTTTGATCCGGCAAACATGATTATGTACGACATGGACGAGCCGATTGCGGCACTGCGACAGCTGGCACCACACGTCTTAGGGGTACACGTGAAGGACGCAAGACGTACGAAGGTGAAGGGTGAATGGGGAGACGAGGTGGTTGTCGGAACAGGGGAGGTCGATTGGCAGGCCTTTGTGCAGATCCTGGCAGATGCGGATTTTGAGGGAGGGTACATCTTTGAGCGCGAGGCCGGTGACGACCGGATTGAGGATATACGCCAGGGAGTTGCAGCGCTGGAAGCAGTGCTACTATAGCTGCGAGGACCAAGATGCTGAGCCGTTGTCAACGCTGGTCAGTCTGTTTCCTGCTTGCGTGCGGGGTGTACTCCAGAGCTCAACATGGTGGTATCGCTGAGCCGGCCGAATACAGCCTGGACAGAATGCTGACGTCCTGGGAGGAACAGACAGAGGGGACGAACCTGGCGCTCAGCCGTCCGGTCACCTTCAGCCCAACTCCCGAGTATCATCTCACCTCAGAGGGTGGGAGTGATGCTCAGGATTTGGTTGACGGGGCTCTGTGTAGGCGCTCCAACCAGGCAATCTGGTGGGAGCCCAAAGCCGTTGGCTGGAAGGGGAACGCCGGTCGTTGGAACACGATCATCATTGACCTGGGGGAGCCAAAGGCCGTCCAACGCATCGTCTGGCGGGTTGTGGCCGGATGCCGGAAGCGGAACTTCTATGGGCCCCGGCGAGTTCGGCTCTCCGGCGGACTGGACGGGCGTTATGTACATGTCCTCCGAGAGCGTCTGCGCTGGCGGGATGATGTGGCAGCCACCGACACCTATCGGCTGCCGAATCTCGGGCCACCTGATTCGGGTGACGATGTCTACATTTACCCGATCGTGGTGGAGGCGGACAACGCCCGCATGAGGTACGTGGTACTGCAGTTCGAGATGGATGGCAACTGGCTGGCCAGCGACGAACTTGCGGTACTGGCGGGGGAAGGGCAGGGCAGCGACATCAGTCAACGCCCCCGGACTGAACTGCAGACACGGGACGTGTGGGTTCGATCGGATGAGCCGGAGTATCCTGTCGTTCCCGATGTGGCCTTTCCGCTGTGGTTGCGCCAGACTGATCTGCGTCCCGACAACGCCAAGTTGTTTGTGCGCTACGAGTTCCGAGTGCCTGAAGGAGTTACGCTCACAGCCCCACCGTACTTCGGTCCGCAGAAGGCGGAACCAGGAGTTCTGGCGTATCGCTACGGGCGGGGCGGAAATTCCATCCGGATAGGTCCACTCTTCATTCAAGGCATCCCCAGTGGCGACGGCGTGATGGAGATCCGGGCTATTGGGAAGAACGCTGAGGCCCAGCCCTGGCAACAGGTCCGTCTGCGGCCGGCCGAGTTACCCCCCCCATTTCGTCTGAAGCGGCTGTCTGCCAGCATCGGCTGGATGGTTGATCGCCAGCAGGCGTTGTGGCCTGACTTTGAGGTCGCCTACGCCCGTTTGGGCTTCAACACCGTCCCGACGTTTCCCCGGGCCTGGGCGAGCCGTGCGCTCAAGGAGGGACTGCCGGTCGAGACGGTGCGACAGTCGCCTGATCCCGGCTCACTGTCTGAGGGAGGGCGCCGCCTCAAACGTCTACGTGAGCTTGGCTACCGTGTCGTCTACATGGAATCCCCAATTCACTCGGTGAACTGGCGGCATCCCG
>Ga0209045_1001509_pt1 | contig 20585 bp, 13 predicted proteins | sample SaaInlLV_10m_DNA_4_FD_184664 | JGI IMG/M metagenome (GOLD analysis project Ga0209045, IMG submission 184664) | Marine microbial communities from expanding oxygen minimum zones in the Saanich Inlet - Saanich Inlet SI072_LV_200m_DNA (SPAdes) (version 2) | ecosystem: Environmental > Aquatic >...
TATAACGGCGAGGTGTGTTAGATCCCAGCCGTCTCCCGAAAGAAAGTCGCGCTTCTTTCACAACAACGTGAAATCGGGCTTGACCTCACCCCCGTGAACGGCTACCAGGGCAGAGACAATCCGGAATGCGGCGTAGGGAGGGGCGATCACGAACAGCACGAATCTCAACGCCACAAACCACGCTGCCAGGGCGGCGTGGACAGTCGCCATGCCGCCGCTCGGAGCCAGCAGGGACACCGCAATGCGGGACTGAAAGACCCATTCCCTGAGGCAACTGTGCAGGAGTAGAACGACCATCAGGGCGATGATGTCACCCTTCACCACTGCGAGGATGCGGCGTCTGTTCATGGTCTGTTTTCCCCCGAGTGTCTGTGTTTTCCCGCTGTGGAAACGGGATTGTCGGCAGGGCGCTCCCCGGCGCGTGGTGCAGTCGACATCGCGAAGAGGATGGCGTCCCCGATCGGCCCGCCTGTGGTCCAGTGGAACGTTGTCTCGGTGACTCGTGGCGCCCCCGCAAGCCAGGCCGTGGCGCCCAACGCTGTGAAAAGTCTGCGGTCTCCGCACAGCCGCGCCCCGGCCAGGCTGAATCCTGTTGCGGAGACGCTGTACCCGAAGACGAGGGGGCCGGAGTCGATGTCCCCTCGGCCGCTGACGCCTCGCGCATACTCGCGTACCAACGCAAACCCAAGCCATCGGTCGGTCAGCTCGCGCTTCACGGCCTGGAACAGGTCCCGGGAGAGGTCAGGGAAGGCAGGCGCCACGAGGTAGAGGCCGAGGGTTGTTCCCGAACCGCGTGGCCGATCGGCCGGGTTCCGGTGCTCCGGGTCAAGGGCCTGCCACATGAGTCCGGTCGCCGGATCGATGCACGTCCGTCGGAACTCCCGTTCCCAGTTCTCCAGGAGGCTGGTCCTGTCCAGTCCTCGTAGTCGAGCATGGATGGCGAGTGAGCCGATCACCGCGCAGTTGTCAACGGGATACATCTCTCCGGGGTAGGTGTCCAGCAGCGGGCAATCATGGGCTTCGATACGGCGTTCCAGGGCGGCGGAGATGGCATCATGCAGCGCGTCCCAATGTGCCGCTTGCGGCAAGTCACTGTCGCCTTCGCTCGCGGCCCGCAGGCCGAGGCCGAGGGCCAGATTGAAGTAGCCGAGATAAGCGGCATGATGCCGATCAGGGTCGTCCAGCGTCTCAAGAGGGTCCGCATTCCACACTTTCGCGTCGAATGCCCGAGTGTCCTGCCTGCGCATTCCGGAAAAGGCGGTTGCCAGGCGCGGGACGAGAGCGTCTGACAACTCAGGGTGGCACTCGATGACTTGAGCCAACCCCATGGCAGTTGTCATATGGGTCCCGAAGAGCCACTCGCCGTCGAAGAGGGACGACCCTGTGCGCAAGGCATCCCCCAGGGCAGGATCACCGGCCCACTCATGGACGCCCTCCGCAAGTTGGTGTTGTCTGTGAGAATCATCGTTCCAGAGCTTGGCAGCCTGGCTGGTGCACCATGCGCGCGGCACCATAGCCACGGCTGCGAGCGCGGCCAGGGCACTCAGCCCAAGGATCACAACCGTGTTCCAGCTGACCGCGGGGCGTGGTTCCGAGGACTTCCTGCCCGCCTGCATGACCTCATCAGCGACAACCATGCACTCCATACCGAAAGGCAGGTAACCGATGTAGCCGAGGACCGGCATGGCAAAGAGATGGAACCGCTGGACGTAGGGCACGGAGTACTCCCATCGCGCCAGGCTTCCGAGATTCCAGAGCTCCCAGACGAAGCCGCACAGCAGAGCCGCCAGAGCCGGCAAGGCCAAAGGGCGCCAGTCACCCTTAGCCAAACTGGGGAGGATCGTGTCCTGCTCAGCCACCACCCGGCCTCCCCACCAGATGAGGAGCGGCCCAAGCCACAGGACCGCAAAGAAGGGATCCGGATGCGCACCCATAGTTGCCAGGACGGCTCCACCGACGACAATGGCGAACAGGCCCAGCAGGCGAGGATGCCGTGGTGACCATCCGCGCCGGGTGCAGAATCCGTACTCGAGGGGAGAGAATGTCCGCAGGAACTCGACTGTTGAGACAACGGCCGGAAGAACGGTCGAGAAGGAGAGAGTGGCGAAGACACCATACTCCGTCCGGGTGAAGTCGCTGACATTGACATAGTGCCAGTTCTGCACAAAACGGTTTAGGTACTCGAAGTACCACCACAACACCGCGCTCGCTGGGAAGAGCGCAGCGTACCGGAGCGTGTTTCTCGTCAACAGGCATGTGCCTTTTCGCGCGTGAGTCAGGGCGCTTACCACGACGATGTAGCTGAGCCAGAGTGGAACAAATGTGTGACACTGTACGGCAGCCAGACTCGGCAGACGTGTCCATGCAATCACCCAGGCCAGCGTGAGAAAGGCGATTCCAGCCACTCCCCAGCGTGGCAGTCTGCCCCACCTGCAGCCCGTGTCCAACTCTCGGCCTGCCCCGCGTAAAGCGCCCGCCCCGAGGAGTCCCAGGGTTATCAGCGCCAGCCCCGCGATCAGGCTGAACACGGGCCACGAGAAGGGGGCGTGCGAGACATACTGGGTCAGCGGCGGGAATTCCAGGTAGGTGTGGGCCGGGCGGCCTGCAATGCGAACCCCCAGCAGCGGGAGGAAGACCAACGCCAGACCAGTCCAGAACAAACGGTGACGGCTGAGTGGTGGTTTGCACATGTGCTTACGTCTGTTCCTGACTATGCTTTGCAATGCAAAGTGAGTGGGGTAAAAAAAGAGGGACGCTCTCATCCTTAACGCCGGGGGCTCTCACCGAATCATGCCGTTTCCGGGATTGGCCAGGCCTTTCCGGCTACATCCTCAAGCTCTCGTGCGGCTGAGCTGAGGGCGTCGCCCGCACGGTTGAGCACCTGCTCCAAGGTGTCGAGATATTGCAGAAACCGGGTCCTGCCGGCGGACGTCAGGCGTGCTGTGGTCTGGGGTTTCATACCCACGAATGCTTTGGCTTGATCGACAATGCCATCGTCGCTCAACGCCTTCAGATGTCGACTGAGATTGCCGTCAGTCAGGTCGCACTCTTCCTTGAGTTGGACAAAGGTCTTGCCTCGCGCCGAACCGGCCAGCGAGGACACGATGGCCAGCCGTTTGGGCTCATGGAAAATGCGCTCAAGCTGGGCGTAGAGTGATGCGTCCTCGGAGGACATCAGATGGGCTCCTTCCGGTCTCTGTTGCGGTGCAGGATTGCCCCGCCGCTTACCTCACCAATGAAGAAAACCAGTCCCATCGGCCAGGGATTGGTGAACGAAGCGTTTGGGTGCAGGAGACAGACTGTTCCTGCGACGATGTAATACACGCCGACAAGCGCGATTCCGTCCGGGAGGATGCGCCGTGAAACGAGATTCGTGACGCCGAAGACACACATCCACATGCCGAACAGCAGATCATGTGTCCCGTGCAGGAGAAAGGCCCCCGTGAGCAGTCCGCCCACGAAAAGTGAAGGGAGAAGATCGGCCGCGGGACTCAGTTTCTCCCCGGCTTTGCTGAGGTCCGCTCCCTGCAATCCCCAACGGAGGAGTGCTCCGTAGTTGATCGCAACCGACAAGCAGCAGACGGCACCCCACGTTGCCACATGGACCCACACTGCAGATGGATTCCCCCCGGCTGTGAGCAAGAGCGATGCGCACAGCGCCAGGCCGCCGCCGCTGATCCGGGCAATTCCCGAATATCCCGTGAAACGACTGCTCGCGATCACCCGGGACCGAAGCTCCCGAACCTGCGTCAGTGCTTGATGGATATGTCGTGGAATCATCGCGCAAGGCTTCCCGTTGCTGGCTCCTTACTCTTAAGGTAGCACAACAGGCTTTGCAATGCAAAGTACTTTGGGAAAAACGCGTACTGGCCCTGAGTGGTGCTGGAATTTGACCCCAACGACCTCGCGTCATTGGTGATAGCCGGGAGGAATCACTCTCGTGTGGACTTCAGTACGAATCGGAGTCCGGGGTGGCCGTCAGAGCCGCGACTTGCGGGAGCGGTCTTGCTTGGGACTGCCACCTGAAACCGCTCCCGGAAGTCGCGGCTCTGTTCAGACACCGAAGCGTCGCAAGTAACGACCTCGGATACAAGCGATAGAACAACTGGCGAAGGCCAGGCTCAGGGCCTTGAGCAAGTCCCACAGCCGTGGAACGCGTCGAGACGGCCCCCCACACGTTGTCTGCACCCGGCCTCAATGTGGGAGGCGGTGCCATCCGGCGACCTCTTCCTGGATGCACCTTTCGCCGCTCGAATCAACGTCATTCCAGGCTAGCCGGCGCAGACCTCGAGCATGCGGCGGATACTTGACTCGGCCTTCGTCCGAATCGGCTCTTTGACCTGGATGACGTGTTTCGTGTCCTGCAGCGCCCAGAGCACCTTCTCGATCCGGATCTTCTTCATGTTCGGGCAGAGACAGGCTTCGGTGGCGGGATAGAAGCTCTTCCCGGGGTTGTCTTTGCGCAGGCGGTGGAGCATCCCGGTCTCGGTGGCGACGATAAACTCCGTCGCATCGGACTCTGCGGCGATACGGACCATGCCCCCGGTTGAGAGGATCTCGTCTGCCGCATCGCGGGTTGGTCGGGCACACTCCGGATGAGTGATCACGACGGCCCCGGGGTGTTCTTCGCGGGCCCTCGCAATGTGGATGTCGAGGATCTTGGCGTGGCTGGGGCAGTACCCGGGCCAGAAGATGAGTTCACGGCCCGTTCTCTCGGCCACATAGTCGCCCAGGTACTGGTCCGGGACAAAGATGATGTCCTGGTCTTTCGGGAAGGAGTTGATGATCTGGACGGCGTTGGCGGACGTGCAGCAGCAGTCGCTCTCCGCTTTGACGTCCGCTGTGCTGTTAACGTAGCAGACCACGGCTGCCCCCGGGTGCTTGGCTTTGAGCTCGCGCAGTTGGTCGCCATTGATCATGTCAGCCATCGGGCAGCCGGCGAGTGGATCAGGAAGAAGAACCGTCTTTTCCGGACTGAGAATGGCGGCTGTTTCCGCCATGAAGTGCACTCCGCAGAAGACGATGACATCGGCGTCTTCAACCTCCGCGGCTTTGCGGCTGAGCTCAAGCGAGTCACCGACGAAATCGGCGATGTCTTGGACCTCCCCGGGCTGGTAGTTGTGTGCCAGGATGATCGCGTTTCGTTCCTGCTTCAAATCCTGGATCTGCTGTGCGATATCGTTACTCATAGCTGGCCTTTGTGTTATGGAGCGCGTCGGACGACCGTGCGTGGACAGAAGGGGTGCACGCTTGCCAACGCTTGACACACTCAGGACATAATGTAGCTCCCGGGGAGGCTCTGAGCCACAGAATGGGGCCGGCTCGCGTGGCCTATCGCCTGCTCAGCACGGCTATGTTAGGCCAGCTCAGTTGATCGCCGACACCGTAGTCGTGGATCTCGAACCATGAACCCTCGGGGAACTCGGCCCGCAGGAGCGCGGCGTCCAGATCGGCGTGTTCCCGTGTGTCGATCAGCACAAACTGCGTTGAGCGCACTCCTGCAACGCGGTATTCCGTTGTCCCCGACTCACTGACCAGTCTCGCGCCATCGTAGTATCGGTACCCGCGCAGGTGGAATTTGGTCTCGGTGAGTACGCGGTCAGCTGCCACTCCCTGCACTTGCCCGATCCCCACACACGAGTCCAACTCAAGTTGCAGCACGGCATCTGCGCCGGCAGGTGTCGCGGCCAGGACCTTGATGCCCAGGCGTCGTCGATTGTTTTGGACGAACACAATTCGCCCAACCAGCGCGCCCGGGTTGGGGGGAGCGGGCGTGATCGTGACCGTCCCCGCCTGGCGATCGACAGCCGTGATCCTGGTGGTGGATTCGGCAGTCTCCTGAGTGACGCCGTGTCCGTTCTTTGTCATGGCTGTTCCGCCAACCAACACAACATTTGTGGGTTCGCCATTCTCTTCAGAGTAGAACCCGAAGCGTCCGCTGAAGGCGAAGCCGTCGGGGGCCGTGCGGCTGACGGAGGCATCTGCCGCAGCGAAAATCGTGTCCTTCCGATGCCCGAGGTCAACGGTAAAGGCGATCGCATTGAACCCCGCTTCATCCGGTCCGCTGAGTTTGAGCGGCGTCACACTCCGGACAACCGGCGACTCTCGGTACAGCTCCATGAGTGTCGCGATTTGCGTTTGGAGAGGGGCGTCGCCATTGCGGTGCATGAGGACCCACTTCATCTCGTAAGGCTTCCCTCCAGCCGGCGACGTGCCGTCGCAGACAACGACCTCTGTCTCACTGGTTTCCGGGACGGTCAGGCGGAAGTGCAGGCCATCCGCTTTCTCCAGGGCCCAATCGGCTGACCAACCGCCGCGTGAGCGGGCGCGTTCGACGTTGTAGAGATGGGGGAAACCGAAGTTGGCTCCGCTCCATCCGTAACCGCCCTTCCGACAGCCGGCCTTCTTGAGCCATGCCTCATCGCCGTACGGCACATCAGGACCGGCCACAGTGCCTTCCTTCTGGGGGGTGAGCTCCAAACCGTTGGTGCTGAACTCGCCTTCCTGGGCGTGGAAGGTCCACCACATCTCGTTCCCACCGGCGATGCGGTAGAGATCCAGGCAGTAGAATTGGGTGTCATCCACGTCGATGATGGCCAGGAGTCGGCGCTGCCAGTTGTCCTTGTTGACGACATACCCTTCGCCGCTTGCGACCCGATCTGTGAAGGCCTCGGCTCGAGCTTCCGCCAAGTGAACGGGGCCTGCATCGGCAAAGATCTGAGCGGATGCTGTCATGTTCACGAATGGTACCTGGCGAGCTTGAATCTGGGTGATCCAGTTTTTGGTCCAGTGGTTCCAGTTGCGGGGGTAGCCGAGGTGCCCCAGAATTTCGCTCTCGAAGGCATCCAGACCGATGTGCATGATGTCATCATGGGTGTGACCTCGAGCTCGCCCATACATCATCCAGAGCGCTCGCTTGGCCGTGCCTTCGCCGCTGCGCAGCATGGCCAGCCCATAGCCATCCTGAATGCAGCTTCCGTCATTCCATGTGTCGTTCCACGTGGCGGCCTCCGCCTCGATCTCTGCTTTGGTGAATGGGAATTCTAGCGAGGGCTTCCAGCCTGGCGCATTGGCCAGGGCCCAGGCGAACTTGGGGTCGCGGAAGATGCGATAGGCATGCTCAAAGGCTGCCGTTCCTCCGTTTTGCCACGTGCGTTGTCCCCGCTTGCTGTATTGTGGGTGCCCTCCATCGTCCCCGACGCGCGGATAGGTGCGGTCGATGTTGACCGTGTTCATCGGGAAATCGAACACGCTGTGGTAGCGCCGTGACTTGCTCAGATTCGGGTAGGTGTCATCCGGGTATACCTCGGGGCGCAACTCCCGGAGGTGCTCAATTGATTCCACGATCGGCCCGAGGGCGACGACATGCATGCCGTTGTAGCCCCCCGATGACTCGTACGGAGCTCCGTCGCGGAAGAAGCTGTTGACCACGAAGGTCCGCATGTGACCGGCCCCGTCGTAGAGCCAGTCCATGAACTCGTCTCCGCGCTTGTAGTTCAGGACCTCGGCCATACGTGCCAGGCCACGTTGGGAGTAAGGTTCATTCGAGCTGGTCGAACCATCCATTGCCCCCTGCATCCACACTGCGAACAGGTTCTCCTCGATGAAGCGTCGAACGTCTTCGTTCGTCTCGACGTCCAGCCCCTTGCTTTGCAGGTAGGGGACGATCTCGGGGGCTTCGTCGATCACCGGCCAGATCTTGTCGTAGGCCTCGGCCAGGGCCCATTGGTACCCCGGTTGGTCAATGGCGTAGACCGTGAAGCCCGTGTGGCTCAGAAATGGGCCTTCAGCAAACCTGGACTGCCCCAGTCGATCGACCTGGCTGCGGCGGTTGCGGTGTCGATGGTGGGTCATGGTGGCGAGGTAGGCATACTCCACGGCGAGCCGTGAGAGTCCCACCAGTGCTTTGTGGACGTAGCGCATGTCGCCGGTCACCAGATAGCTATCCGCGCATGCCGGAGCAACCTGCAGCATCTGGTGGCAGTAGGCTTGCGCGATCTCCGCGACGAAACCGTACTTCTTTCCTTTGTGCAGGCAGGCCCCCCCGATGCCGTCGTCCGGGAACTGCCCACTGGTCATGTCTCCGTTGGCGAAGTCATTGGAGGGGTACAGCTCCTTGCCGACCGGGCACATGATCTTCCACGCATACGGGACCCCTGCCGTGTAGCTGCGGAGATCGCGTTCTGTCTCGTTCAACCATGGGTAGAATGCGCGTCCCTTGTAGATCTCTTTCCCGTGTGTCGGACAGCCGGCCGATACGTTTGTCCAGTGCCAACGCGGGATGGTCGAGTCGGGCTGAAGGGACCAAATCAGATCGTCCGCTATCGCCAGGTAAGCCTGATTGCCTTTGCCCCTGCCTTTGCGTGATTCCTTGATTTGGGCCGTCGTGGTTGTCTGTCCTTCTTTGAGCTCCGGCAAGGCCTCGCCCAGCGGCCAGCGTCGAGGGAGCTGGATCCCCTTGAGTTTCCGGTAGTCGCGCAGATCATCCCGTGACCAGATCGTGAGCGGAACGGTCTCCTTCCCCGTAGCGTGCGCGAACACAATCTCGGCCTTGTCCGTGGCAGCGATTGCACGGAAGTAGTACTTGCGGAGCGCAGCGTTTGCCGGCAAAGGCGTGCGGTCAAAAAGGACCATGGTTTCGGGGTGCGTGATTCCCACAGACGGTTCGTTCTGCGGAATTCGCAGGGCAACCAGGAAGATCCGATCGACGCCGACGATGTCCGGTGCGTAGGCAATCATGGTGTCGCTCCTCGTCTGCGCCAATGAAAGGACGGGGGCCAGTGTCAGGAAGCAGACCCCTACATATCGTGACAGCGTGCTGTGCATCGTTGCCTCTCTTTCTTCAGTTTTCATGCGCTCTGCGTCACTTCACGTCGTCCGCATCGGTACTCTCCTCATGTCGGCTCTAACGTGGGGCTTCGGCAAGCCGCGTCCAATGTAGCGCGCCGCGCCGCGGTCGCGCGTGTGCACCGTGCCGATCGCGCGTCATCCTTCATCACGGAGCCTGGAGCACGGAAGGCGATCCGCCCCGTAACGCTGCAATCTGCCGGTGAATCTCGCCTTCATCGAGGGTCAGGACCTCTCGATTCCGCATCAGCCAGCGACCAGCCACCATGCTTGAGCACACATCTGATCCCCGGGCGCAATAGACCAGGTGTGACGGGTGGTGGTAGAGTGGCGTCAGGTGGGGAGTCTGGAGGTCGAGGACGACAAGGTCAGCCGGTGCCCCAACGGAGAGCGTGCCCGTGGGCACACCGGCTTGCAGCAGGGCCCGGCTGCCTTGTGCCATTCCCATCGCCAGAACCTGTGGGGCGTTCAAGCCGGCAGGACTCCCGTTCACGACGCTTTCCCACTTCGCCGTCTCGTCCAGAACTCGCAGCATATCCAGGCTGTCTCCGGCAGTGCAGCCACCGGTCCCCAGAGCCACGGGAACGCCGCATGCCAGCAAGTCCCCGAGAGGCACGCTGCTGCGGCCCGACCGCATGGCGTTGGCCGGGCAGTAGACCATCGTCGCCGCGCAACTCGCAAGGACCTCCAGATCATTGTCTCCCAGCTGTACTCCCTGGACGCAGATGAGCCGCGGCGAGAGCACATCCATGTCGTCCAGTTGCTCAGCGAGGTCAGCCCTGCTCCCCGGCTTCTCACGCCCTTCTTCCAGCAGACGCGTGACATCCACGACCAGAGGGACGTTGAGCGTTGCCGTGAGGCTGGCAACCTGTCGCAGGATACGCGGCGCATTACTGACCGGCGACACCCCGATACTGACGCGATCGTGCGACGCATAGTGCGCCATCCGGTTACGCAAGTCATACAGAGCCGTGGCTGCTTCCGGTGTGGAGCAGCCGGGCGGGCCGTTGATTGCCTGGGTGGCAATCGCACGCAGGCCGGACTCATCTGCTGCTTCGGCCACGGCAGCGGCACAGGGCGACACATCGCAGAACGAGGTTGTCCCGGAACGGATCATCTCGAGGCACGCCAGTTTCGCCCCCCAATGCACCCATTCGCGCACATCCTGAACCTCGGATTGTCCTGCCGGAGCAGCAATCGGCAGCGGGCATCTCGTGCCGCGAAATGGGACGGTGAAGGCGTGTATGTGCGCATTCACCAACCCAGGCATCAGAAGCTTCCCACTGAGGTCGATCGTCTCGTGAGCTGCCGGTGGAGGGATAGTCTGGGCCGGCATCACCCCAAACGTGGAGATTCTTCCCGCGGTCACGCTCAGGAATGCGTTTTCGAGCACGGGGTGCGCGGTGTCGCCTGTGAGCAGCGTGCCGTTGATAAAGCAGATATCAGCACACATGGCGGCCCGCCTCCGGCCAATCGGTCACCGCTGCCTCAACCAACGCGCAGAGCCGCGGGGCGGCGGCCGCCGCTGCCCCGATCACCTGATCAAGTGTTGTCTCCTGCATGTCGTCCGGGTTGTTCACGTTGGTGATCACGGAAAAACCGAGAACGTTGAGTCCGCCCTGGACCGCTGCAATTGCTTCTTGAACAGTAGACATGCCGATTGCGTCGGCTCCCAGGAGGCGGAACATGCGGGTCTCAGCGGGGGTCTCCAGGCATGGACCGGTCACCCCGACGTAGACTCCTTCGTGAAGCGCGATACCGAGTCTCGCCGCCGCTGCGCGTACACCGTTCCGCAGTTGCTCGGAGTAGACTCTGGACATGTCCGGGAACCGATCTCCCCACTGAGGGCTGTGCGGCCCCGTTAGCGGGTTGGCGCCCGTCATATTGATGTGGTCGCTGAGCATCATGATATCGCCCGCCCGGAAGCCAGGATTGAGCCCGCCTGCAGCATTGGTGATGATCAGGCCCTGAACACCCAATGCTGCAAGCGCTCTGACCGGGAAGCCGACGTCTGCGGGCGTGTAGCCTTCATACAGATGGAACCGTCCCCGGAACAGCAGGACGTCACGTTTACCAATGCGGCATCGAACGAGGTCGCCGCTGTGGCTTTCCACAGTCGAGACCGGGAAATGGGGGATGCTGGTATAGGGGATGGTTTGCAGGTGGGCCTCAGGCGGCACAACGTCTCCAAGCCCGGTTCCCGCAATCACGGCAATCTCCGGGATGGTGGCAAGGGCGTCTTCGAGATAGGCCCGGGTCTCGCTGAGGCGGGCTTCCTGCTGATCCAGGGGGAGAACCATGAGCATGATTTCCTGTCAAGCCCCCGCGATCTGCTGGACTGCACGTGCCGAATGGGGGGGGATGCAATCGTGCCGTGCAGAGCCAAGATAGGGGAGGCGGTTACTCTCTTCAAGGGGGGGCGCCCCGACGACTGACCGGGCGAGTGATCAAGGGGGGCAGACTCGATCAGCCACTCAAGGCGCGCTACATTGTTCAAGACGGTCCAGAAGGCGCTTGCGCCTCGTGAGCGCTCAATCGTCGCCCTACTGCCGCAAGGACAGTGGAGGCGAGGACACGTCGAGCCGTCAGCTTCTTCCGCTGGTGGTGCAAGGACCGTGGAAGGGGGAGGCCCAAGCTGCCCCACTGAACCGTGAACCGTGCTCCGTGTTGATGAGGACACTATGAATTGTCCCAAGTGCAGCAGTGAGATCCCGGACTCCTCAAGCATCTGCTTTGCGTGCGGAACGGCCGTCACGCCGGAGGAGCAGCAGGAGGCCCCCCGCGAGGTCAGCGCGGACGAACAGCGTTATCTCAGTGCGGCGCGCGGTTTTGTCGAGCAGGGGCGCTACGCCGATGCGACATCGATTTTCCGGAGCTATTTGGAGGCCTTCCCTGAGGGCACTGAAGCGGCTCTGGCTCGCCAACAGGTCGAGACGATTCTGCCGGAACAGGAACGACGCCTCAGGTTGCTTTCAGGGCTGGAAGCCTGCCGCCAGCTGATCGGGCATCAACGTTACACTGAGGCCAAGGCGCAGACGGATGAACTGCTCGCGGAAGCGGGCCGGATCCAGGAACCGGACACACCGGTCTTCGGCTCCGAGCTGACCCCCAGTGAGATCGTTGCGAGGCTCCACGAACAGCTCGCCGAGATCGCTCCAATCGAAGAGCAGGCGCGTGGGCTTCTGACCCAGGCCGACGATGCGGTTGCCCAGGGCGACCTCGTTGCTGCTGTTGCCGCGCTCAACAGTGTGCGCGAACTTGCGCCCCATGATCCCACCCTCGCACCACGAATCGAGCTACTGGAGAGGGCAGAGCAGCTGTGGGCTGAGTGTCAGGACGCGTTCTCCGCCAAGAAACTGAAGGAAGCGGACGATCTTGCTGCTCGCGTGCTACAGGAGGTGCCGGAGCACCCCGCGGCACAGAAGCGGCGGGAGGAGATCGCGGCCCGACTGGGCGAATCGGCTCAGATGGCTCGAGCCAAACGTCGGCGGATGCTCCTGATCCAAGTGGGGGTGCTGGTCTTGGCTGTTTGCTCGATCTGGGGCTACAACCAGTACCGCTTCTATGCGAAGCGACGCGCCTTCATGCATGTCGTTGCATCAGCCGAGACTGAAGCCGATGCCCTGATCTACGCGGAACAGCTTGCCTCCCGTTTCCCGCCTGCCGATGCCTTCATTGTGATGCTGCGGGCTCGAGGCAGTTTTGAGGCCCGGCGGAAGTCTCTTGACGTCGAACGCGTTGAGACTTTTGGGGGAGACACCTATGCCGCTTTCCTGGAACTGGTCGCGAAGGCAAACAATCGAGGCACAGGCTTCACGGCACGGACTGCGCTCTATGAGGAAGCGATCAGGCAGCTCCCCAAGGTCATCGAAGCTGCCCTTGTTGCGCAGTATGAGGCGGCGTTTAAGCTCGGTCTCGGTAGCCTCGAGAAACAGGAATTTGACGCGGCCGAGGCCCACTTCCGGCAGGCCCTTGCTGTCCCGGGACGTGACAAAGATCAGGCAGCTTTGGAGGGGATCCGCAAAGCGACAGACGCTCGGGATGCTGCGCGTCGAGCCCAGGACCGAGCCAAGTCACTGAGTGAACTGCTGGCGCAGACTGTTCAGGCATACAAGGCCGAAAAGTGGGGCGACGCGATGCGCTTGGCGGATCAGGCTCTCGCTCTCGACCCGCAGTGCGTGGATGCCGTGCGCTATCGCGGACGTGCCCTGAAGAAACGCATCAACACGTTGCTTGTGGCGGCGGATGCGGCGGTCTCCAGTGGTGAGCGCGAGGTAGCCTTGCAGCATGCACGGGCCGCGCTTCTCATTGATCCCGCTTCGGACATCACGAAGAAGATGCGGGCAGATGTGGAAGACTGGATATACGCTTTGCTCATCGACGCTGCCCGCTCCGCCAAACGCAAGAGCGATTGGGAAGCCGTGCTGCGACTGGCCGGCGAAGCGCTGAAGACGAACCCTGAACAGCCTGCGGCGCTTCGCCTGACGAGCGAAGCCCAGGCCCCCTATCTGCGCATCGTTGCCATTGTCGGGGGCAAGGAGATCAAGGATGCATGGGTACGCATGACCGGGGGACACGGGCCGGGCCGCACGCCCTTCGCTCCGAAGCTGGAGAAAGGCAAGAGTTACGTGGTACGGGTCGGGATTTCCTCCCAGCTGGGGCGTTTCTTTCAGCCGTTCGAGGCGACCCACCATGTGGAAACTGACCTGCCGGCGACACTGCGAGCTGAGCTCGAGCCGCGCAGCGCCTTCGTGCCTGTTCCCGGTGCGTCTACGGCTTCTGTAAACGGGCTGGCTTCGGGCAGCGTCGAGGCCCGGGACCGCCAGCAGGCCGCTGCTGCGAAGCTCCAACTGCCACTTGAGATCGTGACCAAGGAGACGGCGATCGTCCTGCGACTCATCCCACCCGGTCGCTTCGTGATGGGCAGTCCACAGGCTGAAGCCGGACGCAAGCGAGACGAGAATCCGCAGCGCCGAGTGACCATTGCTTCGCCGATTTACGTCAGCGCGTTTGAGGTGTCGCAGAAGCAGTGGCAACGGGTCATGGGCAGCAACCCCTCCACCTTCACTTCCGCCGGCGAGGAGGCACCCGTGGAGACGGTCAGTTGGGAAGACTGTGAGGCATTTTGTCGGCGTCTGTGTACGACAGAACATGTTCCGGCAGGGACATTTCGGCTGTTGACGGAGGCGGAGTGGGAGTACACATGCCGGGCCGGTACGCTGTCCCGGTTCTATGCCGGCGAATCCACGCGCGACCTGGTCCGCTCCGCCTGGTTTTTGGACCTTGTCGGGGAGAATGGAGCCCCACAAGTATGTGGACGCAAAGCTCCCAATGCATGGGGGATCTTCGACATGCTCGGGAATGTCTATGAGTGGTGCATCGATCGCTACGGTTCGTACCCGACCGGATCGGTTACCGATCCCAGTGGCCCGGCCCAGGGAGCGATGCGTGTCCTGCGCGGTGGTGTGTTCTGCGCGGGAGCTGAGAACTGCCGCTCTGCCAGTCGAGCATCCGCAAAGCCCGAGGAGGCTTGGAAGTGGCGCGGACTGCGCATCGCGGTCCGCGCGAAGCGCGTCATGGAGGTGCTTGACAAGGTGGGGCGCTGAGAAGGGCGGCTTCCTGCCTGAGCTGACGAGGAAGACCCCTCCCGTTGGTCAGGGCTCTGACGGACATCCGCCTCCGCCAGTCGCGGCTCTGCAAGACGGGCCTGCTCTACTCGGTCTTCGGGGCAGGCGGCGTGGGCGCCCCTCCCGTGTCTTCCGGCAGATACCTGAGGACTCCAGACGTCGTGTAGGCGGCATCGCCAAAGAGATCCATGCCCAGTATGGAGAATGCCAGGTCGGCGATCTCGGCGAGGTCAAAGCCAACGCGAGCATACACTCCGGCATGGGTGAAGAGCGGGTCCGCTGCCCCCACTTCGAGCGACGCCTGACTCCAGTTCTGCCAGCCGTTCGGCATAAAAGGCAGTGTCTCGCAGGCCACCGAGAGTTTCCGTTTCCAGAGCCAGAAACGTGCCTTTCTGGGCTCGTATACGAGGGTCTTGGCACCCACCCCGATGCGTGGATCGACAAGGCTGTCCATGTGTTCCTGCCACCCCTCCATCAATCCGCTGGGTTGCTTGTACTCATTTGCTTTGACAGGAATCTGCCGGATCGCGACATGATGAAAGGGCCCCAGTCCGAGTTTTGTCCGGTGGTCCAGCATGATGCCTGCGCCACGCCGATCCCATTCGGCGTCGAGAGTCTTCTTCCGCAGCGCTCCCAGGTGGCCGATATCGGTGAGCTGGAGATAGGCTCCGGCACAAGGCGGAAGCAGACCTGTCGTGGCCGCTCGGTCCTTAAGCCGGGTCACCGGCGGGACTCCGCCAAGCGCCAGCGTACCGCAATCCATCAGGTCATCTCGTACGTTCTTGAGGTATCCGGAGTTGGCCACCCCATCACGCATGGATGCCAGGCAGGCTCTGCCGGGGACCTTGCCACGGACAGCCTTGAGGGAACTGCAGCCGTTTGCGAGAATCGCCATGGACAGGCAGAGCAGACAGTTACTGAAGAGCTTGAGTCGAGAGTGATGCTGCATCGTCGTTCGAGTCCTTATGTCGCCGATAGGGTATGTCGGTCCTACGCTACTGATCTGTGGGGCTTTGGTCAAGCACACGCGTATGGTACTCGGGATTACGCGTCTATAGGCTAAGACGAGGCAACCGAGGTCTTGATTGGCCGTTCCCACGGTTGGCCTCGTCTTTGGTCAGGGCGTTGTGAGCCGGCCCAGAGATTCTCCGGCGAGGATACGGATCTCGCAGCCATCTCGTCCGAGCTGCACAAGATCATCGTCGAGGGCCAGGCGGTTGGGTTCGAGTACCAGTATGATCGTCGATCCTCCGAACGTGAAAAAGCCCTTCTCGTCCATTCTCGCGAACTCCTCAGCTTCATGCGTCTGGACGATTCCTCCGACTCCGAAAGCTCCCACTTCGATGAATGCGGCCTGTCCAAGGGGGCCCAGGTCGAGCATGGTCACGTTGCGATGATTTTGAGTGAACACAGGGATTCCGAGGGTGAGGGCAATGGGGTTGACGGAGTCCAGCCTGCCTGGGATGTCGATTCTACGGAGTTCGCGCCCCGCTGCCGGGTAGTGGTAGCGGTGGTAATCGGCCGGGCACAGACGCAGCACGAGCACGGTCCCGTTGCTGAATCCGGCCGCCTCGTCGGCCGTCATTCCCAGCAACTCCGGGATTGCGAACTGCGCGCCCTTTACCGGAATACAGGTGTCCGCGTCGATTTTCGGGAAGACGCTGAGTCGGCAGTCTGCCGGGGAGCAGAGAACGTCAGAATCGGCACTGAAGGGGCGGGTTCCATCCCGCAGGTGTCGGTAGAAGAACTGGTTGAATGTCCGGAACGACTCGATGGGGTCGCGGAACTCATCGCGGTCTATGTCGAGAGCAGCGATGGTTGCGTTGATCTTGCGGCGGGACCAGGCGGTGTTGCAGTACCAGCCCATCAGTTTCGACACGAGGGCGTAGCGGAAGAGGAACGCGCGGCAGATCCCCCGGGCGGGGCTGAGGTACGCAAGCTTGAGCATGGAATCGCCGAGGACGGTCTCCTTGACGAGTTCGTCTCCGGCCCGGTCCCAGACGTACACATCCTGTTCAGGATCCTGGACTGCCGACATGGTGCGCTCTCCCGTGGTGTGTGGGGTGCCCCTACGATAGCCCCATGACGCCGTTTCAACCATGATTCATGCGGCAGAGGAGAGGACACAGACCAGCGGCGGGGCCTACGCGAGGCCCAACGAGCCGCGCGCACGGAGGAAGCACAGGAAGAGCTACGTTGAGCGTACGTCCGAATTCCGTGTTCATCCGAGTGAACTGAGTCGTCCTCCTGCTCTTTACATCTCCTCCCACACCGTCCTGTAGGCACCGATTTCATCAAAGTAAGCCAGCATGCGGTCGTAGAAGGGGTGGCGGCAGAGCGTAGCGCTGTCGCCCGCCACGATCAGTAGTCTCCGGGCCCGGGTCAGAGCCACGTTCATCCGTCTGGTGTCAGCCAGGAATCCGACTTCGCCTTCGCTGTTGGAGCGTACGAGTGAGATGATGATCACTTCGTTTTCCCGGCCCTGGAAGCCGTCCACCGTGGCAACCTCGATGCCGGTGTCTCTGAGGCTGTCGGCCAGGACCTGAACTTGGGCGGAGTATGGGGAGATCACGCCTACGGAAGCTGGCGGCATGCCCAGTCGGAGAAGCTCCCGTGCTTTGGTCACAACGACCTGTGCTTCCTCGACATTACGTCGGCTGCCGCCATCTGATTCGGTCTCTTCCTCGAACCCGGCTCCAGACGTGTCGATGAACCAGACACTGGACTCGGTGAGCTCCGTGCCCGTTACTTCCGGCAAGTCGGTGAGCCGGTGGTTTGCCACACTCGGATGGGCGGCGAGAGTGTCCTCGTAGAACTCACGTGACGAGAATGTCATGATGTGTTCATGCATGCGGTATTGGTCAGTGAGGCGTCGAACGACCGCCTGCCCGTGCACCTTGAGGAGGCGTTCCGGGAGACTGACTGCGAACCCCCTTCGGGCTGCCTCGGGTGAGAGGACGGTCGGTGGGAGCTGGCAGGGATCTCCGGAGAGAATGAGGCGGTTGCAGCGGGATACGGGGATCCAGCAGGAGGGCTCGGGGCACTGGCAGGCCTCATCAACAACGGTCGCGTCGAATGTCTGACCTGACAGTAGGTTGGGTGCGAGACCGGTAAGGGTGGAACAGACGACCGGCGTGGTCTTGAGCAACTGCTGAAGGATGCCATCTTCGATGCGTCGCATGTCGTCGAACATCCCATAGGCTTCGCGTCGCATGTCCAGCTGATCGCGTGGCAAGGTATTCCGACCTGTCTTGCCGGCTTTGCGCAGCAGGGCGGCAGCGTCGCGGCCCAGAGCCCGGGCCACCGCGTACTCGGGGTGGTTCTCGACTTTCGCATCCAGTGTCTGTTCCCACAGCGTGGGAAGCACCCGGACGGGGTGTCCCAGGCGGATCAGATCCACGCCGTGTCTGACCAGCTTCTCGACGATGTTGTCGACGGCCAGGTTGCTGGGGGCGCACGCAAGAATGCGCTGGCCCTGGCCTATTGCCTGCCGGATGACTTCCACCACAGCCGTCGTCTTGCCGGTTCCGGGGGGACCGTGAATGACTGCGAGATCCTCAGCCTGAAGGCACAGGCGCACGGCGTCCTGTTGCGTTTCGTTCAGCGTGGGGTCCAGGAACGTGTCCACGGTGCGGTTGGAGAAGGCCGGGGGGCGGCTGCCGAGAAGGACATCTCGAAGCTCGGCCAGGCGTCCGCTTGAGGCATGTTGGGCCCGGAGCAGTGCATTGCGTTCGCGCTCCCGGGAGACATCGTCCTGCGTCATGTCCAACTGAAATCGTGCGGTCGCGTCATCGACGCGGCTGTCTTCCGGGAGGGCCAACTGAATGGTGTCGCGCTTGAGTGTACTCACGACTCCTCGCCAACCTGAGCTCTGGTCTCCTTGCGGGGACATCAGCACAGGCGTCCCGACGCTGAAGCGGGAGCGCGGAATGGGGGCGTTTCCGGGTTTGCCCAGAGCGACGAGAAGATGTCCGCCAACGCCGATTTCCCGGTCTCGGAGCTCAAGGCGACCTATGTGGACGCTTGTGTCGTCACCCACTCCGGCACTGTTGCTTCGCGCCTCCTTCACCTGGGAGAGCTCAGCGTCGGCTTCCAGTTTCATCAGGCGACCCAGTTGGGTCAGGTGTCGGGACGGTTCGGAGCCCGGGATCGGTCGTTCACACCAGGCTTCGACGGGGCGACTGTCCCAGGTCGCCTCTCGAAGGGAACGCATCACCCGGTCGAGAGCAGCGTCTTCGACGGTCGCCCGGACGCGGCTCCGGTCGACATCAATCCGACCGATCTGGTTCTTGCGGACGTTGCTCAGCCCCACCAGCCAGCGCAGGACATCGCCCGATGTCCGTCGTTGTGGAATACCTTCGATGTGGATCGTGGCCATGCTTGTTCCAGAGCGGGATGGTAACACAGGGTTGACTGTCGTGGTGGCGGTCACGATAGGCCCAAAGTCGATCTTGTCCAGCAGAGATGCGGGCTCCTCTGTCCCTGAGCGGGGGCGACGGGTGGCTGTGCCAATCCCGAACGGGTTGGTAGAGTCCCACTCATCACCGCTCCCCGTGGCGTGGAGAAGGCACGGGCTCAGGAACGGCATGGACAAGGGAGTTGAAAAGAAGGCATGAAAACCTATTTTCAGACCCGTAGTTGGGGGAGCCTGAACTGACCGGCGACACGCCCATGGGGTGTTGAGACAGTGTTCCGGTGTGTGGCCTGCCACCCGGTCGGCAGGAGCCCGGAGATGAGAAACAACGAGTGTCGTTGCGAAGAGCCCGCCGCGATCTGCTTGAACGCCTTGGGTTAGGCAGGTCGCTCTACATGGGCTGGCGCGCCGCTCCGTTCCTGCTCAAGAACCAGAGGAGAGTCACGCATGTCGATCAAGCATTTGCTGTGGGAAAAGCGCACGGAGTTCCGCGGCGGAGAATTGAGCGAGTACTTTGATCTGGGGAAGCTCGGGAGCGCTCGGCCTGAGGAACTGCGTTTTGGTCTTCCTGAAGCCTCTCGCGCGGAGGTGGTTTCCTGCATCGGCGAGAAGTCCGCGTTGCGGGGGAACTGGGACACTGAGACGTGCGAGCTAGACTTGGCAGAGAGCCCGGCCGAACAGACCGACACCCACGTGACTGTTGCGATAGGGCGTGAAGGGGATGCCATTGTCGTTGACGGGTTCGGAGAGCTTCTTCGGGCTCGCGGCAAGGAGGAGGCGATTCCTGTTCGGGTGGGGCTCGTCCATGCCCAGTGGCAGAAATTCCGCAACCAAATCATGAATTTCGTGGATGCCCACAAGGGACGCGTGTACCAGAAGATCCATCACCCTGACCTGATCCGGATTCCGTGGTTGCACGGCGACGAACGGCTTGAGCTCATGAAGCCGGAGATGCCCATCACCAGTGGCACAGTGCTGGACATAGGGGCCAACTGGGGGTATTGGTCGCACGCCCTCACGCGGCTTGGGCTGACCTGCACGGCGATCGACTACAATCCCAAGAACGCGCTGTTCGTTCGCAAGCTTCGGCGGGCCATGTCAGGGACCTTTGAGTTCCGGCAGATGAGCGTCTTCGACCTCCCCGGAGTCCTGTCGTATGATCTTGTCTTGGGACTCAATATTTTCCACCATTTCCTCCGCTACAGAGACACCTTTGAGCTGTTCGTTGACCTCCTTGGGCGATTGGACACAGACCACATGTTCTTTGAGCCGCATTGCCCCGAAGAGCTCGCCGCCGACGACGCCTACAGGAACATGGAGATGGACGAGTTTGTCCAGTTCATTGTTGACAACTCGTGCATGACGCAATCGCGCCTTCTCGGCACGGTCACGAACGGGAGGAAACTCTATCTCCTGAGTCGCTGACCCCTCGTCACTGGCTCCCCGGGGCAAAGGCGTTCTGCCGTCTTGTCCATGGCCATGGGAAGGCATCTCCAGGGCGCACAGCGGCCAGGGGGGGCGACGAACCTGAGGGGAGGTCCCCTGTGGTCGCAGACAGGGACACAGCTCGCCCTAGCGGTAGTTTACTGTGGATGCAGGAAGAGGGATCTGCAACCTTCTCTCATTCAAGTGGAAAGATCTACGCGTCGTTGTATTGCCCTCTTGTGGCATCGAAGCACGCGTAGGTGTAGCGTGCA
>Ga0209045_1001511_pt1 | contig 20578 bp, 21 predicted proteins | sample SaaInlLV_10m_DNA_4_FD_184664 | JGI IMG/M metagenome (GOLD analysis project Ga0209045, IMG submission 184664) | Marine microbial communities from expanding oxygen minimum zones in the Saanich Inlet - Saanich Inlet SI072_LV_200m_DNA (SPAdes) (version 2) | ecosystem: Environmental > Aquatic >...
CCTGCCGTGCTGTTCGAGGTGGGGCCTACTGGCGTCGGCAAGACCCGTGCGGCGGAGTCCCTGGCAAAGTGCCTGCGACGACCCGGCACCGAAGGCAGTCGCTACGGATTCGTCCGTCTGGACATGTCCGAATACCAGGAGCAGCACCGCGTGAGCCAGCTCCTGGGGGCCCCGCAGGGATATGTCGGCTACGGGGAGGGGTCACAGCTTCTCGACGCCCTGGCCAATCCCCGGACCGTGGTTCTGTTCGATGAAATCGAGAAGGCACACCCGGCAGTGCTGCGGGCTCTTATGAACGCCATGGATGCGGGGCGTCTGAGCACTGCGGGCCGCACAAACGGTAGCCGCGAGATCGACTGTCGGCAGGCGATCTTCATCTTCACGTCAAACCTGGAGGCCAGCGACATCCTCAAGGAACTGGCGGATAAGGATGCATTTGGCGTGCCCGAGATCGAAGACGAGGTGTGCAGGCGGCGGCTGCGCTCATCTGGCGTTGCCCCGGAGATCATCGGCCGAATTGGCCGGTTTCTGGTGTTCCGGCCTCTGACTCCCGAGATCCGGGCAGAGATACTCGCCCTCTCCATCGTTGAGGTGGCGGCGGAGTACGACGTCGCGGTGGAACGGATCGAGCCGAGCGTGGTTATCGATATCCTGGGACGGCTCAAGTCGGCTAGTTTCGGAGCGCGTCCGGCAGGATTTCTGATCGATGAGTTGCTCGGCGGGTGTTTCTCAGAAGTGGCAGCCCGTCGCGACCACACATGTGTCGAGGTAGTCGGTCCCCCTTTCCGTTGCACTCCGGTGTCGGCGGACCGGACCGACGAGGAGAAGCCGGAGCAAGAGGACGAGCCCACGCCTGCCGCGGAGAACTAGCCGTGGACGTGCTTCCGAATGAAGCGCGAACCGCTCTCATTGACAGCAATACCAGAGACAAGGAGAAGACCATGCGTGCGATACGTGCGTTCATTCGGAGCTTCATGTGGGTGGAACTGGCCGCGATGGCCGGCCTCATTCTCGGTGGCGTTGCCCTCACGGTCGCCGAACGTGGATCCCGTTTCGGAGACTCGTTCTTCACCTACAGGATCGAGCACCTCGACCACCTTCCAGCGTGGTTCGCTTTCGGGTTGGCCCTGATGGCCGTGAACGGCTTCTGGATGTTCAAGCTGAGCGACATCCGCGGCGTACTTCACACGCCCTCTCGTTCGGGTTATGGCGAATACGGCGCGTCCGTACCAATCCACCCACTGCAGCTCTTTGCGATCAACCTGATCGCCATCCCGACTGCCCTGGCACTCTTCATCCTGATCCGGGCCAACGGGTGGTAGTTTCCAGCGTAGAGAGGACGCCAACGATGGCCCTGCAACAGAAATCCCCGAGAACGCCGCATCTGCCGTGGTCGGAGAAGGTATCCGGTGATGACCGAGGTCCAGGACTGGGTTATTCTCCACAACGAGCCTCTTCGCCGTGGCGGCGGCACGCCCCACATTGCCGAGCTGGCCTACCGTCGGGGTGGCGTCACCGTTCATGTCTCGTTCCCTGATTACCTCAATGGCCTGACGGAGGATGAGTTTGCCAACCTCATCCACCGCGATCCGAAGAAGCGCAACCTGCGGTGGGAGTTGATGTGACGTGACCCGGAGGTGTCCGTGAAGGGCCGGATTCGTCACCCGGACCACAAGACCATCCGTCTCCCCGTCTGGCACCGTGTCGTCCCGAACACGGAGGACCGCGCCGCCGCCAGCCGCAAGTGGTGTTCCTGGACTGAGCGAAACCGACCCATGAAGAACCGCCGCATCAAGACCAGACGTTCATGGGGGGGCCTTGAGACCCGTTGCCAAGCCGCACTCGACCAAGCATGGTGACAGAGGCTACTCCCGCCGGGTCAACCGAGCGATTGCACGCACCGCCATGCGGGCAGCGGAGTAGTCGCCCAAGCAGACGGGCTGAAGGCACGATACACCATGCGCTTTGTCTACATCACCGATCTCCATGGCTGGCAGGATGGCTTTGATGCCCTACCCGATTTCACCGCGGCGAATGGGGCCGTCGCCATCGTAAATGGCGGCGACATGCTGCCCAAGGGCGACAGCATCCTCAAGGCTCAGAAGCGCTTCATTCAGTCCTACCTCCCGGAGTACTTCCGACGCTGCCAAGCGGCCGGGGTCCGTTTCTACGGCATGTTCGGGAACGACGACTTGGCCAGCAGGTTGCCGTATTGGCGCGAAGTCATCTCCGCGCACGAATGCGCCTTCGATCTGACCGACCGCTGGCATGAACTGCCAGATGGTTACCAGATCCGCGGCGTCAACTACGTCCCGGACGCGCCGTTCGGGCTCAAGGACTGGATGGTGCTCGACTCATCGGGCTGGGCACGTCCGCTGCAGGCCTGCCGGGCCATCGTGACCGGCCCGAATGGCTTCGAGGCAATTCCGGACGTGGAGTGCTTCTTCGCGGTGCGCCCGACGTTGGCCGATGTCCTGGCCAACGTGCCCGCCGACTCAGTGGACATGGGCAAGGCCATCCTGGTGACCCATGCGCCACCCGATGGTCTCGGTCTCGGCACGCTGGGCGGTCTTCTGCGGGGCAAGGACGTGGGCTCGGCGGCAGTACACGTATGGATCGAGAAGCATCAGCCGTTGCTGACCCTTCACGGCCACATCCACGAGTCGCCGGATGTCACTGGCATCCACACGGCGCGGATTGGCCGAGCGATCTGCCACCAGCCGGGGCAGAAGGCCCAACTGGCGCTTACCGTGTCGGTGGTCGATATCGGCGAGACTGGAGTCGAGATCGAACGGCGATTCCTGCCAGTGTAGCGGCGGAAACGAGGGAATCAGGTCAAGCGATGCGCATTGCGGCATATGGCGATATCCACGGACACTGGCTCGACTTCAGGGAGTCGGTGCTCGGTCTACATGCCCGCCAGCCGCTGAACCTCGTCCTGCAGTGCGGGGATGCACAGCCGTTCAGGGACGATGCGGACCTAGAGTACATGCACTGCCCGTCGAAATACCGGGAGCCGGGCGACTTCTGGGCCTTCCACGAGGGCATCGAGGAGTTCCCAGTGCCCCTGCTGTTCATTGGCGGTAACCATGAGACATGGGGGTTCCTCGACCAGCATCGGGACGGGGGACAACTGGCAGACAACATCAGGTTCCTCGGACGGGCGGGCTGCATGACGATGAACGACGTCCGCATCGCCGGAGTTAGTGGCGTGTTCTCGCCGAAGCACTTTGACCAGCCGCACCCCCGACCACCGTACGCCACTTCCCAGCGGAAGCAGGCCACATACTACAACCAAGACGACATCGACCGGTCTCTGGCCTGTGGCCGTGCCGACATCCTCCTCCTGCACAACTGGCCGGACCTGATGAACGCGGCGCGGGATGCCAGCTGGCCCTCGCACTGGACCCGGGTCGGCTGCGAGTACCTGTCGCTGGTGGTGGAATCCCTGCGTCCGCGCTGGGTCTTCTGCGGACACATGCACCACCGTGCACAGTTCCGCGTCGGCTCAACCGAGATCATCTGCCTCTCGGATTTCCACCGGGATCCAATGAACGCAGTTACCGTAATCGAGGCGTGACTTGGGGCCACGGCATGACAGCGATGCTGCGGCTGGCGTAGCCCCGGTGGTGTAGCTCCTTTGGGAGTGGATTCGGACGAGCCCTGGCGGGAGTCCGTCTGGACGGCCTCCCTGCGCCTCCACTGTCCAAGGCTCTCACGCTGCCCGTTCCTGCGGGGAACGGGACGAACGCGGAGAGCCGCTTCCATGGGAAAGCAGCTCAGCGAAGAGACCTTCCCGTGACTCGAGGTCCACAAACCGTCCTTCCTGCACAATCTCACCGTCCTGCACGACGAGGATTCTGTCGGCGTTGCGGAGAGACGACAGCCGATGGGCAACGGAAATGACGGTACGTCCGTTCATTAGTTCCTCAATGGCTTTCTGGACTGAACTCTCGCTGATGTTATCCAGAGCAGACATCGCTTCGTCCAGCAAGAGAATGTCCGGATCGCGGAGGAACACCCGAGCGACGGCGATGCGCTGGCGTTGGCCGCCTGAGAGATTGGCACCACGCTCACTGACTTGGGTCTGATAGCCCTCTTCCAGGGCTTCTATCTCGTGGTGAAGTTGGGCCCGAGTTGCCGCTGCGATGACGCGCTCCATGGGAACCGACGGAATTCCGTAGGTGATGTTGTCAGCGATGGTGCCACTGAACAAGAACGGCGTCTGCGGCACGTAGCCGACCGCTTCCGCGAGGGTCGATCGATCGATATCGGCCAGGTTCTGACCCCTGATCACGATGCGGCCGCGACTTGGGGCGTTCAACCGGAGGAGGAGCTTCAGCATCGTGGACTTACCGGCGGCTGTGGGTCCGCAGATGCCAACGAACTCCCCCTCACGGACTCTGACCGAGGCCCCCTTGAGCGCCATCACTTCCGTTCCTGCTTTCCGGTAGCTGAAGTCCACTTTGTCCAGCTCTATCGCAGGGCATGCATTGCCGCAAGTCCAGGATGACGGTTGGGTGGCGTAGCTATCATCGGCGGGCTCGTCCTGAATTTCGAGGAGTCCCTCGGCATTGACACACGCCTCGCTGGCCTCGTCGTAAACTCTGTGGACCTCCCGCAAAGGCTCCAGGATTCGCTGGAAGAGCATGGTGGCAGCCAGTACTTGGCCTACGGAAGCGTGGCCGCGCAGAACCAGCCAGACAACCAGGCCAATGACCGCGGCAAGAAATGCTCCCTCGTTGACCGATTTGGCGGCATCGTAGAACGCCATCCAACGGTGGTGCCTGATTTCGGTTCGGCGCAAATCCTCCGCCACGACCTCAATGCGTTCGGTCTCGAAGTTCTCTGTGTGCATCGCCCTTACCGTCTCCAGGCCTCCGAGCAGTTCGACGACTTTCCCGTCGATTTCTTCCTTGCGGGTCCTGAGGGCCTCGCGGAGTCCACGCTGGCTGGCGACCTGCCGATGCACGATTACCAAGCTGACGGGTATCACGAGGATCATTGCCAACGCGATCGCCGGATTGCCTGCAAACACGGTGATCAGAGCCGCAGCTGCGACTGCGGCGGCAGGAAGGAGGTCGAGGAAGGCGAGCTTGACGAGCTTGGTGGCCCCCTCAATGCCCCGATTCAGACGGCCCTGCAGTTCGCCGACGAGGTGATGGCGGTAGTACTGCAACGGCAGCCTCAGGAGGTGTCCCGACACGGCCATCCGGATACTCTTCTCCATTCTGGTCGCGGTGTCCTCCACCAGGAATTTCCGTGCAGCCTGGAGACACTCGCGGAGTAGAACGCTGGCCATGAGGCACCCGAGCAGGACGCCGATCCTGGAAGGAACGGGCCCAGCGCGCTCCGAAAGGGAATCCACGATTCGACCGACAATCAGGGGCGGGGCGCTCGCAAGCGCCCCCACCGCAATCATGAGCAAAGACACTACGAGCAGGCGTTTCCGCCAGCCTACAGGCGCATGGGGCTTGAGACGTGTGAATGCGTACCAGATCGGCGACAGGCTGTTCATTGCTCGCTCCTCATCGCTGTATTGAGATGGCGGTCAACACCCAGGCAATTCCGAGCGTCAACTGGAGAAGGCAGTGGGTGACTCCGTACTTCAGGTACTCGCGGGTGCCCCATTTGAGGCGTTGGCCGTCCGGGCCAGCCAGCTGCGCGTCGGTGATCTTCATGGACATGGGGAAGCCTGCAGTGGCAGACCAGACGAAGAGGCTGGATCCAGCGCATATCGCAGCCGCGAACGCGACTGCAAGCCAGTCGCTGTGGTCAGCAAGAGGTCCACTGCCCGGTGCACCGAGGCTGAGAATGAGGGGCATCATCGCTGCGGCTGCGGGTCCAGCCGAGAACAGGCCGCTGCAGATGGCCGTCATTACCATCACCGCACACAGAAGGTAGACAGGGCTGTGTATCCGTGCCTGAAGCTGCCCGGCAAGACGCTCAAGAAGCCCCGATTCCTGAATTATTGAGGCCACGAAGAGCATGATTGCCACAGTCAAGACAGGCTTCAGGTCAAAAGCGCGGTAGACGTTGGTGAAGTCTCTCCCGGTAACGGTAACGGCCAGACCGAGTCCCAGTACGGCGGTGAGCTCGGGAGGCACCACATCGGCAGGAATGGTCGCCCACCCAATGAACATGGCAATGAAGACCGCCGCGATCCGCCAGAGGACACGCGTATCCACCTGGCGGTAGCGGTACTTCGTCGCCAGCAGGGAGAGCGATACGTGTGTGTCGTCATCTTGGTTATCTGCCTCAGTTTTCCGACGGCGGAGATGGTGGGCTGCGAAGTGGAGACCGATGACCACCGCCCCGGTGAACGCGAAGAGAGGGAACGCTCTTACTAGGTACGCCTGGAAGGTCGTCAGGCCGGACTTCATGATGATCAACGCCGGGAAGTCACCGACGGGCGTACTCGCACCCGCCAGGTTTGAGATGGCAAGGAGAAGGGAAAAGAAGGAGACCACGTAGGCGCGGGGAAGCCGGAGAGCTCCCAGCAGGACGAATATTACGGGCAGAACAACCAGCACAGCAGTGAGGTTGTTCAGGAAAGACGATACGAGAAAAAGCAGGGAGGAGAACAGGAGCAGGACTAGCCCCGGGTTGCCGCGGGATCGGTTGGCGATGACTACGGCAGCCTTGTCAAGAACGCCCGTGCCGACAACCAGGGCTGTGAACATGTCGAGCGCAATGAAGAAGGACAGGACGCCCCACTGGTAGTGTTCCATCGCCGCAGTCAGCTTAATCGCGCCAGTCAGGGACAGCGCCGCGGCAACCAAGCCGACACAGGCAATCATGAGGAAAGGCATGTCGGCGCCAGGCGGGCACGAGCCTCTGTCAACGGGTGACGGCGCCCCGAGGCGTCCGCCGAGCGTCGTTGAAGTGCTCATATTCATCGCTCCTTGGTCAACAGTTGAATGCATTGCGTTTCGAGATCAGCGCCCAGTTCTCAGTCACGGGACGTCCGTAAACACGTTCGCCGATTCCGTCCAGGAAGGCGATATCGCCGAAGTAGAAGGAACGGCACAGCCCGAGCGTGCGGACGGCGACTTTCGTGACCAACGCGTAGCCAGAACCGCATTCGAAACCAGGCACAGCCAATACGGTGCCAGTAACGCCCAACCTGTCCGGGACGTAGGGTAGCTGATGGACGGAGACGTCCAACCCTTTCGGGACATTGCACTGAATGCGTTCGACCGTCGGATTATCCAAGACGCCATCGAGAACCATCAGCACACGCCCCGTGTAGGACAGGTCGGCGAGGGCTTCGAGGAACACAAGCTCCGGCCCCGGAAAGACGATGCACGTCTTTGATTGGTAGTCAGGGAGCTGGGTGACTGCTGAGCGGAGGACCTGACGGATCCTCCCGCCGCAGCCGCTCCCCGTGGCGGGTGCCACGGGGAGCATGTCCCGCATCCCTGCGGTGGCTCTGCCAACCCTCGCCTGGGCGTCACCGATGGTCGCGATGACTGTGAGGGGGCCGAGTTCCGCGATGTGGGGAGACAGCGAGATCACTGCGAGATTCCTCCTTCTGAGTCTTCGGCCTGCTCCTCGCCAGCCGACATCCCGATCGCCTCGATCCGGGACTCGATCTGGGAACACTTCGCCGCGAGCGCGCGGTGCGATTGGAGAAGCACGGTCAGCACGGCGCCAATTTCCGGCGGAGCGTAGGCGAAGATACGTGAGAAGGAACGGACAGCCTCAGGCTCCGCAATCAGACCTTCGAGAATCCCGAGCTCCTCCTCGGTCAGCTCGCTGTGCCCATGGTGGACGAAGTGTGGCGGAGGCGGAGGACCGTCGTGAGGGCCGTGATGTGGTGGGGGTGGAGGACCGTGGTGCGGCGGAGGCGGGGCCTCTCCGGGCATGGGCGGATGGTGGGGATGACGGTCAAACATTGTCTTGGCTCCTTTGTCTTGGGTTCGTTGCCGTTTGCGTCTTGCACTTCACTTGGTCTTCATCACCTCCTTCAGTCCGGCGGAAGTGCTCTTGCCGGTGTCGCATTTGCGCTTCACCGGAATAGGCGCGACTTCCTGGTGCGCAGTAGCGACTTGCTGAGTCGCATCCGGCAGGGCCCCCGGTCAGAACCACTACTGCTTTCAGAGGAAGCAGTAAGGAACCCCACAGTTCCATGGCCAGACGAGGTCAGTGCGTCTCCCCACAGGACGTTCCCCAGCCTGGGGCGGCCGAAATCACACTTCCCAGTCGGGAGATCTGTTGAGTAACCCGTGGGGAACTTCTGCGGAGAGATGTGGGAACGCCCGCTGTCACGCCACCACTACACAGCGCTCACCTGCCCCTCCACTTCCCCCTGTTGTTCTGAAACGTGGTTGCCGTTGGGCGGATACACGGCGACCTTACAGGAGTCGCGTTCGCAGTTGAGCGACCGTGGAAGCGGATTGGGCGGAAGGACTACTTGGTGGCCCGAGAGGATGAAATCAGACGCTATCTGGCGACAGGGGACCACGACATGCTGTGTCTGGCGTGGCATGGGGGTGCCCACGTCGAGCGTATGGAGCGGGGAGAACGGGAACTCCGCGAAGCGTTGGTCGCGGAAGTGAATCGCCGGGCTGGCGCACCCGACGTGCCGGCCTCAGCACATGGCATCGATCTGCTGGCGCTTGGGCGAGAGAAGGCAGAGCCGATGGTGCGTGGCCTCTTTCCTCGGGCCGAACAGGATACCGTGCTGGCGTTGGTTGAGCGTTCCGTCGTCTTCGTCACGCCCAACAACATCGAGTCGCTTCTACTTGAGATCCACTGGCTGAGTTCGGCATGGAAGATCGCCAACCTGTACCTGGCCAGCGTCGGGGCAGAGCTGCTTGGCGAAGACGCGCCAGGTATTCTCGGCTACAGCGAAGAGACCACCTGCTATGTGTCCCTCGACTACTTCCGGCAGGGCGATCCCTTTGCCGACTTCGTCGTCCACGAGATTGCCCACATCTTCCACAACTGCAAGCGCCGGACGGCAGGGCTCAAAGAAGCTCGGACGCGCGAGTGGCTCCTGGACATGGACTACGGCAAGCGCGAGACCTTCGCCTACGCCTGCGAAGCCTACTCGAGAATCTTGCAGCGCGCCTCCGCCGCGAAAGAACGCCGCGCCCTGGCCGAAGAGTTCGCAGGCTTCGATGTCGAAGATGACCGCGTCAACGCCGAAAAAATCGCGACTCTCGTCCGCCAAGCCTGCGACCGCCGCAACGGCTGGGAGGTCATCCTCTCCCATTGCGCCCCAGCGATGCAAGGGCCGTGAGGATGTACGTAGGGGTTGGCGGCGAGCATGGCGAAGCTCTCACAACACGGCGCAGAAACGTCGCGAGAGAACGGGATGATTGGGGCCATCCCGCGCGAGGCCCCAGATTCGGTCTTTCATTGGGGCGGTTCCATGCATCAGGCTCAAGCACAAACTGAGCTCAGGCCATTGGGGCTGTATTGGGGCCATTTGCTGCAACACTTGCACCTGATCGCACACCATTTCACACGATTGCAGATTCTGGAGCGCAGGCAAAAAGAAAGCCCTAACAAGCTCGGATGAGGCTTGTTAGAGCTGGAAAAGATGGTCGGGACGGCGAGATTCGAACTCGCGACCTTTTGACCCCCAGTCAAACGCGCTAACCAGACTGCGCTACATCCCGACCTAAAGAAGTGTGGGGCACAAAGCACATAATTTACACGCGAGGCGAGGCAATACAAGCGTGGGGAAGGGGAGAAGAGGGGGGACCAGCACTGCGGCATCAGGCCTTGGTGAGTTCCTCTTCGAGGAGCTGTTCGGAATCTCTGGCAGCGACTTCACCGAGTAGATCCTCGATTGCGCCTTCCATGATGTTGGTGAGATCATAAAGGGTGATGCCGTAACGGTGGTCGGTGACGCGGTTCTGGGGATAGTTGTAGGTGCGAATTCGCTCGCTCCGTTCACCGGTCCCAACCTGTTGGCGCCGTTCTGCCGCGTTCTTGGCATCTTCCTCCGCCTGTTTCGCCTCAAGCAGGCGTGACCGCAGGATACGCATCGCGATATCCTTATTGCGGTGCTGGGACTTCTCCTGCTGGCTGACGACGATCAGGCCGGTCGGCAGATGGGTAATCCGCACGGCCGAGTCGGTGGTGTTGACGCTCTGTCCACCAGGTCCCTGGGAGCGGAACACATCGATGCGGAGTTCTTCGGGGTTGACGCGCAGTTCGACCTCTTCAGCTTCGGCCAACACAGCAACGGTGACCGTGGAGGTGTGGATTCGGCCGCCTGACTCTGTGACCGGGATGCGCTGGACGCGGTGGACCCCGCTCTCGTGCGACATATAGCGGAAGACGCTGTTGCCCTGGAGGCTGAAGGCGGTGGATTTGATTCCACCGATGGGGCTCTCCGAGTGTTCGAGGGCTTCGGTTTTCCAGCCCTTCTCTTCGGCGAAACGGAGATACATACGGTGAAGGTCCCCCGCGAAGAGCCCGGCTTCATCGCCACCGGCCGCCGGCCGGATCTCAACGATGATATTGCGGTTTTCGTTGGGGTGGGGGGGAAGGATCAGGGACTTGATGTCACGGTCAAGGCGTTGCGTGGCGACTTCCAGTTCCGTGATCTCGCCCCGGATGACCTCAAGGAACTCTTCGTCCTCTTCGACTTCTGCCAACTCGCGGTTCTCGGCGAGTTCCCGGTTGGCCTTATCGAGCTCGGCCCACGCATCGCGAAGACGCGTGAGGCGCTGATACTCGCGGTTCAGCTTCTCGTAAGCGCCCGGATCGCTGGCCGCGAAGTCAAAAGCAGCAATAGCCTGCTCGACTTCGCCCAAGCGTAGCTGAGCTCGGTCGATGTACTGCTCAATCTGCACGGTCGAAGTGGGGGTTGGTCAGTGCTGGAGTGATTAGCTGAGACCGTAGCGACGACGGAAGCGATCAACACGCCCTTCAGTATCGACGAGCTTCTGCTTGCCGGTGTAGAAGGGGTGACACTTCGCGCAGATGCCGACTTTGGCCTCTGGCACGGTTGACTCGATGTCATACTCAGCGCCGCATGCACACGACACTTTGGCCGGGCCGTACTTGGGATGAATGCCACTCTTCATCGTCGGGACTAGGTCCTTATGGGGTTCGGTCTGCTGAACAGAATTGCATAGACGAACAGATAACATACACTCTCGGGTGTCGTACTGCAACCGAGCTGATGGTCCGCCTTTGCCGGTAGCTCTGTTCTCAGTGCCTGCCGCACGCGGTTTCCCTCGGGAGAACTCCACGACGAACAGGAAGAACGGCGCCCCGGTCGCCATCGCGACGGCCGGGGCGCACAGTCATGTCGTCTGGGTGCTTACTCGCCCATTTCCTTCAGGGCGGCGCGCCTGCTGAGCCGGATCCGGCCGCGGTCATCAATGTCGATGACTTTGACGGAGACGGTATCGCCAAGCTTGCAGATCTCTTCCACGTTCTGAACGCGGTAGTCGGCCAGTTCGGAGATGTGCAGGAGGCCGTCGTGACCGGGCATGATTTCGACGAATGCGCCGAAGTCCTTGACTGTCCGCACGACGCCTTCATAGATCTTGCCGATCTCAGGCTCTGCAGCGATGGCCTGGACTTCGCGGAACGCGATTTCCATGGACTCGCCATTGCTGGCGAAGATGTTGATCGTGCCGTCGTCCTGGACGTCGATTTTGGCTCCGCTCATCTCCACGATCCCCTTGATAATCTTGCCGCCGGGGCCGATGAGGGCTCCGATGCGTTCGGGGTTGATGTGGAGTGTCTCGATCTTCGGGGCGAACTCGCTGAGCTCCTCACGCGGCTTGTCGATGCACTGGTTCATCTGATCCAGGATCTCCATGCGTGCGCGCTTGTTCTGAAGCATGGCCTCGTACATGCCGGGGATATCCAGCCCGGCGATCTTGAGGTCGAGCTGGAAGCCCGTGATGCCTTTGCTGGTGCTGGACAGTTTGAAGTCCATGTCGCCGTAGTGGTCTTCTGCCCCGAGGATATCGGTAAGGAAGACACGACGTCCGTCATCGCCGGTCACGAGTCCGACTGAGATGCCGGCAACCGGGTTGCTGAGGGGGACACCTGCGTCCATGAGCGCCATGCTCGTGCCGCAGACGCTGGCCATGGAGGAGGATCCGTTGGAGCCGAGGATGTCGGAGACGGCGCGAACGGTGTAGGGGTAGTCCTTGGGGACCACGCCGGCGACGGAGCGCTCGGCGAGGGCGCCATGGCCGATCTCTCTGCGTCCGGGGCCCATGATGCGACCGGTCTCACCAACGCTGAAGTTTGGGAAGTTGTAGTGGAGGAAGAACGGTTTCTTGCCCTTGCCACCAGTGATGACGTCGTATTCCTGGGCTTCGCCGGCGGGGCCTAAGGTGACGCTCACAATGGCCTGCGTTTCGCCGCGACCGAACAGTGCGCTTCCATGGGCACGGGGCAGAAGACCGACTTCGGTCATCAACGGACGCACTTGGTCCATGGCCCGTCCATCCATGCGTTTACCTTCGAGGATGAGGCGGCGGACGGTTTCCTCGGTGATGTCCTCGAAAGCGGCCTTGAAATCCGGAGCGTCACCCTCGTTGTCGAACTGTGGCGTAAGTGCCTCGACAACCTGCGCAAGGACGGCGTCCAAGGCGGCATAGCGTTCTGCCTTTTCCGGTACAAGGCAGGCGTCGTCCAGCTTGCCGGCACAGAATTCGCGCACAGCGTTGGTGACGGCATCAGGGACGAGGGTAAGCCTTGGCTCTGCCTTGGCCTTCCCAGACTTGGCGGTGAGTTCGCGCTGGGCGGCGATCTGCTTGGTCACGATGCCGTCGGCGAACGTCAGGGCGTCGCGCAGGAGCTCTTCGTTGATCTCATCGGCGCTTCCCTCGATCATGATCGTTTTGCCTTCGACGCCGGCGTAGACCAGATCCAAGACGCTGTTTTCGAGTTCGCTGTGGGTCGGGTTGGCGATGAATTCGCCGTCAACACAGCCAACACGGATGGCTCCGATCGGGCCCTGGAAAGGCATGTCCGACAGCATGAGGGCAGCGGAGGCTCCCACCATGCTCAGCACATCTGCTTCGTTCTCGCCATCGGCGCTCAGGAGACCAGCCATGATCTGCACGTCATCGATGAAACCTTTCGGGAACAGGGCGCGGAGGGGTCGGTCGGTCATTCTGGCGGTCAGGATCTCCTTCTCGGTCGGTCGGCCTTCGCGCTTGAAGTAGCCGCCGGGGAACATGCCGGCTGCGCTGAACTTCTCGCGGTAGTCGACCTGCAGCGGGAAGAAATCCAAGCCGGGGCGAGGCTTCGCCGAGCAGGCTGTGACCAAGACGATTGTGTCGCCTTGCTGGACGGTTACGGATCCGCCGGCCAGAAGGGCCATTTTACCAGTCTCGATCGTCACGGTGCGCTCGGGGCCCACCTCGATGGTTACGCGCTCAATACTCATCGTCTGTTCTCCTTGTGCGAGGCGCACAGTTGGCGCCCCATACGCATGTGCGTCACGTGCGGACCGGTTACAGACCGTGTCAGCACGGACAAAGGGGACGACGTTGGAGAGTCACGAGGCAGGGGAACGGGGGAACACCGGAAGGGAGAGCAGGCGCATGCGGAATTGCGGTATAAAGGTCCGCCACGAGCCATTCTCCTCGGGCGCTGTCCTGTCGGCCCTTTATACCGGCCGAATTCCACACACAGTGTTCTCTAGGTTGTTTCTCTGGTTCTTCGGGTGTGCCAGCTCCTCAGCTTCAATCCTCTCGTCAGTCATCCTGTTTTTGTGTCCCGTAACCTGCCTTATCGCTACACACAACAAGGCACTCACGGAGCGGCGCTTTCGAGGCGCACGGGTCAGTGAGTGCCCATTTGGGTGGGGCTGCCAAGGGGGCAGCTAGCGACGCAGGTTGAGCCGGCGAATCAGATCCAGGTACCGGCTATGGGACTTGCGGTTGAGATACGACAGCAGCCGTCGGCGCCGGTTGACCAACGCAATCAGACCTCTCCGGGACCCATGATCCTTCTTGTGGATCTTGAGGTGCTCCGTGAGTTCCGTGACGCGCTTGGTCAGAATCGCCACTTGGACCTCAACCGACCCCACGTCCTTGTCAGAACGTGCGAATTCTTTGATAGTCGCAGTCTTTTCGGCCTTATCCATTCACAATCTTCCTGGTTCTGCCTATGCTGTCGTACTTTTGCGCAGGTGTCCGGCATCGTCTCCCGGGGGCCAGTCGAGTGCCCACGAACACAAATCTTCAAGAGACGAACCAGTAACATAGCTGCGGTGGGAGGGGATGCAAGGGTACCGCGGTGCAAGGTCCGATCTCCCGGTTGGGCGAAGTGGAGACACGGTCCCGGGCTGACTGAGGTCCAGAGGGGCGTGGGTTGGGGGGGGATGGTTTGCAAAGTGGTCTGGACGCGCCTACTTTGGGCTCGCCGGTTTGACATAACACTCACTTGCGCAACAGGTCTGTGTCCCTTTGGGTGGTGTGGACGTTCCCGGGAGGGCTCGTCCGTCATCCTGAACGGCAGGCACCGCGGTCGCGGTTTTGTACACGTGCTCAACGCATGGGTTGGAATGGAGAGATTAGCGATGGATCAGGACTTCACGAACGCTGCTCTGGCTGCTTTTAAGAAATCTAGTTCCGCGGACGAGCCTCAGGCCCCCGCCGATGACGAGGAGGCGCTGGAGGGGATTGAGGTCGCCGAGGAAGACGAGCCCCTGAAGCCGCCGCCGGCTCCAAAGCCCCCGCCGGCCCCAAAGCCCCCGGAAGTCGCCGAGGAGGTCGCGGTGGCTGAACTTGCTCCGGCTCCCACAGCAAAAGCTGCCAAGCCGGCAGGCGCACGAAGGCCGGCCGGCCGGAAGCCCACTGTCGGCACGCGCCCAGGTGCCGTTTCTCCCAAGGCGAGGGCCGGGAACAGGTCCGAAGCGCGCTCGAAGAGCGTTGCATCAAAGGGCGAGTCGGTCGCCCAGAAACGCGCCAAGAAGAGCGCTCCCGCGGCCGGTCGCGAGCGCGACTCTGAGTCAAAACCGGGCGGCAGGAGTACCTCGACCACGACGTCAGCCCCGCGCCCCCCGGGGAAAGGGCTGTTGGCCCTTTCCGTGCTCCTCAACCTGATCCTCTTGGTCCTGGTCATCGTCCTGTTCAACATCACGTCCGGACTCGATGCGAAGCTCGACGGGCAGCATCGGGAGTTGACTGAGATTCAGCAGAAGGCCATGGGGAACATGACGGAGGCCTTACAGACGATTCACAAGTTCTCTCGCTTCAAGACGGGAGCTTTTGTGGACCCCAAGAAGGGGCCGCAAAGCGTCATCCTTGTTTTGGACGACAAGGGTACTGTGCTCAAGACAGTGGTGATGCCTCTGGCAATCGGCAAATAGGCCGGGCCGTCACTCGACGTTGAGAACCTGTTCCCGGACTTTTCCCAGCTCGTTGCGCAGAGCCAGGCCCATCTCGGCCAACGTCGTCTCGCGTGATTTCGCGCACAGCGTTGACACTTCCCGGTTCATCTCCTGGCCGATGAACTCAAGTGGCCGTCCTTGGGCATCATCGCTGTCGAGGAGTTCCCGGAACTGTTGGAGATGGCTCTCCAGGCGGACGACTTCTTCGCTGATGTCAGACCGTTCAGCATAGAAGGCAACTTCCTTGGCCAGTCGCGCATCGTCCAGCGTCAGGTCAACCCCGAGGTGCTCTATTTTCGCTTTGAGGCGGTCGCGGTAGTGCAGGACGGCTTCCGTTTCCCGCCCTTTGATCTGTGCCAGCAAGTCCCCCATCTCTCTGTGTCTTTCAAGCAGGTCATCCCGGAGCGCCTCTCCTTCCGTGGCCTGCATATCCCGCAGCTCGTTCAGGGCGCCCTCCAGGGCCTCTCCGGCGGCTTGCTTGATCTCGCCCAGCGGTGGGGCCAACTCTTCGGCGACGATGCCGGGCACCGCCAGCAGGTCACTGATCCGGATGTCACTTTCAATTCCCGTTTCCTCGGCCAGTTTCTTCAGCGTTTCGACGATGTGCCGTCCGACTTCGGTGTCGATTCGTACCATCTGTTTGCGCTTTTCCGGGGCCAGCTCATAATCGATCGCGATTGTGTAGGAGCCGCGTGTAACGACGTTGCGGAGGCGGTTCCTCAGGTCGGGTTCGAGAGCGGCGAGCTCGCGGGGCATGGCGAAGCGCAGTTCAGCCTGCTTCCGGCTGTTCACGGCTGACAGTTGGACGGTTACGGTGGTGCCGTCGCACTCTGCTTCTGTGCGACCGAATCCTGTCATACTCTTCACGTCTGACTCTCCTTGGGGGACACGGCTCGCGTCATTCTGGCGGCCCGGCCGATGGCGTTTGGTCGGCAGCGCTCTTGTGGGACGACGGCTCGGCCCCCCGTTCTTCGCAGGGGCGTTCATACCAAAGTTCGCAGTGCTTCTTGCTTCGCAGCAACCAGGGGAAGAAGAGGAACCGGGCAGTTAGCCAGGCCAGTCTGGCCTCTGAGTACCACTCAAGCTTGCGCATGGATGTATTCACACGTTCCGGGTGGATGATAAACTCCTGGCCGCGTGCTGCCCCCCATTTCCGGACATCACGCGAGAACCAGATCTCTTCGGATGCATAGACTTCGTGGCTGAATCCACCCACCGCCTCCCAGGCGTCACGAGAGCAGAACACGAAGCAGCCGGCTGCCCATTTGAGGCGTCGAGCAAGCCAGTTCCATCCGTCAAGGGTCCGACGCGCTCGTTTCGGGCAGGGATCCTCGCTGTCCACCGTTGCTCCCCCTCCGCACACGGCCCCGGAATCAAGGAGTTTGACGGCTCCGTTCAGCAGGTCAGGGGTGATGACGGTGTCGGCGTCGACGAAGACGAGGAAGGGCGTGCACGTCGCCCGGGCCCCCGCATTGCGGGCTCGGGAGATCTGGTTGATCGGCTCGAAGACCACCTCGGCCCCATGTTGGCGCGCTACTTCCGCTGTCGCGTCGGTGGAGTTGTTGTCGACCACGATGAGTTGGCCATGATAGTCGTTTACGCTCCCCATCGCGGCTTGAAGAGCGGCAATCGTGCGTGGCAACATGTCTTGTTCGTTGTAGGCCGGGACCACGACCGCGTAGTCCGGTTGACTGTCGGAGGAGGGAGAGGCGGTAGGATGCTGCGATTTAGAGGGGTTCATTGGAGGTGTATGGGCAATCAGGCTCTCGGATCTGCAGATCAGAACAGCGAGGGCTGGTGTCCTTCCAGGTCATCGGCTTTGTTGACCCCAAATCTCTTCGCCGCCTTGGCGGTAACGATACGGCCCTGGGGAGTGCGCAAGAGGTAGCCTTCCTGGATCAAGTACGGTTCATAGACGTCCTCAAGCGTGTCGACTTCTTCCCCGACGGCCACAGCCAGGCTCTTCAGGCCGACCGCCCGTCCTCCGAACTTAAACAGGATTGCTTCGAGGATCCGGTTGTCCATTTCGTCCAGTCCGTCCTCATCAATGTCGAGCATTGTGAGGGCTGCATCCGCCACGGTCCCAGTGATCTTGTTGTTGCACTTGATTTGGGCGTAGTCGCGGACCCAGCGCAAGAGGTTGTTGGCGATACGCGGCGTGCCGCGGCTCCGTCCCGCGATCTCAGTGAGTCCCTGCTGGTCTGCGTCTGCCCCGAGAATGCCAGAGGATCTGGTCAGGATCTGACGCAGTTCTTCGATGCCGTAATAATCGAGTCGGCAAGCCATGCCGAATCGTGACCGGAGCGGGGCTGAGATCTTCCCCTGCCGGGTGGTGGCACCGATCAGGGTAAAATGCGGGAGGTCAAGGCGAATGGAACGTGCTCCCGCGCCCTGGTCCAACATGATGTCGATGACGAAATCCTCCATCGCACTGTAGAGGTACTCCTCGATGGCGATGGGCAGGCGATGGATCTCGTCGATGAACAGGACGTCGCCATCTTCCAGTCCCGTGAGCAGTCCAGCCAAGTCTCCCGGTTTGTCGATCACCGGGCCACTGGTGGATTTGATATTCGTTCCCCGGGCTTGGGTAACGATGTAGGCCAGAGTCGTTTTCCCGAGCCCGGGCGGACCACTGAGCAGAAGATGTCCGAGGGGTTCGTCACGTTCGGTCGCGGCTGCGACGACGATCTGCAGGCGTTCTTTGACCCGTTCCTGACCGGGGAAGTCGGCGAACGTCTGTGGGCGCAACGACTCATCTGCGGAGTCCTCGCGCTGGTTGAACTCGGATGTAATGAAGCGCTCTTCTGCCATACGGATTCGGGCCGTTGTTTGGTCGCTGAGCGTCGGTCGCGCAGGAAGGGTCAGGAATTGAGGGCGGTCAATGCTCTCCGGATGAGGACTTCAGCTGTCTGTTTGGTCTTAGGGAGGTCGGCACTGATCTTCTGGACGGCCTTCCTCGCCACATCTGTCTTGAACCCGAGGGTGCTCAGAGCGGCCACAGCGTCCTGGATTTCGCGGTCGGAGGGGGTCTCTCCCTCCGGCTTCCGGAACCCGGCTGCGGGCTCGATTTCGGGGACCCGATCCCGCAGTTCCACGGTCAGGCGTTCGGCCGAACGCTTGCCAATTCCGTTGATCCGGGAGAGGGCTTTGACATCTCCCATCACGATGGTCTGGCAGAACGTGCTGACGGACATGCAACTGAGGACGTTCAAGGCAAGTTTCGGGCCCACGCCCGATACGGTCAGCAACATTCGGAAGAGCTGGCGTTCCTGTGGGGTCGAGAATCCGTAGAGCTGCATGGCGTCTTCGCGGACAGAGAAGTGAGTGAGAAGCTGCACTTCGCTGCCGGGGGAGGGGAGCTGGTCGTACGTGCTCATCGGCACGGAAACCGCGAAGCCGACACCGTGGACATCCACGACTGCTTCTGTCAGTTCACACTCGACCAGCGTGCCTGTGAGGCGAGTAATCACGTCTTGTGCACTCCATATCCCGGTTGCCGGCCTTGAATCAGCTATGCATGTTCAACGGGGACGTCAGTGTCCGCTTCACCCCGCAGGATCGAGGGCTCGATCGGCTCGTACTGGGGAAGCGGAACGTACGCCCAGTCGGTTTCGGCGCTTCCTGGGAAACGCTGGGAACGCGGCCTTGCGCTGGCGGCTAAGAATATAGCTTCGGAAGGAGGGAGCTCAAAGCGTCCGGTGCAACGCAATGACCACCCCCTGTATGGAGACGCGGTCGAGCGGGTAGAACTGTGATTCGTAGTCTGGGTTGGCCGGTCTCAGTTCAGCCATGTCGTCGCGGAAGTAAAGCGATTTGACGGTTGTCTCGTTGTCGACGAGAGCGACGACCAGATCACCGATGTTGGCTGTTGGCACTTGCTTTGCTATGACGGTGTCGCCATCGAGGATGCCCTGGTCTCGCATGCTGTCGCCGAACACGGTAAGCGCAAACAGGGGGTGACCACCGGCGCCCTTGGGTAGCATGGTTGGGTCGAAGTGGATCGTGTTCTCGATGTGTTCTTCCGCGAGAAGGGGCATTCCTGCGCTGATGCGACCGAGGAGTGGGATGCTCAGGGTCAGAGACATGTGTTTGGGATGGTCTGCTCGGACGAGGGTCAGGCTCCGGGCCTTCGAGGATCTGGTGACATAGCCTTTGCGCTGGAGGGCTCTGAGATGGGCAAACGCGGTGGCGGACTTGATGTCAAAGTAGTCGGCGATCTCATAGACGGTGGGCGCCATTCCTTCGCGGCGCATGAATTGGTCGATGAAGTCCAGGATCTCCTGTTGCTTCTGGGTCAGCCCTTTCATGGCGTCACTGCTCCTTTGCTGCGTCCGTCTTCCGGCGTCCGTTCGTCTCAGTGTTTTCCGGCGATGTCTGTCAGCGGTAGGTTGGGGGAGGTCCAATAGGGCTCACGCCGATCTATCGCTTTAGATGGAGATACAATAACTGCTATTTGCTAGGGAAGCAAGCAAAAAAGCTAATATTTAGGTGTTTTATTTGGTGGGCAGAAAATGAGCGCAATGGACGGTTCGGGATGGCCTATTGTCGGGCATCCCGAACCGCGGGTTCAGGCGTTGGGGAGCGTTAGACGCCGAGCTGCTCGATGATCTTGATCAGGGGCAGGAAAAGAGCCAGAACGATGCCACCGATGATGACGGCAAGGAAGACGATCATCAAGGGCTCGATCAGGGAGATCATCGCTTCGAGTGTATTCTCGACTTCTTCATCGTAGTTCCGGGCGATTCGTCTCAGCATGTCGGGCAGCGAGCCGGTCTGCTCACCGATGTCAATCATGCGGACGACCATCCCCGGGAAGAGCTTGGCGTCCTCCAGCGGGGCAGCGAATTTCTCACCTTCGGTCACCGAGTTGTACACTCGGGTAATGGTGCGCCGCATGATCTCATTGGTCGCGGTTTCGCCGACAATCTGAAGGGCATCAAGAATGGGGACGCCGGCATCCAGCAGGGTGCCAAGGGTACCGCAGAAACGTCCCACGGAGGTCTTGACGACAAGCGTCTTGATCGGGGGAAACGTGACGATAGACCAGTCGAACAGGAAGGAACCGAACTTTGTTTTGAGGAAGACCTTGGCAAAGAACCCCATGAGGAATATGCCTCCGAACTTGAGAGTACCGAGTTCTCAGCCGTCTGAGCCGTTTCCTGCCCTCAGCTTACACACCTCAATTGCCAAGTCCACCCATTCCTTTGTGAGTTCGCGGAAGCGCCGGTAGCTCTCCACCTGCCGCTC
>Ga0209045_1001516_pt1 | contig 20483 bp, 10 predicted proteins | sample SaaInlLV_10m_DNA_4_FD_184664 | JGI IMG/M metagenome (GOLD analysis project Ga0209045, IMG submission 184664) | Marine microbial communities from expanding oxygen minimum zones in the Saanich Inlet - Saanich Inlet SI072_LV_200m_DNA (SPAdes) (version 2) | ecosystem: Environmental > Aquatic >...
AAGAGTCGCCGGGTGGCACCGCCTCCCACATTGTGTGCTTCTCGAGAGTGGGAGGGGCTGCCATGCCGCGACCGTCTCCAGAGAAAGTTGATAGCATTGCGGAGTCCCCCCCCCAGCCGAGCCCGAGTGGCGCTCATTTCAGGTGTACTACGGCGACATCCTGTGCAGGGACGGTCACGCGCATCTGCGCCGGTGTGTCGGTCTTCAGGTCCGTGCCGTAAACCGCGCCTGCCTGTCCGGGCAACACGTCCTTGTTCTTGAGCAGGACGCTCATGGCTTTCTCGCCCTCGTTGAAAAGCAGGACAACACGTTCCGCCCCTTTTCTCAGAACCAGCACATCCGGGTACGCCAAACTGTCGCATGCGGCCAGGTCGTCCGCTCGTTCGCCCTTGTGGAAGAGGTCTTCGTATTCGGCCATGACACGGGTTGCTTCGCCGATCCAGTACAGCATACCGCCCGGGCACTGTATCGAACTGTGCAGGTCTACGCCGCCGCCGTGCGCTGCCACGACCCTCAGGACCTGGGTCTTCCAAGTCTTTGGCTCTATGTAGCCGCTGGGCGAAAGAACGGTCCATTTGCGCCAGTATTCGCGATGGTCCTGTTCTCGCCGCCACGCGTAGAAGTTGAAGAACGCGAAGCGCTGTCCCATCACCAGAGGCCGTGCCAGGCCGCATTCGTCGCGCAGGAACGTGGCGTTGCGATCCAGTGCTCTCTGCTGATAGCCGTCAGCCACTCCGTTGCCGGGGGACCCGGGGAACGCTCTGTCGAGATTGCCCCGCAGTGCCTGCCAGAACTTGCGGTGCGCCATCCAGGAGTACATCATGTACTCTCGGCCGAGCTCGTTCGCCGCGCGCTTGCACACCTTGGCAATATCCCCGTCCTGCTGGCTGCGGAAGTCGTGCCATTCCTTTTTGTAGGAGGCGAAGATGTTGCGGTCGGCGAGGTCGGCGTCTGCGGGCAGGTCGCCCCACTTGCGGAATGTCTCTTTGCAGCCGTCGCAGAAGCACCAACTGCCTTTCCCGCTCTTGGGCGTCGAGTAGATGGAGGCTCCGGCCCAGGGCGCTTCCTCAAAGTCGCTCCAGACAATGGAACACCCGGGCAGGAGACTGACCCGTAGCCGGTAGTTCGCGAGGACCTCGCGGTGGAATGCTTCCCTCCCTTCTCCCAACGCGTACGAAGGGCACCACTGCCCCTTGGTCTCCCACGTGTTGCTGTCTTCCCAGTACCTGGCACGTGCCCGGGGCTCTTCGGCCATCCACTTGTAGAGAAACTGCTTGGTTCCCTGCGGTGCGTCGAATGGGGGTTCTTTTGTCCCGTGATAGGGGTAGTTTGCCCACAGGATCATCCGGCCATTCTCTTCGTTCACGACGCGGTCATGGATGGCCTTCAGGTAGGGATCATTGGTGGTGTTTCTTGTCGCTCTGACGCTGAGGACCCACGTATTGAAACCTGCCTGGAACGACTGAGTGCAGTGTTGGGCCAAGTGCTCGTGGGAGATTTGGGAATATCGCCATGGCTTCGCGTTGAACTGTGAGATCATCACGTTCTTCAGCATTCTGCCGTTGATGGGAGGCAGAATCCGGACCGGGATTTTCTGCTGCAGTTCGGTGAAATTGCCCTTGGCCTGCCGCCGGCAGTACCATGCGGTCGTTTCCCCCGTGCCGGTCCACTTCTTTAGGAAGACAGGCAAGAGCAGATAGCGGCTGTAGATGTCTTTCGTGCCGGTGTACATCCGCTTTTCCGGGAACGCGATGCGGTATCTTGTATAGTCCTGTCCGTTGTGCGAGATCCGTTCAGTGCGGTACCCCGAAGGCTGTGTGTTGAGAACGTGCCTGCCGTTCTCGTGCATGAAATCGAGCAGCCTGAAACACGACGGCACGTCGAAGACGAACTCGTAATCCGGCAGCGGGAACGGGAACGGGGAGTAGACGGTCTTCCACACGGTCTCGACGGAGCCCTCGCTGATACCCCACTCCTTGATCAACGGCAGAATGCATCGGTCTGGACCGTGATGCGTGCGGTTCCAAAGCAGGATCTGGCGCATGCGGCTCCGCTTCGAGCCTCTGCCAGGCCAGACATAACCCCCAGCATCCGGAGTCGCCACATCCCATCCGGTGTCGTCATAGTCTGCGGTCAGCCATGCCGCGGGAGTGTCCGGTGCCCCTGAGACGCGCCAGCGCCCGTCCGTCTCCGGGTGATCGCGGACCGTGAACTTCACACCCGGGGTCTCTCCCTCCGCCTCCGCCTCCACGGCAATGACCGTGAAGCCTTCCCGGATCGCTGTCGAGACCGGTTCGCCGGCCGTCACCGCCATCGCCTCACCGTTGATCCGCACCGTGGCGGTCGCATTGCGCACGGAGAGCTCGAAGACGAGGTTCCGAACATCTCTGGGCACGGCGCTCTTTCCAGCCGACCCGTCGTCCTCCAGAAGCTCGATATTGTCGTACCAGGCCACGGCATTGCTGCCGATGTTGTAGAGCATGACCTGGGATTGCAGGAGCTTGTCGCTGGTCTTGAAGCGGATCTCGTGGCGTTCCCATTCACCGGCGACATCTCCTTCGCCCGGATGGGTCCCGCACCTGTGGTATGTCCAGGAGGCGTTCTTGGCGTCGCGCTCAATGACGTCCACACTGATGTGGCCGGTGAGTTTGGAACGTTTGATGTCGGCCCGCAAGATATACCGGGTACCGGGCTTGAGGGTGACGGACTGCGATGCGGCGACGTGGACGGGCGCCTCCGCGGGTGCCAGGACACCGTCCAAACGGATTGCGCACCGACCGAACGTGGCAGTCGCTTCATCGATGCTGGTTCGCCGCGGCTCGCGTCGCCCCCAATGGGCGAGGCCGTCCTCAAACGAGCGGTTCTTGACGGGAGTCGTCAAACCGTCCCGCAGCTTCGCGCAGAACGCGTGAAACGGATCGTTCAGCCGCTGGTTGATGGCCGGCAGCGTCGCTGCCGCAGGTGCTCCCATGAACGTGAGGGACGCAAACGCGGACACGTCTGCGAACCCGCGCCGAACAGGAGCCCAGCACGAATGTCGCTCGACTGCGGGACTGAGAACGGCATTCCGGCCAATATTGAACGTCCACACATCCCCTTGTTGCGGCTTGGCTCCCACAACAGAGAACGGGATCCACACCTCCGCGGTCCAATCGTCGCCGGGCTTCCCCGCCGTCGCGGTCCAGTCCCGGACGGGCTGTTCCTTTGTCCCTTCCTGGGAGCCCTTTCCATGCCAGCGGGCCCCCACGGTGTTGAAGATGAACTGGCAATAGTCCTTGCCATCGACCGAAAGGAACAGCTCGACACTCTCGTCGGACCACAGCTTGTCGCCATCGGCTGTTAACGGGTGGATGCGGTGTCTGAATGGCTCTCGGCAGCGCACGGCAACGTAGAGTCCGTCGTCGGTCCATCCCATACGGAAGGAGGTGGGTTTGCGCCAGGCAAAGCCTGGGCCGCCGACCATGAGGAAGCCTTTTCCTCGCGGCAATCCGTGCCACACGGCGTCGTCCAGGTTGCCGTCCATTGTTGGTTTCTCGCCAATCCTGTAAGCCGGGTAATCGTGCACACCGGCTGCCGAAACGGCCAGGGCACAGAGAACCGTGACAAGGGTACTTCGTGTCTTGATGATCGTTCTCCCTATGATGAGGACCTCACTTCTCGTACACCTTCGCGCAGCTGACGGCAATCCTGCAATCAGCATCCTTGAGTTTGTCGCAGCGCAACTGGAGCGTGTTGACTCCCTTTCTCAGGGCGGGCAAGGCGCTGTCGAACTCGCCCTTGGACAGGGGTTGCCCCTTCTCCACGAGCATCCATCGTTTCCCTTCGCGGCACCGCAGGATCTGGCCCCGGCCAATCGCGACTGGCATATTCGTCTCGCGACCATTGACGACCAGCACCGGCCTGACGGACTGAGCCCGGGTCAGGCGGTGCGCCTTCACCTCGTCGATCACGCAGGCGGATTTGCCGGCGGCCGGAACGTTGTTGTAGTAATACACAACGTACTCGATCTTCCCCCAGTCGATCGCGCTTTCCAGCACCGGAAGCTGAATGAACTGCCACCCGACGAACCCTACCTCGGTCACCAGGTCATGGTGCGTCCCGTTTACATCCCAGAACTGCATTTTGAAGCTGGCGCCGCAGCCGTCGCCCTTCAGCCATAGTGTGATGCTGTCAATCTTGCTCAGATCCAGTGGTTCGGGGAACTTGCGGCCGATGGCGGCCCATCCGGTGTCGCTCTGCCGTGAGCTTCTGGCCGTGAACAACACAGCTCCGTCGGGGCGGTCCCGACCGGGGGCCGCCGTCACTTCGCGAGTGACTCCTTTGGCCACCCCCACGCTTTCACTGTCCCTGGCAAACCGCGAGTAGTCGTTCTGTTCGGAAGGCAGGAATGCGGCTGGGTTGGCGCAGTCGTCGATGACGATCGCGTCCTTATCGTCCCGGACTGCCTCCGTTGCGCCGATTCGTTCAACGGCGATGTCGAGGTCGAGCGTGGCTCGGTCGCCGGGGCTTGCCTCTCCTTCGTCGCGCAGCACCGACGTCCAGCTGTTGTCCCGGCCATCGAATCGGGTGATCATCCGCGGCATGTCGTATTCGTACTGTAGCTTTGACCAGTCCACCTCCTTGGCGCGTGTTCCGAAGGGCTTGCCTAGCGAGACCACTGACACGGTGGCCCGGGCGGGCGCCACACCGGAGCCAGCACAGGCAAAGGTGATGGGGTTGACACCGGTGTTCAGGACCGGCATACCGTCAGGGTATCTGGGCTGGAAGTGGGTGAGCAGTGAGCCGTGCTTGTCATAGTGTGCGCCAAGCTCCGGTCCTTCCAGCTCGAGCAGATCACCGGAGGAGGCCCCCACCGGGATCACCAACCGTTTACCATTGACGGTCAAAACGATGTCCTCAAGCGTCGTCCGCATGGCCGTTGTTCCCACGATCGGGCCGATGGTGACATCGGTCCGGCCATTGGCGGGGATCCGGTTCAGCAGCAGATTGATCTCGGAAACTCGAGAGGTGTTGAGATCGCGGTGGCACAGATCATAGCTGGCTCCGCGTACATAGGGCCATTTCAGGCCGAACGCGCGCTCACTGTCTCGCTCTCGGAACAGCAGTTCGCAGTAGCGCCAGCCGGTGAAGTCAAGATCGATGTAGTGCTCGGAGATTGCCGCGCCGAACTTGCGGTCTGTCCGGAACTGAACGTTCAGGACAGCCCCGGAACCGTCCCCCTTCACCCAGAGCCCGACGCCGGTGCAGCCCCCGATGTTTCGGTACGGGAATTCGTAGTGGACGCCCAAACTCGTCCATGCACCGACTGAGACGTTGTTTCCGTTGGCGGCCCTTATTCGCAGGTTCCTAACGCCTCCCTTGACATCCGCTGTCTCGATCAGGAACTCCTGAGTCACATTGGCGGAGCACTCCCGCCTGTTGATGAGCGATGTGTCGCTGAAGTCGAGAATCGGACTGGTGTTGTCGGGCCTGGGAGGGCGGGGCGACCTCAACATCTCGATTCGTGCTCGGAACGGCTGTTGCCCATGAGGGTTGTTCACCGTCCACTGCATCGCTTCTCGTTTGGACATAATTGCCTTGTGCGGCAGGTACTCAACCGGGGTGAACTGCCAGGTGCCGTTGTCGCTTAGGCGCAGGCGAACGTCCTTGCCGGGCTCGCGAACACGTTCGAGGGTCGCCTTGTCAAAGTAATTGGCCAAGCGACGCTGCTCGTACCAACCGATGACGGTGAGCATATCCATCGCCCGGGCGTTTGCGGAAACACCGGTCACGTTCATCCCCCCCAACGACATCGAGGCGTCCAACGCCAGGTTCTTGGCCATCCAGTACTCGGTTTCATCCAGGTACTGGCGGCGGTGCCGGCGCCCGGGGCCGTTGAGTGCCCACCAGCCCATCTGCGGTTCGAGCAGGTCGTTCTTGCGCGCACGGCGGGCGTTCGCGACGTGTATGTCCTGGAACCGTTTCCAGGCACAGTGCGCCGAGTCCCAGGCTCCGGTGCGCGAGTGGAACCACCAATTGTGGTGGCCCCAGTTGCTGGCCTCGTTCAAGCAGCCGCGGCTGAACTTCCGGAACGTGATCCAGCGCATGAAGTTGTCAGGATACCCGACCCCCATGCCTTCGGCCCCGTCGAAGTAGAGAAAATCGGCCTTGCACGTGTTGAAGACATGCGCGATATCGTCGGACAACGTGTCCATCAGCTTGCTTCCTGGGATGGGGTAGAAGGCCAGGTACACCTGCTTAAGGAACTCCGCCTTGGTCCCGACTGGGTGGTCCAGGGCTTTCGTTCCGAACGCCCCGCGTGTGCAGTTGCGGAAACAGTATGGCTTTTCGCGGGAGACCTCGGTGTACTGAACGAGTTCGGTGCCGATACGGAACGCGTTGGTGGCGCCATGATAGGTGAACACGGTGGAGTGTTTGTCGATCGGCAGTTCATTGACATAGAGGGTGTCGCTGTCCTTGCCGAAATCCCTGGCGATCGTGTAGGTTGCCAGGGAAATCAGTTCGTCGGAAGGCACCGGGGTGATGTAGGGCGACTGGGTGCGGATGCAGCCACTCAAGGTGTGCAGCCCGAGCTTGAGACCCGCCGCATGGAACTTGTCTGCGGTCGCCACCATCTCGTCCATGCCCCCCGGGAAGTTTTTCACATTGGGTCGGTAATCGCCAAAGGTGCGGAACCACCCTTCCCGGAAATGGATGATGCCGAAGCCCCCGCGGCGGGCCAGGTCGATCCACGAGTCGGTGTCGGTGAATCCATTTTGGACGAACAGGTACGAGAGGCGGGCCATTGGCGACTCCGACGCCCACGGGCCCCCATGGTGCGACCGGGGCACGTCTTCCCCAGCGGCCATCGCCTTCAGCATTGGGCGCAGCTCCGGCCTCGGACCAGCCGCCAGTCCCGCGCTGTACCCGACCAGGCCAAGGTCGGCCGATGTTTGGGCTTGCATCGCGACGCTGCAACTGGTCTCCAGGTCAAGGGCGCGCAAACAGATACCGGAATCATCGTCAGACACCAGTCCCGCGAACCGGCCGCGGTACGTCCTCAAACCGGGCGTGCAGTTGAAGAAGACGAACGAGGCGACATCTGGGACCGTGACCTCTAATGGCGTGAGTTTGAGGTATTCTCCCTTGGGCTCACAACGCACCTTGGCATGTCCCTCCACGCCGGGGAAGCTCGCCGTTAAGACGTCCCCTTCGACCGACATTCGGTAGCATTCCACGCGTCGGGTATCTTCGAGTACGAGCGCAACCATGGGGGCCTCGGCGGCCAACAGTTCGCGTTCCGGGACGTCTTTGCCGCCGGTTTTCTGCAGCAGGGACGTGATGCAGCCGGCCTCGTTCACGGCGAGCGTCGCACAACGCGTCTCGAACGACGCGAGCTTCTCGGGCTCGGCGACTGGCAGGATCTTGATCTCCCCGCTGTCGCGCCCCTTTCGGTCAGCCAGTGTCGCGACCTCGCTCGGGTTCAGCGCGCGCTTGTAGAGGCGCACCTCATCGATCAAGCCATCATGGCTCTTCTCGGTGTTCCACTGCCCGAGGACCAGCGGGGCGGTGAAGCCGATGGGGTATTGCCAGGTGCCCTGGGCGATCTTCTTACCGTCGACGTATGCCGTCACTGCCGGGAGTTTGAACGTTGCCGTCAGATGCACCCACTTCTTGAGGGGAATTTGCCCCATGTTCCAGAGGCCCTCTTTCCATTCGTCACCAGACCTCCGGGCGGCATGCCCTCGCCGTCCCAGGCGGAAAGACAGGTTGTTCCCACTCACGAAGAACATGAACCCACCCGGGCTCCAGCCGCCCGTGAGAACATTGGGATATTTCCCGTTGAGGTCGTTCCAGTAGACCCAGAGCGACACGGTCATCTCCTTCGAGCCGTCCAACGCCGGCAGGTTCGGAATCACCGCCTGGGAATTCAGCTTCCCGATGCTGACGGCTGTGCCGAAGTCACCGGTGGCCCAACCCGCTCGGTTGAGAACGGCCTGCGCCTTGTACGGCCCCCCGTCCGCCGAGAACACGCCTGCGCCCTCCGTGAACGGCCAATACCCTATCAGCCCATCATCCGGGGCTGAAGCGGCAGAGACTGCGAACAGCAAAGGCGTAAGAAGACCGGTTCTAAGGAGCATCGTCACTCTCCATTCGTCTCAAAGCGCCAGGACCGCGTTTCGCAGGTTGTCCATTGCCTGTTCGAGGATCGGCCTCGGCATGGCGATGTTCAGGCGGAAGTGGTGCTGGAGTCCCTTGTAGTGCTGAATCTCGGACGTGTCGTAGTAGTGGCCTGGATCGGGCAGGATGTGCGCCTTCTCTCGCATGAACGACATGAGCTCCTCTGTGTTCATGCCGAGGCTTTCGCAGTCCACCCACAAGAGGAACGTGCCGTCCGGCCGACCGGCCGTCAGTGGTGTCCCCTCGAGATACTCCAGGGCGAGACTGATGTTGCCGTCGAGGTACTCGAGCAATTCCTCGAGCCATCCAGCGCCATGCCTGTAGGCCGCAGTTTGGGCGGCGATGCACAGGACAGGCGGCCTTCCGCACGCATGGCCATACTCGTAGAAGCCCTGCTTGACCTCGGATCGAAGCTTGGGATCAGCGATGATCGCGGAGCCGATGTGGAACCCACCCATGTTGAACGTCTTGGAGGGGGAAAAGACGGTGATCGCCCGTTCTTCCATGCCTGGGAGCGTGGCAATAGGAATGTGCTTGTGGCCGTGGTACACGATGTCACGGTGGATCTCGTCCGACACGATCCACGCGTCGTACTTCTTGACCACTTCGGCAACGCCGGAGAGTTCTTCCATCGTCCAGACACGCCCGGTTGGGTTGTTGGGCGCACACATCATCAGCACCCGTGCGCCGTTCCTGAAACAGCGCTCCAGGTCGTCCAGATCAAACGTATAGCTGCCGTCAGGGAGTCGCTTCAGGTGGTTCTTGACCGGAACCCGTTGCCGGAGCCCCGCTGAACCGATCGAGGGAGTATGGAGTGGTGTCTGGACGATTACCTGGTCGCCGGGCTTGGTGAGGGCGTACATAACCACGCGCATGGTGTACAAGACCCCAGGTGTCGACAGTAGGTGCTCGCGCGGAACTCTCTGCCCCTGATGCGTGGCAATCCACTCCAGGACGGCGTCGTAATCGGCCTGGGCCATACAGGAATAGCCGTAACTTGCCACGGCTGCCCGTTCCCGGATTGCCTCGGCGATCTCCGGGGGCGAGAGGAACTCCGTGTCCGCGACAGACATCGGGATGATGCCTTCCGGAACACCCCATTTCGCCGCGTTGATCGCCCGACGGTCTACGAATCTGTCAAAGTCGTACGTCGACATCGTGCCTTGCCTGGTTGCGGGATCCGGCACCCGTGGCGCCCTTTTCTGTTCTCAAACGGATGTTTGCGGATTCGGCGGCACGAGCTGGCGATGGGCCTCGGCGAAAGCTGCTGGGCACTCGGTGGCATCGTCAAAGGCTCGAAAGACCGAGGCGCAAACACGGTCCGCGGCGGGTTGGTCTTGCTCCGCTACCTGGCACAGCAGTTCGTAGTCCTCGATCCCCATAGCCATGTTCTCGAGGCGGACGCTCGGCCATGGCTGGCCGGGACCGGGGTAGACAATGTGGGTGTCACCGGGGGGCAGGTTGGTGGTGCCGCCTTCGCCGTGCGCCGGTGCGTTTTCTTCGAAGGGGTTCTGCCCCGCCTTGTAGTGGTTGAGGCCCCAGTGCAGGTAGCCTTTGAGGTCGTACTTGTAGTTGCCCCAGTGCAGGTATCGGGTGCGAAGCAACGGCATGTCCAGGAGGCGGTTCATGTACTTCCCCCCAGGAATGCAGCAGGTATAGAACCAGAGCGTGTCACCGAAACGCCGGTGCGTCTCGAACTCCTCTCGGTGTTCCTGGAAGTAGCTGTTCTTCGGGACCCAGATGTCGACGGCGCCCCCGAGCCCGGGACGTTCCACGGCATCGATCAGGGGGATCCCAGGCATGAACTTGCGCACGATTCCGGCAAGCACGCGGTAGTCCTGGGCCGACGCGTCGATGGGTTCGTCGCCGACGTACTGGATGGTCTGATCCAGCCAGCCGTTGTCCTGCAGGAAGCCGTGCCAGGCAGGCAGGTATTGCGCCAGGAAGGCGTATCCTTCAGGCCCTGTTGCCTTGATGTCGCGGTCGACATTCAGGACGAAATCCGGATCCCCGAATCGGAGCCGACCGCCCACATGCCCTCCTTCGATGCAGGTGAAACCAAGGTCCAGAAACAGCTCGATGAGACGCTTGGCGCGGGAAAAATCAATCTGCACACAGCCGTCAGCGGTTCGCTTGATTTCGTGGAGAGAGCTCGGGACCCAGAAGTTGGTTTGACGGCCACGACGCATGAGTTTCCCGTAGGCAGCGATCATGTCCCAGTGTTCTTCCGACCACGGAGTCAACTCGTGGCGGGTCGCCATGTTGTCCAGGCTGAACCAGTTTGTGACGCGCAACCTGCCCTGCTCCGGCACCACCGCACTGGATACCTCAATAGCGACGGGAATGGCCACCGTCTGTTCTCGTGCGGAAACCCGGATGACGGCCTGCACGCGACCCGGTTCCGCTGAGACGGGGAGGCGCCAGCATAGGTATACGGCGGCCCGGCCGTTGTTGGTCTGAACGTTGCCATCTGTGGCCGGACGCATGGCGTCGTAGACCCGGAAGGGGGCAAGGCGAGTGACGTAACCGCTCGGATCGTCACCGTCTTTGGCAACGAACCCGTGCCATCCTGTGTTCTTCTCCACCATGACATCGCGGAGCTCGAAGACCTCAGCCGGCGGCAGCGCAGGCCCAGCGATCTGTTCGACGCTGATGGTCATCTTGGCATCGGTGGCTTCCGGAATGATCAGGAGTTGACAGGCCGTGTGCGCGCCACGGGCGACCGCCAGTTCGAGTGTGTTGGAGCTGCCCTGGTCCGGCGACGTGTCCGTATAGAGCCATTCACTTGCCGAGAAGACACCGATGTCCATCAGGAATTCCTCTCATGTTTCAGTTCGGTCGAGGGCGTCAGTCTTCCTTACCCTCGGGGAGGGTCAGGCGCCAGACGTCGTCGCGAACGGGCCACGAGTTGCCGGCCACGATCCAGAGACTGCCCTTGTAGACATAGCAGGTCGGCTCATGGCGTCCCGAGAAGGACGGTTCTTCGCAGGCCACGGGGGTCCACTTGGCGCCGTCGGTCGTGACCCAGACGTCGCCGAGGTTAGCGCCATTTACATTGTCGTAGCCACCGATGAGCCAGAGCTTTCCGGCGTAGGCGCGGACGGTAAACCACTGTCGCGGCGACCAGGGAGCATGCTCGATGACCCGTGTCCACGTCGTCCCGTCTTTGGAGCTCCAGACGTCATTGTACGTGGTTGTGTCCTTGTACCCTTTCTCAGGCGGATCGTTCGCCTTCTTCAGGGCCCCGCCCAAGAGCCAGAGCCGGTTGTCATAGACGGCGACGGCAGCGGCAAAGCGCTTGCCGTAGGGCAGCGCCTTTGCGACCCGTGTCCAAGTCACCCCGTCGGCTGTGTTCCAGACATCGTCGGCGCTGCCGATTTGCCACATCTTGTCTTGGAAGACGAGGAGTTCGCCATACCCGCGCACGCCGAACGGCGCCTTGTCGAGGATCTTGGTCCACGTCACACCGTCCGTCGAGTTCCATATATCGCTCTTGATGGCCCAGAGCTTGTCCTTGAACACCGCGAGCTCGGCATAGCCGTGGTAGGGCGTCGCATCACTGACTTGCTTCCAGGTGATGCCGTCAGCGGAGTTGTAGAGGTCGCGGTGGAGCACGTTGCCGTGGTAGTACCCGTTGCTGAGCCACATCTTGTCGAGGAAGAGGGCGTCCTCGGCGGTGTCGCGAGGGCTGAACGCGGCGTGCTCAGTGACCAACTCCCATTTCACGTTCATGGTTACGTTTCTTCCCGGAGCGCTGTCTGTGGGGGGCTCTGCTTTGTGTGTATCCGCCGCATGGACGCAGACGACGCTTCCCAGTGTGATCGCGGCGGCGAGCGCCAGGCTTTTGACGATGTCAGTCATGCGGTTGCCTCCCTCAGAATCACTGTCTGTGGATTCCCGTTTCTCACTTAGTCCGTTCCCCTACGTCTTGTTCTATGTGTCCCTCCACACTATCTTCCGCGTTTCCGCTGAAACAAACGTCATGGAGGAACTCGTCGATGAGAATCCGTCTGATTCTGTGGTCGTTCCTGGGATTGTGCCTCTGTCTTCACGCAGCCAAGCCGAAGCCGCCTGTGGTTGTGAACGTGGTTACGGACCGTCCTGAGGCCGTCTACGCTTGCGGGGATACCGTCACGTTCACAGTAACGATGGTGGACAAAGGTGTTCCTGTGCAGACAGGAGGGGGATCGGCTTCCCTGAGTCTCGACCGGGGGCGGAAGCTGGGAACTCAGGAAATCGCCCTCGCAGGGGGGAGCTGTACGTTCTCCGGCTCCCTTAACGAACCGGGTTTCCTGCATGCCTATGTACGATTGAAGCACAACGACAAGACGTGGACAGGACTGGCGGCGGCAGCGTTCGAGCCCGAGAAGATCGTCGCGGCCACTGAGCTTCCGGACGACTTCATGGCATTCTGGGAGGCCGGCCGGAAGCGGCTGTCGGGCATTCCCCTTGACTACCGACAGAAACGTCTGGATGCCAAGTGCACGGATGCCTACGACGCCTTCGCGATCAGTTTTGCCAACATCGACGGCACTCGTGCCTATGGCTTTCTCTGCGTTCCGAAGGGCAAAGGACCGTTTCCTGCCTGGGTCAGTGTGCCCGGGGCCGGCCCAGGACCGTTCGGTCCGTCCGGGGGGTATGCTACCAAAGGGTGCTTGGCCATGGTGATCGGCGTGCACACCTACGATGTCGGGACGCTGACGATTGACGAGATCAAAGCCGCTTACACGACGCTGAACAAGCCGGGAACGTACTCCCACCATGGGGTGCCCGATCGTGAGAAGTACTTCTTCCGAAGGGTCTATCTGGGCGTAGATCGAGCGGTCAACTGGCTTGCTGCGCGCGCGGATTGGGATGGCCGTCACATGGTCGTTGACGGCAGCAGTCAAGGTGGCGGCTCAGCACTGATTATGGCGGGACTGAACAAAAACATCACCGCAGCCGCGGCCAATGTCCCAGCTCTTTGCGACCATTGGGGCGCAAAGCTGGAGCGTGCTCCGGGCTGGCCGGCCTTGGTGCGTGGTGACGAGACCGAACGGGCCGCGCGCACCGAGATGTCGGCTTACTTCGATGCCGTCAACTTCTCCCGTTTCATCGGCGTTCCTGTGATCATGTCTGCCGGTTTCATCGATCGCACCTGTTCTCCCAGCTCCGTGTATGCGGCCTACAGTGTAATCAAGGCCCCGAAGCGGATCTTTAACGGTCCCCTATGCGGGCACCAGTGGAACGTCGGCGAGTATCGATCGTTCCTGTCGAAGTGGGTCCCCGGTCAGCTCGGCATCGCTCCGGCCCTCGCACCAATGGCGGAAGACAAGCCTGAGTAGCTCCAGGCAATAGGGGGCGTCCGAATGCCCCGGAACTTGAGGACTCCAAGGTGGGAGGGGCTGCCACGCCCCGATTCTTTACCGCCAGACCGGAAAACTGGGAATCGGCGGGTGGCACCGCCTCCCACGTTGAAGCTGCCGCCTCGCCTGCAAGGAGCTTGAGTCTTGCCTCATTCGAGGGCTCCCGGGCGCACTTGGGGCGACGCCACGCCATTGCTGTTCAGCCGGTCTCCATCTCCGCCGCCATTTGCAGCAGGGCGTCCAGCATCTTCGCCGCTGCCCGCGGCTCCAGCAGGTTTGTCCCGAGCCACGTTTCATACCCGCCCAAATCGAGGTGTCGGGCCGTGGGCAGGTAGCCGAGATAGCCGTGGCTCAGGGAGACCAAGACTGCCGGTTGCAGCGGGTTGCGCTCTTTGAACTCCAAGCCGATCTCGCAGAATACTTCGCACGGCATGGTCCCGATACAGACGTCGCCAATACGGAAAACCTGGAGTGGTACGGATGTGCCAGCAGGGAGATCGACCAGCCTCAAGGCCCGCTTTGCGTAGAAACGGGACAGGTCGACCTTGCCGGGCTCTTTCGCGGGCTCGGCGACCGTTTTCCGTGCCCAAACGATCTGTTCCGCAGTCGGCTGCCGCCACGTCAAGGGCAGTTCTTGGTACTGCGCGGCCAGCGTGACGGAGTCGCGATACTCGGCTGTCCCGATTGCTTGGAGCACCTTGTCCGCCACGTCATCCGCCACGGCCTGCATGTGCGCGTAGGGCTCTCGCCTGGGCCGGGGCTGGCGGAAGCTGATGTTGTTGACATCGCCGCTCGTGCCATTCGACATGATGGCAACGACAGGCGGGTCCTGGGGTTCCGGTTGCATAAGACGCTCCAGGCGGCGGCAGTACATGCCGTAATAATCGGCCGAGATGTGGCCCGGTCCCACACCGCCTACATAGTGAAGAGAATAGCTGGAAAGGACAGCGATGGGCTTGCCGTCAGGCTCGCGCAACGCGAGGATCGAGATGGTTGGGTCAGTTGGACCGGCCGGCTCAAGCAGATTCGGACTGCCCGCCCCGGGGTTCATCTTCACCTTGTCGATGCCGCCAAACGGATTGGGCGGCATCGTGCCCTCCTTGAGGGACCAGCGCCGGTTCGACAGGTGCTCGGGCGCCTCAGCTGTCGCAAACGCGAGTTGGGCGGGTCGCAAGTTGTTGGTCGCGCTCTGCACGGCGTCTGCAATACGGGTTGCCACAAACCGCTGGTAGTCATCCGGCTCTGGAGCGTCCGTGAACCGATCCACGCCCAGTGCGCTCGAAGCGGAGTGCGTATGTGTTGTGCAGATCAACACCCGCTCGGTCGGTATCGCGAGCCGCTCTTGGATGAGCCTGCGCGCCTCGTCGCTCACAACGCGATGGATGCCCAGCAGATCGCACACGACCAGCGCCAGCTGAACTTGCCCGTCGTCCAGAACCAGACAGCGCACCAGCAATTCGTCGTGGACATGTTTGGATGGGAAGGGAGAGAAGCTGCCGATGATGGGCTTCCCCAAGGGGGGGGTGATGTTGCTGGTCGCCGCTCCCGCCTGGAACTGCGGGCTCTTTTCTTCCTGGGCCATGACACGGGGCTCCTTCTTCATTTCGGGGATCCAGATACGTTTTCCTGGTCCAGGCTAATGGCCAGTGTAGCTCAGAATGAGGTCCACCCAGGTGATGGAGAGGGGGACCCCCGGCTTGGCATTGGCGGAATCGTAGCGCAGTTCGATCTCGTTGTCTCCCAGTTGCCACCATGAGGCCGGCACGGTCAGCTTGTGTTCGCCGCGCTTCCACCAGTTGCGCTCGAACATGAAGCGTTCATGCTTCTGCTTCGACGGATCGAAGGTAGCCAAACTGCGCCGGTCACGCTCGGAACCCGATGCGCCATCAATGGTTACCGACCCTTTCCCGTTGACCAAAATCTCCAGAACCTCCCCCTCCTCAAGCGGCCGGCAATACACTACCATCTCCGCTCTGGTGTCCAAGCCGGCCGTCGCGGCCGCGGCTACGTCGTCGGCCACTCGCAGTCCCACACGGCGGTGGCCGCTGCTCCCTGCAGCAGATGCACTCAACTCGAAAGTGCCCGGCCGCAAGGCAATGGGGTCGACCATGTAGTGTTTGTCGGCGAAGAGGAGCTTCCTGGGATCCCCCAAATCGTCCATCCACGGCTTGCCCCGCCACTGGTCTTCTGACATGCCAAGCTGAATGCCGGCAGCTCCTGCGCGCATGAACAACAGTGCTTGGGCTCGATACATACCGGGGGTCTTCGGCTTGTCATAACGCCTGCGCCCGGCTGCCTTGTCACCGGGTCGTTGATCCGTGTCGACAAAGCCGAGTGCCTGCCAAACGGTCGGGTACACCGGAATGCCTGTCTCAACACCCTTGTCGATGACGTGTTCGACGCGGATGTCAAAATGGTCCGAGAAGCGTCGGTGGGTGGGGAAGATCCGGTCGATTAGCTGCTCGTCCATCCACGTCTCCCAATCCAGCCCAAGTGCCAACGCTCCAGTCGCGGGGACCCTCACCATGAGCTCGAGCCGCCGTCCCTGTTTCTCAGCTTCCTTATCCAGCATGGCACGCACCGCGCGCACGAATGCCGTCATGGTACCGGGCTCGGGATTAGCGAAGAAGGGCGGATAGACAGCGAAGTCAAGAGACACGCCGTCAGCGCCGAGTTGTACGGTTTCGCGCAGGATCGCCAGCTTGAAATCCCGCACCTCCCGGTGCTTGTAATCGAGCAGTACGCCTCTGCCGATGCGGTATTCTGGATGCTCCTTATTCAGACGGCCAACGAAGGCGACCCATTTCCAGTTGTCCTCCTTGGCGGGGCCGTACTCATGGTTCATCTCCAGACGGGCGATCAGCTTCTTGCCGATGCCGTGCGCCCCCTCGACGGCCAAGGCCATCGGCCCACCGGCCGCAACGAGCCCCATGACGTTTTCGTGGACCCAGAGGTCACCCTCACGCAGCAAGGCCCGCTGTGCGCCGGTCAGCCCTTCGCCAAAAATCTGGCCGACCTTCGTCTCATAGCAGAAGACGCTGCCTGGTCCCACCCCCCATACCAGCGTGCCCACGTTGCTGTTGGCGAACGGATCGACGTAGCGCCGGAAATATTCGGCCCGATCCATCGGGGGTTTCTTGTAGAAGATACTAAAACCGTCGTGACGGTAGGCGATGTCCATGGGACTGAGGGGGGCGCGCTGCCACTGATGATGCCAGCCCTGTGACGCCAGTCCCAGGGCCCGTCGCAGAGCGCTTACATAGGCCCTGTTCACGTCCATCAGACCGTCGGCCAACGCCTTACGCCGTGAGACAGGGGTGTAGTCGTAGCGCGCAGCGTCCGCCAGGCTGTAGTTCTCGAAGCCGTTGACCTCATTGGGGCTGAAATACATGTTCTCGCACTTCCAGGCCCGGAACGCCCACGTCCATTGGGCACTCGCGTCAGCCTTGACCTGAGCGGACTGCCTGCGGATGATGGAGGGCTCACGACACAGATCCAGTACGGAGGCCAACTGGCCTGCGTCCGTGCGGAAGTAGATACCGCAGCGCGGATCGATGTAGGCCCAGCGGCCATCGATCAGGATCTCCGTGGTGATGTGTCCCCCCAGGATGTGCATCACCAGGCGCCCACGAATGCCGGTCACCTCGCACAGGGCCACCATCAGACGACTCAGCGTCTCGCAGAGGATGTCCGGCTTCGCGATCAACTGCTCCTCTGTGCCGCCGTATACGTAAGAAGCGAAATCGGCATCCGGATCCCGCAAGCGAAGATCGCGACAGAAGCGCATGATCGCCAGGGCTCGGTCTTCGTCTGTTCGGCAGGCTGATGTGGCCCCGGCCACCGCCTGCTCCAAGAGCGGACGACTCCCCCTGATGTAACGGCATTCCGGTGGCGTGAAGCCATCGTACAAAACCAAGGCCGTTTGCGGACAGAGGATCACCAGCTCATCACGCAACTTGGCCTCGACTCCCGGGCCGTAGTTGATCCGTAGCTGACGGGCGTTCAGCTGGTACGCCTCCCGCCGCGCCGGAGTGGCGATGCGCTCGGCGGCCGCTGCTCCCTGATAGGGCGCCAAATCCGCGACCGTTCCGGCCACCGGTCCCGTGAAAAGCGACTCCACCTGCTCATCCCAAACGGGCTCTGTCATCGTCCGTTCCCCTGCCGTCGCCGCCATAGCAGCTGTCACAATTGACAGCGCCAGTGTCGCTGCTTGCCGGAAACCACAGCCTGCGCTTTGCTTCCGCATTCCTTGAGTCTCCAATGCCCGGAGATCTGATGAGTGCACTACCGCTCCACTGGAAACAGCATCCGGGATGAATCAGGATCACCGTCGACGTCAATCGTGACCGTCGGCTTTCGGCTTAGCCCGCGTACGAAATCAGCCGGCTTCCCGGGTGGGGAAAGCCAATCAGTGGGATCTTGCGTGAGACCGCGTTGGGACGCGCGGGCAGGCCTCACGATCCGCGGTGTCTATTCCTCGTGTCCGTCGATCGTTCCGACCCGGATCTCGATTTCTTCGCGAGACTGGATGCGTGAGACCTGCCCATCCGTAATCCAGATGACCCGATCGCTGGCGTCGAGCATCTTCATGTCATGTGTGGCCGTGATGATCGTTACGCCCTGCTCCTCCTTCAGCTCAATGAGGAGGTCGATGATCTCCCGGCCGGTTTTGAGATCCAGGTTCCCGGTCGGCTCGTCGGCCAGGATGATGGCGGGATCATTGGCCATTGATCGTGCGATAGCCACGCGTTGTTGCTGTCCACCGGACATCTGTGGCGGGCGGTGATTCAGGCGTTCCCCGAGACCGACTTTCCCCAGCAGATCCGCCCCTTTATCGCGTGCGGCGTCCGCATCGAGTCCGGCAAAAACCATGGGCAGTGTCACGTTTTCGAGCGCGGTCATCACCGGGATCAAATTGAAGGTCTGGAAGATGTAGCCGATCTTCCGGCAGCGCAGCCAGGCCAGTTCGTGCGTTTCCAGCTGGGCGATATCGACCTCGTCGATGTACACTTCGCCACTCGTGGGCTTGTCGAGACCCCCAACCATGTTAAAGAGCGTGCTCTTCCCCGAGCCGGACGGCCCCATGATACTGATGTACTCGCCGCCGTCGATGGTTAGCGAGACGCCACCCAGTGCGTGGACCTGCTCACTGCCCATGACGTACGTTTTCCGGACATCCTGGGTTCGGACAATTTCGCGACGATCACTCATGGTGAGAACCTCTGGCGGAACAGTAACATCATATGCACAATGGAGACGCTGGTCATACTTCGACTCGCATGGCCTCGACCGGCTTCATTTTGGCGGCGACGTAGGTCGGGTAGACGGCGGCCAGGGTGGTCAGAATTGTCCCGAGCCCTATCGCTTCGCCCACGCCGATACCAAATCCCCGAGCACAGCTGCTCAGCCCGAGCAACGAGAACTCGAGCACCGCGCCAACCTGCAGGATGCCAAGTCCGAAGCCGACAACGGCTCCGGAGGCGCTGGCCAGAACGCCCACGAAGATGCTCTCGACCAGGAAGAGACGCACGACGAAGCTGTCCAGGGCCCCCAGGCACTTGAGGGTCCCGATTTCCCGGTAGCGTTCGGTGACACTCATCAGGATGGTGTTGGTGATGCCTACCAGGCATAGAAAGGCGGACAGAGACATCAGCCAGATCTGCTGGTCACGCTGACGTTTCAGAGATGCTTTGTCGTGCGTGAATACGCCGGCCTTCTCCAGGACAGCCTGGGTGTGGATGTCTTCCGAGGCCATCAGGTCAGACACGATCACCTGGTAGGTCATGGATGAGGCGAAAAACGCGACGACCACGGCGATGCACACGAATGTCAGCAGGCAGCGTCCCATCCTGTGTCGGATGTTGGCCCAGCAGACTTCGAGCGTTCTGCGCCACGGCAGAACGACTCCGTGCGCCACTCCCTGGCGGCGTTCGTCAAAAATGCGCCCCATCACTCCATCACTCCATCAGTGGGGTTGTTCGTTACTGGCTATTCGTTCCGCTACATACTCGCTTCAGAACGGCAGTTCTTTGGCACACTGCATGATCAGGGAGAGTGAGACTGCGGTCATACCGGCCAGCCCCATCCCACACGAGAATCCCGCGGCCACAACCGGGACGTAGCGGGACCACTTCTGTTCGCCGAACTTCCGGCGGAAATAGTAGCGCCCGATCAGCGCGCCGAGGAACATGGACAGGCCCGCATGGAGCGGAGCCCCGACGCCGCCCAGCATGCCGTAGAAAAAGGCAGCCGGGAGACCGATCCAGCCCATCACGTTGTAGAGGACCATGCCTACGACACAGGCTCCGATGATGGTCGGCGGATTGAGAGCTTGGAGCAGTAGCGGGGACTCGCTGCTGTTGGCGGTGAAGATCAGGTAGGCTTGGCGGGCAGCTACGGGCCAGAGGCGGGCGGCAAACGGGAACGATCCGGAAGGAATCTGGTTGAGGTGCCAGAAGAACCACCAGAAAACAAAACTGCTGATGAACACGATGGGGAACATGAGCAGTTCGGCTTTGATCAGGGAGGTGAACTTGGTGCGGGTCAGCTCGAGCTCGCGGAAGCGCATGGCTACGTGCCCGTAGTCGCGCAGCGGAATGGGGGCAAACCAGATGTCGATGCCCTTGTAGCCGCTGAGGATGAAGACCGTTTCCTTGAGGAACGGCGTGCGCAGCCCCATTCCGGTCAGGCCGACCAGTCGCCCGGATATATAGGAGTGCAGCGGGGTCCAGACGAATCCGAAGAGGAGGACGATCCAGAACGGGAAATCAGGCACCAGCATGTGACAGCAGACGGAGAATCCTGTGATTGAGACAACGAAGAGCAGGATTGCCACCCAGATCGGAAAGTCCCCTCGTTCCTTTGACGGCTGTCGATGGGGTGGTTCTTCGGGAAGGGGGGCTTCCTGAAGAGCGGCGGTCTCCGCCGTGGACGGCGGCTCTCCAAGGGAAGGCGGATTCTGGAGAGCGGCGGTCTCCG
>Ga0209045_1001520_pt1 | contig 20419 bp, 19 predicted proteins | sample SaaInlLV_10m_DNA_4_FD_184664 | JGI IMG/M metagenome (GOLD analysis project Ga0209045, IMG submission 184664) | Marine microbial communities from expanding oxygen minimum zones in the Saanich Inlet - Saanich Inlet SI072_LV_200m_DNA (SPAdes) (version 2) | ecosystem: Environmental > Aquatic >...
TTACCCATTCAAAAAGATGATTATATTTATCAAAAAATTTATCTAATAATTTTAAATTCTTATCAATAATCTCCAGATTTCTCTTTATTAAATGTTCTTTATGTTTCAATGCAAGTGTAGAAAAAAATTCACTTGGTGCACTATTACAAATTGATGTGAAATCTTTAAATGAAGCAATTTTTTTAAATAATTCTTTATCTCTAGTGGATATCCAACCTATTCTTAATCCTGCAAGACCAAATGTCTTTGACATAACACCTAATGAAATTCCTTTTTCATAAATATCTGCCATTGCTGGAAGTCTATCCGTTTCTTTATATTCTAAATATCTGTAAACTTCATCTGAAAAGATATGAATATTCTTCTCCTCTGCAATTTGGATAATTTGATTGAATTTCTCTTTAGACATTAAGTATCCTGTTGGATTGTGAGGGCAATTGATAATAATTGCTTTTGTATTCTTCTTTATGTTTTTCTTTAGAAATTCAATATCAAGTTCCCAGTTATTTTTATCACTCATCTCCCATTTTGTGACTTCACATCCAATCGAATCAGCAATTTCATAAAGTGATTGATAAGCAGGATATTGAACAATAACATTATCACCTTTTTTGAGAAGAACATTCATAAAAATAAAAATTCCCTCTTCAGCACCTGCAAAGACAAGAATTTCATCAAGATTTATATTTTTGAATAATTTAGATATTTCTTTTCTTAATCTAGGATCTCCTTGCGATTCCGTATAACCCAGCCATAATTGATTCAATTCTTTTTCTGAATTTTTTTCTAACTCGAGGAGTTCTTTTATATTAAATGATTCACAATCAGAAGAACATAATAAATAGGGAGCACTAAATTCATATTTTGCAAAAAATCGTTCTAATTTGAAATCTTTAACTCTCATATCAAAACTTAATTAACAATAATATATAAATATTCTTGTTTGGAAAATCTCTCCCTTCTATGTTTTAATTATCTTGGGCTTCGCCTTGATGTAAAGGTTTTTTCAACTGAGCCTTCGGCTTTTTTTCTTGCAGAAAAAACGTATAACAGCGATTAAGAGACTCCGCCTTGCAGGCTCCGTCCAAATTGAATTTTTGTGGGTTGCCTCAAAAATTCAACTTCTCTTAATCGCGGTGTTATACGAAATATTCCTCAGAACCAGCTTAGATTAAAGCTTAATTGTAAGATAGATAAGTTAGGGCATTCTTTTAATGTAATTGAAAGGGGCAACATTGAGTTTTTAAAAACCCGTAAAACATAAATAGAGATATTCTATTACTAACCTTATGTTAATCTATGTTGTAAGGCATCCTTATACAAAATCAAATGTCCAAAAAATTACACAAGGACACTCAGATTCACCTTTGTATTGGATAGGAATAATTCAAGCACATATCTTAGGTATGAAATTAAAAAACAATGAAATCTCCAAAATAATCACAAGTGATCTTGGAAGATGTGTTCAAACCTCAAACATTATCAACAAATTCTTAAAAGTACCAATTACAAAAACAGAAAAATTAAGAGAACAAAATTTAGGGAAATATAATGGTGTTCCAAAATCTAAGATAAAAGAAGAATTTGATGAAGATGATCCTAAAGCAATTCCAAAAGGAGGAGAAAGTTTGTTTCAGGTAAAAGAGAGAGTAATAACATATCTAAAAACAATGAAAGATAAAGATACTGTTTTAATTGTGACTCATTCAGGTTGTTTTCAATCAATTCTTTCTGAAGCATATAATATTCCCTTAAATGATAAAATGTGCCGAACTAAACCTCTCAAGATTGGTAAATTATCTGTCACTAAAGAAATTACATTAATCGAACTCAACTAATTCTTATGCTACAATCAATTCTTTTGCTTTTTCATGAACTCTTTGCTTTGCAGTTTCCCAGTATAAATCTCTAAATTTTTTAACAACTGGATTTGTCATATTTAACCTATACATCTTAGCTTTTCCAACTTCTCTAACTTTGACAACAATTTCTTGTTTTTCTAATTTTCCAAAGAAAAGTTTTAATGTTGAATATCCAACTCCTGAAAGAGAAGCAATATCAGTCATACTATAATCAAAATCTTCATTGACTACAAGAAAATCAAATACTTTTAATACTGGTGAATCTCCAAATATATCTAAAAATGCTGTTTTGTTTTCCATATCAATAAGGATATGTTGAGGAATATATAAATATTTCTATTTTTAGCCATTATAAGCCAGAAATTGACATTAAAATAAAAAAGAATAAATACTTGATTTATATGATTAAATCTTAATGGGTAAAAAACTTACAAAAACAGATTATTGGAGAATAAAGAAAAACATATTGAAAAAACTTTATTCTGCTCAAGCATTTAGCAAAGGTCACATGTTGTTTGAGAGATTACAATCAAGTATACCTGGACATTTGAAAGGATTTGTAAAAGTTGTTCTTTCTGATTTGCTAAAAGAAGAACTTGTCTTACTTTATGGAAAAACACAACATGGAGATGCTTTTCAATTAAATATCAAAAAATTAGCTGAAATAGAAAAAATAATTTTTTAATTCTTATTGAGGCGTTCCCCCTCAAGCTCCCCTCATGAATGTTGCCCCTTTACTTTTTAATGGATGGTGCTTCGCACTTGATAAAAGAATGCCCTTTGATAGCTTACGCTTAATGTTTTAATCTATTATGGAACGCTGGTTTTTGCGGCATACTCTGTGCTCCTTTCAGTCGCTTGCCACGTTGCACTCTCACTCCGCTATGCTTCGTTCGGGTCGTATAACAAAGATTAAAAGGAAAATCCCTTGCAGGAATTATCCCAAATTTTTCCATCTCACTATGTGAGGGAAAAACTTCTTATAATCTTAATGTTAAATGCAATAAATTTGGAGTCCTAAAAAAAATAGAAAGGGGCTTTGGCTAAACTAGAAGAATCCTCTGGAAAATATCATAATTGCTAATCCTATCAACAACCCAATAACTAAAACTGCGGGCAACAAACAAGCTAAAGCTGCTTTTCCTTTTGAAAGATTATGCACTTTAGAAAGACCAATAATCATAAGAATAATTGAATAGATTATTGCTAAAAATCCAACCATTGGAACAACACTTAGTATCAAATATGGAATCATACTATAAGCATATACATTATACGAACTTGAATATGTTCCCTCTCCTTTAAACGCAATGATTAGAGCATGAATTAAACCTGAATACAAAAAAGTCATGACAATTCCAATTCCCAAGCTAATAAAAGGCATTGCTGAATACAAAAATCCAAATCCGCCAATACCTCCATATCCTCCAGACATCATGCTCATCATTCCAAATGAAAAAGCATAACTAATTACTGAAAAGAAAGCTCCAACAATAGCATACATTAAAAGTGAATTTTTGATTCCTTGTTCTAATTTAACTTTCTCAAAAAACAGATTGGGATCAGAAAAAATGTACTTTATTTTATCCCAAAATCCAAATTCAGTATTATTCTCTACCATCATTAAATACTCTAAACTCTATTACTAATAAATCTTTCGTTTTCGAAAACTTTATATAGGAACGTATTCATTAATATTTAAGATGAACAAAAAAGGAGAAGTGAAAGCTCAGTATATTTTTTATATAATAGGAATTATATTTCTATTTGCTACTGTTGCATACTTCTCATATGAATATCTTTTTAATCTTTCAGATATAATTAAAGCAATCATATTAGTCTGTCTGACTATTGTTTTTTTCTTTGTAGCAGACTTTATGGCGGAGAGGGAAGTATAAGATGACTTGGTATCCATTTTTAGGATATGGAATTTTTTGGATTGGATTAGTAGTATCTATAATCCTTTATGCTATGAAAAGAAAATGGTATCCAATCATGTACCTGATATCTGTTTCATTATATATATTCACAGTTGGATTTATAATAGATGTTTTTGAATTATCCAAAAACGGAATTCTTTTAACATTGGCTTTCTCTGCTCTGGTAATGATTGGATTAGGAGTATACCTTTCAAAAAAATTCCAGAAATGAGAAAAATGAATATTAAACTTACACTTGGAATATTTTTACCATTGGCTTTAATTTTATTCTTAGTAATTTTAAGCACAGCCAATATAGGATTTTCTTTAGAAAAAAAAGATATTGATTCTGTTCAATTCTCTTCGATATTTGTTGATAAAAATTCTCCAAAAAATAATATTCCAATACAAACAATAACAATAACTAATGATTTCTTTTTACCAAAAAGATATGAACTTCCAAGATTGATTGTTTGTCTAAATGATAAAGAAGGGATCAAACAAATCCAAAATCTCCAAGTGAAATATAACGAAGGATCATATTCAAGAGGTTCTGATGTTCCAATATTTGATGAAATATTCTTTGATTATAATTATTATTCAAAACAAAGTATAGAGTTGCCCGCAGAATCTAAAAAACAAGTTAAAATTTTAGTTGAACCAAAATACTTATACAATTATGATACTGAAATAGATTCTTATAAAGAATATGATGAATTGCTTCTAATTGAATCAAAAGATTTGAATAGATATTCTTATAATTCCTGTCAAAGACTTGAAAGTAAAGAAATAGATTCAGCAACTCACATTCTTATCTCGAAATAACGCCAAAGCCCCTAGATTCTATGTCTTGATTGCTCACTGTGTTCGCTCGATTTGACGGACTCCAAATTTACTTCTCCGTTCCTCGGGCTTCGCCCTGCGGTACTCGACCACGTTGCACTCTCCTCCCGTTGGTCGTCGGGGTATTTAACAGCGATTATCCGGAAAATCCCTTGCAGGAATTTTCCCAAATTGGCTTCGCCAACTTCGTTTAACGCCGATGTTAAATGCAATTCAGAAGTCGGCTAATTTTTTAAAGAGGGTGGAATTTCTTTTATAACTTTTGCAGAAGTTCTTGATTTTCTGTAGGACTCATAACTTCTATACCAGTAATTGCTTCTAATGGCAAACCGGTTCTAGTTTTAATATAAACTTCTCTTCCAGGAGTTCTATCTCCATTATGATAATCAAATTGTGATAATGTTTGTGTTCCAACAGCTAAAACTGCTCCTCTTCTATTTCTTGCAGTTTCAATAACTTCATCAAATTTTTGTATATCATATCCTAATTCAATTGCTCTTTCTTTCATTTCTGCAACTGCCCTAGTTGCCATCCCTGAATCAGGCATCAACACTGTTGAAACATAATCGATAGAGCCAATTACTCCCGGCATTTCTTTTTCAAAATAACTATAAAATGCAGCCATTGAAGCATAAGACATTGCAGTATTAACTACTTTTCTAGCTGGAACTTGATCTAATTGATCTCTGAGAGAATGATATTCAAACACTTCTGCAAAAGGTACAACATGAATCCTATCATCATAATCTTCTCCATGAGTTTCAGTTTTTTCTGTTCTTGGAAGCATTCTTCCACTTTTTATAATTCTAGCAAGATTTTCAATACTTGTTCCGTGTAAACCTGCAAATCCAGAATAAGCAACTAATTCAGGAGTCCAAATAACTGAAACTCCCCTATCAAGCAATCTCTTTCCAGTACTTCTTCTGAGATATCCTTCTAAATCTATCTCATTTCTGTTTACTTGAGGAATTATTGTGCCTAAATCAACTTTATTCCAATTTTCCAGTCTTTCTAATACTGCCATCTTATATATTTGATATATTACTAGTATTTAAATCTTTCGTTTATTAATCACTCATTAGTGACTACAAAACAAGGAAATTCCACCCTTTTATGTATTAATAGATTGGGCTTCGCCCTTGATACGCCGACTTCTGAACTCTCTCCGCTTCGCTCCGAGCCACGTTGCACTCTCCTCCCTTTTGGTCGTCGGGGCATTTAACAGGGCCCCGATGTTAAGTTCAATTGTGTTTAAGTTCTCTCTTCTTTTAAAAAAAGAAGCAAAAGGGGGAGTTCAGTCTTCCAGACATATACACTCGCTATGCTCAAGAAAATAAAAAAAAGAAAAAATTAACCAAAGAAAACTGGTCTTTGGCTCAATAGTTTGGGTACTGGTATTCGTCTAAATGGAAGACCTTGGCATTTCTCATGAATTTCTTTTTCAATATCTTCAATTGAAAGCTCAATTTTACTTTCATTTTCACGAACATTCACCATAACCTTATTTGACTCCATTTCTTTATCTCCTATAACTGCAACATATGGAATCCATTCTTTACCAGCCTTTGCAATCTTCTTACCGAGGCTATCATTACTATCATCAATATCAACTCTAACATTTTTGAATTGTAATGATTTGCAATATTCCAAATGTTTTTCTGAAACTGGAATCAATCTCAATTGTGATGGTGATAACCAAACTGGAAGCATAGGTTTTTCTCTTTTCATTCCTTCTTCGAGTATTGAATACATCCATCGTTCAATACTTCCAATACTAGAATGACAGATAATACAACCTTTCTTGCTTCCATCATTGTCCATATAGTTGATACCATAGACTTTTGCGTCTTTGACATCAAGTTGCACAGTACTGAGCTGTAGATTTCCACCAACACTATCAATGCCTTGAAATTCGTGCTTGACTGCCCAATAATGTTTCATCTTTGACATCACTTCAATGAATGCAGGTCGTTTAGAGTATTGCAAGAGTTCCAAAATTCTTTCTTTATGATCTTTGTAAAACTCTTCAACAATCCTAAAGCCTATTGCATACTTTACGCCAACACCGTCTGCTAAATCAGCATAGTTTCTGTAGAGGTGCTGATATTCTTGCCAACCTTGTGGTAGATCTTTACAGAAACAATGTATGTCTGGCATGTGGAAAGCACGAAGTCTTTTCAATCCAGATAACTCACCACTCTTTTCATATCTGAAACTCTTTGAAAATTCGTAAATTCTCAAAGGCAACATTTTGTAGCTGTACTGAGCTTTTTTCATTATTTTGAAAAGCCCAAAGTCACCAGCGAATCTCAAAATAAATTCTTTATTCTTATCATCTGGAACTTTGACTACATAATGTCTTTCATGAAATGAGCCTGCTTGTTCTTGGATTTCTTTGTCAGCCCAATTATAGATTATTGGAGAATCTATTTGCATAGAGCCAAGTCTGTTCAATGCAATTTCATCAGCCCAATCCTTGAGTAATTCAAAGAACAAATTACCTTTAGGATAAAATCTAAAATTACCTGAATCGCTCGCTGACTCATAATCAACAAGTTCAAGTTTTTGCATTGCTTTAATTGATGGTGGCTCTTGCTTTGGCTGGCCTTTAACTTCTTCAGATAAAACATATGCTTTGAGTTCTTCATCGCCGATTTCATGAAGTATTTTCTTCACTTCATCAGGTTTGCTCAAGTCTAATTCTATCTCTTTTCCATCTGGCATCAGGATTAAATGCCTGCTTTTAATTTCCTTTACTATTTCTTCTCGATTTTTAAATTGTGATTCTTTCATTTTGAACTTCTCCCAGTTTATAGCCCTGTTGGCTTTTTTATTGTTGATTTATTTAAATACTTCCAGAAGCTCATAATCATTCGATCAGAATCAGCAATTTTTGAGTCACCTATAGAGTTACCAGCTCCAAGTTAACAAGAATCATTGATCCTTTTGGGATAGAAGACGATGAACTGCATATCTATGCAGTAGTTGTAGTGGTTTTTAGAAAACTAACTATTGAAATGTGTCTAAATTCGCTTTTTATATCGTTTTTTTGCACCATTTTTTCCACTACTTGAATATATTATGTATATGGCTGAACTAGTATTTAAATCTTTTGGTTGTAACCATTAAATAGAGACAACATTATTGTTCCTGATGTATCGCTTCGCTCAAACTATAGAACAACGAACTCCCCCCGTGCTTCGCACATATACACTCGCTACGCTCGAATTAATTGGAACTTAAACACAACTCTGCGGACGCAGGTTTCCCACACTTCGTATGGGAAACGAACTTAACAGGGCCGATGTTATATGCAATTTTGTTTCTTAACGGTAAATGCCTTATTGTTTAAAGTAATAGTAGAAAAAATATTTAAACTCTAAAAAAAAGGAAATTAATAAAGGTGATATTATGACTAATGATTTAAATAAATGTTCTCTTAGATTATATGAAGCTGAAAAATATGCAAGTGAAAATAATCCTTATGAAGCTATCAAACGACTTGTTGTTGCTTTTGCCCATTTGCTTAGAGAAGTAGTAAAAGAAGATCAGGAATTAAATCATGTAATCGGCGAATTAGATGAATTATTGAAAAGAACAAAAAATGCCAATTGGCATCCAAGATAGTTTTTCTAATCACTTAATTTTTGGGCATTTACCTAAAACAAAACTCTTCGAATTTTCTAATTCACTTTGTTCATTAGAAACCGCTCCTCGTCGCTCGCTATTCTCGTCTCGTGGTCTGAAAAATTGCAATGAATTTTTCGACTCACTCGAGGATATAACAAACGTTATACGCAATTAAATTTTCACTTTAGAAACAAAAAAGAGGGGGAGTCGTGCTTCGCACATATTGTCTTTTACTTTGTAAAAGAAATTTATTAAAAAATATTTAGTTTATAATTCCCAAACTAGTATTTTGAAATACTTGCTCATTTAATGCTTTTGCAACATGCCACATCAATACTGGAGGAATAGCATTTCCAATTTGTCGATATGCATCTCCTTGTGAACCTAAAAATTCAAATTCATCTGGAAATGATTGTATTCTTGCTGCTTCTCTTGGTGAAAATCGTCTATAGAGTTCTTCTTCAGGTTTTACAAGGAGAACAGGATCTCTTGAGTTTAAGCTAACTTTTGCTAAATGCGAAGTGATAGTTAAACAAGGTTTGTTTAAATCTTGATATAAACCTCTTTTCATATTATTTTTTGCTTTTTTCATTCCTTCTACTGCTTTTTTTGAAAAATAATATTTATCATTTTTATGAACAAGAGAATCAATTACTGTTGATAATGGAACCCAACCTTTAGTATTTAGCTCATTATCATTACTATGTGTGTTTTTTGGAAATTCATATTTTATATTAAGGTCATTTCTAATTCCCACAATAAAAACTCTTTGTCTCTTCTGTGGGATTCCAAAATCTGCAGAATGTAATAATTTATAATTTAACTCATATCCTTGTTTTTTAAATTCAGTAAGAACCCTTTTGAATATACTTCCTTTTTTTAAAACCATTAATCCTTTTACATTTTCAGCAATAAATGCCTTTGGTTTTTTTTCTTTTAGAACCTTAGCTAATTCTTTGTATAATTGACCCCTTTCATCAAAAGGATTTTTTGTAGGATTTACAGTACTAAATGATTGACAAGGAAATCCACCAATAACTAAATCCATTTCTGGCATATCTTTGTGTTTGCATTCTGAAATTGATTTTACAATTGCATTATGTTTAAAATTATGATTATATGTTTCTACAGCTTTTTTATCAATGTCTACAGCATAATTAACATGAAAAGGTAACTTTTTATATTTTTTATTTAGATATTTAAACCCACCAATTAATCCTAAATCACTTCCTCCACAACCACAGAAAAAAGATCCTGTTTTTATTTTTCTCATGTTTGAATTGCCTCAATTTTTGAATCTATTGAATTAGGTGAAAAGTCTAATCTATAATTCATTGGTGTACATTTTAAAGAACCATTAGTTTTTTTCTCAAATGGATTCTTAATAATGTAAATTATTACCTTTTCAGGTGTGAAATATACACGATAGATTGAAAATGCTTGTTTATGCTGAATTGCAGCTATCCATTCATTTCTAGTAAGATTAACAGAATCAATCCATCCGTCTTCAGTTTGAGTAGGAACAGATATCCTTATTGTAGATTTTACTTCTATATATTGAACAAATTCTGAGTTTTCAGAATTGTCTGCCACAATTGATTGAATATCATATCCTAATCCTCTTGTTTTTCCTAACATTAGCACCTTATTTACTAATCTAGAATCATATTTGGAAACACGATCTTTTTCATAATTATACACAAACAGTTCTCCATCATCACCTAATTGAATTTTGTCTATTCCTTCTTTTGACTTTCGTTTAATATTAAACTGAATTGCTTCAACTGAAGTATCAAATAAGTTCACTCCTTGCTTATCTATTTGAGCAAAATACAATTGCCAGTCAAAAAATAATTTTTTTCTGCCTTCTATGTCTTTTAAATCATAATTTAAAAAATCAAATGCCAGTTTTTTATTCAAAAGAGATCTTATGTAAGTAATTGCTTTTTTTTCTAAAGGATTTAAAAATAATATTCCTTTTTCAATTCTTATTAGGTTTGCCAATTCTAATAAGTTCAATTGTTCAGTTATATGTTGCATAGAATATGATGTTTCCTTGCCTTGTGTTTGAACTTTAACCTTAATATCATTATTTCTATAAACTATTATTTTATTAACAACATCATCTGGCTGAATTTTAGATTGTAAAACTTGAAGACTATTTAATATAAAATAAGCTACTTCATTTTTGCTAATATTAAACCCTTTTTTATCGGCAATTGACAAAACTTCAAGAATGAATGCAAATGGTTTAAATGAGATGTTATCATTTACTCTTTTTACCAATGTTGCTGTACTATCCATTCCATTTGGGAATTGAAATCTTGAACAAATATCTTTAAAGAATTCAGGTTGATCTTGACTATTTAAAAACCTCAATGTTCTTTCAGAAGGATAAACAGTTTCATTAACATCTGTATAAAACATGCCAAATAATTTTCCTGCAATCTCAGTTCTATGGTTGTCTAATGTTTTTTTTGATGAATTTAATATTTTTGATAATTTTTCATTAAACTGTTTTTTAAAATCCTCTTTGGAACAAGGACAAATTTCCTGAATTATAGTTGCATATTTTGATAAAAGACTATCCAAATCATTTTTTGATTTACCTCTAATAATAGTGCATCTATACTGTAATTTTTCGTTATATATTGTCATTTTAGTTAAGATATGATTTAATTTTTTGGGCAATAACTTCACCTAATAAAGGTGGAACTGCATTTCCTATTTGTTTAAGTTGACTAGTTTTATTCCCACAAAATACAAAATTATCAGGAAATGATTGCAATCTCGCAGATTCTCTTGCAGTAGGTACTCTATTAAATAGATAATGAAAATGATGATTGTGTCCTGTATCTATTGTAAAACTAGGTTGGTTGCTATTTAATCTTGTCCAAGCAATGTTAACCTTTCTAGTTTTCTGCAAATTTATTGGTAAATTCTTATAATTTCCACCATCAGGAACCAGAGAAATGATCCTTTTTGTTTGATCCGTATGATTTGTTATTTGATGATTATATATTTTATCTTCTGATCTTAGTCTTAATTTTTTTTGATAATCAGATTGAGGTACCAAATTATTTTTTTCACCGTCTTTCATACTAAATTCAGGTAAATCTGAAATTGCATCTTTAACAGGTATTGGATTTTTGTGTGTAGGTTCAGGAAATTCAAAGCTAACATTTTGAGGGGAACCGACTAAAAAAACTCTCTGTCGTTTTTGTGGAATACCATATTGTGCAGAATTTAATAATTTATATTGTACTAAGTAACCTAACTTTTTAAAATCGTTTACTATCATTTGTATTACAGCACCATCTTCAAGAGATAATAACCCTTTTACATTTTCCAATACAAAAAATTTTGGTTTTTTATCTTTAACAATTCGTAATATCTCTTTGTATAAAAAATTTCGTTCATCTTTCATACTTCTATGTTTATTGGCAATTGAAAAACCTTGGCATGGAAATCCTCCAAGCAAAACATCAAAATCATTTGGAATTTGTGAATTAAGAATTTTTGTAATATCTCCAAGTACAATATGGTTTCCTATATTGTATTTGTATGTTTGAACAGCTTCTTTAAATATATCATTAGCCCATATAATCTCAAATCCTTGATTTATAAACCCATAATCTAGCCCACCACATCCTGAAAAAAGACTTATAGTTCTAATTTTTTTTACATTCTTCACTTTAGTATTATATAAATTGAAATACACTTAATAAACTTTCCTTGAGAATGTCTAGTGTTATTTTTTTCTATTTTTTACTTTGAATATGAATAAAAATCTAAAAATTTGTTTGAATTTCTTTTTTTAGAAAAAAGAAACAAAAAATCTAAAGACTCCCCCTCGTCCTTCAGACATATAGACTCGCTTTGCTCGAATTAATATAAGTGAAAATTTAACTCTTCGGTTTTCCTTCGGAACGTTGCACTAAACCTTGTTTTTCTAAAAAAGAAAAAGCGTATAACAAGCGTTATGAGTACGGGTAATCCAAAGAAATAGAGGTACGACAAAGAGCCACCCACTAATGTTCAAATCTATTTTTTTGTCTGGATAAAAGTACTAAAATCAAGATAATTATAATTAATAATATTCCTCCAAGAATCATGAATTTTATAAGAAGATTTGAATTTTCTTTTTGATCTTTTGTAGTTATATTAGTATCTTCTTCCTTTAAGAAATCTTCTTTATTTTTCTCAGCAATATTAATTTTATTTTCTTCTATAATACAATCGGGGTCTTCAGTAATGCAATCAGGGTCTTCGTTACAAACTCCATTTTCTATGTTTTGGCAGATTCCATCTTTATCAGATTCATAACAATCTTCGGGACATAGCAATTTGTTTTCATTTTCATCGCAAATATTATTTAGATTACAGCGGTTGTATTGGATAAGATTAATATTAAGCATCTCATCAGACATGTCATGAATAATTAAACTACTAACTTTTGGATTATAATTTAAAAAAATACTTATCAGGGACGTATTAGGATATACTATTTCTGCTGGTTTTCCAGTGCTAAAATCTCTTTCAATAATTAATGGACCTGGAATTATGATATTACCTTTATCTATTATTGAATCATTAATTGCATATGCAACCCATCTATAAATTGATTCATCTCTTATCCCTCCTGGTAAGTTGGATTTAGTTAGGCTTGTGGAGTTTAATGAGAATGCACCTGAACTATAATCATATCTTATGGTTATCTCAAGTGTTGATGCTTCAATTAATATTAGATTCACAAAAATAAAAAAAACCATAAGCAAGGGTTTAAGATTCATAGTTCTCCACCAATTCTTTACACCTCTCGTAGCTTACCTGATTCCATGTTCCTTTTCCATAATCTGCAGAACCTATTTGATAATTTGACTGCATCATTGAATCCTCAAAATCATTTATTGGTCTATACCAGTTATCATTATAATTACACCCTTTGATACATCCTGCGTCAGGATATTCTCTCCACCATTTGCACTTTAATTCTTCTGTACCATCCCCATACCTCCATAGTTGAGGTGCATTATCACAGTTTATATGTGTCCATTGCATAATTGATTGATAAAATTGTTGAAAAAGACCACTATCTTCCAAATATTCATCATCTAAACCACAAAAACTATGCCCAGTTTCATGTGTAATAACATTTAACTCTGAATCATCATTATAAACTATATTGAACCCAGAATTTAATATGGCAAAGGATCTTTCATAATTAGAAGGCAAAACTGTTACAAGGTCTATTCCAGGACACATATTTGAATATTCTCTCTGTTTGAAAAACCTAATATTTTCGTCATCATACCCACCTAAATCATTGTTATATATTCTCTCTTGAAAGTTTTTATCAAAGTTAAATAAATCCAGTCTCCACACAGAAACTTGACCTGAATCAAAAGGAGGTGTAGAAGTTATTTTTGATGCCTCTAAATCAGCTCTTGCTTCCCATTCATCTATATTATTAATCACTGATAAATCAGTTGATGAAGTATAAGCAACAGGAACTAATAAGATATCTAAATCTCCACCATCAATAATCTTTGTACATACCCCTTCACATGAAGAACAGTCTTTGCCACCACAATCAGCTAATAATTCATCTTTATCCTTAATTGAGTTACAACAATGACCTTTAGAACCATCATTACAAGGTTCATTTTGTTTTTCAAGATCCTTGCAGCTTTTTAAAACCTGTTCTCCATTATTATCAATATAGACTTCATCTGCACCTTGCTCACAAGAACAACCTTCATCATTTATAGCATCTCCAGGAGATGTATCTAAGCATTTTTTTGGTTCTTCTAGATCTGGAATTCCATCACCATCATAATCTGGAACACCACATCTCCCCCCCCATAAGTGTTCCTTGAGGACAGTTTTTACAAACTCCATTTAAACAATATTTTCCTTCTTTGCTACAAATATAAGTATCAGTTGTAATTTCATTTTTTTTACAATCTAATTGAAACAAGGTTTCACCACTACAAAAATCTTCTTGTGTTTCACCAGCTATAGTAATTATACCTAATTGAGAAATATCATTGTCAGGGTCAGAATCTTCACATGTAATGTCGTCTTCATCAAGGCATTTTCCAGCAACACACTTTAACCCCATTTCTTCGCAGTCAATTTCATCATAAAATACCTCACTCCCTGAACAATATATTTCCTGCAAAATATTTTCGTCACAATAATCATCTCCAACTTGGTCATGATAATGCACAGTACCTCTAACAGCAATATCTTTTTGAGGTTCATTATCAATACATGGATTCCCAACACATCTCCCATCAGAACATATTTCTCCAAAGTTTTCACAATTTACTGTTTCTTGTTGCATTAATCCACTATCACTACAATACCATTCTGTTAAAATATTAGTTTTACACTCATCTTCTTTTATTGTACCAGAACTTCCTTTTGTGCTACCCTTTTCATCATAATTTTTTCCGCTATCTGAATCAATACATGATTGACAAGTTCCTTCATAACAAAAACCATCGCAATTTATTTCATCAACTTTTGCATTTACACCATCACAGTACCATTCATATAACATATTAGGTAAATTAGCAGAGACTGAACAATCATCTCTAGCATGTTTTTCCTCATTATTTTCACTAAATGTAATAGAACCTTGAACATCAGAACTTTTGCCAACTTCATCATCTTCACAAAAGTCTGTATCTGTAGCTTCTGTGCATTTACCTAAAAAACATATTAAGCCTGCAGAACTACAATCATATGTTTCTCTTTTAAAATAGTCTTCTTCACAATAATTCTCCGTCAAAGTTGTTCCATCGTTCATACATGAATCTTCAACATCAATTTCATCCTCCCAAACATTAGTTCCAACAAAATGTCCTTTTTGATAATAATCTTTCCCAGAATCAGTATCTGAACACTCAGCAGACACTATGTTCAAAATTACTAAAAATATCATACAAAATACAATTATATTCTTAGTTTTTTTCAAATCAACCACTACAGTAACCATATACATTCACTCCTGAATATAAATATTGAAACTTAAAGCTTCTTCCAAATTTTGGATTAAAATAAGGTTCATAATCTATAAGCAATATCCTGTTATTAAAAGGAAAAACATTTGTATAACCCTCTCTTGAAAAATCAGCACAATTCTCTTCTACATTGTATCCCTTGTCATCTGACGATTCCATTTTAGATAATATCTCTTTTGCTATTTTGAAATTTTCACCAACTGCTATAGGTACTTCAATATAGTATTCATCAACAGTTTTAACATCATTATCCATTTCAAGTTGAATTGGGAAAAAATATTTTACTGAAACATGCTTATCATTTATACTAACATTTATATGTGATTCTTCTAATGAAAAATCAAAATAAGTCTCTTGGTAGTTAACATCTGGTTTAAGAATATCAACACCTTCTAAACTTGGTAGATCTTCAATTCTTGTACAGTTTTCTCCATGAATTAATATAAATCTTCCTAATTTTGTTTCAACTTGTTTTAATGAAGGAGAGATATCCATACCATTATAATACCAGTAAGGGATTTTTAAATTTCCTGAACGCTGCCATTCTACTTGATCATAATCTCCATAAAATTCATTGTACTCAGAATCAATAAAACCACCTTGAGCTCCAATTAAGTATATTCCGTTTATTGTAGAATATGATAAGCATTGTTCTATATAGTTTTTAATCATATTTGCATGGTTATTAAGAGTCTGAATATTATCTTGATTTTGAAGTTCAGTAGTTTTTTGTCTATTTGATGACCAGTAAAAAATACCAATAACAATAACTATTATTAGTCCAATAATCACATAAATTGTAACCTGCCCTTTTTGCATTTACATTTTTTATTAATTAAGAGATTAATAAATATTTTCATTAATTAAGGGGACACCCCTTAAAATCCCCATTGATTGCTATCGCAAAATTGCTTCTTGAGTTTGATAGCCTTCGGCTTGAAAACTCTGGAAGGGTGGCTCTTTGTCTAAAAAGGATTGCGCTTACGCTAGGAATGCACATCTTTTAAGGGATTACCCAAATATTACTCCTTCATTTCATTCAGTCCGTCATACCTCGATGGTTCACAGAGAGTTACGCTCACAACTGTTCGCTCCACCTCGTTCACCTTCGAGCCTTCCTCCTTTCAGTCGTCAGGTTCTCATAACAAGGATTAGACGGGAAATGGAGCCTCAGCACTCCATTTCCCCAAATTCTGCTACGCAGAACTTCGTCTAATCCTGATGTTATATGTAATATTACTCGATCAGAACTTAATTATCTTACGGGGGAACAATCTTTTATTTTTAGAAAGGGGGAGAATCTACTCTATTATTTTGGTTTCATATCTGCCTCCGCAGAATTTCACTATTATTTCAGCAGCTATTTTCACAACTTCTATTGTATAATCAATATTTGTAATATGAGTTCCCTGTATAATAATCACAATATTTTTACTTGATTCAGATAATTTTACTTTATCAGAATCTTTTGAATCTAACCATGCTAACACTTGATTTTCATCAGAATAAACAAAATCTCCTTTTTGAGTAAATTTTTCTTTGTCGCTTCCAACAGCAATAAAAGGTTCATTTCCCTCAGAAAGTTTAAATGTTATTTTACTACCTAGTTTATCAATATCATGGACACCTAAAGCTAAATATTTTTCAAGAACAACAACATTATATGAATCAACAGCAGTATTAATCTGAGGCAATTTCCCATTTCTTCTTGTTAGATTTATTAAAGATTCTGCAGCTGGAGGAAATTTTTTCAAACTTCTACTAATATTTCTGACTAGTTCTCTGTAACTTTCTAAAATTTCATTTGTATTAATGGATTCATCTGATAGTTTCAAAATCTTATTAACAGCCTCTTCCTTAATTTTTTCTAAATTGTCATTTGATTTTTTTATTGAAACATCATAGATTTCAGCAACAGCAATTTTATTTATTCCCAGTTTCTTAATTTCTTCAGAAATTTCATATTTTAGCTTCATCAATATTATGATTTGAAAGAAAGTATAAAATATTTTCCAAAAATTGATGGAAAATTATATTAAGCAAATCCAATATATCACCTCCTATGAAAAAACTTATTATTGCAAAATCAAAGAACTTAGAAAATTCAAAGTATGTTTTCTTAGGAATACCTACAGATTTAGGTGCAAAATCACAAAGGAAAGGAAGAATTAAAGCACCTGATAAAATAAGAGAGTTATCTGAAGATTGGTTTATACCCTTGAAAGGAAAACTTGACGAAAATAAAATTTATGATGCAGGCAATCTAAAACTTAATCCAAAAGACATTTTCAAAAATATTGAATCAATAAAAAATGTTACCCAAGATTATTTTAAAAAAGGAAAAACTCTCATTGTTCAAGGTGGGGATTGTTCTATCAAATATGGAATTCTATCTGGATTAAATGAATTGAACAAGAAAATAAGTGTTGTATACATTGATTCACATCCTGACTTAGTTGTTGCAGATACTCCTTATTATGGTTCAGTTATGGGAGATTGCCTTAAACTGAAGAATATTGATTTTCCAAAATCTGTTTTTGTAGGTATTCGCGAAACAGAAGAGAAGGAAATGAAGATTATTAGAGATAAAAAAATGACTTTCTTTACACCTATTGATTTTAAAGAGAAATCAGTAGATGAAATTTTCAAAATAATCAAACAGAAAACCAAAGGTAATATTGTTTATATTGCATTGGATATTGATTCTGTTGATCCTTCAATGGCTCCTGCTGTTGGATGCATAACTCCAGGTGGATTATCAACTACAGAAATCATTTTGCTTATTGACAAATTGAAGACATTAAATCCTGTTGGGTTAGATATAACTGAATTTATTCCTCAATATGATGTAAATGATATTACAGGTAAACTCATTTATAGAATAATACATGAATTTATTGCAAGATAATTTCTTTATTAGAGAACCTACGGTTCTCCAAACCTCTCCCTTTCAATTCTCCCCCTTGATAGTATAATAAAAAGCTCACTGTGTTCGCAGGATAAAGATTGTTCCCCTCGCTTCTTTGGTAAGATGTACAGCATTCGCTCTATTGATAACGTTCTGGTCTGTGTCATACTTGCACTTGCTCTCGCAAGGCACTCCCAACTCTCAAACCTCTCAGTTTGGAGGGGAGACATATAACAGCGATTAAGCGGTTTCGTTCCGAGCCAAGCTCTCCACTCCACCCAAATGACCTTCGGTCACTTCGCTTAATCGCGATGTTAGGCAAAATTTCTGCCCCAGAAATTGTAGCATAGGATAACCCAGCTTCAATTTCAGAAGCAACTATTCCTTCGTCTGGAATCATATTATAGATTAGACGAAATATCGATCTAATTTTAAAAGGCAATTAGAACCGATACTACGGAAAGTGTGTTTGGAGGTAAGCATTCTGCTTACTTGTTTTTCTTTAATCCATGGATGCCTTATAAGACCAATAATAATATATTATATATACTTAGTATATATGATATAATATATTATTATGTCTTCTAGGCATTGGATAAAGAAACAAGCAGAAACTTCCCTCCCCCCACTTCGTAGGGGTCGGTTCGCCTAACATAAAATTAAGTAGTTCGAAAAAATGAGCCTCTACTCTAAAGGTTTCCTTCTCATTTTTTCTCTCCCAAATTTTTGCTTCGCAAAAACTTTACTTAATTTAGATGTTATGAGCCCGAGTAGTTACATTTTAGAAGTACGATAAAGAGGCACTAGGAAAGCAAAAACACTTCGCTTAATTCGATGAATTAAACGGTTCTAAAGAACGCAAATGTTTTTGGATAATTAGGGGGAGTTCTAAAATTGAGCATTACAATAGTTAGCTCCTTGAGGATAATGTTGGTAGACTGGTTTCATTATAGTTACAGCATCACCCAGTTTGTCTTTAAAATCTTGTATTACTGATTTTCCTTTTGGAGGTTCAATATCACACCTATCTAAATAGTTTCCAGTCATCAATGCTAATAGAGATGCACCAAAAGATAATTCTGTAAATCCTGTTTTTATATATGAATAATCTCGACTACCTACAGAATATGCTATATCGGATACACCTTTTGACAAAGCAAGGACAGACCCAATAAAAGTTGCAGAAGCAAATAATTTTTCAATATTTGATTCGTCATTAGTAGTAGGTATATTTTCTGTTAAGTTCATTTGATGTTGCTTGATTAAGGCATTATAAAATCCCAATGCTGCTGCACCACAACCTCCAGCCAAAAGTTCACCATTGTCATAATTTATTGCACTAGCCGTACCACCTAGCAGAGCAGATAATTTGTATAATTTGAGTGAAAGCACATCCTTACTTTTTCCACTTATTCTTTGATAAATATGACCCACTTTATCTATTGAATTCAATATTGCTTCGTCAATACTTTCAATAAGACTCATTTTGTTGTAAATAATAATCTTAGACTTTATAAATGTTTCGATAATTTACTACTAGTTGGTAGTATTTTTGATAATTTTTATCAATTCCATTAATCTAAAATGATAATCGAGACGTTCCTTCTCGAGCTCTCCCTGTCGATTAAAGGATCGTTTATTTACTCGCTTCAAAAACCTATGTTTTATCGTCTAAACAAAACCCTCCTTTTTATTAAAAAGGCTTTTATAATTATTTTGAATCCAGACAGGAACTTCATTGACTTCTAAAATAATTTTATTGAGACTTTCCCTCTCAAACTCTCCCTTTGGAACTCCTCCAGTCCTTCGGACATATAGTCTGCTACGCAGGATTGACAACGTGCCTCTTTATCTAAAATGGATTGCGCTTACGCTAGGCTCGCACAATTTTTGGGGGGTTACTCAAATATTACTCCTTCGCTTTGCTCAGTCCGTCATACTCTCGGCACTCACGTGCACGAGCCTTCCACTCTCAGTCTCTCGGCTGTGAGGTCAGGTCGGTGAACAAGCGTTAAACGGTTTCGTTTTTACTCTCGTAAAAACTACACCCAAATTTCACTGCGTGAAACTTCGTTTAACGCTGATGTTAGGCAAAATTTCTGCCCCAGAAATTGCAGCATAGGATAGCCCAGCTTCAATTTCAGAAGCAACTATTCCTTCGTCTGGAATCATATTATAGATTAGACGAAATATCGATCTAATTTTAAAAGGCAATTAGAACCGATA
>Ga0209045_1001531_pt1 | contig 20332 bp, 26 predicted proteins | sample SaaInlLV_10m_DNA_4_FD_184664 | JGI IMG/M metagenome (GOLD analysis project Ga0209045, IMG submission 184664) | Marine microbial communities from expanding oxygen minimum zones in the Saanich Inlet - Saanich Inlet SI072_LV_200m_DNA (SPAdes) (version 2) | ecosystem: Environmental > Aquatic >...
GGGACAACGCGAAGGCGCAGGAGCGGTACGACACCGCCAAGGCCGCCTACGACGTGAAGATGGCCTCCTTCGACTCTGACGCCGAGAAGGCTGCCTTCCAGACCGCCGTGACCGCCTGGCACGCAGCCGTGGACGACCCGGAGCGAGGCACCTTCCCGGCCTACCCGACCCTCCGGCACCCGACGCGGACCACGCCACATGAGCCGATCCTGCCCCGGCTGAAAGCCCCGCTCGAATCGACCACGGAGACCTTCTGCTACAACCGGCTGCCGGGGTACCGCAACCACCCGAAGCCCTGGGTCTTCGAGGGCGACGACGGGCTGATGCACATCACGCCCGAGTTCGCGAAGATCTGCTTCAGCTCCCGGCCCATCGCCACCTGCCCCGGCTCAGAGGCCGCCCCCGAGACAGAGGCGCTGGACGAAACCGGCTGACGTGGGCTCAGATCCCCCACCCTCCCCCGTAGTCCCCGCATGAGCCGCGTGCCCACATCGTCCCTGGACAGTCCAGGGACACGCCCCTTCGATGCCGAACAGGCACACGACGGCGAGTGGGCGCTACGCGACCCGCTGCGCAGCCTGATGAGCCTCTGGTTCGGGGACAGGTGCAAGCTCATCCCGTGGCTCCAGAAGCGGCTCGGCAAGCAGACCCGCTGCGTCAATCACGACAAACGACGCTGGTACGTCTGGGATGACCCGAAGTACATCCTCTACGCCCACGGTGGCACCTGCTCGCTCGACCTTGACGTTCCCGATGGCTGCACACAGCTCCAGGCCGCAGAAGCCTTCATGTGGGACGTGGGCTACCTCAAGAAGACCCTCACGCGAGCGGAGCACGACGGCTACGTCTTGCAGGGCTCCAAGGCGGCAGAGCCGCACGTCGAGGTCTTCCGCGACTACACCCCGGCAGAGCTGAAGGAGTTCGTGCTCGGCTACTGCGACGGGCAGATCTACTGCGACTTCCAGTGCCGGAACACCGATCTGAACATGGTGTTCATGGTCCTCATCTTCGGAGCCCTGCACACCAGAGGCCCAGACGAGAAGAAGGGCACGCCCGGCTCGCCTGCATGGCTGGCAGAGCAGGAGCTAGCGCCCCATCCCGGTGACGCCCCGGCCCGCGAGTACCGGCCCCCAATCCCGGAGAGGGCCGAGTACCCGCGAGCCCCGGAGCCACAGTCGATGCTGGTCCCGGACGAGGTCACGGTCGAAGCGTTGTCCGGCCGGGACGACACCGATGTCAGGGTCGCGGGCGTGGGGGACCTCTTCACGGAGGGTCCATTGCTGGGCCTGGCCGCGTACCACGATGAGCTGCGTCTCAACAACGAGGCCCGGACGGCGGCCCACCAGGCCGCTCTGGTCAAGTGGGAAGCGGCGAAGACCAAGATCGATACAGACCACCAGGTCGAACTGGTGGAGCACGCAGCCGAAGTGGCCGCGTGGGAGAAGTCAGAAGCGGAGTTCGATGTTCGGACGACCGCATGGGAACGACAGAAGGCAATCCACAAAGCGGCACACCACGGCTTCACAGCGACCCGCCTCCAGAACCTCGGCGTCATCTACGAGGAGATCAGCAAGGCCGGTCCACGCAGCGTCAATGGTCAGCCCATCTTCATGTCCTGTCGCATCCTCAACCGCTCGGATTGGATTCGCTGCCGTGCAGCGATCAACCGAGAACTTGCAAGACGCGATGAAATGGAGATCTAGACACAGATGGCAACCATCAAGAGCACCACGCTCACCGAGACATCGGACGGAGCCAGGCGGCTCGCCAAGGTGCAGTTCACCCCACAAGTCCCGAACCCCGCTGACCAGCACGACGTTGAGGTGGTCTTCGAGATCCGCCGGTTGAGCGCACCACACCTGGCGGGGGAGCCCTATGCCGTCGTCGGCCCGCTCTCCGTCACCCGCACCGACACCCGCGAGACGTACACCCTCTCCGAAGAACAGCGGAGTGAGGTGATCGACGCAGCCATCAGCGAGGCCGCCGAGGATGACGGGCTCGGCTGGAAGCCCTGACCACAAGAATCTGGTTCGTGTGGGCTTGACACAAACCGTTCGTGTGAGCTAGACACAAATAGTTGCCGGTGGGGCTCAGAGCGCGTCGGCGGCCAGTAGTTGAAGGGAAGGAGATCCGATGACCATCGAGATCCACGAGGCGAGTTTCGAGGAGCGATACGCAGAGCTACTGCGCGGCGGTGCCGACAAGTCGCCCCTGGCTACTGACGGCTACAAGTTCTCGATGGCCCAGGCGGGGAACCCCCTCCGGCACGAGACCTTCTACCTCCACTTCCGCAAGGGCGGCGGCCAGTTCCTTCCCTTCGACTTCGCCCAGGTGGTCCAGCTCCTCAAGCCTCGCCCGGTGAACTCCCGCGAGCAGGGTTTCCTGGCAGCCAACGGCTACGCCATGACTCCCGCGATGGAGGTTGCCCTCCAGGGTGACCTTCAGGTCTGGGGTCAGCCGAAGCACTCATGGGCGAACGAGCATGAGCCGCTGGTCACCCCCTCCGGGCCGAGTTTCCTGGTGTCGTGGATGGAGGCGATGGGCATCGCGTTCCACTTCCCCATCCAGATCGCCACGGCCATCCAGAACAAGGTCTACGCCTTCAAGGCGACCTGCGACGACGAAGCCGACATCATCCACCTTGTCGCCGAGGCGATGGGCAACATCAGGGTCGAGGTCGAGGTCTACGAGGAGGCCTACCGGGCGAACCTCCGCGACCATCTCAAACGGCTGAAGAGCGCCCTCGGTGGGGACATCCACCGGGCCTTCGAGGTCGGCACCCGCTCGATGTCCTGTATGCAGATGCACCGCATCTGCCTGGAGGAGTGCAAGGCGGCGGGCATCCACCGGACGGCGAACGTCAAGCTGGCCTACGACCTCTACATGGTCCCCGTGGGCACGACCGGCCACGAACACCAGAAGCGGCACGGTGCGGACATCAACGGCTTCCGGGCCGTCCGCGACCAGCGACCCGAGCCCCCGTCGTACCTGTTCGACACCTACGACCCGATCAACAGCGGCATCCCTGCCGCCATCCTGGCGATGCGGGAGAACCGGCAACGCCGTGCCTCCTGCCGGTTCGACTCCGGCGACCAGCCGGAGCAGCTTCGGTTGCTGCGGGCCGGGGAGAAGGAGTACGGGCTCAACGTCTTCTACCTCTTCATGGACGGCTACGACGACGTGCGGACCGGCGAGATGGACACGCTCGCTGCTGACCTCGGCGTGGCCCGCGAGGATCGGCACTTCGGTCTCGGCAGCTACCTCGTGAGCAGCCCGGCTCCGACCGAGTACACCCGCGACCGGCTGGCGATGGTCTACAAGCTGTGCGAGTCGGGAGGCCCCAACCCCATCGGTCGTCGGAACGTCCGCAAGTACGGCGGCTCCATCCACTCAGCGGCTCCCATCGACCCGACCGACCCCGGCAAGGCGTCCATCGCGGGGCACCCCTTCGTGGTCGCTGCCCTCGACGGCACCCGGTTCATCTGCCAGCAGGGCGAGAACTTCAAGCACGGGGAGGGCTTCTGGCCCTCTGCCCGGATGCTGCCGAAGCCGACCGGCCCCTCTGTCCTGTCGCCCGGCACCCTGGCAATCAACGAGGCGTGCCGCGTGCGTGACCTCGCCAACTTCGAGGTGCAGTCGTGAGGCGCTATCTCGCCATGCCGGGCGTGACCGCCCTGGCCCAGGAGTAAGTGTCCATCGAGACGTTCCCCGATGGGGAGACGGCCATCACCGTTCCCGACATCGGCATGGACGACGACATCGTGCTCATCGGCAACTGCCCCACGGCACAGGCGTCAGAGTCCTTCCTGGCGTCGGCCTACGAGGTGGCCAGCTACGGCCCTCGCAGCCTGACCGTGGTGAACACCTACTTCCGGCACGCCCGCTGCGAGCGACGGTTCGGCAAGCAGGCCATCATGGCGAAGCATCAGGCTCGCTTGTGGTCCGGCCTCGGCGTCATCTTCCCCGGCGTCCGGCTGGTGTTCCTGGACCTGCACAACGACCTGGTCCTCTCCTACTTCGAGGGTGCCGTCCGGGCTACGAACGTGTCGGCCCTGGCCCTCCTCGAACGCAAGATGCAGCCCCTCTGGGGCGAGCTGGTCCGACCCGTCTACGCGACCGTGGACTTCGGCGGCGTTCACGAAGCCAGGCTGCTGGCGGACGCCAGAGGGTGTGGCTTCGCCCACATCGACAAGAAGAGGCTCTCGGGTTCCGAGACGGAGATCCGCGAGGTTCACGGCGACGTGGATGGCTGCGATGTCGTCATCTTCGACGACGTGATCTCGACCGGCGGCAGCGCGATCAAGGCCGCTGCTGCCTACAAGGAGCGAGGTGCCCGCCGGGTGTTCATGGTCGCGGCCCACGGGCTGTTCGCCAACAACGCCGTCGCCCGGATGAACGCCTCTGAGATCGAAGGCGTCTTCGTCACGGACTCCCACCCCAACGCGGCTGCGGCCCACACGCAGGCGACCAGCTTCGTGTCGGTCTACCAACTTCGACCGGAGCAGCTCGCCCCGCCCGCTTGAGGGCTCAGAAGCGATCTCAGCCCCGTAGTCCCACTGAAACGACCGGAGACCGAATGCCCGTAGTCAATCCCGATGCCCTGCTCGACGACCGCATCGCAGCGATCCGAGCCGAACACGCCCGAACGGGCATCACCCGAGCGGAGCTGGACGTGTCCGGCGGCATCGACTCCGCTGTGATGGCGTGCCTCCTCGTCCTGGCTCTCGGGCCGAGGAACGTCACCCTCCTGCACTCCCGCATGAGCAGCAACAGCGAGCAGACCAAGCGGGCGTTGAACCTCGGAATCGCCTTGGACTGCCTCGTGGCGAACGGCGACTTCGGGGCCATCTTCGAGGCGACCGTCAAGGAGCTGAGGCGCTGCCTCGTCGAGGCCGGACACGACATCGCGGAGATCGACGCCCGGTGCGCGGCCGACCCCACCATCCTCGGCTCCATCCGCTCCACGCTTCGTGCCCCCCTCGGGCGAGGTGCGAACCGCCTGACGGGTGGTGGGCTCCGCTACGGCACGGGGAACGAGTGCGAGGATCGGTTCCTGCGCTTCTACCAGAAGGGCGGCGACGGGGAGGTGGACAACAACCCCCTGGCGATGCTCTCCAAGGGCGAGGTCTACCAGCTCGCCTACTGCCTGACCTTCCGCATCCCAAGGGCAGCGGATGTCCTGCTGGCGACCATCAACGCGGTCCCCTCCCCGGACCTCTGGGGCACGGGCGACGGCCACTCCGACGAAGCCGAACTCCTGTCCTGGACGGGAGCCCCGTTCACCTACGGGCGCATCAACCCGGCGACCGGCGAGATCACCAGCATCGGCAGCATCGAGCGGGTGTCCCGGTTCCTGGACATGGTGGTCACCAACCGGGCGGATTACGACCGGCCCTTCGACCACACGGTCGGGGAGCAGCTCTTCGACGACGATCTGGTCGATCCCAACTGGAACATGATCGGCCAGCTCGCCCTGACGACCGACTGGTTCAGCGGGTTCGACCGCGACGCCATCGTCGTGTTGCTCAAGGCCGCGAAGTGGGTCGAGCGCATCACCCGCCACAAGTTCAACCCCAACTGCCCGTCCTACGGGGATCGCGCTTCGCTCGTCGAGGCCGGAATCCTCACGAACACCTTCCCCGCGACACCCGACGCGGCGAACTAGGAGCGACCCCATGAAGCTGCATCTGATGATCATCGACCCCGAGTGGGACTTCACCTGGCCCGGCCTGGCCCACTTCATCGACATCACCTCGAAGGAGTGGACCGCCTGTGAGCCCATCCTGCGTCGGGCCCTCGGCCCGATGCTCGACCTGCTCATCCAGCCCGGCAAGCTCTACGTCCCCGGCGGCTGGGAGGCCATGGAGCGCCTCGCGGCGATGATCGACCGCATCAGCGACAAGATCGACGACATCACGGTGACGCTCGACGCCCACCAGATCGTTGACCAGGCCCACCCGATCTGGTGGCTGAACGACAGCACCGGACAGCAGGCTGACCCCTTCACCCTGCTCGGCGTCATCGGCAAGACGATCCAGTCCCTCGACCCGGCGAACGGGATGGCGGGCACGGGCGTCGAGTACCGCACCAAGCTGCCGTCGCTGCTCCACAAGGGCGGGGCGACCGGCAAGGGCTCCTTCGGCTACCTGGAGGCCCTGGCGGCTCGCGGTCGTCAGGCGCACGTCGTCTGGCCCGTCCACTGCGAGATCGGTGCCCTCGGCTCCATCGTCGTGCCCGCGCTGATGGAGGCCCTCCAGCGGTGGCAGTCCAGCTTCGCCACCATCAACTTCCTGACCAAGGGCTCCAACATCTTCACCGAGCACTACGGAGCCATCGAGGCCGAGGTGCCGGACCCGAACGATGAGGGCACCCAGGTCCGGGCGGCGACCGTCGCCTCGCTGGGCGAGGCCGACATCATCGCCTGGGGCGGCATCGCCTCCTCGCACTGCCTCGCGGAGACCTTCCGGGGCGTGGACGCCAACTTCCAGGGCGGGAACATCGTGCAGAAGATGGTCCTCCTGACCGACGCGACGGCCGCCGTCCCCGGCTTCGAGTTCCTCTACGACGCCTTCGTCGCGGAGATGGTGCCGAAGGGCATGAAGCAGGAAACGACCGTCAACTTCCTGACCTGATCGACCACCACCAACCTCTCTGCCTCCCCTGCGGGGGAGGGGGGATGGGAGCATCACCATGCCGCGACTCACAGACAACACCCCGTTCAGCCAGGCCATCGGGGGCACCCAGTACAACTTCTCCGGGGCGTCCATCGACTCCCTGGGGGCCTCCGAGTACACGCTCGGGGTCATCATCCTCGATGTGTCCGGCTCGACCGGGGGCATGAGGGCGGACATGGAGAAGGCACTCAAGGCCATCGTGGCTGCCTGCCGCAGCAACCCGCGTGCCGACAACATGCTGCTCCGCGTGGTCATGTTCGACGACAGCGTGGTCGAGGTTCACGGCTTCAAGCCGCTGCCCGACTGCGCCGAAGCGGACTACGACGGTGTGCTGGGCCGGAGCGGTGGCCTGACGGCCCTGTTCGACGCCTGCTACACGGGCGTCAAGTCGGTCACCCTGTACGGCGAGCAGCTCACCAAGCAGGACTTCGACGTGAACGCGGCGGTCTTCGTCGTCACGGACGGCGGGAACAACCGGGGCACAGCGACCGAGAAGATGGTCAAGGAGGCCCTGGCCGAAGCGGTCCAGAGCGAGGCCCTGGAGAGCATCACGAGCGTCCTGGTCGGGCTCAACGCCCACGGTGGCCTCGACCAGCTCCTCGCGGACGTGAAGACCAACTGCGGCTTCACGCAGTACGTCGCCATCGCGGACGCCAACGCGACGACCATCGCCAAGCTCGGCGACTTCGTGAGCCGGTCGATCTCCTCGCAGTCGCAGGCCCTCGGCACGGGTGGCCCCTCCCAGTCCCTCACCTTCTGATCACCCCAGGGACGGTGGGCTCAGATCGGGCTCGCCGTCCCTAGTAGGGGTGCGTGAAACGACTGGAGACCAGATGTTCGACTTCATTGGCCAGCCCCTCGTCGTAGGGGCCTGGGTCGCCATCAGCGGCAGAGGCAACGGGGCAGCCGAGTACGGCATGGTCCTGGGTCGCGTGGTGTCACTCGACCCCCTGCGCATCGAACGCCTGGACGTGGCCTACTTCCCTGGCGACATCAGGGTCAAGCGGCGGAAGAGCATCATCAAGAACCCGAACAAGTGGGTCGTCGTGCAGCCCACCGCTCCCGCCATCGCCCTGTGGGAACGATGTGCTGCCCCGTCGCCCAGTCAGGCTGACGCCCAGCTCCTTGGCGACTGGCTCCATGGCAAGAAGACCCCGAAGTTCGCATGACCATGCACGCAGACGCCCACTTCGCCATCGGCAAGACCCACAAGGTCTGCGAGGACTACGCCCTTGCCGGTCAGGCGAACGACCGCGCCTTCGCCATCATCTCTGACGGTTGCTCATCCTCACCGGACACGGACTTCGGCTCCCGGCTGATGGCCCGTGCTGCCCGCTCTGGCCTCATGCGGTTCGGGGACAGGTTCGACCCTGAGCGAGCCGCCTGGGTGGCCCAGGGCTGGCAGGAGAGCCTGGGACTGGTCCCGAACGCCCTCGACGCCACCTTGCTCGTCGCCTTCGAGACGGGTGACGACCAGATCCGCATCGTGGTCGTGGGCGACGGGGTGGTTGCGGGCCGACGCCGGGACACCGGGCTCATCGACTACTGGGCTGTCCGCTACCCCGCCGGGGCTCCGGGCTACCTGACCTACCTGCTCAACCCGGAGCGGGAGAAGCTGTTCCTTGAACACACGGACGGCATCCGGCAGGTCGAGGTGTCGTGGGGCCACACGGACACCGGCATCACTGCCGAGACCCGCTGGGACGAAGTCGGTCCCGTCTGGACTCTCGACCGTGACCCTGCCGTGTACGACCTGATCGCCGTGATGTCCGATGGAGCCGAGTCCTTCCAGCGATTCGCCGGGACGCGGCTGGAGAACATCCCCGTGCGGGAGGTGCTCGACCAGGTGATGTCGGTCAAGGGCAGCACGGGCGAGTTCATGCGACGGCGGGTCGGCAAGTTCCTGTCGAAGTTCTGCGTCCAGAACGGCTGGCAGCACTACGACGACTTCGCCGTGGCTGCCCTGTTCATCGACCCCCCGGAGGTCTCCGATGGCTGACTTCTCCATGGACCCCCAAGGACTTCTGCGCGGTCTGCTGCCGGGACTGGGTTGATGGCGACGTGCCTGCCCACTTCCCGGCTGGCGTCGCTCCGACCATTGACCCCCTCGACCACTGGTACATGCAGACGTGCCACCAGGCGTGCATCGACCGGAAGGTTGAGAGTCTGAAGTCGCTGGACAAGGCCGCCAGGGATCGTATCGACCGCGAGAAGGCTCACCACGACGAGTGCATGGGGATCATGGGGCGCATCGAGGACCACATGGACCACATCAAGGACAGCCTGGAAGCCATCAAGGCAGAGGCCTCTGATGGCTGATCCCTCCTTCCCGAAGGGGAGTGAAATGCGTTTCCAGGTCGAGGGCTTCGGGATCGTCCAGGAGTCCCGCTGCATGAGCCTTAAAGAGGCCAGAGGCGTTCGTGATGCCCTGGTCAAGCGAGGTTGCAAGGACGCACAGATCGCTCGGTACGACACGTCGGACCACAGCGACTACTACGAGATCGTGGAGTAGACGATGAAGGTCACCATCAAGGGCAAGGGGAAGGTCACCCTCACGCAGCAGGACTTCGTGGCCGAAGGTGGCCAGGGCAAGGTGTTCGCCAGGGGTGGCACCGCGTTCAAGGTCTATCACGACCCCGCGAACATGATGCCGGAGGGCAAGATCCTGGAGCTGTCCAAGCTCCCGGTCCCTCTGTTCAGCCGCCCCCACGACCTCCTGCTCGACAAGCGGTCGAAGGTCATCGGCTACACGACGAAGTTCGTGCAGGACGCCTACGTGCTCTGCCAGCTCTTCCCCCGGTCGTTCCGGGACCGCGAGGGGCTGACCCACCAGCACACCCTGTCGCTCGCGGAGAAGATGCGGGACGGCATCGGGGTCGCCCACAAGGCGGGCATCATCCTGGTGGACCCGAACGAGATGAACTTCCTGGTCGGCCGCAAGTTCAAGACCCTGACGTTCATCGACACGGACAGCTACCAGACGAAGAGCTACCCCGCGACGGCCATCATGGCGTCCATCCGGGACCCCCACATGACCGGGCTGGCCTTCAACGAAGGGACCGACTGGTACAGCTTCGCGTGCGTCGCCTTCCAGCTCCTCACGGGCATCCACCCGTACAAGGGCAAGCACCCGACCATCAAGGGCTTCCAGAACCGGATGAAGGCCAACGTCTCGGTCTTCAACCCGGCTGTCAGCGTCCCCAAGTCGGTCTACGACTTCGGCGTGATCCCGGCGGACTGGCGGGCGTGGTTCGAGGCCGTGCTGGACCGTGGCGAGCGCATCGCACCTCCGGGCGGCACCCTCACCGTGGCCTTCATCAAGCCGGTCGTCTCGGCCATCAGCGGCTCCGACAACATCATCCTGGAGGAGATCGGCATGTACGACGGCACGGTCACCGGAGTCTGGGGCAACGGGCAGCACCTCGTCGTCTCCACGAACAAGGGCCTGTGGGTCAACGGGCAGAAGTCCAGCGGTCACGGCGATGTTGTCGCGGTCGGCTTCAGCCCGGCGATGGGCGTCCCCGTGGGCGTCCGGCACCCGGACGATGTCCCGGAGCTATTCAACACGGTCACCCGGCAGCCGGTCAGCTTCGGCCTCAACGCCCAGCGGGTCGCGGGCACCAACGGCCGCGTGTTCATCAAGAACAGGGACAAGGTGCTGGATGTCGTGATCTCCGACGTGGGTGGTGGCGTCGTCGCCTCGACCCGCAAGGTCGTCTCGGTCCTCCCGAATGCCTCCCTGCTGTTCCCCGGCGGCGTCGCCCAGAACATGCTCGGCAGCGCCTTCATCAACCTCTTCTCTGGCGGGGCATCCCATCAGGTCCGCATCCCGGAGCTGGACGAGTACCGCATCCTCGGCGGCCAGTACGACGAAGGCGTCAAGGGCGGCGTCCTGATGATCATCGGGGTCAAGGGCGGCAAGACCGACCGTCTGGCCTTCCGGTTCGATGACACCTTCAGCAGCTACGACATGCGGACCGTGGCCGACGTGCAGTCCGGCGACCTCAACTTCGTGGTCACGGACAAGGGCATCTGCATCCTGCTCGACGCCGACCACGACTGCCTCGAACTCAGCAGCGTCCGCAAGGGCTCGACGGCGGTGAAGACCATCACCGACAAGGCCATCGGCGGCGACATGCGGCTGTTCAAGCGGGGAGCCCAGGTGCTCGTCGCACAGGGCAACCGCGTCTTCACGATGACCATGAAGTAGGAGCGACCATGAGCCTCTCACAAGCCCTCCAGCGGCCCGCGAACCACAACGAGCTGTCGGCCGAAGCACAGTGGGCCATCGACAAGCGGCTGGGCATCCTCGACTGGGACCCGACCCCGGCAGAAGTGGCCGAGTACCGGCGGCGACGTGCCACCCCCACGCCCCCGGAGCCCCCCAAGCCCGCCGTCCACAGCCTTCGGCTCCCGGAGCTGAAAGAAGAGGCGAAGTTCCTGCTCCATGAGTGCTGGAGCCAGGCCACGGAGTCTCCGAGCTACGACAAGGAGCTGTGGTCACGATTCTCGGAGGTCATCGAGAGGTTCCGGGCGAGTATTCCCGGTTGATGCAGGACTGGTTGCGCCAGAAGATCGACCACATCACCACGGAGTTCCTCGCTGGCGGGGGGCACGGGGCGGTGTACGAGGCGCAGTTTCTTGCGTACCTGGAGTGCTGCCTCAAGGCCCGCAAGGGCGACCCGACGCGCATCTGGACGGAGTTCACGGCTCTCTGTGTCGAGGCAGCAGCCGAAGGGGAGCCACCCCGCAGCTACTCCTGCCGTCTCACCGACCGGCAAGAGCTGGTAGACGCCCTCCGCAAGTTTCAACGGCGGTTCGACCTGCCCCGCAAGGCGAGGTTCGTGACACCGTCCCCACCGGCTCAGACGGAGCCGGTCACCAGTAGTAGTGATGGAGAGGCACTGGGCCTCTTCGAGCTGCTCACAGGCGAGGACTAGCAATGAGCGAGATCCCACAGATCGTCCAGAAGATGCTGCGAAGCTGGGGTGCCCGATGGGGCCAGGCCGCAGATGCTCAGGACCACTTCGGGATGGAGGACATGCCCGCGTTGCCCGGCGACGTGTCCATCGGAGCCTTCACCGACTTCATCAAGCAGTGCCACGTCTACCTGTTCCCGCGTCCGTGCGTGACCGTGGACATCGTCATCTTCGGGCTCGACATGACCAGCCCGCCGGTCCTCAACGTCCTGCTCATCAGGCGAGGCCGTCCCGGAACCGCCTTCGAGGGCCACTGGGCGCTCCCCGGCGGGTTCGTGGACAAGGACGAAGACCTGGCCGTCGCCGCTCTCCGGGAACTCCGCGAGGAGACCCACGCAGAGCCATCGCACATCGAGCAGCTCGCCACGTTCGGCAAGCCCGGCCGTGACCCCAGAGGCCACGTCGTCTCTGTCGCCTACATGGCCCTGCTGCGCACCAATTCCGTGACCATCCAGGGAGACGATGCCGCAGAGGCGGCGTGGTGGCCCGTGGACGACCTTCACCGGATCGACCTGGCCTTCGACCACAAGGAGATCCTGGCGACCGCCATCAAGCGGCTGCGGTCGAAGCTCCGGTGGCAGCCCATCGGCATCGACCTCCTGCCGGAGACCTTCACCCTGACCGAATTGCAGGCCGTCTACGAGACCGTCCTGGGCCGCACGTTCGACAAGCGCAACTTCCGCAAGAAGGTGCTTTCCTACGGGGCTCTGGAGTCCGCTGAGTCCGTGCGGATCGGTGGCTCCGGGCGTCCCCCAGAGCTGTTCCGCTTCGACCGGACGGCCTACGAAATCCTTGTCGAAGAGGGCGAAGCCTTCGAGGTCTGACCATGAGCGAGAGCACCATCAAGATCGAGATCGACGGCTGCGTCACCGGGGACATCACCATCACCGGAGAGTGCGTCATCGTCCACGTCAGCGGGGACTGCGAGGGCAGCATCACCGTCCAGCAGGTTCCCCTGTCGAACCCGGACAACATGCTGGTCGAGATCGGTGGCGAGCGGGTGCTCCCGGCCCACCTCGAAGATGGGGACTCGCCGGGATGAGCGAGCCCAAGATCATCGGCTACTCCAACTGGAACGAGCCCATCTACGACACCCCCTGCCCCGAGTGTGGGTGCGAGGCGTCGGGGCCGAACAACTGGCCGTGCTGGCTGTGCGAGAGGGAGGCGCAGGAGCGTCGGCTCAAGCAGCGGAACCGCGAGGAGTGGTGGGCGAAGCGGCCGGTGTGGCTCCAGGAGCTACGTCGCACCTGGGTGTCCCCGTTCAAGGTCTCCTGCCCGAACTGCGAGAGCGCCTACACCGGGGGCCACCCCGACCCGGACAGCATCACCTTCTGCGTGATCTGCTCCGACCCCAAGACCGGGGAGCTGCGGGACTGGATCTGGCGGTGGACATGGCTCCACAAGAAGCTGGTGTCGAACCCGAACATGCGAGCATTCAAGGAAGGCAGGCGTAGCCGTGGCTGACATCAAGCGAGTGAGCCACTGGCTCTCCCGACACCTCCGGCACAAGTCGGACATCCTCAAGCCCAACGAGGGCGGCTGGGTGCCCATCGGCAACCTAGTGCTGGCGGCTCCGAACTGGGTGACGATGGCGAAGGTCGTCGAGGCCGTGGAGACGAGCGACAAGCAGCGGTTCGCCATCGAGGACGAGATGATCCGGGCGAACCAGGGGCACACGATCTCGGTGGACCTGGGCCTGGTCCCCGTCGTCCCGCCGGAGTTCCTGTTCCACGGCACCTACCACGAGGCCGTGGACGCCATCGAGCAGGAGGGCCTGTCGAAGATGAAGCGGCACCATGTCCACCTGGCCGTGGAGACCGGAACCGCTGTTCAGGTGGGGAGAAGGTCGGGCACGCCGGTAGTGTTCAAGGTCGCTTCGGGGCAGATGCACCGCGACGGCTACCCCTTCTACTGCTCGGTCAACGGGGTCTGGCTGGTGGAAGAGGTGCCCCACGAATATCTGGAGAGGCTCCCATGAAGAATCGCACCGGACGAGGTGGCGGCAACGAGAAGCCCGGACGCCCGCCGACCCCGAAGTGCGGGAGCTGCCAGACCAGGCTGGTCAAGGCGTCCGTGACTGAGTGGAAGTGCCCGAACCCGAAGTGCGAGATGCACAACGAACCCGTCAGCACAGGGGTGTACCCGACATGACCAAGCCCAAGACCATCGCCCTGTACGGCGGGAGCTTCGACCCCTTCACATCGGGGCACGCGGCCGTGATCCGCTGGCTGATCGAGAAGAGCCCGATCGGCCTGGACGAGGTCTGGGTCCTCCCGACCGTGAACCATGCCTTCAGCAAGGGCCTGCTGCCCTACGAGACCCGCGAGCTGATGGTCGGCCTGGCCCTCGACGCGATGTACCGAGAGAACGTCTTCGGTCACGGCGCTTCCCGGCGGAAGGCCATCAAGGTCGTCAAGCGGTCCGAGAAGTACACCGTCGAGACGCTCGAACAGCTCCACGCGGCGTTCCCGGAGCACACGTTCCACCTGGTCCTCGGGGCCGACATCCAGGCCGAGACCGACAAGTGGGAGCGGTGGGAGGACGTGATCAAGCTGGCGACCCCGATGTGGGTCACCCGCGAGGGCTACGTCGAGGCCGAGGACACCCACAGCATCGACGCCCCCGAGGTCTCCAGCTCCAGCATCCGGGAGCGGCTCCGTCGAAGCGACCTGACGTACCTGGTGGGCATCGGGGCGGACCTTCCCAAGACCGTGCTGGAGTACATCACGACCAAGGAGCTGTACGGCTACAAGAAGGCGGTGGACACCGCCTCGGTCATCAGCATCGAGACGGTGGATCTCCCGGTCGCCGTGGTGACCGACAAGTTCAAGCCGGGCGTGGCCTTCAGCCTCATCGGGCCGTTCAGCCAGATCCTCGGCGTCAGCTCATGCCGGGTCGGTTCCCTGGACAAGCCGGGCATCCGGTTCACCGTCCTCCGCGACACGGCGAAGGACAACAGGGCTCAGAAGGCCCTGCGGAGCGACATCAGAGCATGGCAGGAGCGGAAGACCCTGGCCCGGCACGGGGGCAAGGAGTTCACCGACGACCAGCCTGAGCTGGTGCCCGCACAGGGACCGGGCATCGCCTATCTGGTGCGCGGTGGCGAGCCCGTCGAGGGCTTCATCACCGGGGATCTCATCGGCGATGTCGGCGACCTCTGGTTCTTCAGCAGCTCTGGCTCCGGCCTCTTCGGCGGGCTCTTCGGCTTCTAAACGTCGCTGGCGACCCGCTGGTGCAGGTAGTCCCGCTCGCGCTCCATCACCTCATCGGTGGGCCGCACGATTCCCGTCACGACGACCTCCCAGCCGTCCTGCCACACCCCATCGTCATCGCGGAGCTTCCCGAATCTCCCGACGTTCGCGTACTTCTGCGGCAGCCATGAGGTGCTGTGGGTGGTGCCTCGCTTGAGCTGGCACTGAACGTGGAAGGTCGTGCTCATCACAGGCTCCAAAGAGAAGTGGCGGGCCAGCCGAAGCCAACCCGCCACTCTCGTTCGACGGCTGATAACCCAGAGGGGCAGTCTACCCCACCGAGGTGACGACACCAGCACCAATGGTGCGGCTGCCCTCACGGACGGCGAAGCGCATTCCCGGCTCGACCCCGACCGGCTTGAGCAGATCGAACTCCATCGTGATGTGCGACCCCGGCAGCGCCAGATCGACATCGAGCCCGGTGATCGTCCCCGTCACGTCGGTCGTGCCGAAGAAGAACTGTGGCCGGTAGCCCACCATGAACGGCTTCTTGCGCCCACCCTCCTTCGTGGCGAGGGCGTAGAACTCAGCCTTGCCCTTGGCGTGGGGCCGGATGGACTTCGGAGCCGCGAGGATCTGACCCCGCTCCACCTCGTTCCGCTTCACCCCACGGAGCAGGATGCCGACGTTCATGCCCGCATCCGCCGAGGGGATGTCCTTGCGGAACGCCTGCGTTCCGGTGACCACCACCTCACGGGCCTTGTCGTCGTCCCCGGTCAGGCCGACGATCTCGACCTTGTCGCCGATGCGGATGGTCCCGCGACCGACGCGACCCGTGCAGACGGTTCCACGGCCGGAGATCGTGACCACGTCCTCGACGGGCATCAGGAACGGCGACTCCATGTCCCGCTCCGGGACCTTGATGAAGCTGTCCAGGGTGTCCACGAGCTGCTCGACGCCCTTGACCCACGGGTCCTCGAAGTTGCCCGCCTGGGCCGCCTCCAGGGCCTTCAGCGCCGAACCCCGGATCATGGGGGTCTCCGCGTCGAAGCCCTGCTGCTCCAGCATCTCGGCGACCTCCATCTCGACCAGCTCCAGCAGCTCCTCGTCGGAGTCGTCGCGGTCGCACTTGTTGATGAAGACGACCATCTGCTTCACGCCGACCTGGCCAGCCAGGAGGATGTGCTCGCGGGTCTGCTGCTGCGGCCCCTGAGAGCCGTCCACCAGGAGGATCGCACCGTCCATCTGGGCGGCACCGACGATCATGTTCTTGATGAAGTCGGCGTGACCGGGGCAGTCCACATGGGCGTAGTGCCGCTCGTCGGTCTCGTACTCGACGTGCGCAGCGTTGATGGTGATGCCCCGCTCCTTCTCCTCGGGAGCCTTGTCGATCTGGTCGAACGGCACGACATCGCCGCCGACGCGATTCGCCTGGATCTCGGTGATCGCTGCGGTGAGGGTGGTCTTGCCGTGATCGACGTGGCCGATCGTTCCGACGTTGACGTGATGCTTGCTCATTGGTCTCTAGCTCCGCGAAGGCCCGCAGGATGCGGGCGCAGTTGTCCCTACAAGGGGATGGGTCGTCAGCCCGACCCCTCACGGGACCGGGCGGTCATAGAGCGACGTGCATGGTTCCTCCGACTACTGGTCGGTTTCTTCAACTGAGCCCCGGAGGGGCAGGTAGTCCACAGGCTGTGGACAATTCTGTGGAAAGGCGGAAGCGGAGGGGGTCGAACCCTCAAGGCCGTGAAGCTCGCCGGATTTCAAATCCGGTCCCGTCGCCGACTATCGGGTTGCGCTTCCAGGGGTGTCCAGCTCGGCCTGCGTCTTGCCATCCTCGACCACCTTGTCGAAGAAGGCGATGGGGTCCATGCCTGCGCGGTCAGCCCGCTTGCAGACGTTGGCCCACATCGCGTCCGTGATCGGGATTGAGTGGAGCTGGCCGGGGTTGGTGATGCCGATTGCGACCTTCTCGTACACGCTGAAGCCGACGATCTTGCTCATGGGGTCTCCTGGTTGAGGCGGAAGAGGCGGGGGTCGAACCCGCAAGGCCTTGCAGCTCGTCCGCTTTCCAAGCGGGTCCCGTCGCCAACTATCGGGTTGCTCTTCCTGAAGGTATCCCCGGCTGGACTCGAACCAGCAACTTCCACCTTCGGAGGGTGGCACTCTATCCAGTTGAGCTACGGGGACGCAGCTTGGTACGGCGAACGGGACTTGAACCCGCATCTCCCGGGGTGAAAACCCAGGCGGCTTACTTCGCTCCACCGCCGCATGAAGGTACTCCCAGCGGGACTCGAACCCGCAACTTCCACCTTGAGAGGGTGGCGGCCTGACCAGTTAGCCTATGGGAGCAAAGGAGCCCTCGGTCGGGCTCGAACCGACCACCTCTTGATTACGAATCAAGTGCTCTACCAAATGAGCTACGAGGGCATAGTGCGCGAGGTGCTGGCGGCAGGAGTCGAACCCGCAACCTGCGGATTACAAATCCGCTGCTCTACCAGTTGAGCCACGCCAGCGGGAGTCTTGATGTCGAAGCGGGAACTACCTCTCCAGGTCATCCGGTTCTCTGCCATGCAGATTCGGCTGGAGCTGCCCGGCCTGTCGCCCCCTGACCGCCGGACCGTCCGGGAAGCCCTCGACCAGATCGACAAGGCCGTCGAGGAGCTGGGTGCGATGGAGCCCACGGCCGGGATTGAACCGGCTACCTCTCCCATACCAAGGGAGTGCTCTACCAAATGAGCTACATGGGCGTAGGTGAGGAAGGAGGGAGTCGAACCCTCACGGGCTTTCACCCGCCAGATTTTGAGTCTGGTGCGTCTACCGATTTCGCCACAACCCCGTGGAGGTACCAGAGGGGGGAGTCGAACCCCCAAGCCCCGAAGGACACCGGGACCTAAACCCGGCGCGTCTGCCAACTTCGCCACCCTGGCAAGTACAGTGCCCGCATGGCTTACGCCGTCACATCAGGCTGCTATCGAATCTGCTGCCCGGCCTCCTGTGGAGGCACCGGAGCCTGCAACTGCGGGAACGCTTCGACCACCTCTGGGGCCATCACGGTCTCGTATGCGGGCAACACCGGGGTCACCCCGGCTTTCGGTCATGGCTCGTCCCGCAAGGAGCGGTTGAAGGAACTGCGGAAGGCCCGGAAGGCACAGCAGTCGGACTTCATCCGGGGGCTCGACCTCAAGGGTCGTGGCCGCCGAAGGTAGTGGTGGATCGAAGAGGACTCGAACCTCTACGCCGCGTTACGCGGGCCAGATTTACAGTCTGGTGAGCCAGCCAATTGCTCAACCGATCCATGATCTCGATGGTGGACGGAGGCGGATTTGAACCGCCGTCTTCGGGATTTCACTCCGACGCTAAGCCAGCTCAGCTACCCATCCATAAGCACAAGGGAGCTATCCCCCAGCCCCTCAACAGGGTGCAGCAGCGTCCCGCTGGTGCTTGGTGGGCCGAGGTGGAATCGAACCACCGACACGCGGCGTTTCAAACCGCTGCTCTCCCTACTGAGCTACCGACCCGTTGTAGTGCGTCTCCGCGTGACAGTTCCGGCAAAGGATGTCGCACTTCTTCGCCTCTTCCAGTACGCCATCCCACTTCCGCAAGATCCCCTGGGAGGCCAGGGAGAAGGACTTTTCTGCGGGGTCCCTGTGGTGGAAATCCAGTGCAGCGATGCACTTGCTGTAGCCGCACACCAGGCACCCCCCGCCCATGAGGGCGATCAACTTCAACTTCCGCTCTCTGCGGGCCTTGCGCTGCCACTTGATGTACTTGCTCGCCGCTTTCACTCCTTCGACTGCGGTATCGCCCCCCGTGATCAACTTCCTCCGGTTGCCGCTCCCGAACGGTGAGCAGATGAGACAGTATTTTCGCCGCTGGAGGTTCCGCACCTTCCCGTCGATCAACAGCTTGGTGGGGAAGTCGTTGTCACAGAGCAGGCATGTAGGCATAGCGCAAGGGTAGCACTCTCGGTGCTCTACCGACTGAGCTACCTGTCCATGGCAGGCCACCAGGGGATCGAACCCTGCAAGGCCGGTTTTGGAGACCAGCCTGCTACCCGAGAGCGTGACCTAGGTGGTGGAGAGTGAAGGAATCGAACCTCCCATCGGCCTTTCGGCCTGCTTGTAGGCGTCGTTCGTGTTCGCCCCCGAAGAGGCGAGAGTGGAGACGCTGGACTCTTGCGAGCCTGATTTACTGTCAGGTGCCAACACCAGTCGGCATACTCTCCGTGGAGCCCTCTCCCGTAGGAGGGGGTGGTGGGACCGGGGGGAGTCGAACCCCCACGAACTTTCGCTCACTGCGCCCTGAACGCAGCGCGTCTACCAATTCCGCCACGGTCCCGTGGCTGTCATCAAGGCGGAAGGTGAGGGGGTCGAACCCTCAAGGCTCTTTCAAGCTCGCCTGCTTTCGAGGCAGGTGCCGTCGCCAACTATCGGCTTGACCCTCCAGAGCCCTTCTTTTCCCCCGAGAGGGCCAGTCTCGGTCGTAGTTCCCTGGCGGGTACCCGCAGCAGGGATGGGGAGGCAGGGGAAGCAGGAGTCGAACCTGCAAATGCTTGTAGGCTTCTTTCGTGTTCATCCCCCGAAGGGGACGAGAGTGTCGAAGCTGGTGGGTCGCTAGACCCGGCTCTTGAGGCCGGTGGCTTTACCAATTTGCCCATTCCCCTATGAAGTGCCGAAGTACGTTCACTCTATTCGGCGTCCCCCTCTCCCTGAACGCTATGACGGGAAGTGAATCCCGACTACCCAGAGGGGTTGCCCCGAAGGGCCTTGGCGGAAGAGGCGGGGGTCGAACCCGCAAGGCTTTCTCAAGCTCGCTCCCTTAGCAGGGGAGTGCCGTCGCCAGCTATCGGCTAGCTCTTCCATGAATGATCAGGGTCGCTCTTATCGTCTTCCTGGCCCCCGAAGGAGCCGCAGACGTTTATCCACGACCGTCCACTGTGCAGGTGGCTGGATTCCCCCCGAAGGAGGCCCATCCGATCAAGGTGGGATCGGGGGGAGTCGAACCCCCACGACCTTGCGGTCACCAGCCCCTCAAGCTGGCGCGTCTACCAATTCCGCCACGATCCCATTGTGCTGCCCAGCCCACGGAGACTGGGCCAGCACGTCGTTCTCGATATTCAGTTTTCAAAGACTCGCCCCGACCCGATGGTCGAGGTGTGGGCCTTGGCCCAAACGCGGAAACCCCCTCCGGCTGGGTGGCCGGAGGGGGTCTGGTACCTGCTTCGCTTGCGCTTGCTAGGTCAACACCCTCCGGCCACGGACTCATACAGCCACGACCGTTCGGTCGTGCTGGAGAGTGTGGTGAGGGTAAACAAGCAGGCCATCGTGATGATTCTCTCGTGTCAGCAGGGGCATCCCCGCCGAACGTGTTGAACCCTAGAGACAGGGTTCGGGAGTGTCAACCCCCTAAATCCGGGGGCAGGTGGTTTCGCCACGACTACGGAGCGAGCCTCACGTTCTGAGCCCTTGACCCGATATTCCGGCTA
>Ga0209045_1001540_pt1 | contig 20247 bp, 9 predicted proteins | sample SaaInlLV_10m_DNA_4_FD_184664 | JGI IMG/M metagenome (GOLD analysis project Ga0209045, IMG submission 184664) | Marine microbial communities from expanding oxygen minimum zones in the Saanich Inlet - Saanich Inlet SI072_LV_200m_DNA (SPAdes) (version 2) | ecosystem: Environmental > Aquatic > Marine...
CTCAAGCTCCTTCCGCTCCTCCGGCGTCAGGGACAACCGATACTTGACCTTGGGCATGGCGCACCTCCTTGTATAGAGGTAAATATGCCATACCCTATCTAACAGAGCAAGCGTGACATGACACTAGTGACGCGGGTGGGGCAGGGGGTGCCACGGTAAAGGCCCTCCAGGCGTGGTTTGAAGCTGCCCAACTGTCGGACTGCGACACCATCGCCCGGGATGGGCTCTGGGCGAAGGCTACGCGGGGTGCTCTTCCGGGGGCCGGGGCCTGGACCCATCAATACGCGGATGCGGGGAACACGACCTGCAGCTATGACACGATCGTCAAATGTCCTCTGGGTCTGCTGTGGTTCGGCCGCCCGGGCCCGCTGCACATGATCAGCCGACATCGGCGGGCAGCTGCCCCATTGACCATGAACGGCGTTCTCTTCGTCCAGGGCGAACACCAGGTCATGGCGTACGATGCCTACAACGGCATCCTTCTGTGGGAACGGAAGATCCCGAATGTCGTCCGTGACATTGTCTCCCATGACTGCAGCAATCTGGCCGCTGACGAGATGAGTTTTTTTGTGGCCACAGGCGGCAAGTGTCTCCGCCTTGCAGCCGAGACCGGTGACATCCTGAACACCTACGCAATCCCCGACCCCAAGTCCGGTGGGCGCTGGGGGTACATTGCTACGGAAGGGGGGACTCTCTTCGGAACACGTACCCCCCGCAAGCGCGACTGCAATGCCTTGTTCGCGATCGATGTCGCTTCCGGCGAGACGCTTTGGGTCCATCAGGGCAAGGCGATCCACCAGCCGTCCATTTCATTGGGTGACGGGCGCGTGTTTTTCGTCGACGATAACACCGCCACGCAAGCTCGACGTGAAGCGCTCAAACGGCGAGTCGGACAACTCACACCCGCTGAAGCTGAGCGTGTGCTCAAGGACGCTCCCGTGCGCACGGCTTTGTGTCTGGACGCGGTCACGGGGAAACAGGTCTGGAGTCGGCCTATGGACTTGACCGGCGGTATCGGCGGACCCTACTGGAGTGCTCTGGGGTCAATGGTCCGGAATGACGTACTGGTCTTGTTCGGGATTTACATGGACGGCCATTATTGGCGGGATTTCTTTGCGGGGCAGTTCGAATCCAGGCGCATCCTGGCCATCAATGCCGGTGACGGGAGCACACTCTGGGAGAAGCATATTGGATACCGTGTCCGGCCTCTGATCATCAACGAGACGCTTCACGCGGAGCCGTGGGCCTATGATCTCCGCACGGGAAAACAGGTGACCCGGACGAACCCGATTAGCGGTAGAGAAGAGCCGTGGCAATTTGCCCGCCCCGGGCACCATTGCGGTTGTCCTGCGGCGTCACCCAATGTCCTGTTCTTCCGATCCCAGCACATCGGCTACTACGATCTTGTGGGCGACCATGGAGTCACGCATTTCAGCACGCAACGTACGGGCTGCTGGATCAACTTCATTTTCGGCAATGGTCTGATCATGGTTCCCGAGGCGAGTTCGGCCTGCATGTGTCCCTTTGCGAACCAAACGACCGTCGTGTTCAAGCCCCGCCGGGACAGCCGAGCCTGGACCAAGTACAGCATGTCGGGAACGATGACACCGGTGAAGTCCCTGGCCCTCAATATCGGGGCGCCGGGCGACAGGAAGGACGGAGACGGCACATTGTGGCTCAGCTATCCCCGACCTCGCGGCTCTCTCGTCTTCCAGTTCAAGGCTGACCTCAAATCTTGGTCTGGCGGCGGCTATTTCAAGCACAGTCCTGACTTTGTCACAGTCGCGGAGACCTCTTCTCCCTGGCTCTACACGAGTGGATTCCGCGGACTGCGTCAGTGCAAGCTGCCGCTTCTGGGGGAAGGTGAGGGAACGGGGCGGTACACCGTTCGCCTGCACTTTGCTGATCTGGAAAACGACCAGGCTGAGGCTCGTGTGTTCGATGTGCGCCTTCAGGGAGCGGCCGTCCTCGAAGGGTTTGACCTTGTCCGGGCGGCAGGAGGGAAGAATCGAGCGATCGTCAGGGAGTTCAGCGGCATTGATGTGACTGACGTGCTCACGATCGATTTGGCCACAAAAGCCAAGAACCCTCCTGCTCAGAAAGGCCCTGTTCTGCAGGCGATCGAGGTCAGTCGTGAGCGGATGCTGACTGCGGGTCTTCTCGCGCCGTCGTTCCTTCTGAACAATGCCGGGCCGACGGGGACTAAGGATGTCCGCATCGCCAACCACAAGGACGCCGCCTTTGATGGCATCCTCCGGGTCAAGGCCCCGGAAGGGTTCAGCGTCGTCCCGTCTGACGTGCCTGTCCACGTCCCAACAGGGGAGGAAAAGGCCCTCCCTGTTACCGTAACGGTTGCCGGGAAGCCGGCTCGCGGGGACTATCCCCTCACGTTCAGGCTGCTGCGTAAGGATGGCAGCGTTGAGGCTGAGGCGAAGAACACGATCGAGTTTCTCGGTGACCGCCAACGAGTGGTGGTCAAAGCCGTTTCCGACCTGTACGTCGGAGCGTCGTTCCCCAAGACCAACCGCCACACCAACGCTACGGTCCTGCTTGACGGAGGCCACAGCAAGATTGGTGACGACAGCCACCATGTCGTCTACCTCAAGTTCCCCCTGGACGTCCCCGGCAAGCCGCTCTCTGCCACTCTCCGTCTGTTTAACGGAAGCAATCCCACCTCAAACGGCGGGAATGTCTGCCTCACGGAGCCATGGGAGGAAGCAACCATCACCTACGAGAACCGCCCTTTGCCGGGCCGTGTGCTGGGCAATGTGGGCCGGGTCGAGTCGACCGCGACCTTGGTCGTTCCCCTGGACATTTCTCTTGAGGGGAAACAGGCGCTGTATCTGGCGATCGACCCGATCAACTGCGATGGCACGGATTACTTGACGAAGGAGAGCGCCAAACCCGCGGAGCTGGTGATCGAGTTCCAGTAGGTATCAGGAGGACCGCGGCTCTGTCAGGCAGGAAGACCGCTCCCGTGAGTCGCGGGCCGGTTACGGAGAACCGGCGCCTCCAGGGGAGAGCCTCTTTTTCCGAGCCCTGACCAACGGGAGGGGGTGTCTCCCTCCGGTCGCGAGGACCGCTTACGCTGTGCGCGGCTCTGTCAGGCAGGAAGACCGCTCCCGTGAGTCGCGGGCCGGTTACGGAGAACCGGCGCCTCCAGGGGAGAGCCTCTTTTTCCGAGCCCTGACCAACGGGAGGGGGTGTCTCCCTCCGGGCGGCAAACAGGGAACGGCGGTCGGGGGCCGCCCACCGTCAAAGCCGGAGAGTTCTGCGCGGGCGTTGCGGCCACAGCACTACTGCTCGGGCACCAGTCCCGTCTCGCCGGTGGCGTAGATCCAGAAGCCGATGCCCGGTTGGGCCACATCACCGGCATGGAGGCCCTGGTAGACTTGGGCTTCCGGAGTCCAGAACCATCCCGGCAGGAAGATCCCGGCATGACCGGCCAAGGACGTTGGCCCGATCACCCCAACGCTGTTCCAGCCCCTCGCAAGCGGGACGGCCGGGGAGGCAACTGGATGGCCCGAGACGCGCAATGTGCCGGCCGTGTCAACGTAGACCCAATACGCCACTTTTGGAGTGAGTTCCGTCGCGGCTTCATACTGTGCATCGACGGTGTTCCAGGCCCAGATGCTGTCGGTGTAGATGTTGCCGCGACTTCCTGAATCCGGGGTGAAATTCGTGCTGGAGAACACATCCTCAACAGCCGGCTCGAGCGGTTGTAGTGGTAGTGAGATGAAGTTCCAGCCAGCCCCAAATACAAGATCCGTCGAAGCTAGAGCTCCGATGACATAGTACCGCGTTTCGCCGTTGGGAACGGTAAGTGATGTGGTGTCCGCCATGGGCGCGGCTGTGTCGGGGACGATCGTCCCGTCTCGGTCATTCAGGCGCCATACCCAGAGTTCGTGGTCATCCGGTAGCGTGGTCGGATCCCATGACAGCCCAATCTCGGCATCGACATCTGCTTCCGCTCTGATCTGCCAGACCTCGCCGTCGAAGGACGCCCGCACATCCCGCTTCAGGCGTTCCGTATCCGCGTCACCTTCCGGCGCCAGGAAGAGGGCTTCACCGGTGTCGTTGGGCGGTGGGGGCATCAGATGATCAAGTCCCCAGTCGGCTCCCGGTGTACCGCCTTCTTGAACACCGAACTCCAGGCGACCGACGGAGGCGCCGGTCACCGTGATCGGGATCAGGTCGCTCAGGACGTCGATCTGGACGGTCTCGACTGCCGTGGTCACCGTGCCGTCATCGACTTCGAACTGGAAGCTGTCCGGGCCGGTGTAGTCAGCGGCCGGCGTGTACGTATACGAATCCGTGCCGCGCGTTGCCGGGGCCAACGTACCGTGTCCGGGCTGCGTGACGATGGTAAAGGTCAGCGTGTCGATGCCGTCATCTTCATCTGCGTCGGTGGCGCTCAGGGCGATGTCCTTGGCTATGTCCTTGAGCACGGCCACGGTTGGGATGCTGTCGGCCACCGGTGGCGCGTTCCCGATCGTGATGCTGTCCGTACCGGCTGCCGTGCCGACCACAGGAACACCGTATGGACTGGTCACCGGCGCCACGACGACATCCCAGGTCTGCCCCTTCCGTGTACTTGAGGCGTCCAGCGTGTCGCTGACGACCTGCGTGCCTACGCCGGCCAGTGTCCAGACCGTGACGTACGAGACCGCGTCCCCATCCAGATCCACACTGCCCACGAGCCGGGCCACCGTGAGCGCGTCAACCGTGGTTGCCTCGGACGGCGTGATCTCGACCGTCGGTTCCGACGGCGTCCGGTCCACGTCGGTTACGTTGATGGTCCATGTCGCGGTCTCGGCGGCACGACTCGCCGAGTCCGTGACCGTGCAGACCAGCGTCTTGGTTGCCGACTGCGCGGGATGTGCAACGGCATCGAAGTCCGGCGCGTAGGTGTATTGCGCGAGGGCTGCCCCGTCAATCGGCGTGCCGTCGAGGGTCCAGGCATAGGCGTAGTCCGGCGTTCCGCCACTCACCCCGACCGAGAACTGCTGGCTGTCCCCTTCATCCATGGCCGCCGGCGTGGCCGGAGTCTGATTGGCGACCAGCGGGAACGTCTCCACTACTCGCAGTGCGTCAAAACCCAGCTGCCCGCTGAGCTCGCCCCTCCGGGCTGGCAGGATGATCGTGAATCCCCATTGCTGTGGTGTATCCAGCAACTGGGCGAGAGTGCGGTTAAGCGTTCCTTTGGCAGTCCAGTCCTCTTCGTTAGCAGTCAGCTGGACCTGACTCATCACCCACTCGCCACTGGTTGCCGAGATAAACGGCTCGTTGAACACGAAGAACTTCCCCGTCTCCGAGGGGTGATCGAACTCACCGATCACGAAATGCACGTCTCCGCCCTGCAGATTGGCGCTGCTCAGATCATTCAAGGCAATACTGACCAAGGCGGATTCGAAGTTCGTATTCGGGACATCGCGTGTGGCGTCAAAGACGTAACAAGGGCCGTACATTCCCCACGGATCCAGCGCGAGATCACCGAGTGTGCTGACCACATACCCACTTGTCCCGCCGTAGCCCGGCTGGTTCACGTGTGTTAGCGCGACCCCGTGGTCGGGGACACCCTCGACCCATTCGAGCCAGCCTTCGCTGTCCGCTGGCCAATCCGCCGCAACCAACGGGCCGTCTACAGCGACACTCCCATCTTCGGCCGTGAAGGTCACGGGACTGAAATCAACCGTCACTTCCCTCACGGTCGGGTCGTCCACCAACGCGACCGTGGAACTCGTTCCTTTGGCCCCGATCGCGTTGAACGTTACGCTGAAGACGACCGTGTCGTCCGCTTCGGTGACGCCCACAGCGTTCGGATCGTCCCAGGAAAAGGTCAGCTTGCCGGCCGCGCTCTGTGTCGTCCCGAAGTTGCCACCGGCCAGCCCCGCGAGACCGTAGTCACCAGTTGAAACGTACGTGAGCACGGCCGGATCCCACTGCACGGTGCACTGTACGCTGGTGACGGCCACGAAGTCGCTCACCGCAACATCGACAGTCACTGGTTCTCCCGCGTTCGCCACATCGTCACTCACCGCAAAGGTCACGGCAGCGTCCCGTGTAGCAGCGGGGGAGGTGTCGCCACCCCGCCCACCGTCCGTTGGCGCCGTCCACGAGCTGTTCACATCGCCCAAACGAATCGCCGTGAAGTCCTGGTCGAACATGTCTGCCTGCAGCCCCGTGTAGCTCCGGGCTTCGGGAGCACCCCACGGGACTCTGCTGTCGGCATACACGGTGTCCGAGGGTACGAAGCGCCAGAGCCCACCGGGAAGCGTATCCGAAATCGCCAGGATGAAGCGACGAATCAGGGCGATATCAGCGGTTGTCACCGCGTCCGACCGGTTCACGTCCGCGGCCAGCAGTTTCTCCGGTGCATTCAGTGGAGTGATTGCCAGGATATGGCGTCGGATCAGGCTGATGTCCGCCGTCGTGACGCCGTTGCGGAGCGGCGTGTCCGTGGATTTTGTCGGAGTCACCGTGTAGTCGCCGTCGACCGGCACGTTGCTGAAGTGGTACGTGCCGTCGGTCCCGGTTTGCAGGGAATCGCTTTCGGCGCCGGCCAGATCTACCGTCACATCAGCCACTGTCTCATCGTCGCCATAGTACGTACACGTCCCGCCGATGGCCACGACGTCGCGCACTGAGAGCGTCCCAGGCGCGAGGGACACAGGTAGCGGCAAGACATCCGCATCCGTGACTTCCACCGCCGTCGGGCTGCCATCGAGCCAGGCGTTCCCGGACGTTCCTGGTTCGCCGGCCAGGCGCACGCGAATGCCGAACAGAACGCTATCGTCAGGGAGCGTCTCGGTGTTACCTTCCGGATCGTCCCACGACACGCTCAGCGTGCCCGTTCCGGCTTCGTCCGTCCCGAAGTTTCCTGCCAACAAGCCCGGCACGCCGAACGCCTCCACGCCGACGTAGGTCCCCACAGACACCGGCCAATGCACGGAGAACTGGAATGTGCTGACATCGGCAAACTCTTGCACTGTGATCGGCAGAATGACTTCCTCTCCAGCCAAACCCGCAGTATTCTCAACGGTCAACACCAGCCCGTCCCCGGTGTACACCGCCGTCGCCACTGCGCTGGGCGTCATGCCTGTCTTGAACGCTCCGGCTTTGAGCGTGGCGGTGTCATCGATATGGAACGTCGCCGTGTACTGCGTGCTTGTGCTTCCGTTCATCTCGGGTACGCTGCCATCGGTCGTGTACCAGATCACTGCTCCATCGGTCGCACAGGTGATCGTCACATCCAGGCCCCCGTCCGGGATCGCCGCGCCGGACAGCGGATCAAACACGGGCGTGGCCACAGTGGGCCAGGCCGCATACAAAGCAGTGACTGCCAGGGGGCTCGTCACACTCGCGAAGTCGGTGTCCCAGCCCGTGTGATCCCAGCCATCGGCAGCATCGACAGCCGGCGCTACAGCGCCCGTTCCGTGGGCCACGACTTGCGTCAACGCTCCTCCCCCGTTGTGAGTGCCATGCGCCCCGAGCTCGAACGTCACCGTGTGGGTATCTGCAGGGAAGGACAACGCGGTCCCGATGGGAACGTCTGGCTGAGGGTGTCCTTGCGCGTCCGTGTACTGGACTTTGCCGGAAATTGTCCCGGCCGAATCGGCGGCGGGGAGCGTCACCCCAAAGGAGAACGTGAACGGCGACATCGGCGTCCCGAAGAAAAAGCAGGACAGTTCATCGCCTCCGTCATTGAACGCGAACACGGGGGAACCGCTGGAGGCCACGCCATTGTGCGCATAGGCCCAGCCCTCCGGGAGAGAGTACACGATGGTGAACGACTCGGTCCCTGTGAACGAGAAGCCACCCGATATGGTCGCCGTCGTCCCAGACAGCGCGGCGCCGTGAGTCGCGTTGGTTACCTCCAACGCAGATGTGCTGCAGGTCGCGGCGACCACCAGCGCGACGATCAGTAGGGCGTTTCGCATTTCCGACATGGTGTGCACCTCTCTTTCGCTATCCGGCCGGGCGAACACTCACTCCCCGGGAGCCGTAGAGCAGACGCGGAAGCCCACGGAGTCGTAGTCTAAGGTGGGGCCGTATCCGTCGTTGCTTGCGACGCGGCAACCGGTGGCGTTGCGGTTCCAACCACCGCCGCGATAGACCCGCAGGGAACCCACGTAACCCGGATACCAATCCCAACACCATTCCCAGACATTGCCGGTTACATCGTGCAGCCCGTAGCCGTTGGCCGGGAACGAACCGACTGGGCTCGTGTAGGGAACCGTGCCGTCGTCGTAGGTTGGGTGGTGTCCGCGCGTCAAGCTGACATCGTAGTCGAAGTCCTCGTCACTGAGGTAGTTTGCCTGACTGTGCGTGATCGTGTCGCCCCACGGAAAGCGCTTCCCAGACAGGCCACCTCGAGCCGCGTATTCCCACTCGATATCCGTCGGCAACCGGTAACCGTTCACGGCGGAGTCGCAGGCCACCCCAAACGTACCGGCCGTTCCTTCCCCGGTCCTGTAGACAACCCCGGAGTCTGTGTAGCAGGGGGTGCGCTCCTCCATTTCGCTACGTGCGTTGCACCACTTCACCACATCACTCCAGCTCACCTCCTGCACCGGGTGATCTGGTCCCTCACCACCGCCCTCCGGCAAGTCGGTGTAGCCGTTGGTCAGTCCCCAAGCCCGGACGTCGTCCCACTTGGCTTTGGGTACTTCGGTCTTGGCCATGTAGAACGTATCGACGGTCAGGGAGTACGTGCCGAAGTCCGGATCGGTCCCGCTATTCGTCCCGGCCTCGATGAGGGCGAATTCGGCGGGGGGCGGGGGTTCCCCCTGGGCATATCCATCCGCGGCTGAATCATCCCAATGGTACGCATTGGCTTTGTAGAATTCGATGACTCGGGTGACTTCCTGGGGATCAATCTTCCAGTTCCCGCCGCTGAGGTAGTCGGCGCTGTGCATTGCGCCGGACTGGTCGCCGGGACCGGGGGCAAAGCCGTCGGCGCTGTTCGGGTCGGAGTGGTAACCGTTGGCTTTGTAGAATTCGATGAGCCGGGTGACTTCCAGGGGATCGATCTTCCAGTCTCCACCAGTCAGGTAGTCAGCATCGTGGTAGTCCAGCGCGTAGTGTGCGGTGGTCGCGACGGTTGCCGTGACAATTCCCGGTAACACAGGCGACCAGTCGATGAACTCATAGGTGGCATCAGGAGTGACCGCGGGGGCGACCGGGGCTGGATCGCCATGGTTGACGGTGAAGACCACATCCGGATTCCCTCCGGCCAGGACCCCATGGGCTCCGGCATGGAACGTCACGTCGTACGTATCGATCGCGAAGCTGGCTGTGATCGCGCGTGCTTCGGACATGGTCACAGTGATCTGTGTTCCATTGATCGTTGCCCCCTCGACAGCGCCACTCCATCCGGTGAAGTGGTGGTTGGCTGCGGGGGTTGCGGCGATGGTCACACTCGCGTTGGCCGGCTTCCAGTCGTCGGCAACGTCCACCGCACCATTCCCAATCACCTCGGTGTCCAGCCAGTATTCGGTATCCCAGTTCCAGGTGATCGAGGAGCCTTCCGTGATGGTGAGGTTGCCTGTCGTCAACGCTGTACCCGCTGCCGGGACGTTGCCTGTCCCGGTCCAGCCGGAGCAGACGTAGCGAGTTGTCCCATCCTCCTCGGGGCTGGTAACGCTGCAGGTGATATCCGTGCCCCAGTCGTATGTGTGGCTATCCACAGCCGGCGTCGGCGTTCCGTGGTCTGAGGCAACGTCCAGGGCGTAGGTATTGATGGCATAGGTTCCGGTCACGGTTACGTCGTTAGCTGAGGTCGTGTAGGTGGTGGAGGGGAGGGAAGCATCGGTGAATGTCCCGGCGCCGCCGGGGGCGGCCCAGCCGGCGAAGTGATGCCCGGCAGGCGGAGTGTCTGCGGCGACCGTGACTGCTGTTCCCGGTTCATACTGGCCATCACCCGTCCCGTTCTCCACAGTCAGTGTGTAGATCGGGAAGGAGAGAGCTGAGCCAATGGGGATCGCCGGCTGCGGATTGCCTTGCGCATCGTTGTACTGGATTTCGCCAGAGACCGTCCCCGTGGCATCATGTGAAGGTAGCCCCACATCGAACGAGAATGAGAGTGGGGACGATGGTGTGCCCAAGAGGAAACACGACAGCTCATTTCCGCCGTCATTGAACGCGAATGCCGGGCTTCCACTCGAGGCCGTGCCGCTGCTATCGATGTATGCCCATCCTTCGGGCAAGGCATAGACCAGCGTGAACGTCTCCGTGCCTGTGAACGAGAAGCTCCCGGATACGGTGAGAGTGGTTCCATCACGTGAAGGGCTGTGGACTGCGTCGGTCACCACCAACGCCGATGTGACATGAGTGGCGAGGATCATCAGGGCTGTGGTCAACAGAACGCTTCGTGCCGTCGTCATGCTTGGTTCCTTCCTTCTTTGCTCCGATTCCATACACACTCTAAGGGGGTATACGCGCGCTATCAAGAGAGGCGCGAATCGGTCGACCACCAGCAGCGACTATCTCCCGGTTGCCCGGGTGAGACTGGGCTGCCCTAAATGCCACAAATCCCGCTGGGGCAATTCGTGCTCGATGCTGCCGCCGCGTGCGACTGAGAAGCACGATGCAGGGCCTGCATCGGTTACTTGAGGATCGGCCTTGTCGGGTGCCAGGCTGGGCCTTGTGTCACGCCTTGCAGAGAAGCTGTCCTCGTCCTGTGCTGGCGCTCACGGCTCGCGGGGTTATCTTCATAGCGATATACCGCGAAGAGCCACATTCTTGTCTGACGCCCATGAACGCTACTCACCAACCCCGACGGAGTGCCTGTGCGACACGATCGCACGAGGAGGAGTTGGCGCGTCTGCGCGGGATGTCGATAGAGGACAGAATCAAGGCTGCACTGTCGATAGGGACACGTTTCTCGTGGCTGAAGCCGGAGGCGGAGGACAAGGACAGGTGTTTGACCCCGAGGTAATGCTTCGAGCAGCCGAGAGCGTTGTTGGCGTCCTCAAACGGCATCGTGTCGATGCCGTGGTTATTGGCGCGACGGCGCTCGCAGCCTACCGTTACGTTCGTCAGACGGAAGACATCGACTTAGGCGTCAATGCCGACCTTGCGACCTTGCGTGCGATAACTGAATCGCTCCGAGGAGGAGGCTTTTCGGCAGAGCTGCGGGAGCCAGACGGCGATGACCCTTTGGGGGGAGTCATTGACGTGACAGGGGGGGGCGGACTCCTGCAGATCATCAGTTACGCGAACCGCTTCCCGGCGGTGATCGATGACGCGGTGCGCGGTGCGAACCTGACAGTCAGGGCGGGGAGCCCTCTCCGCCTGGTCCCCATTGCGCAGCTCATCGCGCTCAAACTCTATGCTGGCGGGTACAAATCGAAAGCCGACATCGTGGAGCTGCTGACCCGGAATCCCGAACTCGATCTGAATGAGGTCCGCGCGGTGTGCAACCGCTACCGGCTCAGTGGACTTGAGGAGCTCATCGCTGACGCTCGGTGACGCATCACTTGTTTGCAGGGCGCCATGCGGCGCCGCGGAACTTGGCCCCGGTGCTGCCCCAGGAGTAGAAGCCGAACGTCCCTTCCGGCAGTTTGACGTCTGTCGCGCTCACGTCCTCTTTTCCGTCAATGGTAACGGCCACGGCATTGCCCCGCAGCGTCGCTTTGAGGCGGTACCACTGGTTGGCTTTGTAGCCGACTTCCGCAACGTCCAGAATCTCGTAGGTCTTACCGTCTTTCATGGCCAAGATGTGGAAACTGCGTTCTGCATCCATGGCCCAGAGGAGATAACGGTCGGGGGCCTGCCACCGGAGAACAATTCCCAGCCCATCGTTGTCGCTGGAGGAGAGTTCGACGGTCAGTTCTCCGTCTTTGCATACCTCTCCCGGCGTGTAAACTCGGTATGTTCCCGGCCGTTCGGTGCGCCAGTCACGGTCCTTGGCTTCCCCGATATAGAAATTGGAGGTCTCGGTGGCTGTCCCATTCGCGATTTCCCAGCGACTGGTGTTGGAGCGTCCCGGGGCATCATGTACCGCCCAGTTGTCGCCATCAATGGGGACGATGGCCGGGTCTATGACAAATGTGCCGATCGCCACTGCACTGGGAGGAGCTCCGTGGCGAAACGTCCGGACTTTGAGGGTGGACGTGGTCGTCACCCTTACCGGTTTTTCGTACAGTGCCGCTTCCTCTGTCGGATCTGAACCGTCAAGAGTGTAACGGGCCTGGTCTGCGTCGGCTTCAGTATCGACGGTGATATCCAGCGGGCCGGATACTGCCGCCGTTGCGGGGTGGAGACGTGGTGCGCGAACACCATAGGGCATCAGGGCGAGAGAGGCCTTGATCAGATAGCTGCAGCGACAGCGATCAGTTGCATCAGGGATGAGTACCAAGCCGCCGGCAGGGATGGCATTGATCCAGCATCCCGGCCGGAAGCCGCCATAGTTCTCGGTTCCGTAGTTGCCTGTCAGGTCTACAAAGCCGAGGGTTCCTGAACGGAAGAGCAGCATCGTCTTGCAGGCGGAAACGGTGCCGCAACCGTAGGCACGGGAAAACGCGAACGGCTTGGTCTTCCCAGTGACCAGGTCCCAGGCCCCGGGTTGTGCATAGATCGTCTTCCCGGTCAACATGGGGCGCGACTTGTAGCTCGCCTCGATATCCCATGTGCGCTTCCCCGTGGTCGTGTTGAAGGCGGCCATGCGTCCGCCTAGCTCGGAACGGAGTTTGAACGATGTGTTCTGGTAGGTCATGACCAACACGTTGTGTTCGGTGCTCAAGGCGAGGAGCGTTCCCCAGATGGCTTCGTCATTGCGCCAGATTTCGCGGCCGGTTGATGTGTCAAGTGCCACAAGGACACCGGGCGGGAACGGCCTCACATCACGCTGCCCCCGGAGCTCTTTGTAGTCGGGATCGAGGCGATCGAATGGGGCTTGCGCGCGGTCGATGCAGTAAAGGCGACCGTTGCCGATAGCGATGGTGTTATTCCGGACAGAGTGTTTTGGGGTGTATCGCCATTTCTCTCGGCCTGTCTCGGAGTCGACAGCGAAGACCATCCGGGACTCGGTGAATTGCGAGCTCATATCGCCTCGGATGTAGCGGAATTCCACCGTGTGTGCGGTGTCCGCAAGCGTGCCGAACAGCGTGTTGTTGACGCAGGCAAGGAATCCCCACGTGCCGGGTTCGGCTCCCGGCGTTGGGGGAGGGGCGGGGATTGCCCGGAGCAGCACCCCGGTCTCCAGGTCAAGGCAGAGGCAGTCGTGGGGCCGGCGGATGTACACACGGGACTGATCCACGCACACGTTGCTGCCCGTGCCGGAAACTCCCATGATGTGGTCCTGATCGTTGGCGGCCAGAATCCCGGGCAACGCATATTCCCACAGAACGCGCCCATTGTAGGCATCGACACAGCGGAGGGCGTCGCGGCCCTCAACGATCAGGCGCCCCTGGGTGAACAACGGAGCTGGCCCCCGGCCGTGCCTGTTCGGCATAGTGAACCCGAAATCCTTGAACCAGAGCGCTCCCAATGGGCCGTGGAGCAGTGTGTCCGCCGAGCAGTTGGTGTTAGCCGCATCCGCGTATTGATGCGTCCATTGACCTGCGCCTGACAGGTCTGGCGCTGTGATGGTCGGCATGGCCCCGGCCTGTCCTACCCAGGCTTTGCCGACGAAGGGGTGCAGCAGACGGGTCACGGCATCCCTGGTCACGACATCAGCGCCTTCAGTGACGGAGCGTCCGGACACGACCAGATCCGCGAATCTCGGGGGGAGATGGCGCCCGTCCAACGGCGTGTGGTGCACGGTAACGCGAGTCCCCAACAGCCCGGCCTCCCGGAGACGCCTCCGAGCGGTGTCGACATTGCTCCGATCAGGGTCAACGGCACAGATGGTAAGGCTGGTCTGTTCGGCCAGTGCGCAGGCGAGCGCTCCATCACCGCACCCAAGATCGACGCACCAGCCCGCCGTTGGGGCTCCCGAGTGCAGAATCTCCTTCACGGCCGCTGTTGTGGGATCACTGGACTTGGCCAGCGGTTCCCGAGGGAGGAGGGGATCAGGGGAGGGGGGCGGCGTCCCCCCCCCCGAAGCAATGAATGATTCCCATGTCCGTGCTCGTAAATAGCTTCCCCTCCGCCACCGAGAGGCTCAGCGCCTCCCCGTCGGTCGGTCCGGAGAAGCGGACGTCCCCGGTGGCGAGTTCGAGGACGGCCACACCGTGACCACCGGGGCCGTGTCCGGCCGAGACGACAGCGCCTCCGGCTCGAATCAGGGCTGACCCTCCGTAAGGAGTGGGGAACGAGGTTGCCTCGGTCAAGGCACGTGTGTGAACAGGTTCACCCTTGCGGTCGTTCCCCTCGCTTGCTTCCCAGCGCCCAACGTGGATGCGGCCACCTGCCCACCAGACCATTTGTTCAGGAGTCCAGGCGGCCAGTTCGGGGAAGACGGATTTGGGCAGGGCCCCGAGACGTTGCCCCGTTTCGCTGTCGAAAGCCGCTCCGCCATTGAGGAAACAGCCGTCGCCTACGAGGACGTGGCTGCCACCTGTTTTCACGTTGACGCGTTCCCCAAGGTGGAAGTATTTGAAGTCGCCTGTGGCGCGCCCAAACACGGCCGGCACGGATCTGCCCGTGGGGACGAATAGGCGCTTTCCGTCCAGAGCCAGGTATCCCCGGGCTGACACACCACTGGCTGCGTAGGCGCCGGGGTGAGGTTGTGCCATGTATCGTGATCCACTTTCGCTGTTGCACCATTGCTTCCTGCCTGTCAGGGCATCCACAGCGTGTATGAAGACGCCCTCGGATGGCCATATGCCTGCGGCGAAATAGACGATGTTGTCGTGGACAACGGGTCCCCCGCGAGCCGGCCAGCGTGAAATCAGGCGATCATTCCCCAGGACAAGGCTGTCGGCCGGTCCGCCTCGAAGAGACCAATGGCGTGCCGGCTGTGGGGCGTGGCCTGGATCCTCCTGAGCTTTGGTCGAGAGGCAGTAGAGGAAACCGTCGTCACTGACGACATACACGCAATTGCCAGCCACGGCTGGGGCCAGCCGGACCGGTCCGCCTGTAACAAAAGACCATGCGTCGCGCCCTGTTCCCGCATCCAGCGCGTAGACAATGCCTGTGGCGGACGAACCAAAAAAGAGGAGACCGTCGGAGATTACCGTGTGGTAGGCCCTGTCAAAGCCGGCCCGCGAGTCCACACTTGGCCACGCTGGGCATGGGCGAGGTGCACGGTATACCCAGTCTTGGCTCAGTTCCTTCGGCAGTTCACCGGCTGTGTATCCGGATCGAGCGCTATCGCCACGGTAGGTTGGCCAGGAACCGAGGGCCGCAAGAGGAAGGGCCCAAGCAAGGCACAGACGGATTGCGCGGTAGTGACGGGAGACCATGGTTGGTCGCTCCGTTGGTTGTGGGGTGACAGTGTCTCGGCCAAAACGGATGGTTACCCGGCCAGTTCGGGCACGAGTTCAGTTAGGTTGCCGTGTTCGACAGCGGCGCGTTGCTGTGGGTCGAGCTGGCATTTCTCCAGAGCCAGATAGGCCGGCTTGCCGTAGCGCAGGAGCATGGTTGAGCCGACCACGAAGTGTTTGGCCCCGTGTTTGGTGATCTCCCGTTCCAGTCGCAGGCCATTTCCGCCGAGAATGCGGGTGATGTCGTATAGATTTCTCTGTCCGTCACTCGTCCCGCTGGGGACCAGCCCCGAGAAATTGAGCATGAGGAAGCGTTCTTGCGGGAACCGGCTGAGGACAGCGCTGATCTGGTCGCGTTTCGCTTCACGGCCTGGGTCCAGAGGGTGGCGTCCACGAGGATCAACAACGCGATCGATCAACGCAACGCGCATGTTCAGCGCGTGGGCGGCTGAGATCAGCTCGGTGGTGCAGGCGTCTGTCAGGGCATATCCGTGGTAATCGGGAACCAGGCGCAGAACAGGTGTGCCGTATTCCTCTCGACACTGGCGCAGATCATCCTGCCACCCGTAGTAGGTTGGGTTGAGGACGGCGCATGGCAGAAGGCGGTCTCGGTGTCCCTGGATCTCTTGAACCAGTTCGTGGTTGGCTTCGTGTGCATCCTTGTAGAAGAGACCGTGCAGGCTGCCGACGAGGGCTTTCTCGATGCCGTGCTTGTCCATTTGGTCGAGCAGTTCACGGGCTGAACGTCGGGGCAGGGCTCGGAACGGCCAATGCCCAATCCACGTGTTGGCGTCGTAGATCATACTTTCCTCCGTGCGAGGATACTCAGGATGTTGTCGCTGAAGATGGCCTGGCGCTGCTCAGGGGTGATATCGGCGTCGAGCATCTTCCCGACCCCTCGGGCCATGCTGCCGTCACAGGCGAAGAGCAGGCGTTCACTGCCCAGATCACGGACGCACCGCTCAATCATTCCTGCATCGATGACCGAACCGCTCGTGTCCAGGAAGACAGTGGGAACTTCGCGGAGGCCCTTGATCTGCCGTTCCCAATCGCCTCCTCCTCCGATGTGCCCGCAGATGAGTGTCGCTTCGGGATAGCGCTTGCCGATTTCCGCGAAGTGTTCACCGGTTGAGAGCCGCGGCTGACTCTCCCGAAGCTCGGGAGCGGCCGGGTAGCCGGCGTGCATCAGGATGGGGACCCCGAGCTCGATACAACGCTCAATCAGCGGGTACTGAACAGGGTCACAGATGGTGTATTGGTGGTAGAGCTTGACGCCGATCATCCCTCCGTCGACAACGCACCGCGTGATCTCGTCTTGGGTTGCCTGGGCGTAGCCGGGATTGACGAAGCAGTAGCCCTGGATGCGTTTCGGGTGCCTGGCCATTGATGCGAGGATGAGATCGTTGTTCCTCCGGACCCGATCCGGCGACGTTTCTCCCGCGGATATGGGGGCAGAACAGCAGATTCTGTCCACCCCGTACAGGTCAAGGCTCCTCACCATGTCGTCTGCAGAGAGGGCATATGAGCCGTCGATCGAGCAGTGTCCATGACAGTCGATGATCATTGTTTGGCGTCCCTATGGGGCTGTCTGGTGGTGCCGTGGGGCTCCGTCATGCTGGTGAGGAACATAGGTCGGGGCAGACGTGAGGTCAACGGATGGATGCGGAGTGGTCAAGAGAAGGAAAGATGCCTTGAAGAGACTACAGTTTGTCTCGGTGCACGGCCGAGCCGCTGCTCCATGTTGGTCTTGGAGAACGTTGACAGGGCATGTGATTGGCGACAGCCGATTGGAGGACTGATGATGCGGTGTGATCGACAGGTGCGACGTTGGGGTTGGCGCGTCACGGTGCTCGTCCTCTGTGCCCACGGGGTCTGCTCGGCGGCATCCGGTCCACGTCTCCGTGTCCTCAAGAATGGCGAAGAAGTCCTGATCCGTTGGCCGTTTTCACCGGATCGGGATGTGGTCTTGCGGATGGCAAAGGGCACGAACCGTCAAATCAGTTTCTCGCACGTTCGTTTGGTTCCGGGGGCTACTCCCCTGACCGTTGCCGGAGTGAAGGCGGGAACGTTGGTCCACGCCCCTGGTGACGACTGCACGCCCTGGAATCTCAACGGCACTTACATCGGGGCGAACCATGGGTGTTCCGATTCCCGCCAAATACATTCACCGGGGCACGGGAGAACGACAATCGACCTGGGAACGGAGTGGACGGATGGCAAAGGAGATGTGTTTGTTCTGGTCAAGGTTGTTGACGCTGATCGCCTCTGGTTCCTCTCCCGTGATGTGGGCAAAGGGGCCATCTGGCGGCATGTGAAGAAGCTCGACGGTGAACGTCTGACACGTACCGCAGACGGTGCGCATATCCCACTGTCTGCCTGCAAGATGGTGCAACTGACACCGGCCTGTCGGATCACGAAACAGGACTACCTGGTTGATGGGAAGCGTCCTCTGGAGGATGGCAGTGTGGTGGCGTGTTCATTCCTCGACATCGTGGAGGAGTACGACGTCATCAACCCCGCATCTGTGGTCCGGGATATGGTTGCGCATCCGGGGGAGCTCCGCAGCTTCACAGCCAAACACCTGGACGGGGTTGTCAGCAACCGTATCGTGCATCGCTTCTCCCCCAATGGGGCCATGGTTCTGGATTACTCGGCTGAAGCCCTCCAGTCGTTCAGGATTGGGTACATGGGGTTCATTCAGGCGGCCAAGTTGTACCGGGGAACATATGCCACCCATGAGTATTACATCCCCAAGACACTCCCCTTCACCGTAGGGGAGAATTCCTACGATTTCCTGGGCCTTCAGGACTATGCCCCCAAGCTCCCTAAGCCCTTGCGCTTCGGACCTTCATTCAAGAACGTCGCAGATCCTGCCAGCCTGCCTGACCGGTTTGTCCAACTCCTGGGGCGTCGCGAGGGCGACCAGGTCGTTCGCGACGTCGGCTTTGCCATGGGCTATTCGCTTACAGAGGGGTTGGGGAAGCCGGGCCAACGAGCCGGGAATGCCGGAGCTGCGGCGATGCTTTACAGCTCAAGCAAGTCGTATCCGACGGCGGTGGACAGGAAGATGGGGCCCACGATCGAGGCCGGGACGAGATTCCACTGCGTGGCCTACCGGCAGTACTTCTGGCCAGGTCATTGTCCGGCGTCGACGTGCGTGTACTGGAACCGGCAGGGCAACTCTGACATCGTCTACGTTGACTACCATAGAATGGTGGAACGCGACACCATTCGGCTTCCTTCAGAGTTTGTCGGCCGACCTGTCTCGGTCATCGAGAAGACAGAGTCGGTAACACTACATACCGGAGACCGTGTGCCGACAGAGGGGGTGCTGGTCTCAGTGTCCGGTGACTACGGAAGCCTTGTGCTGCAGATCCCGGTGGCTGCCCCGGCTGCGCAGTGACGTGCAGGGAGCGCCTCCCCCTTGACCGCGTGCGAGGGGCTCTGCATATTGCCATGCACCGATGTGTGGTATGAACCCCGGGTTGCCCGACCACCAACAGGACACGGCCGATGCTCTTCCCCTATGGCAAAGCTCCACTCGCCCTGCTTGCTGTCGCTCTATTGACCGGAGCTACCCTCGCCCTCGCGACCTTTTGCTCCCGGCAGGACGACTATGACTTGGTCTTTGCCCTGTTCGCGAAGAACCACCACGAGGTCTATCAGGAGGTCATTCCTGAGTTCGAGGCCGCGCACGGGGTCCGCGTTCAGATGCAGCTGGTTCCGGCTCGAGGCCTTCAGAGCCGCCTTCAGTCAGCCTTTTTGGCCGGAGCGCCCGTGCCGGATGTGGTGGAAATACTCAACGGTTCTATGGGGTACTTCGCTCGTGGCCCCCTCAAGGATGTCGGTTTTGTCGACTTGACCGAACGGCTTGAGAAGGAGGGCATCCGGGAACGGATGGTCGAATCACGTTTCAGTATCTGGTCCAGCCGCGGTCACGTCTTTGCCATGCCGCACGATGTGCACCCGGTGACACTGGCTTACCGCCGAGACTTGGTGGAGGAGCTCGGGATTGACGTAGAGGCCCTCACAACTTGGGATGAGTTTGTGCGTGTCGGCCGTAGGGTGACGTGTGATCTGGATAGAGATGGCGTTGCAGATCGCTATATGATCGATCTTCCGAGTGACGGGGCGAGTGCACTCGATCTTCTTCTACTGCAGAGAGGCGGTGGGTTGTTCGATGAGGATGGGCAGGTGACGATGGACAGCCAAGTGGCAGTGGAGACATTGGTTTGGTATATCCACCAAACGCGCGGCGAGGGGCGCATCGCTTTCTCGGCGGGGTGGGGACAGAGCCTCTCAAAGGCCATGCTCGACGGCCTGGCCCTATTTTATTTCTGTCCTGACTGGCGGACGAAGACGTTTCAGCAGGATGTACCCGGCCTCGCGGGGAAGATGGCCGTTATGCCGCTTCCGGCCTGGGAGGAAGGCGGCCGACGGACGAGCACATGGGGAGGAACGGGGTTTGCCATCACGAAAGCATGTCCTCGGCAGGAGCTGGCCTGGGAGTTCGCCAAGTTCCTCTATCTGGAGAAGAAGGAACTGGGCAAGCGTTTTGCCGGCAGCAACATCATCCCCCCCGTCAAAGATGCCTGGGACCTGCCTGAGTTCCACACTCCGAATGCCTATTGGTCCAATCAAAAGATCGGGGTTCTGCTGTCCGATCTGGCTCGGGAGACACCGCCTGCATACGTCACGGCCTATACGGAATTGGCGCGGACGAAGATTGGGGAGGCGTTCATGAACGCGGCCATCTACTACGACGACCACGGCGATGACGGACTGCGCGACTATGTGGAGAATGAACTGAAGCGGACGGCCGATTATGTCCGACGGGTTGCGGGGCGGAATGCGTTCTTGAGTCAGGCACGGCGGG